>Ga0209181_10003402_pt1 | contig 24597 bp, 28 predicted proteins | sample MAT05_FD_187208 | JGI IMG/M metagenome (GOLD analysis project Ga0209181, IMG submission 187208) | Freshwater microbial communities from Lake Fryxell liftoff mats and glacier meltwater in Antarctica - MAT-05 (SPAdes) (version 2) | ecosystem: Environmental > Aquatic > Freshwater > Ice > Liftoff...
GCGCTCGGTGTTCATTCCTGCACTGCTGATTCGGCAGACCCCTCAAGTCGACGTCGAGGATCGGGTGAATTGAAGTTCAGCGGCGCGCCGGGTGCGCCAGCGAACAGACCTGACAGCGCCCGGCGCGCAGGCTTTCGAGTCGAAGTGATCCCGGCGTTGCTGGCGCCGAGCGAACTTTGAACGGCGGACAGGCCGGCATGAAGCCGCGCACGTCTGTATCGATACCGAGCACATTTTTCGCCAGCAGTTGTTGCAACCACATCATGGCAAAGCCATGCCAACAGGAGCGAGACACCATGACACGCAAGATGCAAGCAGCGAGAGTCGAGCAATTCGGTCAAGCCCTGGTGATGCGGGAACTCGACGTGCCGACACCCGGCCCGGGCCAGATCCTCGTCAAAACCGAGGCCTGCGGTGTCTGCCACACCGACCTGCACGCCCGCAACGGCGACTGGCCCGTCAAGCCCACGCTGCCGTTCACGCCGGGCCATGAGGGCATCGGGCGCGTCGTGGCGCTGGGTGCTGGCGTGAAGACAGTGAAGGAAGGCGACCGCGTCGGCGTACCCTGGCTCTATTCGGCCTGCGGGCATTGCGAATATTGCCTGCAAGCCTGGGAAACAGTGTGCGCTTCAGCGCAGTTCGGCGGCTATACGCGCGACGGCGGCTTCGCCGAGTACATCGTGGCCGATCCCGACTACGTGGCCCACATTCCCGCCAACCTGACGTCGGCCGCAGCAGCGCCGCTCATTTGCGCAGGTATCACCAGTTACAAGGGCCTCAAGGAAACCCGGGCGCGTCCCGGGCAGTGGGTCGTCGTCTCGGGCATTGGCGGCCTGGGGCACCTGGCCGTGCAATACGCCCGTGCGATGGGCTTGCAGGTGTGCGCGGTCGACATCGACGACGGCAAGCTCGCACACGCAACGCAGGTCGGCGCCCATGCTGTGGTCAACGCCAAGCATGCGGATGCGGTGGCTGCGGTCATCAAGGCGACCGATGGCGGCGCGCACGGCGTGTTGATCACGGCGCCCTCGCTGCCGGCTTTCAAGCAGGGCATCGCGATGACGCGCAAGCTTGGCACCTGTGTGCTCGCAGGCATCCCGCCCGGAGATTTTCCGACGCCGCTGTTCGATGTGGTGGCCAACTGCATCACCATTCGCGGCTCGTTCGTGGGCACGCGCGCAGACATGTCCGAGGCCCTGGCCTTCGCGGCTGAAGGCAAGGTCAAGGCCGACATCGAGTTGCAGCCGCTGTCGGCGATCAACACGGTGTTCAATCGACTGGAGAACGGCAAGGTCCCTTCGCGCGTGGTGATCGACTTTGCAGTCTGACGACCACCGACCCCTTTGCCAGCCGTCAGGACCTGGCAGACAAGCTGCGCGCCAAGCTGCGTAGGGGTTGAGGCCCTGGGGGCCTCAACAAGCCAGGGCCAGCGCCTGCAGAGGGCGTTGCGTGGCAGCGTCGGTCACTACAAAGACCACCCGCCTGGGGTAGGCGGCCACCCCCGGCGACACACTCAGCTGTGAAGCGCCGCCCGCGGTGGCCTGCCAGGCCGGGACCGGCTTGTACAAGCGCACCACGTGGTCGTGGCGCAGGGTTTCGCCGGCGTTTTCACCGGCCCGCACCTTGCTCTCGTGGCCGTCTTCCAGCACCGCCCAGTAGGCGGCCAGCTGCGCCGGGGCGCCGGGTGCCGCGGTCACTTGCGCGCTTACCTTGTCGCCGTCGCGGCTGAGGGTCAGGCTCACCGGTGCAGCGGCCACCGGGTCGGGCAGCTTGGGCCAGACGCGCCAGTCGCGCCCGTTGGCGATGACCTGCGGCGTGTAGACGCTGCGGCTGCCGGCGCGCTGCGCCAGTTCATGTTGGCGGGCCGTGGCCTCGGCCGAGGCAAAGCGGTCAGGCCAGCCCAGGCGGTCCCAGTAGTTGACATGGAAGGCCAGCGCCAGCACCCCGGGTCGGCCCTTCAGCGTGGACAGCCAGCGGTCGGCCGGGGGGCAGGAACTGCAGCCTTCGGATGTGTACAGCTCCACCACCACCGGCGCGACACCTGTGCTGCGCACCTGGCAGGTGTTGGCCACGGAGGACGCGGCTTGCGCCGCAGTGGCGGCCAGCAGGGCCAGGGTGACGCAGAACGTGATGGCGGGAAGGCGGGGGCGCAACGACATGGCAGATCCTTGGGGGCAAGCGGGGGCGATCTCGCTCAGTCGCGCGAGCCTGCCAGACCTTTCAGCCCCGCGCCCGCCGTGTCTGTAGGTGCCGTCCTACACCACAGCGCTGCACCAACCGACTGCACACGCTGTTGCGCGCCGATGCCCGGTGTACCGGGCGGCTCCTAAGCTGAATGCACCGCAGCGCCATGTCGTGCTGCCACCCGGCAGTGCCGGGTCGTCAGAGGAGCCCTGCACATGCCGCACACCTGCCCCACACCTGCCTCGCACATGCGCCGCTCACGCCGCTGACCCCGAAACGCAAGAACACCCTTGAAAGCTACACCATGATGTTCAACACAGCTGCATCCTTCGGCGCCGTTTCGGCAGCCACCACGCCAACCGCTGCGCTGCCGAAGGGCTGTCGCGCCCCGGCGCAGCAGCACGCCGCTGCGCATTGGGCAGGCGCGCTTCTCGGCCACGTGGGCGGGGTGAGGGCTCCGGTAGGCAGCACCGCCAAAGCGGCCCGTCCCGCGCCGCGCTTGGCCGTTGTAGCGGCTTGCCCGCCGGCAGCCCGGCCCGCGGTGAGTGCGCCGCGCCAGAACCACCTGCTGGCCGCCCTGGCGGCGGCCGACTGGGCCCGCTGGCTGCCGCTGCTGGAACCGGTCGACCTGCCCTTGGGCAAGGTGCTGTTCGAGCCCGGCAGCCGGCTCGACCATGTGGTCTTCCCGACCACCGCAGTGGTCTCGCTGCTGCACGGCACCAAGGACGGCGACACCGCGCAGATCGCGGTCGTCGGCTGCGAGGGCATCGTCGGCGTCTCGCTGCTGATGGGCGGCGACTCGACAACCAGCCGCGCGGTGGTGCAAAGCGCCGGCCAGGGGTTCCGGCTGAAGTCACATCTGATGCTTCAGGAGTTCAACCGCTCGGCTGCCGTGCTGCACCTGATGCTGCGCTACACGCAGGCGCTGATGACGCAGATGGCGCAAACGGCGGTCTGCAACCGCCACCATTCGCTGAACCAGCAGTTGTGCCGCTGGCTGCTCGTCAACCTTGACCGCGTGCCGGCCGACGAACTGGTGGTGACCCAGGAACTCATCGCCAGCCTGCTAGGGGTGCGCCGCGAGGGTGTCACCGAGGCCGCCGGCCAGTTGCAGCAGGACGGGTTGATCCGCTACCAGCGCGGCCGCGTGCTGGTGCTCGACCGCGCGAGGCTCGAGCGACGCAGTTGCGAGTGCTACGCGGTGGTGAAAAACGAATACGCCCGCCTGCTGCCCGTCGCAGCGTGCTCACATGCACGACCGGATCTTGTCTGAGCAGTGTCCCGTTTGGCGCCGGCGGTGTCCCGTCTGGCGCCAGCGGTGTCCCGTTTGGCGCCAGTAGGCGCCAGCGGAATGGCGATGTCGCCATGGAGTCGCAGCGCGACGCCAGCCGCGTGCGCGAATGTTGCCGTGCTAAGCGCGCCAACAAGCGCACCAACAAGCGCACAATGCTGCAACGCACACGGAAAGGGCTCAGGTTGACGTATGCAAGCTGACGCCCGCCAATTCCCTGCGAAGTTCGAGACCCTGGCCGCGCAGGGCGTCGACGCCGCGACGGTTGCGGCCGCGGCGTTGGCTGACTGGCGCAAGGTAGAAGCGCAGCTGTCCCCGATCATCGGAAAAGTCGGCATGTCAGCGCTGTTCAAACGCAGCATCCATCTGAGCAGCGGTTCTTTCCCCTGGCTGTCGGCGGCGTTCGACAACGGCGGCCCTGACGCCGGGGCGTTCACCGCCCTGCACGACCTGCTGTTGAAGCAGACCGTCGCCGATGCCGCTGCGGCGAACGCCCTGGTGCTGCAGACCTTCAGCGACTTGCTGTACTCCCTGATCGGCGGCGCGCTCACCGCGCGCATCATGGAGCCCGCCGATCGCGCCCGACCAGGCGGCCCCCCCTTGCAGGACCCCTTGCCATGACCAACGACAAACCCACCATCAAGTGCCTGGCCACGGGGGTGCCCGGGCTGGACGAGGTGCTCGGCGGCGGATTGCCCGAGTATTCGTTCAACCTCATCGCCGGGCCGCCCGGCTCGGGCAAGACCACGCTGGCGCACCAGATCATGTTCGCGCTGGCCACGCCCGAGCGCCCGGCACTCTTCCTCACCGCGCTTGGCGAGCCGCCGCTGAAGATGCTGCGCTACCAGCAGCAGTTCGACTTCTTCGACCTCGACAAGCTGAACCGCTCGATCCGCTTCATCAATCTGTCCGACGACATGGTCGGCGGCGACCTCGGCAAGGTGATGGCCCGCATCATGGCCGAAGTCGAGACGCATGCGCCGGGGTTGGTTTTCGTCGACTCGTTTCGTTCGGTGGTGTTGGCCGACCAGGGCGATTCACGGTCCTACACCCGGCAGCAGCAGTTCGTGCAGGACCTCGGTGTGGTGATGACCAGCTGGCAGGCCACGACCTTCCTGCTCGGCGAATACTTCACCGAGACCGATCCGAACCCCGTCTTCACCGTGGCCGATGGCCTGATCTGGCTGCGCCAGAGCGTGCAGCGCAATTCGATGGTGCGCAAGATGGAGGTGACGAAGATGCGCGGCCAGCCCACGCGGCCGGGGCTGCATACCTTTCGCATCACCAGCGCCGGCATCAACGTCTTTCCGCCGCCCACCTATGCCGTGCACGAGGCGCCCGGGGCCGTGTTGCCCACCGACGACCGCCTGCTGATGGGTGTGCCGGGCCTCGACGCCATGCTCGGCGGCGGTCTGCCGCGCGGCTATTCGCTGCTGGTGGCCGGCCCGTCGGGGTCGGGCAAGAGCATCCTGGCGGCGTCCTTCCTGGCCGAGGGCGCGCGTATCGGCGAGACCGGCGTCATCGCGGCCTTCGAGCAGCGGCCCAACCGGTCGCGCGGCCGCGTGCTGGTCGATCTGATCACCAGCGGCAAGGTCGGCGTGGTCGACACGCGCGCGGCGGCCTTGTCGGTCGACGAGATCTCCGCCCTGCTGATCGCCGAGATCGGCCGTCTGAAGGCGAGCCGCGTGGTCATCGATTCGCTGTCCGGCTTCGAGCTCGCGCTGGCGCCGACCTTCAGGGAAGACTTCCGCGAATCGCTGGCGCGCATGGTGTCGCGGCTGGCCAGCACGGGTGCGACAGTGATGGTGACCGCGGAGCTCGAAGACCGCTTCAACGACCTGCGCTTCAGCCCCTATGGCACGGCCTTCCTGACCGACGCGATCATCGTCCAGCGCTACATCGAGGTCGACAGCCGCCTGAAGCGAATGATGGCGGTGGTGAAGGTGCGCGGCAGCGCGCACTCCGACCAGTTGCACCTGTTCCACATCGACGACAAGGGCCTTCAGATCGGCGGGATGCTCACCGACCACGAGGGCATCCTGAGCGGGCAGCCGACCCGGCGCACACCTGACAGTGCTGCATCCGGAGGCGATACCGATGGATGAAACCGGCCCGCAAGACCGGAGTTCCGCGACGCTGAGGCTGGCGCGGCTCGAACGGGAGGCCGGTGAATTGCGCGAGAGGCTGGCGCATTGGGGGCTGGCGCGTGCCGCTTCGGCAACCCATGTCGACACGGTGCGGGCCGCTCAGTTGCTCCAGGCGAACGAGCAATTGGTGCTGGCTGCGCTGGACGCGCGCACGCTGGCTGACGCCGCCGCCGGAAAGCTGGACGAATTGAAACAGTCCGGCCAGCGTGATCCCTTGACCGGCACACCCAACCGCGCCTTGATGCGCGACCGGGTGAACAGCGCCATCAGTCTGGCGCGACGCCACAACACGCACGCGGCCGTGCTGTTCATCGACCTCGACAGCTTCAAGCAGATCAACGACGACCTCGGCCACGCGGCCGGGGACGAGGTGCTGAAGCTGGTCGCGCGCCGGCTGGAGGCGGTGGTGCGCGACTCGGACACCGTCAGCCGCCACGGCGGGGACGAGTTTCTGGTGCTGCTGGCCGAGGTCTCGCACGCGGCGGACGCCCGGCTCATCGCCGACACCGTGCTGTCGGTGCTGGCCGCCCCGTGCAGCGTGGGCGGCCAGGAACTGATCCTGTCCGCCAGCCTGGGCATCGCTGTCTACCCCGACGACGGGCAGGACGCGGCCACGCTCATCCAACATGCCGACGCCGCCATGTACCGCGCCAAACCGGCGGCCCGCCAGCGGCCTGCCGCGCGCCTGGCCAGCCTGCTGGGCGACCCGCCGCCGGCAACCGCCTTCACGCCTGCGCCGGCCACCAGCCACCTGGCTGAACTGCACGAGACCCACGAGCAGTTGGCACTGGCCGCGCGGACGGCGCAGCGCCTGGCCGCGCGCGCCGAAGGTGCCCACAGCCAGCAGATCGACCTGCTGGCGGGCCTGGTGCACGAAATGCTCAGCCCGCTGAGCGCATTGCGCAGGGCCGCTGCCTTGGCGGCCGAGCCCCATGCAGGCGGACCGGATCCGGCGCTGGTGTGGCGCAGCATCGACAGCGAAGTCGCCCTCATGACCCGGCTTGTAGCCGCGCTGCAGAGCGGCTTGCAGACGAAGACCACGCCATGAGCGCGGCACCCTGTCCGCTGCGCTTTTAAGAACGGACGAATCCAGCAGCCGCTCAGGGCGCGGCATCGAGCCCCGAGGCGGCGCTGTCTGCCAGATCGCCGCCCGCTTCGGCCAGGCGCGAGCAGTAGAGCAGCAGGTCCTCGATCTCGTGCGACTTGTCGAAGACCTTGTCGGCACCCAGCTGTTTGCAGGTGGCGCGCATGGCGGCTGTCGCGTAGTTGCTCAGCACCACGAGCTTGATTTTTCGGCGGTCGGCACGCACCGCCCGCAACACGCCCAGACCGGTGCCATTCTTGAGGAAGATGTCGATGATGCCCAGTTCGCAGCCGTTGGCCCGGTCGGCCAGCCAGCGCACGGCAGACCCTTCGTCCTCGGCCGTGCCGACCACCTTCAGCGGAAGAATCTCTTCCAGGGCGGCAATGAGGTTATCGCGGATAAGCGCGCTGTCCTCGACGAGAAAGGTTCGAAGTTGGATGCTCAACGGCCGGGTCTTGGGAGATCGATCGCAAGGGACCCCGCAGGTCCCCGGAACGGAGGATGGTACGGTGAACCTCGGCGCGCAAGAAGGCACCATCTCACAGGCGGGTAATCGCCCTCCTGCAGCCCGGGATGCACGGGCCGCAGGACCTGTGGCGTATTCGCGGGCCTACTTTTTCTTGTCGACCTGGTTGCCTATGACGCCGCCAACGGCCGCGCCGCCAACGGTGCCGGCGGCGCTGCCGCCGGTGAGGATGGCGCCGGCCACGCCGCCGACGGCGGCGCCTGTGGCGGTGCTCTTGTCACGGCTGGACATCCCGGCGCAAGCGCTCAATGTCATGGCCAGCGTGGCGGCGGTGAGGGTGGTGATGAGACGGGTGTTCATGGCTTTTCCGATGCTGTTGTGCAGGCAGGCTGCCCGCTGTGCATGTTTGTAGGCCAAAGCCGGTGCGCTGTCTGTGCGTTGGCGCACCGGGCCGTGGCGGGGCGAACGCGCTATTTCACTTCCGCTTCCAAGCAGTTCAACGAGTGCACGACGGCGTCGCGCGCCCGGGCTGTTCTCGTGCTTCCCCAGGATCGTCAAGGCCGGCCTGGTCTTCGGCGGCGGCTACGGCTACGGCGAGGGCGAGGGCGAGGGCGCTCTCATTCGGCGCGGCCGCGTCATGGCGCCTGCGCAGGCGCTCAGTCGCCGCAGGCGACGTAGCGGTCGGCGCGCGCCGCCTGCAGAACCGCCTCAGGATTGCTGCGAAGGATGTGCGCCGGTTGCGCGCCGCTCAACCAGTTGTTGGGCGTGACGAACCACAAGGCCAACTCGACGCCTTCGTAGACATCGTCCAACTCGGCAAGCACAGCCGCGACCCCGGGCCGCAGGATGCTCGGCGACGTCCTGGCCAGGTCGAACTGGAACATGGGCAGCAGCCAGCCTTGCGGACAGGCAAACGCCAGCGCGCTGCGCGAAACGATCCAGCGCGCGACCACCGAAATGGGTTGCCCCACTGCGGCTGCTGAAGCGGCGCCGTCGCCCGCCGAGAGTGCGCCGCGCAACAACTCGGCCAGCTGGTCGCCAGTGACGACACCGCCGCTTTGGGCAAAGCGCGAGGCCAGGTCCGACGCGGTGCGCCAGCTTGGCGCAACAGCATGCATGTCGGCCCGTGGTGCGGGGCCGGTAGTTTGAGGGACGCTGCGCAACATCGTTTTGCTCCCATGAATCGGGTGTGAAGGAGGCCGTGAGGCGCTTGCACCAAGCGCGGGGCAGGGCAGCCAAGACCTGGCCTCAAGTGTGTGGCGCGCGGCCGGGCCTGACTGTCTGCCAGCGCACACCAGGCCGTTGAACCGCCTGGGTCCCCATTCAGACAAGATCGGCTGCGTGGCCAAGGCCAAGGCGATGGCGATGGCGGGGAAGACCTGAACGGGCCGGCACCGTCGAGCTTCGCGATGGGTCGCATGCCGCTGCTCAGGCTGAAGCACAGCCCCTCCGCTTGCTGTTCCGACTTCGTGCTCTACGCCGCGGCTTCCCTGGCATTGGCGATGACCCTGGTCTTCACCAGCCCCACCGGCATGGGCACCCGCCTGGCCGCCTGGGCGCTGGCCTGCAGTGCGGCCTGGACGCCGGTGGAGTACCCGCTGCACCGCCTCGTGCTGCACGGCGTGGCGCCCTTTGACCGCTGGCATGCAGAGCACCACCGGCGCGGCCCACAGCCCTGATCGGCTCGCCCACGCTGATCAGTGCGCCGCTCCTCGCCATCCGGGCCTTCATGCCCGCCTGGGCGGCCGCGGGCCTGGGGCCGGCCACGGCGCTGAGCTTCGGCCTGGTCAGCGGCTATCTGGCCTATGGGCTGACGCACCACGCCACCCATCATGCCGTGCCCGGGCTGGGGCGCAACAACGCCTGGCTGGCGCGGCGCAGGCGGTGGCATGCCTGCACCACGCCGCCCGCGCGGGCACAGCGCCGCTGGGGCACTGCGGCGTGAGCAGCGGGCTGTGGGACCCGGTGTTCAGCACCGAGCACGTTCGCAAGACCCGAACGACGCTCGCCAGCGATGACATCGCGCAAGCCTGTGGGGGCAAGGCGCCGACCGGGCCGCGGCCACTGAAGGGGGTGTCAGCGTGCGGCCGCAGTCTGGGCGCAGAACAGGGCCAGCTCATCGACCAGCTGCCTCACGGCGGCGTTGGCGGCTTGCGCGCCACCATAAGGGTCGGCGCTGGGCGAGGCGACACTGATGTCGAATTCGCGCGCGGCGACGAGCCGCCGCGACGCGATGTCCACAATGTGCGCGCGCAGGGTCAGCCGGACCCGGCTTGCGGGCGCGGTGAAGTCTTGTTGCAGGTGCACGAGTTCGCTTTCCAGTCGCCAGTCGCCGCTGGCCGCGCTGGGCGCGCGGACGACGGCGCGAAACATGCCGTCGCGTTCGAGGCCGCGAACGATCAGCGGTGCGAGCATGCGCGCCGGCGTGTCCACCCACTGGTGAAGGGCGAAGTACTCGACCTCGTGCGCGCGGCGCAGGTAGGCGATGTAGCGCGTGTCGAGCCCGGCCGCGGCGCGCGGCGGGTCGACGATCAGCGTCAGGCTGGCCGCGGCGCGGCCGGCCGGCGCCGCAGGCGGTGCCGCGCGCCAGCCGGCATCGTCCAGCGCCAGCAGCGTAGGCTGCACGTCGCGCTTGGGCAGCAGGCCTGAGGCACAGCCGCCCAGCAGCAGCAACAACAGCGGCAACGCCAGGGCCGCCGCTTGCAGGCCGGGGCGGGTGAAACGGCGTGTCATGGCGTGCTCCTTTCGCCCGGCCCCAGGGGCCGTGTCGGGCCGCCCACGAGCAGGCTGCTCGGGCTGCGCTCGGTCTGTTCGCTGAGCTGGCGCAGCGAGGCCGCGAGTTGCTGCATGTCGGTGATCAGCCGCGTCAGCTCGGGCAGGGTGTCGTTGCGGAGCTGCTGCACACCGCCGGCGGCGGCGTTGACCACCACGCCGGCTTCCGCGCTGGCCGCACCCGCCGTCTGCGCCATCTGCTCCACCTCGTCGGCGGCGGCGGTGATGCGCGTGAGTGCCGGCGCGAGCTGCTTGCCGGCCTCTGCAGCCAGGCGCGCGGCGCGTGCGCCGTCGGCCAGGCCCGAACCGATGGCCTCCTTCTGCGCGGCCAGGGCATGCGCCACGATGGCGGCATCGGCCAGGGTCTGCTTCAGGGCGGCGCGGTTGTCGGCGTCGAACATCGCGCTGAGGTTGCCCGACATCGTGTCGAGCCCGCCCAGCACCTTGCCCAGCACGTTCTCGATCCGCGCGCTGAGCGAGGCCTTCGACCTGATCAGCGGCACCGGGTCCGACGCGGTGGCCAGCAGGGGCGGCGAGCCTTCGCTGCCGCCACTGAGCTCGACATAGGCGATGCCGGTCAGGCCCTGGATCTTGAGCACGGCCTCGCTGTCCTGCTTGATCGGCGTGCCGCGTTCGATGAGGAACTGCAGCAGCACCTGGCGCGAGTTCTGCGGGTCGATGGCGATGCGGCTGACCTTGCCCACGTCCACCCCCAGGTACTTGACCGGCGCGTCGATGTTCAGCCCCGACACCGACTCGGTGATGATGGACCGGTAGGGGTTGACCTTCGTCTTCCCGCCCAGCCCCACGGCCAGCCACAGCACGCCGGCCACCAGCGCCGCGCCCAGCACCAGCACGAAGCCGCCGACCAGGGTGTAGTTGACCTTGTCTTCCATGGCTAGCCCGCGCTTGATGCCCGGGGCGCACGTGCCGCGCTCGGGTTGGTGAAGTAGGCGCGCACGATGGGGTGCGGGTTGTGCGACAACTCGTCCATCGTGCCCGTGGCCAGCACGCGGCCTTCGCCCAGCACCGCCACGCGGTGGCTGACCTGCCAGAGCAGGTCCAGGTCATGCGTGATCATGACGATGGTCAGGCCCGTCTGTGCATGGGTGTCCAGGATCAACTCGTCCACCCCGGCCGAGCTGGCCGGGTCCAGGCCCGCAGTCGGCTCATCGAGGAACAGCAACTCGGGGTCGAGCGCGATGGCACGCGCCAGGCTGGCGCGCTTGATCATGCCGCCGCTCAACTCGTCCGGGTGCTTCTGGCTCGCATCGGCGGGCAGCCCGGTGAGCGCCAGCTTCCACTCGGCGATGCCGTCGATGGTCTCGTCGTCGAGCTGGCTGTGTTCGCGCAAGGGCAGGCCCACGTTCTCGAGCACCGTGAGCGCGCTGAACAAGCCGCCATGCTGGAACATCACGCCCCAGCGCTGGCGCAACAACCGCGCTTGCGCCTCGCTGAGGGTGGCGAGGTCGTCGCCGAAGACACGGATGCTTCCTGAGCTGGGTTGCTGCAGCAGGACCATTTCGCGCAGCAGCACCGATTTGCCCGAGCCGCTGCCACCGGCGATGGCCAGGATCTCGCCGCGCCGCACATCCAGGTCCAGGTCGGTGTGCACGGCACGGTCGCCAAAGCGCGTGCAGACCTTGCGCAGGGCGATGACCAGGTCCTTGTCGGCGGACGTGTCGTCCCCGGCGGCCCTATCGGGCTCGCTGTCCACGCGGTCCACGCTGTCCACGGTGCCCACGCTAGAGGTCGAGCATGTTGAACACCACCGAGAACAGCGCGTTGACGACGATGACCAGGAAGATCGCCTGCACCACGCTCAACGTGGTCTGCCTCCCCACGCTCTCGGCGCTGCCGCGGGTGCGAAAGCCCTGGAAGCAGCCGATGACGCCGATGATGGCGGCGAACACCAGCGACTTGCCGATGCCCAGCAGCAGCGTGTCGCCGCGCATCTCGCGGCCGAAGCGCTCGGCGAACTCGTAAAAGCCGATGCCCAGTTGCGAGCGCGCCATGACCATGCCGCCCATCACGCCGGTGATGTCGGCGAACAAGGTCAGCAGCGGCAGCGCCACCGCCAGCGCCAGCAGCTTGGGCAGCACCAGCAGCTCTAGCGGGGGGATGGCCATGGTGCGCATGGAATCCACTTCTTCAGTGACGACCATGGTGCCGATCTGCGCCGCATAGGCCGAACCCGAACGCCCGGCCACGATGATGGCAGTGATGAGCGGGGCGAACTCGCGCAGCATGGCGTGGCCCACGAGGTCGACGACGTAGATGTTGGCGCCGTAGTGGCGCAACTGGTCGGCGCCCTGGTAGGCCACCACCACGCCGAGCAGGAACGAGGTCAACCCGATGATGGGCAGGGCGTCGAAGCCGGCGATCTTGATGTGGCGCAGCACGGTGCGCCAGCGCAAGCGCTGCGGATGCGCCAGCACGCCGACCAGCGCCACGGCCGTTTCGCCGATGAAGGCCAGCAGGCCCTGTGCCTGCTGCGCCGCCGCGGTGGCGGCCACACCGGTGCGTGCCACGAAGCCGCGCTGCGCAGGCAGGGCTGGGGTGGCGTCGCCGTGTTGCGCGACACGGCCCATCAGTTCCTGCCACCTGGGCTGCCAGTCCCTCAACGTGGGCACGCCGTGCTGACGCTGCAGCCACCGCTGCAATACCCAGGCGCCGGCACTGTCCATGCCCTGCAACGCGGCGCCGTCCAGCAGCACGGCGCCGGCGCTGCCCGGTGTGCTGTCCAGTGCCTGCGGCAAACGGCCCAGGCCGCGCACCGTCCAGTGGCCTGACAGCACCCAGGTGCCGGCGGGTCCGGGCGTGATCGCGGCAGGCAAGGCGACCGGCACGGCAGCGGGCAGGGTGGCAGGAAGGGCGGAGGCGACGGCGGCGGAAGTCATCGGTGGGCGTGTGGCCGGGGGCCATGGCGGCGCCATGGCTGCCTCGGAGGCAACCGCACTGTCGTCAACCCGCCGCCAGGCGTCTGTCCGCTGGCGCACAGAGGGCGTCCTGTCGCGCACCTGCTCAGCGCAAGCCGGATGTCGGTGTACGCGACGCAGTTCAGGCCCGGTCGTCGCGGACGGGTTGGACGGGGACTGTGTGCGCTGCCGAACCGACAAGCCCCGCAGGGGGCCAGAAGATGCTTCAGCGTTGCCAGGCTCCCCCGGCACCCCCGATCTACCAGGAGCAACACCATGTTGAAGAGCATCAAGCATCTCGGTGACGCCAAGGTTGCCGCCAGCGATGGCGACATCGGTCATGTGAAAGACACCTACTTCGATGACCGAAGCTGGGCCGTCCGCTACCTTGTTCTGGACACGGGCAGCTGGCTCAGCGGGCGCGAGGTTCTGATCTCGCCCTACTCGGTCAAGCCGCCGATCGACGGGGACGAACAAATCCGCCTCACGCTGACGCAACGCCAGGTCAGCAACAGCCCGGACGTCGACACCCATCAACCGGTGTCGCGCCAGCACGAACGCGAACTGCTGCGCTACTACGAATATCCGGAGTACTGGGCCGGCAACGCGTTGTGGGGCATGGGCGCTATGCCATACCCCTTGCCGTTAACCCAGGACGTCGCCGAACGCGAAGCCGACCGCGGCGTGAATGAGCGTGACTTCAGGGCCACTGACATTCACCTGCGCAGCACGGACCACGTGACCGGCTACGACATCCAGGCCACTGACGACAGCATCGGCACGGTGCAGGACTTCATCTTCGACGACCAGAACTGGGCCATCCGCTACCTGGTCGTGGACACCAGCCGCTGGTGGGAGGGCGGCCACAACGTGTTGGTGGGCATGAACTGGGCCGACAGCATCGACTGGGCCACACAGAAGGTCCACGTGCGACTGACGCGCGCCCAGGTCAAGGCCAGCCCGCTGTTCGAGGGTGTGAATTCGATTCACCGCGAGTACGAGACGCGCCTGCACAGCAACTACGAGCGTCCGGGCTATTGGATGTGACTTCCGGACCGCAGTCGTGTTGACGGTGCCGGAGGCTTTCGCTTCAACACCCTGACCGGCCGCGTTCGCCTTCTCATGTCACGCACGCCACCGACCCGGGAAGCCTGATCAACCTGAGGACAGGCTTTGCAGCTGCCAATGCGGCGCGACCTTTGGGTGACACGGCTGGTGCTGGCCTGCGCAAGCCTGCTGGTTGCCTGCAGCGCCCGGTCGACCTTGCCCGTCATTCCCGCGGACCACGCATCCGCGTCCGCAAAACTGGGTTCGACGCGGCCTGAACTGCAGAGCGCGCGCGGCCCGCTGACGGCCGCGCAAAGCAAGGCCGTGCTCGACCGCCTGGCTGCCACCGGCCCGGCGACCAACATCTTCGAGCGCCACCTGGCCATCGAAGAAGCGGTGGCCGGCAGCCCCTTGACCACCGGCAACCGAGTGCTCTTGCTGCAGGACGGCCCGGCCACCTATGCAGCCATGCTGCGGGCCATCGCCGGCGCGCGCGACCACATCCACATGGAAACCTACATCCTGGACGATGACGAGGTCGGGCGGCGGTTTGTGCAGGCGCTGATCACCAAGCAGCAGCAAGGCGTGCAGGTCAACCTGATCCGCGACAGCGCCGGCACCATGGGCACACCCGCCGCCTTGTTCGAGCGACTGCAGGCCAGCGGGGTGATGGTGCTGGAGTTCAATCCGCTCAGCCCCCTGATGGCGCGCAAGGAATGGGAGATCAACCAGCGCGACCACCGCAAGCTGCTGATCGTCGACGGCCACACGGCCTTTCTGGGCGGGATCAACATCAGCAGCGTGTATTCGGGCGGCTCGTCGCGCAAGCACACGGCGGCCAACCCGGCCTGGCGCGACACCGATCTGCAATTGCAAGGGCCCGTGGTGGCCGAGTTGCAAAAGCTTTTCCTGGCCAGTTGGGCGTCGCAGCGCGGGCCCGCGCTGGTGCCACGCCAATGGTTCCCGCCGCCCCAGCGCGCAGGCACGCTGGTGGTTCGCGCCATTGGCAGCTCGCCCGAAGAGCCTTTCAGCGCCATCTACGCCACGCTGCTGTCGGCCATTGCCAATGCCGAGACCAGCGTGCAGATCACCAACGCCTACTTTGCGCCCGACCCGCAACTGCTGGCAGCCTTGGCGGCCGCCAGCGCGCGGGGCGTGGCCGTCACGTTGATCCTGCCGAGCCAGACCGACTCGTGGCTGGTGTTCCATACGGGGCGTGGCTACTACGAAGGCTTGCTGCGCGCGGGTGTGCGCATCTTCGAGCGCCACGGCGCGATCCTGCATTCCAAGACCGCATTGGTTGATGGTGTGTGGGCCACCGTGGGCTCGACCAACCTGGACTGGCGCAGCTTCCTGCACAACTACGAACTCAATGCCGTCGTTCTGGGCACCGACTTCGGCCAGCAAGTGCAGGCCGTCTTCGACAAGGACCTGGCCGCCTCCAGGCCCATCACCTTGCGGGCCTGGCAGCAACGCGGCCCCGTGCTTCGGCTGAAGGAATGGTTCGCGCGCTGGTGGGAATACTGGCTGTGAAGTGGTCTGGCGACTCGGCTCAAGCCTGGCCGTCAGGGCTTCTTGTGCCTTCGGCTTTGTCTGTCAGCGCACAGAACAGCCGCGCCGATCTGCTTACGCTTTCGCTTTCCACCCTGATGAAGCTCGAGGACCCCACATGAACACCAGCCGCCGCCAACTTCACCGCACGTTGTTTGCCGCCGTCGCCACCCTGTCGCTGAGCTCACTCAGCGGCGTCGCCCTGGCCACCAGCGCTGAAGACCTCGACCGGGATTCCGCCCAGACCTTGCAGGCCTTGTACAAAACCAACCCCACCGCCGAAGTCATCGCCAAGAAGGCCAAGGCGGTGCTGGTGTTCCCCAAAGTCGTCAAGGCCGGCCTCGTGTTCGGCGGCAGTTACGGCGAAGGCGTGTTGATGAAAGCCGGCAAGGTCGACAGCTACTACAACTCGGTTTCTGCCTCCTGGGGCTGGCAGGCGGGTGCGGAGTCTTACGCCTACGTCGTGTTCCTGATGAGCGACAAGGCCGTGAACTACCTGAACAAGTCCAAGGGCTGGGAATTCGGCGTCGGCCCCAGCGTGGTGATCGTCAACGCTGGCGTGGCCAAGAACCTGAGCACGTCCACGCTGAAAGACGACGCCTACGCGTACATCACCGACCAACAAGGTCTGATGGCCAGCCTGAGCATCGAAGGCACCAAGATCAGCCGCATCAAGCGCTGAGCCCGAGCCTGTGTTGACGCGCGCCCTGTTGCGCTGACACGCTCGGAACCGCGCATTCGCTGAAAGCCGCACCCCACAACATGGCCAGAAAGCGCACGCTCAACGCCGCGGATGGCGACACCTCCGGCGCGCCAGGGCCCAAGGAAACGGGCCTGCAGCGCGTGTCGAGGCACATCGCGTCGCGCGAACCCATTGCACAGCACCCTGGCGAGCTGGAGCACGCGCGCACAAGCCTGGGCCAGCGCGCAGCCGACAAGGTGGCGGCGTTTGGCGGCTCGTGGCCCTTCGTGGGCCTGTTTGCGCTGGCGATGGTGGTGTGGGTGGTGCTGAACGGGGTGCTGCTGCAGATGCGCGGGGAGACTTTCGACCCCTACCCCTACATCCTGCTCAACCTGTTCTTGTCGATGCTCGCGGCCATCCAGGCGCCCGTGATCCTGATGTCACAGAACCGCCAGGCCGAGAAAGACCGCTTGCACGCCCAACACGACTACGAGGTCAATCTCAAGGCCGAAATGGAGATCATGTCCCTGCACGACAAGATCGACGCCTTGCGCCAGGCCCAGTGGGACGAACTGCTGGCCATTCAGCGTGAACAAGTGCGCTTGCTGTCGGGGCTGACCCGGGCTGCGTAAGGGGTGACGGAATGAATGCATTGCGTTATGACGGCTTTTCGAAATCGGAGCGCGGCGCCATGCCGGGCTTGGCCGAGTCGAGGCCCTGGCTGGCGCACTACCCGGAGGGCATTCCTGCGCAGATCGATGTCGGCGAGTACGGCTCGTTGAAGGACATGCTGAAGATCACCTGCGGGCGTTTTGGTGATCTCCCGGCCTTCGAGTCGATGGGTCAGGTGATGACGTTCCGGCAACTCGATGCCGCCAGCCTCTCGTTCGCGGCCTGGCTGCAGAAGGTTGCAGGCCTGCAGCGCGGCGACCGCGTGGCATTGGCCATGCCCAACCTGCTGCAGTACCCGGTAGCGCTGTTCGGCGTGCTGCGCGCCGGCCTGGTGGTGGTGAACACCAACCCGCAGTACACACCGCGCGAGTTCGAACACCAGCTCAACGATTCCGGCGCCAAGGCCATCGTCGTGCTGGAGAACTTCGCGGGCACGCTGGCCAAGGTGGTCGGGTCGACGTCGGTACGAACGGTGATCACGACCCAGGTCGGTGACCTGCTGCCGCCGCTGCGGCGCTGGCTGACCAACGCCGTGGTCAAGCACGTGAAGAAGATGGTGCCGCCCTGGCGGATGGACAACACCGTGGCGTTCAACAGCGTGCTGGCCACCGGCAGCCGCCATGCGCTCGACGACGTGGCGCTCGCCCACGACGACCTCGCCTTCCTTCAGTACACCGGCGGCACGACCGGGTCGCCCAAGGGCGCGATGCTCAGCCACGGCAACATGGTGGCCAACGTGCTGCAGGTGGCGGCCTGGATCGGGCGCGACCTGCAGGACGGCGTAGAGACCTTGGTGATCCCCTTGCCGCTTTACCACGTGTTTGCGTTGACCGGCGCTCTGGCCTTCTTCAGCAAGGGGACCCGGACCGTGCTGATTGCCAACCCGCGCGACATGCCGGCGTTTCTGAAGACACTGGAAAGCTCGCACCCGACGGCCATCATCGGCGTGAACACGCTGTTTCGGGCCTTGCTCGACGCACCTGGCTTCGCGGCGTTGGACTGGAGCCGACTGAAGCTGTCGGTGGCTGGCGGCATGGCCGTGCAGCAGGTGATCGCCCAGCGCTGGAAGGACGCCACCGGTACCCCTTTGGTGGAGGGCTACGGCATGACCGAGACCGCGCCGGTGACCGTCGCCAACCCGATCGACATCGTGCAGTGGAGCGGCCAGATCGGCCTGCCGCTGCCGAGCACCGAGGCGGCGATCCTGGACGAGGCTGGCAAACCCGTCGCCGTGGGCGGGTTCGGCGAGATTGCCGTGCGCGGCCCCCAGGTGATGCAGGGCTACTGGCAGCGCCCGCAGGAGACCGCGGCCGCATTCACGGCCGACGGCTGGCTGCGCACCGGCGACATGGGCGTGATGAATGAGGCGGGCCGCTTCCGCATCACCGACCGCAAGAAGGACATGATCGTGGTGTCGGGATTCAAGGTCTTCCCGAACGAGATCGAAGATGTGCTGGCCTTGCACGCTGGCGTGCTTGAGTCGGCTGCGATCGGCGTCGCTGACGAACGCACGGGCGAGGCTGTGAAGATACTGGTGGTGCGCCGTGATGCCACGCTGGGCGAAGCCGAACTGCTGGCGCATTGCCGCCAGCACTTGACGGGCTACAAGGTCCCGCGCTTCGTGGAATTCCGCGACGAGCCGCTGCCGAAGTCGACCATCGGCAAGGTGTTGCGGCGGGCCCTGCGTGACGAGGACAGGGCCGCGCGTGACCGGCCGGCAACTGGTCAGACAGTCAAACTTGTGCCCCGCGATGAGGTCTGACGCCCAGCCACACGCCTGGTCACCCTGCAGGAAGGTCTGAAACCGGCCCAGCTGCGTTCCGGTCGGGCTGGGCTATTCCCGGCGCGGCAGCATGTGCGTCAGTGTGTTGTCGCGCGACACGAAGTGGTCGTAGAGCGCTGCCAGCGCGTGCGCGCCGATCAGGAAGTAGCCGATCGTCCCCATGGATCGCCGGCGTCAGTCAGTGCAGGCCGATTGCCGGGGCTCCGTAGAGGTCGGTCGCTTGCGGGGCCCTCACCGGCGCGGACGGTCGTGCGCACACCGTCAAGCACGGCCTCGCCGCTGCCCTGTTCGACGCGGAAGAACTGATCGAGCTTGTGCACTTCGGCGCCAATCTCTTCATTGGGCTTCAGCGCCATCACGACCAGCTGGCAGTGCTCGGCCGTATCGAGAACCTTTCGGAAGTCCTCGTTGTGTGTGGCGACGGCTTCGATGTCCTGCACGTAGCCCTTCATGTCGTCATTCTGTGGTGTGTGGTGTGTGGTGTGTGGTGTTTTAAGGTAGTCCCGCGCACCCGTGCCGTCAGTGCGCTGTCGAATACTGCTGGGCCTGCCGCGACCTAAGCTCAAGCGGCGTCCATGCGGTCGGCGGCACCGGAGTCAGCACAAGGCAAGCCACCAGGCTCAGAGGTCGCTCTGGGCAGTGATGTGCAAGTGCCAGACCGCGATGAACATTGCCGCGATCAGCGGGCCGAGAACGAAGCCGTTGATGCCGAACACGGCCATGCCGCCCAGCGTGGTGATCATCACCACATAGTCGGGCATACGGGTGTCCTTGCCGACCAGAAAGGGGCGCAGCAGGTTGTCGATCAGACCGATCACCAGCACGCCCCAGGCGACCAGCGCCAGGCTTTGCCACACGGCCCCGGCGAGGAACAGATAGATCGCCACCGGCAACCAGACCAGGGCCGCACCGATCGCCGGCAACAAGGACAAGAAGGCCATCAACACGGCCCACAGCAAGGCGCCGCTCACGCCCAGGAACCAGAAAGCCAGCCCGCCCAGGGCGCCCTGGATCGCCGCCACCAGCAGGTTGCCCTTCACGGTGGCCCTGATCACGGTGGTGAACTTGGCAAACAGTGCACGCTTGGAGGCCGCGTCCAGTGGCAGCGCATGGCGCGCACCGCGCGCCAGCGCTTCGCCGTCACGAATCAGGAAGAACGCCAGGTAGGTGGCAATGAACAGGCTGGCCATGAAGTCGAAAGTGTTCTGGCCAATATCCAGTGCCTGGCCTGCAATGTATTGCCCAGCCTGCGACAGTTCGAGCGACAGCTTGCGCTGGATGGTCCCGAAGTCACCCATGCCAAAACGCCCCAGCAGCGACACCAGCCAGTCGGGCAGCGAACCGAACAGGCCCCCGAAGAAGCGTTCTGGATTGATCTCGCCCGACCGCAGTTGTTGGTAGACCTGCGCCGCCTCGTTCACCAAGGCGGCAGTGACCAGTGCCAACGGCAGCATCACCAGGACCACGACGAGCAGCAGTGTGCCCAGCGCTGCCACGGTCTTGCGACCGCGGGCCCGGACCAACAGGCGCGCGTTCACCGGCGCGAAGACCATGGCGATGATCGCGCTCCACAGGATGGTCCCGTAGAAGGGCAACAGGATCCAGCCCAGCGCCAGCGTGACCACGCCCAGAAGAACCCAAAGCGCGGGTCCGTCGGGAGCTGGGCGTCGATCCGGTTGGGGGGGGTCGGGCGGCATGCCGTCGGTCATGGGCGGTGCGTTTCCAGGTGCGTCTTTTCGCCGGACAGTATGAATGAATCGCCGGCTTCGGCCCGCGGGCTTCAACGTTCGCCAGCGTACGGACACCGGGTGTCTTGCCGAGTACTTTCATGTCCTTGTCCTGAAAGTTGCTCGCCATGAAGTTCACCGGCCCACCGGTCGTGCTCTTCGCCACTTGCGCGATGCGGCAGCCGGCGTGCACCAGGCCTGCGGAAACGACCACTGTGCAAACCCCGGTTGCAAGCGCTGCCGACAACGCCGCAGACTCCAGGTCAAGGCGCCCGCCGGCCACTTTTTCATCGCTACCGATGCCAGCATGCCGGTGGTGGCGGTGTGGGCGATATTGATCAACGTGGGCAGCGGCCTGACCGGCAAGTTCCTGCTCGAAAGGTCGAAGCGGCGGCCTGAGGAAACGCGCATCGAGGATGCGCGAACAAGGCCTGACGCCGGAACAGTTGGCAGAGCGCACCTGATGGGACAGCCTGAGCTTCGACGTGGTCAAGCGCTGGCGGGTCGTGCACTTCCCGATCACGCTGGCGTTTGCCGTGCAGGCCACGGCACCCATCGTCGCCACCTTGCTGTTCTGGAGCTGGTGTTGACCGCCTGGAAGCCGGCGACCTTCGAGCATTCGAAGTTCTTCCAACTCGACGAAGATCACAACGCCACTTGCATTACCTGCCATGCAGTCAACGACTTCAGCCGCTTCACCTGCCACGGGTGCCACGAACACACACCGTCGAACATCCTTCGCCCAACATGACCCGATGTACCAACCCGGCGTGCGGCTGCGGCCGAACGCCCATCCACCGGAGAACCGCATGACCCAGATGAAAGCCGCCATATTCGTTGAACCAGGCCGCATCGAGATCGACGACAAACCGATCCCCTCAGTCGGCCCGCTCGACGCCCTGATGCGCGTGACGACCACCACCATCTGCGGCACCGACGTGCACATCCTCAAAGGCGAGTACCCGGTCGCCAAGGGCCTGACCATCGGCCACGAGCCGGTGGGTGTGATCGAGAAACTCGGCTCGGCCGTGACCGGGTACCACGAAGGCCAGCGCGTCATCGCAGGCGCCATCACCCCCAGCGGCTGGAGCAACGCCTGCCTGTGCGGCCAAGGCTCGCAGGACGGCGCCGGCACGGCCCACGGCTTCAAGCTGATGGGCGGCTGGAAGTTCGGCAACACCATCGACGGATGCCAGGCCGAATACGTGCTGGTGCCCGACGCGATGGCCAACCTGGCGCCGGTGCCCGACGGCCTGAGTGACGAGCAGGTGTTGATGTGCCCGGACATCATGTCCACCGGCTTCAGCGGTGCCGAGAGCGCCGGCATACGCATCGGTGACGTGGTGGCAGTGTTCGCGCAGGGTCCCATCGGCCTGTGCGCCACGGCGGGCGCGAAGCTCAGCGGCGCCAGCGTGGTCATCGGTGTGGACCGGCTGCCCGACCGGCTTGCCATGTCCGGCAGGATGGGCGCCGACCACATGGTGGACAGCAGCAAGGTCGACCCGGTCGAGGAGATCCTGCGCCTGACTGGCGGGCGCGGTGTCGACGTCGCCATCGAAGCACTCGGCACGCAAGCCACCTTCGAAGCCGCGCTTCGCGTGCTGCGCCCCGGCGGCACCTTGTCGAGCCTGGGCGTGTATTCCACCGATCTGAAGATTCCGCTCGGCGCCTTTGCCGCCGGCCTGGGCGACCACCGCATCATCACCACGCTGTGCCCGGGCGGGAAGGAGCGCATGCGCCGGCTGATGTCGGTCATCGAGGGCGGCCGTGTGGACCTCGGCGCGATGGTGACGCACCGCTTCAAGCTCGACGACATCGTGGCCGCTTATGACCTGTTCAGTCACCAGCGCGATGGCGTGCTCAAGGTCGCGCTGACGCCGTAACCAGTGCCATGACTTGCGCCAGGGATTTCAAGATCAAACTGGCCGGCAGCAACTGACCGCCAGTCGGCGTGATGAGCCAGCCCCGTCGAGGCTGGCGGGGAATTTCAGGGTCTTGCGGCCGCGGTATCGACGAACAGGCCGGCGGCGCGCACGCGGCAATCGCGGCGCTGCTCACCACTGGCTATCGTGGAGCAGTGGAAGTCGGCATCGGCGCGTGCCGCCGTGCCGGCATGGTGGGCTTGCGCCTGCCGCACCGTCTGCCGCACCACCGCTGCCAGGCTCAACAACAGGCCGGCCATCACCAACCCAGCCACCATCAGCGGCCACAGCCTGAGCAGGCTGCCAACGTTGAAAGGCTGCGCTGCCGGCGCCAGCGCCAGCGCCGACGGGTGGCCGATACGGACACTGTGGTTCATCATTTCGTCCCTGTGAATTCGACTTCGACGTGGCGGTCGGGCTGCATGGCGCGATCGGGACTCGACACTTGCCGATCAATCGCTGAGCCAGCCTTGCAGTTCTTCGGCATGCTTCTGCTCGTCGGCGAGGATGTCCTCGAGCAGGCGCCTGGTGGTCGGGTCCTTGTCGCCGACGAGGGCGACGAGTTGGCCGTAGGCCTCGATGGCCACGCGTTCGGCGACGAGGTTGCTGCGGATCATCGCTTTCAACCCGGGCGAATCGTCGTAGGCCGCGTGGCTGCGCTGCAGCAGCGTGGCTGGCGCGAAGTCGGGTGCGCCGCCCAGCTGGCAGATGCGGCGGGCAATGCGGTCGGCATGGGCCAGCTCTTCGCCGGCATGCACCGCGAATTCTTCGGCGATGGCGGTCGAGGCCAAGCCTTGTGCGGTGTAGTGGTGGCGCTTGTAGCGCAGCACGCACACAAGTTCGGTGGCCAGCGAGTCGTTGAGCAGCTTGACCAGCGCGGTGCGCCAGGCTGCGTCTCCGGGTAGCGCGGCACCGGCCTCGGTGCTGCGGCGCACGGCTTCGAGGGCTTGTGTGTCGAGCTGCAGGGCCGGCGTGTCGGCGGCGGCGGTCTTGCGCGGTGTCGTGTCGTGCGGGGTGGCCATGAGGTGTCTTCCGTGGTGCGGTGCAGGAGTTGCCTGCAACCTGGAAGTCCACTTTAGGAACGGCGGCGCGTCGCGCCCATCGGTGCACCGCGTAGCGAGGTGTAGGACGGCATCCCTTTGCCGCTGGCAAACAGCCGGCCTGCGCCGGTGGGCAGTGGCCAGCGCGGCGCTCGGCGGTCAGAACAGCCCGGCCGCGATGTTGATGACCAGCGCCAGCACGGTGGTGTTGAAGGCGAAGGCCAGCACGCAGTGCAGGGTGCCGACCGGGCGCAGGGCGCTGCCCTGGAAAACCACGTCGGCCGTCTGCCCCGAGGTGCCGATGATGCTGGCGAAGTAGAAGAAGTCGCCGTAGCCCGGATCGGCCGTGCCCGGAAACAGCAGGGGGTCGGGGCGGCCATGGTGGCGGGCCAGGTAGAAGTCGTGCGCGTAGCTGAAGGCGAACAGCGTCTGCGTGAACAGCCAGGAGCTGAGCACCGTCAGTGCGGCCAGCAGCACATGCGGTGTCTGTGCAGGGCCGGGCAGGGCCCTGACGGCGGCCAGCTGCGAGCCGACCGCCAGCAGCACGGCCACCGCAGACACCACCGCCAGCCCCAGCACCAGCACGCGGCCCTCGGACTGCACTGCACGCTGCTGCAGCTGCTGGCTGCTGCGGCCCCAGGCCAGGTGCAGCGCCAGCAGCAGGTACAAGCCCGCACAAGCGTTCCACCCCAGCAAGGCCTGGGTGCCGGCGTCGCCCTTGCCACTGGCCCGCAGCAGGCCGAAGACAGCGGCACCGAAGGCGCCGGCGAACCACAACCGCTGGTGGCTGCGCAGGGTGCGCGCAAGGCGCGTGGCGGTGGGGGCGGGCTGCATGCGGTTCATTCTCGGCTCCGCCACGCCTTTTGGCAGGCTCATGAGAGCAGCCCCTGCGGCGTGAACCGCAGGGGCTGCGAGCGGGCTGGGTCAGACCGCGGTCACTTCGTCGGTGCGGCGGCCGGTGCCACGCTGTCGGCCTTGGTAATCTTGGCGGCCTTGGTGTGCTTCACGGTCTTCACGTGCTTCGTCGTCTTGACAGGCGTTTCGGCCTTCACTGCGGTATCGGCCTTGACGGCAGTGTTGAGCTTGGCGGTGGTGGGTGCGTGTTTTCGGTATAGACGCCGGCCCTGGGGACCCAGGTGGCGCAGGGCATGGCCGTGCGCCGCCACATGGCGCGCACACTGGCGCTGCGCACTGTCGTCCCGGTGGCCTGGCGGGTGCCGCCGCTGCTGGCGACGGCGTGGTGGGTGGTGGGCAGCACGCCGGCGCCGCTGCAGTGCCTGCGCAGCCAGCTTGCGCCGCGCCGCGCCGCGC
>Ga0209181_10003404_pt1 | contig 24592 bp, 19 predicted proteins | sample MAT05_FD_187208 | JGI IMG/M metagenome (GOLD analysis project Ga0209181, IMG submission 187208) | Freshwater microbial communities from Lake Fryxell liftoff mats and glacier meltwater in Antarctica - MAT-05 (SPAdes) (version 2) | ecosystem: Environmental > Aquatic > Freshwater > Ice > Liftoff...
CGATCGCCGTCGCGCTTGGGTGGGCCACCGCGACCGCCGCCCTTGCCGCCGGCATCCTTGCGGCGACCGGGGATGTCGGCGGCACGCGCTTCGGCGTACAGCTGCGAAATCGATTCGTGTTCGGCGGTCTTGTGCGCGTTGACTGCGCGCGGCGCGGGAATCAGCAACGCCTTCTCGACCGCGGCCACCGGCAGCTTTTGCTCGATGAAGGCCTCGATGTCCGGCAGGCCCATCGCGTACAGCTCGCAGGCGAAGCTGATCGCATCGCCCTCCGCGCCCAGGCGCGCGGTGCGACCGATGCGGTGCACATAGTCTTCAGCGTCGAACGGCAGGTCGAAATTGACCACGTGGCTGACGCCGGCGATATGCAGTCCGCGGGCGGCCACGTCGGTGGCGACCAGGATCTCCAGCTCGCCGCGCTGGAAACGGCCAAGCAGGGTCTCGCGCTTTTTCTGCGGCACGTCGCCGGACAGCACGCCGACCGTAAAACCTGCGCGCTCCAGATCGCGCGCCACGCGCTCGACCCACACCTTGGTGTTGACGAACACCATCGTGCGCTGCGCATCGGTGCGCGACAGCAGGCCGATCAGCAGCGGCACCTTTTCTTCCATCGCCGGGAAGTACACCGTCTGCCGCACGCGGGCCGCGGTGATGGTCTCGGTCTCGACGGTGAGCTTCTCGGGGCTGTTCATGTGCTCGTAGGCCAACTCCAGCACGCGATGGCTGAGGGTGGCCGAGAACAGCAGGCTCTGGCGCTCCTCGCGCGGCGGCATGCGCCGCAGCAGGAAGCGGATGTCCTTGATGAAGCCCAGATCGAACATGCGATCGGCCTCGTCGAGCACTACCACCTCACAGGCGTGCAGCGAGACGACTTTGTGCTGCTTGACGTAGTCGATCAATCGGCCGGGCGTGGCGATGATCACGTCGGTACCGCGCTGCAGCAGCTCGCGCTGCTTGTCGTAGTCGACGCCGCCATACACCAGCGCCATGCGCAGACCGATGTGGCGGCCGATCGCACGCGCGTCCTTGTCGATCTGGATCGCCAGCTCGCGGGTCGGGGCGAGGATGACCGCGCGCGGATCGGCATCGCCACGGGTGCCGCGCGCGGGATTGTTGAGCAGGCGATTGAACACAGCGACCAGGAACGCGGCGGTCTTGCCGGTGCCGGTCTGCGCCTGGCCTGCCACGTCGCGGCCCTGCAGGGCCAGCGGCAGGGTCAGGGCCTGGATCGGCGTGCAGCGCAGGAAACCGGTGTCTTCGAGGCCCGCGAGCAGCAGCGGATGCAGGTCGAAGCCCTCGAACAGGATGTCGGTCAGCGGGCGGTTGTCGGTCGGAGTTTCGTCGGCAGTTGGTGCGATCGGAGTGTCGGTCATTGAGATAGGTCTTGGTCAGCCCCATTGCCGGCGGCGCGGCCGGGGTGCGGGGCCCGCGAGTACGCGGGACCGCCGGAGCACCTGGCGGGAAGCGACACGACCATGTGGGGAGCCTCTGAGCGAGTCCCGCGCGATGCAGGGCTCGGTCAGAGCCTCCCCCGAGGCTTGTGTCAGAATGGATCGTGGTGGCGATCCGCGGAGACATCAGTGTATCCGAGTGCGCGGGCGCGTGCCGCAAGCCCCGCCAGTCGCCCCCATCCCCGTCCGCCGTGCTGCCGAAGGAGAGCCCCTTGAGCGACCAGGTTTCCCACGTCAACGATGCCGATTTCGATGCGCAGGTGCTGCAGTCCAGCGAGCCCGTGCTGGTCGACTTCTGGGCCGAATGGTGCAGCCCGTGCAAGGCGATCGCGCCGCTGCTCGACGAGATCGCCAGCAACTATGCCGGGCGCCTGCGGGTGGCCAAGGTCAATGTCGATCACAACCAGAAGACCTCGCGCAACTTCGGTATCCGAGGCCTGCCGACCCTGCTGCTGTTCAAGGACGGCAAGGTGGAGGCGACCCATCTGGGGATGGTCAGCAAGCTGCAGCTGACCCAGCTGCTCGACAAGAACCTGTAGCCGGCGGGCTGCCGCCATCGCGCGCCGGCAGCAGCACCGCGCTGCACTGCCGGTTGCCGGCACGCGATGGCGGTGCTACCGTAGAGGCCTATTTGCGGTGCCGCTTCGCGGCCTGCCTACTTCCAAGTCCCTCCCCCGAAACGCTCAAAACGATGCGCAAGCAGCGCGAATCCGCCGTGCCGGAAGGGCACGAGTCGTCCGCCGTACCGGCGTCCGAAACCCCTGAGAACCGAGCCCATTCGGCTCCGCCCGAAGCGCCACGCGCGCCCGAGCCGATGGTTGCTGCGTCATCGCAAGGCGGTGACGAGGGTGGCAGTGGCGGGACATCGGGCGCAGGCGCCAGCCCCGACAGCGGCCAATCCGGCGGTCAAGGCAATCCAGCGCAGGGCGGCGGCAACCCGCAGGGCGGCCAAAACGCCGGCGGCCAGGCGGGCAATCGCAACAACCAGCGTGACGATCGCCGCCATCGGCGCGATCGCGACCGCAACAACCGCGGCGGCGCCCCCGCCGGCGGTGGTGGCGCCCCCGACGACAATCGTGGCAACCGCGACCACGGCATGCGCGACGACAATCGCGGCAACCGCGACGACAACCGCGGCAACCGCGGTGGTGGTGGCGAAGACCGCCTGCCGCCCGGCCCGCTGCCGCCATTGCCGCCCAATGCGCCGACCTCGCTGACCGCGCTCAAGCGGATGAACGCCGAGGGCCTGCTGGCACTGAGCGAGCAGTGCGGCATCGTCGAGGGCGTGGCGCGCCTGCGCAAGCAGGACATCGTGTTCAACCTGCTCAAGGTGCTATGCCGCACGCAGGAAGGCATCGACGGCGAGGGCGTACTGGAAATCCTGCAGGACGGCTTCGGCTTCCTGCGCGCTTTCGAGTCGAGCTATCTGGCCGGCCCCGACGACATCTACGTCAGCCCCAGCCAGATCCGCCGCTTCAACCTGCGCACCGGCGACTATCTGATCGGCAAGATCCGCGCGCCGAAAGACGGCGAGCGCTACTTCGCCCTGCTCAAGGTCGACACCATCAATGGCGAGCCGCCGGAGGCGTCGAAGAACAAGGTCCTGTTCGAGAACCTCACGCCGCTGTTCCCGCGCGAGTCGTTCCACCTCGAGCGCGGCAACGGCTCGACCGAAGACATCACCGGCCGCATCCTCGACCTGATGGCCCCGATCGGAAAGGGCCAGCGCGGCCTGATCGTGTCGCCGCCAAAAGCCGGCAAGACGATGCTGCTGCAGAACGTGGCCCAGGCCATCGTCTACAACCATCCGGAAGCGCATCTGATCATCCTGCTGATCGACGAGCGGCCGGAAGAAGTCACCGAGATGCAGCGCACGGTACGTGCCGAGGTGATCTCCTCGACGTTCGACGAGCCGGCCGTGCGCCACGTGCAGGTCGCCGAGATGGTGATCGAGCGCGCCAAGCGCCTGGTCGAGCACAAGAAAGACGTGGTGATCCTGCTCGACTCGATCACCCGCCTCGCGCGCGCCTACAACACCGTGGTGCCGGCCTCCGGCAAGGTGCTCACCGGCGGCGTCGACGCCAACGCGCTGCAGCGGCCGAAGCGCTTCTTCGGCGCCGCGCGCAAGGCCGAGGAAGGCGGATCGCTGACCATCGTCGCCACCGCGCTGGTCGAAACCGGCTCCAAGATGGACGAGGTGATCTACGAGGAATTCAAGGGCACCGGCAACATGGAAGTGCACCTGAACCGCCGGATCGCCGAAAAGCGCGTGTACCCGGCGATCGACATCAACCGCTCCGGCACCCGCCGCGAAGAGCTGCTGATCGATGCCGACCGTCTGCAGAAGGTGTGGATCCTGCGCAAACTCCTGCATCCGATGGACGAACTCGGGGCGATGGAATTCATGCTCGACAAGATGAAGAACACCAAGTCGAACGACGAGTTCTTCAGCTTCATGAAGCGCGGCGGCTGAGCCTGGTGTTGTTGCCGCGCGCGGCAGCGCGCGGCAAAGCTCAGCGCTTGGGCGTGGCGATGTTGATGTAGGACAGGAACTCCGAGCGCGTGCGCGCATCGTCGCGAAACTCGCCCAGCATCGACGAGGTGATCATCGACACGCCGCGCTTGTGCACGCCGCGGGTGGTCATGCACTCGTGCGAGCCCTCGACCACGATGCCGACGCCGCGCGGCTTGAGCACGTCCTGGATGGCCTGTGCGATCTGCGCGGTCATCTTCTCCTGCACCTGAAAGCGCCTGGCGTAGACCTCCACCACGCGCGCGAGCTTGGAGATGCCCACTACCCAGCGATCGGGCAGATAGCCCACGTGCACGCGACCGATGATCGGCGCCATGTGGTGCTCGCAGTGCGACTCGTACTCGATATCGCGCAGCACGATCATCTCGTCGTAGCCTTCGACTTCCTCGAAGGTGCGGCGCAGGTATTCGGCCGGATCGTCGCGATAGCCGCCGAACCATTCGCCATAAGCATCGACCACCCGCTTGGGCGTATCGATCAGCCCCTCGCGGCCGGGATCGTCGCCGGCCCAGCGCAGCAGCACCCGCACTGCATCCTCGGCCTGCTCGCGGGTTACCTCGGGAATCAGCTGATCGGCGTTGATGATGGACGGGGTGGTCATGGTGCCGCCTCCTGCTCGGATCGGTCGATGACCATAGCAAACCCGACATTCCGCCGATGTGCAGAAAGCGTTTGGTTGCCACCATGCGCAGATCGCGTGGTGCCCCGCAAGTTGGGCCCTGGCCCACCGCGCGACAGCCCGCCGAATGAATCGAACCTTGTGGCGGTCCCGGTTCGGTGGGCCAAGGCCCACCCTTCGCCTACCGCGCGAAAACCCATCGCGTTGCATCGAACGTTGTTGCGGTTCGGTGCGGTAAGCCAAGGCCCGCGCGCCGCGCGATACCTCACCCGGCCGCTGCGGCAGAGGTTTTCTGCTGCGCGATCCATGCGCGCACATGCGCCGACAGCACCGGCAGCGGCACCGAGCCGGTTTCCAGCACGCTGTCGTGGAACGCGCGCAGGTCGAATTCCGCGCCGAGTTCGCGCTGCGCCTCGGCACGCAGTTCGCGAATCCGGATCATGCCGAGCATGTAGCTCAGCGCCTGGCCGGGCCATGAAATATAGCGATCGATCTCGGTGCGGATCTCATGTTCGCTCAACGCGGTGTTGGCCGTCATGTAGTCGATCGCGCGCTCGCGCGACCAGCCCAGCGCGTGCATGCCGGTGTCGACCACCAGCCGGTTGGCGCGCCACATCGCATAGGTCAGCTGACCGAAGCGCTCGTAGGGCGTGGTGTAGATGCCCATCTCATGGCCGAGCTCCTCCGCGTACAGCGCCCAGCCCTCGCCATAGGCCGAGATATAGCTGAAGCGGCGAAACGGCAGCTGCTCGCCCTGTTCGTTGGCCAACGCGATCTGCAGGTGATGGCCGGGCACGGCTTCGTGCAGGGTCAGCGCTGGCAGCGTGTAGAGCGGGCGACTGTCCAGCTTCGAGGTGTTGACCCAATAGTTGCCCGCCTCGCGCGAGCCGGCGGCGGCGGCCACGTAGCGGCCCGCGGTGTAGTACGGCGCGATCGCCTCGGGCACCGGCTGCACGCCGTAGGGCAGGCGCGGCAGATTGCCGAAGAACTTCGGCAGCGCGCCATCGGCACGTTTGGCCACCCATGCCGCGGCCGACAGCAGCTCGGTCGCGGACCTGGCATAGAACTGCGGGTCGCCGCGCAGGAACGCCAGGAACGCCGCATAGTCGCCATCGAACTTCAGCTCGACGATGATCTGGTCCATCGCCGCACGGATCCGCGCCACCTCGGCAAGTCCGATCGCATGCACCGCCTCGGGCGTGAGGTCTTCGGTCGCAAAGTCGATGATCTGACGCCGGTAGTAGGCCGCACCATCCGGCATCGCGTGCGCCGCGATCGTGGTGCGCGTGTGCGGCAGGTAGTCCTCGCGCATGAACTCCAGCAGCTTGGCGTAGGCCGGCACCACGCGCTCGCTGATCGCCACGGCCGCATCTGCACGCAGCGCTTGTACTTCGGCAGCCGGGATCGCGGGCGGCAGCTCGCGCAGCGGCTGGTAGAAATCGCTGGTCATCGGATCGCTCACCGCCGCTGCGCGCGCGATCGATGCATCGCGTCCTTCGAGGGTGATCCGCGGCACGCTGATCCCGCGCTCGAGGCCCTCGCGCAACAGCTCGATGTGCTGCTCGAGGTAGACCGGCACCGCGCGCAGGCGCGCGATGTAGCGGCGATAGTCGGCGCTGTCGCGGAACGGATGCGAGCGCGGCAACATCGCAAGATCTGCATGGAAGCTGGAGTCCGAGTTCATCGGCAGCAGGTGGCCGCCGAGGCGGATGTTCTCCGCGAAGCTCTCGATCTGCGCGCGGTAGATCGAAAAGTCGTCGCGGCTATCGGCATCCAGCGCATCGGGCCCGATCGCATCGAGCTCGCGCAGCACCGCAAGCCAGTACTTTCGACGCTGCTGCTGCGCGGCCAGTCCAACCTCGCCCAGCCGATCGTCGTAGTCGTGCACGCCGACCGCGGTGGCCAGCTGCGGAAACTGCGCCAGTCGCCAAGCCCACTCGCGCTGCCACAGTTCGCGGAAGCGGGTGTCGGCGTCCGCATCGGCGAACACGGCCGGCGCGAATGCCAGCATCAGGATCACGATCAGGAGCTTGCGCGGCATCGACAGCTTCTCAGGCGCGGGGATGCGTGCGGCTCAGCGCACCGGACTGACGCGGCGCAGTCCGCGATCCAGATCCGCGCGCACGGCCGACTCCGAGCAGCGCTCGGCATGCTGGGTGCCGATGCGGGCATGGGCCACGTCGTCGACCGCGGTCTGATCGCTGCGGCGCAGGCGCAGGGCTTCGGCCAGCAGCGCGCAGTCGACCGCCAGCGGCGAGGGATCGAGCACCAGTCCGCAGCGTTCGCGCAGGGTGGCGCGTCGCTCGCTGAGCTCGCCCTTGGCATCGGCCGACACATCGAAAGTCGCCGTCGCACCATCGAGGCGCCAGATCACCACGGCCAGATCGCGGCAGCCGGCTTCATTGAGCGCCACGGTGGCGGTGTCGCCGCCACCCCTGGCCTCGGGCGTGATCGCAATGACTTCCAGCGGAGCCCCATCGCAGGGCGTTTCCTGGAACGACAGGCTGCCGTCGATTGCGCGGCATTTGTAGAGGGTCTTGTCCTGCGCGCAGACAGCGCTGGCGGACACAAGCAGGGCAAGGCAGAGCAGGATGCGGTTCATGCCGCTGATGCTAACCCAAGCCCGCGCGCGCGTCCGCGCATGGATTCTCAATCCGGCTATGCGACGCGCAGCGGTGCGCTTTGCGCCGAGCGCACCGGCGCTGTCCCCACGTACTTGCGGGTGGCCCAGTATTGCGCGGCAAAGGCCAGCACCACCGGCCCGAACCACGCCAGCTGGCCAAGCACCGGGCCGGACAGCATCGGCAGCAGTTTCGGCAAGCCGATCGAAAAGAACGCGACATGGGTGGCGATCGCGTTGCCGGTCATGCCACCGAGGTGCTCGCGCATCCACCAGCGCGCGTCCCTGGGGCCGCGGCGACGCATGCGCAGCATGCTCACCCCGATCACTAGCCCGATCGTGGCAAAGCCGATGAAGATCACGCTGCCGATATACAGCCCGAATCCGAGCATGCCCGCGCCGCCGGCGACGTTCATCGCGGCCACGACCTGAAACGCAGTACCGGTGTAGCGGGCAAAATCGTGCTTGAGCCGGATCGAGCGCCATGCGCCCCAGCTGGCGGTAGCGGTGATCAACAGCAGGTAGGCGAAGAACCAGCCGGAGGTCTGGCCGGCGGCAATGCGCTGCACGCACATCGGCACGGCCAGGGTGAGCAGGCCCACCATCGCGAGCAGGAATACCCGCCCGCTGCGCACATGGATCGGGCTGCCCTTGCGCGCAAGGCCCGCAGCCCAGAATGCCATCAACGCCACCACGCCGATGATCGCGTGCAGGCGGGCGATGATTTCGTAGCTCGTCATGCGGTGTCTCCCTTGGGTTCGCGGCCAGTCTGTCGAAAACCACGGCCGGCGGTCAGTTGCCGGCAGTCACCATCGCGACCTGCCGGAAGTCACCTCGGCATGCAATCGGCTTGAGCCGCGCGCCACATCGCGCCAAGCTGCACGCCATGACGCTCAACCTGCGCGCGCTGCTCAACCCACTCAACCTTGCCGCCGTGCTGGTCTGGATTGCGGTGGGCTATGAGCTGCTGATCGGTACGCCGCGCGAGCGCGGACCGCTCGACAGCCACGCTGCCTATCTGCTTTCGCTGGCGCTGCACAAGGGCTTCCTGCTGCTGGTGCTGTTGCCGGCGGTATTGCCACGCGAATTGTCGTTTGCGCGTGCCCTGCCGTGGGCGGCACTGGCCGTGGCCATGCTGGAGATCTGGCTGCGGCCGGGCACTTCGGCACCGGTGCTGTTGATCGTGGTCATGGCGCATCTCGCTGGCGACCTTGCACCGCGGCCACTGGCGATCGTGTGGGCGGCCACCAATGCGCTGCTGTTCGCCTTTTTCAGCAACATGCCGCAGGTTTCCTCGCCCATCATCGCCACCCTGATGTACGGCAGCTTCCAGCTGTTTGCGATGACCACCGCGTGGTATGCGCGCAGCGCAGAACAGGCCCGCGACGCACTGGCAGCCGTGAATGCCGAGCTGCTGGCGACCCGCTCGCTGCTGGCCGAGAGCGCGCGCGACCAGGAACGCCTGCGGCTGTCGCGCGAGCTGCATGACGTGGCCGGCCACAAGCTGACCGCGCTCAAGCTGAACCTGGCGGTGGTCGCACGCGATCCCGTGCTCAACGCCAATCGCGAGGTCGCGCTGTCGGCGCGACTGGCCGACGAGTTGCTCGGCGACATCCGCGGCGTGGTCGCACAGATGCGCGCCCACGACGGCATGAACCTGCGCGCGGCGATCGAACAGCTGGCAGCACCGCTGCCGCGACCGCGGGTGCATATCGAGGTCGATCCCGAGGCTACCGTGGCCACCGTCGAGCAGGCCGAAGCGGTGGTGCGTGCGGTGCAGGAGGCGCTGACCAACGCCGCCCGCCACAGCGCAGCGGAAAACGTCTGGATCGTCTTGCGCCGCAGCGGCTCGCAACTGAGCATCGATGTGCGCGACGACGGTCGCGGCAGCACGCCGCTGCGCTTTGGCAACGGACTGACCGGCATGCGCGAGCGGTTGCAGGCGCTGGGCGGCGGGCTCACCGTCGAGCGCGCACGCGAGGGCGGCATCGCCGTGCACGGCTGGCTGCAACTGGCGTGAGCAACAGCGTGCGGATCGCACTAGCCGACGACCAGGCCCTGGTGCTGGAGGGGCTCAAGGCACTGCTGCGTGGATTCCGCGGCATCGAGGTCGTCATCGAGGCCAGCGGCGGTGAGGCGCTGCTCGAGGCGCTGGCTCATACCCGCGTCGACGTGGTGGTTTCCGATATCCGCATGCCCGGTGTCGACGGGATCGCGGCCGTGCAGCAGCTGCGCGCGCGCGGCGATCTCACGCCGGCGATCCTGCTCACCACCTTCGACGACAGCGCACTGCTGCTGGCCGCCGTCGAAGCTGGCGCGCAGGGGTTTTTGCTCAAGGACGCCAGCCCCGAGGACCTGTGCGAGGCGATCCTCGCGGTCGCCGCGGGCCAACAGCTGCTCGCGCCGATCGCCACCGATCCGGTGCGCGCGCGCTTCGCCTATCGCGAACCGGGGCCGTGGGGCATCGATGGTCGGCGAGCGGCACTCGATGTGGGGCCGCTTCCCCACGGCACCCAGTTCACCGAGCGTGAGCTCGGCGTGCTGCGCCTGCTGGCCGGCGGCTACTCCAACAAGGAGATCGCGCGCTCACTGTCGCTGTCCGAGGGCACGGTGAAGAACTACGTGTCGGACATCCTCGACAAGCTCGACACCCGCGACCGCACGCGCGCGGTGCTCAAGGCGATCACGCTCAGGATCATCTGAGGCGCAGACAACGGTCGCGCGCCGCGGCGTGCACGGATTCACGGCGCGCCACAGCCACGATATGCTGATCCGATGGATGCGCTGACCGACGCCGAGGCCGAGCGCCTCAATCAACTCCTGCTGGATTTCGCCGGCCCCGAAGGCATGGCCAATCTGGAAATGCTCGACGGCTTTCTGAGCGCGCTGGTGGTCGCCCCCGCGACGATTCTGCCGTCGGAGTGGTTGCCCGTGGCCTTGGGTTCGGCACCCGGGGCCGCTGATGCGGGGCAGACCGAACAGTTGAGTATCCTGATGCTGCGCTTTTACAACGAGATCGTGACCCGCGTCGGCCGCGCACCTGCGCCGGCCGATGACACAACCGATAGCGAAAATTTTCCATACCTGATGATGCCGCCCGAGGACGAGGCATTCGATCTCGACGCCACCGAGCCTGCGATCGGCGCGCTGTGGGCATCGGGATTCCTGGCCGGGCGCATGGTGCGCGCGGACGACTGGGACCGCCTGTGCGACGACTGGGACGGCCTGGCCGAGGATCTCGACGAGTTCGATTCCCTGCATGCATGCCTCGACGCCGACGATCCAGGCGATCCGCTGCCGCTGCGGGTGCGCTTCGATGTCTTGCTCGCCATCCCGGAGCTGCTGCACGATCTGTACAACGCCCGTCCGCTGCCCGAACCGATTCGTCGGGCAGAACCCAAAGTCGGCCGCAACGACCCCTGCCCGTGCGGCAGCGGCCTGAAGTACGACAAGTGCCATGGCTCGAACTGAGCGCACGGTGCCTTGCACGCCGCGCAAGTGAGCGATCCGGGCCCTGCGAACTGCACGGTCGCTGCAGCGTCGAGGGCGCGCGCACTGCCTTTGGTTCGGCCACCGCGCCAGCGCGTAGCTGCCGATCGGATCACGAGCCCGGGGAATCCCGGCGCGACGCTATCATCGACAAATGATCGCCGCTGAGAACACCGATTTCATCGAGGTCTATTGCGCGGCATTGACGCGGGAGATGTGCGCGCAGATCGTGGCCCAGTTCGACCGCAGCGGGCAGGCGGTGCGCGGCGCGACGGGTTCGGGCGTGGATACCGCACTCAAGGACAGCTGGGATATCGAGATCACGGGACGTGCCGACTGGCGTGCTGCGCACGATGCAATCCAGCAGGCGGCATTCGCCGGTCTCGGTGAATACGTGCGCAAGTATCGCTACACCCTGCTGGCACCGCTATCGATCGGCATGCGCGATCCGGGCACCGGCGCGACCACACGGCTGGATCCCGATTCGCTGCTGGCGCTGCCGGCGGAACGCTACGGCGGCGTGCTGCAGTACGCCTTCCGTCCCGGCAACATCAATCTGCAACGCTACGTGGCCGACCAGGGCGGCTATCCCTACTGGCACTGCGAGCACTATCCGAAAGCCGGCAGCGTGGACCCGCTGCACCGAGTGCTGCTGTATACGTTCTATCTGAACGACGGCTTCAGCGAGGGCGAAACCGAGTTCTACTATCAGCAGCGCAAGATCGCGCCGCGCGCCGGCGATCTGCTGATCGCACCGGCGTTCTTCACCCACACGCATCGCGGCAATCGACCGCGTGGTGGCGACAAGTACATCGCCACCTCATGGATACTGTTCAACCCGGCCGAGGCGCTGTTCGCGCCCGCGCGCTGAACCGCACGCCATCGCGCATTCGGCCCGATGCCGGTGGGGTGGTTGAACAACCGCGCTGGATGAATCCCTGAACAATCCTGCAGCGACGCGTGGAGCGTTGTGCGGGATGTCGTTGCGATCTCCGCGCGCGATGGTTGCCGACTGGCATCGCAGCGGAGCGCAGCGGGCTTTGATCGGCACACGGCGGTGCGCTGGGAACGCCGGCGCGAATCCGCAGCCAAACCGGGCTGACGCGGGTGTGCAAACCGCGTGCAGCAAGTTTGGAAACAGCGCTCACTGCTGCCGGCGGCTGCCAATCCGGCACTGCGGAAGGTTTGACTGGAGTTCAACCCTGCACTTGCAGTATATTTGGACGATCATCAGAGGAGCAGCACTCATGGCAAACATCGGAGCTCTGCTCAAGGACGAGATTTCGCGACTTTCCCGCCGGGAAATCCGCCGTCAAACCGGGGCGTTGAGAAAGGCCTCGACCATCTATCGACGCAATATTGCCGCGCTCAAGCGGCAGATCGGCAAACTGGAACGGCAGGTCAAACTCGTCGGCGCTCGCGCGACGCGGGCACCTGCGGCTGCAGCCGACGTGGCGGGCTCCGGCGAACAATCGCCGCGCTTCGTCGCCAAGGGCCTGCGCACTCTGCGTACGCGTCTCGGGCTGTCGGCGGCCCAGCTCGGTACCCTGGTTGGTGTGACCGGGCAGTCGATCTACAACTGGGAAGCCAAGAAGGCCACTCCGCGACGCCAGCAGCTGCTGCAGCTGGCCGCGCTGCGTGGCGCTGGAAAAAAGGATATCGCCGCCCGCCTCGCGCAGGTCGCGCCGGCTGCGGCCAAGAAGCCGCGCAAAGTCAAGGCGAAAAGTGCCAAGCCGAAGGCAAAAGCAAAAGCGAAGGCAAAGTCAAAGTCGACCCGCAAGGTCGCCAAGCCAGCGACAGCCTGAGCCAGCACGCCGTCGGCAGCTATCGCTCGGATCGAATCCGATCGATCGGGCGTGGGTCCAGCGCGCCCCGCCGAGCGGGGCGCTAGCTGGCGTCCGCTCGCAGTCCGCGCTTGAGGACACCGCGTGAATCCGATCGATCTGGTGGGCTTTGCCGCCGCGACCCTGACCACGGTGGCATTCGTGCCGCAGGCCATCTTGACCTGGCGGCAGCGGCACGCGGAGGGCGTGTCGCTGGGCATGTACGTGGTGTTCGTGACCGGCCTGTTCGGCTGGCTGGGCTACGGCATCCTGATTGGCAGTGCGCCGATCATCGTGAGCAACGTGGTGACGCTGCTGCTCGCCGGATTCATCCTGGGCATGAAGCTGCGCTTCGGATAAGCGTCCACCCCGGTTGGCCGGAGTGGACGCACCGCGATGCTACCAGTTGCGATAGCCGCGATCGCGGTAGCCATGGTCGCGATAACCGCGGTCGCGATAGCCGCGGTCGCGATAGATCACCCGACGCGGCGGAGCGTAGTAGTAGTTGTCGTAGCGACGCGGTTCGTAGTAGCGCAGACCCGGACGCACGACGACCACATGTCCACCATAGCGGGGCTGATCGTAGTAGCCGTAGCCACGATCGTTGTAGCCGTAACCGCGATCGTAGTCGCCGTAGCCACGATCGTAGTAACGATCGTCGCGCCGGTCGTTCAGCGCGGCACCGGCGGCCAGGCCCAGCAACGCGCCTCCGACGAGGTAGGCATCGCGGTGATGGCCACGGTCGTGGCGATCGTAACGATGGCGGTCGTCGTAACGCCCGCCTGCCATGGCGCTGGTCGATAGCGCGGCAAACAGGACGGCCAGGGTGATCGTGACAAACTTGCGCATGGTGTTGTCCTCGCAATCGACAGCGCAACCGGATCGGCGCCGCTTGAGGAGCAGTCTAGACATTTGGACTGAACACCGGCCCAACGCGGCAAATGCCGTATATCCGGCGTTTATTCGCCGAACAACTCGCCCTGCGGCGGCGCTGCATCGGGGTGCCGGAAGCGGCTGGTATCGAGTTCCAGCGTGCCGCGCGGCAGGTAGCCCAGGCGCTTGGTCGCCACGTCGAAGCGACGCTTGAGTATCTCGGCGAACACGCCCTCGCCGCGCATGCGGCTACCCAAGCGCGGGTCGTTGTCGGCGCCACCGCGCATCTGGTTGAGCAGGCTCATCACGTGCTGCTGCCGATCCGGCAGATTGACGCCCAGCCAGTCGCGAAACAGGTCTTTGACCTCATGCGGCAGGCGCACCAACGTGTAGCTCGCGCGCACCGCGCCTGCCTGGCGTGCAACCTCGAGGATTTCTTCCATGTCCTGGTCGGTCACGCGCGGAATGACGGGAGCGACGAATACACCGACCGGCACACCGGCTGCGGCCACTCGCCGGATCGCCTCGATACGCCGATGCGGTGCGGTCGCCCGCGGCTCGAGCTTGGCCGACAACCCGTTGTCGAGCGAAGTGACCGAGACGAACACATGGACCAGGTTGTTCGCTGCCATCGGTGCGAGCAGATCCAGATCGCGTTCAACCATCGCGCCCTTGGTCACGATGGTCAACGGATGCTGGCACTCGGCGAGCACCTCGATGAGCTGCCGAGTAATGCGATGGCGGCGCTCGATCGGCTGGTAGGGATCGGTCGCTGCACCCAGATTGATCGCGCTCGGCACATAGCCGGGACGACCGAGTTCGCGGCGCAGGAGCTCTGCGGCATTGGTCTTGGCGAACAGTTTCGTTTCGAAGTCCAGACCCGCGGACAGATTCAGGTATGCGTGGGTGGGGCGTGCATAGCAATACACGCAGGCGTGCTCGCAGCCACGATAGGGGTTGATCGACTGCTCGAATGGAATATCCGGCGAGTCGTTGCGCGAGATGATGCTCTTGGCGCGCTCGATGGTGACTTCGGTGGCGGGCTTGGAGGAATCGATGTCCTCGCGCTCCCAGCCATCATCAAAGGCCTCTTTGCGATTCAGCTCGAAGCGACTCTCGGGATTGGCAGCGGTACCGCGGCCCTTCAGGTGTGCGATCACGCGCGCTGCGCCGACAAAGTCGCTGCCCGGTGCGCGGTGCGCCAGGCCCAGGCCAGCGGGGAATTTCGGGACGGAAGCCATCGCGCTCCAATGGTTCTATGACAGACAGTTTACGCACAAATTGTGGCGCAATCCATTGATTCTTCGTTATCCGGGTCGCCGCGATTCACCGTGCGGCGACCGCCGACCCTCCCGCGCGGACCGTTGCATGCCCGGATCGCCGTGTCCGGATCCGCGCTCGATCCCCGTATGGGGGTCTTTCGGCTGGAGATCTGCCCATGCACAAGCGACCCTTCGCCAGTTTGCTGCTGGCTACCGTCGGCACCGCCCAGGCCGCCACTTTCGAGGTCACTACTGCGCTCGATTCCGGTACCGGCTCGCTGCGTGCAGCGATTGCCGCTGCCAACAGCACTGCTGCCCCCCCACACACCATCCGCTTCGGCAACGGGTTCCCGCTGCAAGGCACGATCATCCTGCAATCCAACCTTCCGCAGCTGTTCAACGGCCGCCTCACCATCGACGGCAATGGTCGCGACCCGACCGTATCCGGCAACGCTGTTCGCCCGATCCTGGTGGTCAACACCGGCTTGACCACGCTGGAGCTGCGCGGGCTGCGGCTGATTGCAGGTCGCAGGGATGCTGGCGGATGCGTGGCACAGAGCGAGTTCAACTCCTCACAGGGACTGCGGATCGTCGACTCGTCTTTCAGCGGCTGCGTGGCATCCGGCAGCTTTGAATTCCCACGCGGCGGTGCGATCTACTGGCTCGCACAGAGCGGCCTGGTCGACATCTCGAACACGCGGTTCGAAAACAACACCGCCGGACTGGCTACGGAGGCCGGGCAGTCGGCGGGCGGCGCGCTATACATCGACAGCAACCTTCGCGTGGTCGACAGCAACTTCGTCGGCAACGCCGTGCGGCGCTTGCCCAGTCAGGGCGGAGGGGTCGGTGGCGCAATCCTCGCCGACCCCGGCAGCGGGATCGTGGTTCTGGAGGGCAATCGCTTTCAAGCCAACACTGCAATAGAACCGGCTTCCGACGGCGTGGTGGGGGGCAGCGGCGGTGCGGTGCATATCGATTGCCGCGACAACTGTCTGGCAAGCATCACCGGCAACTACTTTCGTGGAAATGCCGCGGCGTTTGCCGCCGCGATGTTCGTGGGTGGCCCGAGCACGGGCACGATAGCCACCGCACAGATCGCGAACAATACCTTCGTCAACAACGATGCACTGGAGATCGGCGGCGGATTGGCGGCAGCGCGCACGAACCTGAACCTCGAGCACAACACCTTCTTCAACAACAGCTCAGTGACCGGATCGCATTTACGGCTGTTCAGCAGCGTGGTCGTGGAGCGCCTGGTGCACAACGCGTTCGCACCGACGTCCAGCGGCACGGCCTGCGGGTTTTCGGTCAACGCCCCTGCGCTGACCTCGGTGCTCAATCTGTTCGGCGATGGCAGCTGCGCTGCGCTCGGCGCGAATGGCGCGGTGGCGGTGAGCGACTTCGCGGTGCTCGGCCTGGACGATGCGCAACGCGTGGGCGTGGTGCGCTTCGCGGCGAATTCGCCGGTGATCGACGCGGTAACCAACGCCAGCGCGTGCCAGGAATTCGATGCGCGCGGCACGGCGCGCCCGCTCGACGGCAACGACGACGGCATCGCGCGCTGCGATGTTGGCGCCTTCGAGCATCGCGGCGAGGTGCTGTTCCGCAACGGCTTCGAGCCTGCCAACTGAGCTCGCTGCAGTGCTGCCATCAAAGACCGCTGCGCGCGAGAGCTTCGTCGAGTGCCCGCAGTCGCGGATGTGCAGCGCCGAGCACGGCTATGATGGCGGCGCGCTCGGACTGCAGGCGCGCTGCATCGGGTGCGCCTTCGACGATCTGCGCCCAGCTGCGCAGCTCGGCCTGCTCGAACGCCGGAAGTTGCGCCACCGCCGGCAGTGCCGCGGCGCGTGCGAGCGCGGCGGCGGCGCGTGCTCGGTCGCCGCGCCGCAGTGCGGCCTCGGCCAGCCACAGCTCGCCACGCACCGCGACCCGCTGCAGCAGTGGCGGCCCGGCGGCGAGCTGGGCGGCAGCACCCTGCAGTTCATCGAGCGCTTGCGCACTGGACGGGTCGCGGCTGCGCGCATACGCGGCCACCAGGGTGGCACGCGCGAGCAGCGGATGCGCAGGGCCCAGGCGTCGCGCGTAGATCTCGCGTGCCGCGAGCGCGAGTGCGGCGGCAGTGTCTGCGTCGCCGTCGGCCAGCGCCAGTTCGGCCGCAGTCAGGCGCATCCCGGCCACGTCGGGGCTGTCGGCGCCGACATGCACCTCGGCCATCGCGCGTGCGCGTTCGACCAGTTCCCGTGCATCCGCGCGACGATCGCGCAGCAGCAGCAGCCGCGCGTGGTTGTGCAGCAGGGCGGCGGTGGCGGCGTTCTGCGCCACCACCACATCGGACAGCTCGCGCGCGGTGCGGTAGTGGATGTCGGCCGCATCGAGTCGGCCCAGCAGGCTTTCCACGTTGGCGAGGTTGCCGATTGCGGTGGCCGCGCTCGCCGAACGGTCGAAGCCGGCCGCCGCCCAGGTCGCCAGTGCGCGCTCGAGTTCGATCCGCGCCTCGTCAAGGCGATTGGCCTGCAACAGAGCCACGCCGAGGTTGCTCTCGACCGCGCCCAGTTCCATCGGCGTGCTGTCGACCGCGCGGCGCATCAGCGCCACCGCCTCGAGCTGCAGGGCCAGACCCTCGTCGACCGCGCCGCCGGCGCGCAGCACGGCGCCGCGCGCGGCGGTGAGCTGGGCCTGCAAGGCGCGGGGATATTGCGGGTCGGGCTGCACGCGCGCATCCGCTGCGGCGAGCAGGCGCTGCGCACCGCTGCGATCACCCTGCCGCAGCAGGGTCAGCGCCAGCTGCAGCTCGGCGCGGGCACGGTCATCATCATCGGTACTGGCATCGGCCTGGCCGAGAAATCGCTCCAGCATCGAGCGCGCTGCGATGAAGTCGCCCATCGAGAAATACAGCTCACCCATCGCCAGCAACACTGCGCGACGCACCGCGGGATCGTCGGCATACAGCACGTCGAGTTGGGTGGCGCTGGCGTCGAGCAACTGCTTGGCGGTCGCGGCGGTGCCTTGCGCTGCGCCATCTCGGAATACCAGCATGAAGTGCTGGCGCAGCGCGTCCTGCCGCTGCGCTTCGCGGCGCGCGGCATCGCGCTCATCGCGCGCCTGCTCAGCCTGCCAGGCGATCCCGATGCTGCCACCGATCAGGCTCAGTGCCGCCACTCCTGTCAGCGCGGCGGGCAGCCAGTGACGGCGCAACCAACGCCCACTGGCATAGGCAAAACCGCCGCGTCGCGCCTGTACCGGCAGCCGCGCGGCGTATCGCGCAAGATCCTCGCGCAGCGCGCCGACCGCAGCGTAGCGCTGTTCAGGCAGCTTGCGCAGGCAGCGCAACACGATCGCATCAAGATCGCCGCGCAGGGCGCGAGCGGGATACGGCAGCTGCGGATCGTGCGCGGCCGAGGGCGGCGGCGGATCCAGCTGGCGGATGCTTGCAACCGCTGCGGCAAGACTCTCGCGCGCACGCGGAAACGGATGCACCCCGGCGAGCAGTTCGTACAGCAGCACGCCCAGACCATGCACGTCGGTGAGCGTGCTGACCGGTTCGGCGGCGAGTTGCTCGGGAGCGGCATATTCGGGCGTAAACAGCGCGAGCGTGCGCGCCGCGGTGCCGTCATCGGCGGTGAGCTTGCCAATGCCGAAATCGAGCAGCATGGCGCGCCCATCCGTGCCGACGCGCACGTTGCCGGGCTTCAGATCGCGGTGCAGCACCAGGCGCTGGTGCGCGTAGGCCACCGCGTCGGCGATCTGGCCGAACAGGACCAGTCGCCGGGCCAGGGAGGGGCGATGCAGCTGCAACCACTGGCCCAGATCGTGGCCCTCGACCCAGGTCATCGCCAGCCACGGCTGCCCGGACTCGGTGACACCGCCGTCGAGCAGGCGCGCGATGTGCGGATGATCCAGTCGCGCGAGCAGTTCGCGCTCGGTGCGCAGTCGCTCGGCAAAGGCGCCGCGCTGTGCTGCCAGCAGTTTGATCGCTGCATCCTGCGCATACCCGCCATCGACGCGGCGCGCACGGTAGACCACGGCCATGCCACCGCGCCCGGCGGCGGCCTCGATCTGCCACGCCCCGATGCGGGTGCCCGGCGGCAGATCAGTCGCGCCCTCGTCGATCGGTTCAACCCGCGCGTGCAGCGGCCGATCGAGGGTGGACTCGCATGACAGCGCGTGCAGCAGCGCGTCGAGGATTTCGGCCGCCTGCGGATCCGACGCGCGCAGCGCGGTCACGAAGGCCGCGCGCGCCGTACCTTCGCAGTCGAGCGCCTGATCGAGTAGCGCATCGATGCGCGCGGCCTGCGCGGCATCGAGTGTACGCAGCGCACTGGCAGGACTCATGCCCCGCCCATGGCAGCCGCCAGCCACGCGCGCGCCTTGTCCCAATCGCGGCGCACGGTGCGATCGGTAATGCCGAGGATCTCGGCTGTCTCCAGCTCGCTGTAGCCGCCGAAGAAGCGACAGGTTACGACCTCGGCCAGACGCGGGTTGAAGCCCGCCAGCCGGCGCAGCGCGTCGTCGACCTCGATCACCTCGCGGGCATCGAATGCCGGCAGCGCGTCGCTGTCGAGCGAAGCCCCGGGTGCCATACGGCGCCGCGCGTGATCGGTGAGGATCTGGCGCATCGCCAACGCGGCCAGCGCGAAAAAGTGCCGGCGGCCCTCGACCTCGATGCGGCTGGATTGCGCGAACTTCAGATACAGCTCGTTGACTACCGCCGTGGTGTTCAGCGTCGGCGGGCTGTCGAAGCGGCGGCGCTGGGCTGCGGCCAGCTGGCGCAGATCGGCATGCAGCGCGGGGATCACCCGCGCGAGTGCGGGCTCGAGCTCGGCGCGCAAGCGGGCAAGTTCGGCGTCCAGCGGGTCGCCGGCCGAGGGCAAGATCGAATCCATGCACCATTTTGTCATGCGCGCTGCGATGAGCCCATCAACGATCGCTCCGCGCAGCATTCAGCCCACTACCATCCACTACACCACTCCGGAGAAAGCCCATGTCGAAGCGATTGTCCTGCGCCATAGCCCTGCTGCTGGGCGCTACCGGCGCTACTGCGGGGGAGAACGTCATCCTGGTTCTCGACGCCTCCGGCTCGATGTGGGGCCGGATCGGCGGCACCACCAAGATCGAGATCGCGCGTGAGGCGGTCGCCGGACTGGTCGGCGACTGGAAGGCCGGCGACAACCTCGGCCTGGTCGCCTACGGCCACCGCCGCAAGGGCGACTGCAACGACATCGAAACCCTGATCCCGGTTGGCCCGCTGACTGCGCAGCGCTTCCTCGCCACCGTCAACGGCCTCAATCCCGAAGGCATGACGCCGCTCTCGGCGGCCGTCGTGCAGGCCGCCGATGCATTGAAGATCCACGAGCTCAAGGCGACCGTGATCCTGGTCAGCGATGGCGAGGAGACCTGCAATCTCGATCCGTGCGCGGTCGGCGCCGACCTCGAGGCCAAGGGCGTGGACTTCACCGCCCACGTGATCGGCTTCGACGTGCCCAATCCGGCACATCAGGCACAGCTGCGCTGCCTGGCCGAGAAAACCGGCGGCCGCTACCTCAACGCACGCGATGCGCGCTCGCTGACCGCCGCACTCAACACGCTGGCCGTGGTAACCACCGAGCCGGCGCTACCGCCCGCGCAAGCCACGATCAAGGGGCCGGCCAGCGCGCCGATCGGCAGCGCGATCGAGGTCGCATGGACCGGCCCTGGCGACAGCGGCGACTATGTCGGCTTCGTGCGCATCGATGCCGGCGGCAACGCCACCGACGAGGACTTCGCCCGCGTCGGCGCCGATACGCCGCCGGTGCGTCTGCTCACGCCCTCAGTGCCCGGCGCGTATCGCCTGCGCTATACGAGCACACGCCGCACGCCTTCGGTACTTGCCGAGCAGCCGATCGAAATCGTCGAGGCGACCGCGATGATCGAGGCACCGGCCAGCGCGCCGGCCACCAGCCGGGTGGCGGTGCGCGCCAGCGGACCCTTCCTCGAGCGCCACTGGATCGGCTTCGCATCCAAGGGGTCCGACATCGGTGCCTACCTCGACTACGAACGCCCCACGGGGCCGACCTCCGAGCTGATCCTCGACGCGCCAGCCGAGCCTGGCGAGTACGAGATCCGCTTCGTGCTCAACGACAGCGAGCGTGTGCTGGCCAGACGCGCGATCACCATCACCGCTGCCAGCGCGACCATCGAGGCACCTGCCGAAGCCGGGATTGGCGACACCATCACCGTGCGCGCCACCGGCCCCAACAGCGAAAAACACTGGATCGGCTTCGCCCCCAAAGGCGGCGATATCGGCGCCTATCTCGACTACGAACGCCCCACCGGCGAGACCAGCGTGGTCACGCTGACCGCGCCGGCGACGCCCGGCGAGTACGAGATCCGCTACGTGCTCAACGAGTCCGAGAAGATCGCCGCCAGCCGCGCGATCCGTATCGTCGATCGCCCCGCGACCGTGCAGGCCGCGGACACCGTGCGCGCGGGCGCCCCCTTGGCCGTGCGTGCGGAAGGTCCCTTCAGCGAGCGCCACTGGATCGGCTTCGCGCCGGCCGGCAGCGACATCGGCGCCTACCGCGACTATGCGCGTCCCACCGGCACGGTGAGCGAGCTGACTCTGACCGCGCCCGACGAACCGGGCGAATACGAAATCCGCTACGTGCTCAACGAATCCGAGCGGATCCTTGCACGCAAGGCGGTCCGGGTGCTGCCGGCGGAATAGTCGTCATCGGCAAGGTTGCGCGCGCGTCGAAACGCCGCGCGCATCCGGATCGGACAGGAATTTCGGGAGCCGAAAAAAAGTTGGCCCCGGCTCTTGGGGGAAGAGCCGGGGCCGGGGGTGGAAGCCGACCGGGGGAGGGGCCGACTTCCGTGGTCACACTCAGGGGGAGTGAGTGGTAACCAGGGGTCACGCTTGGGGGAGTTGCGACCCGTAAAGTTAGATGGGGTGCAGTCCGGAAAGTTCAACTTGTCGATCCGAACTTGTTTAGCTGCGATTCAACTTCAAACCAACCAATGGAACTTGAACGTCTTGCAAACATCACGCTAACGAAACACTCAGTGCGCCTCGTCCCAGTTGGCGCCATGCCCGACATCGACTTCCAGCGGCACCGCGAGTTCCGCGGCGCTGCACATTCGCGCACTGAGGCCTTGCGAGATCTCTTCCAGCGCATCGTCGCGCACTTCCAGCACCAGCTCGTCGTGCACCTGCAGGATCATCGCCGCGCGGTCGTGAAGCGGGCGTAGCCACGTGTCGACGGTGATCATCGCGCGCTTGATGATGTCGGCCGCAGTGCCCTGCATCGGCGCATTGATCGCCGCACGTTCCGCGCCCGCGCGCGCGGCCTGCGCCTTGGCGCGGATGTCGGGCAGATACAGACGACGACCGAACACGGTTTCCACAAATCCATCACGCCGCGCCTTTTCGCGCACCGAGTCCATGAAGGTGCGCACGCCGGCGAAGCGCGCGAAGTAGAGGTCCATGTACTCCTGCGCCTCGTGGCGCGGAATGTCCAGCTGGCGCGACAGCCCGTGCGCACTCATGCCGTACATCAGGCCGAAGTTGATCGCCTTGGCAGCACGGCGCTGGTTGGCGTCGACCGCATCGGGCGCCACGCCGAAGACCTCGCCGGCAGTTGCCCGATGCACGTCGATGCCCTCGCGGAACGCGCGCATCAGTCCGGGGTCGGCCGACAGGTGGGCCATGATGCGCAGTTCGATCTGCGAATAGTCCGCCGCCACGATCGACCAGCCCGGCGGCGCGATGAAGGCTGTGCGAATGCGGCGACCCTCTTCGCTGCGGATCGGAATGTTTTGCAGGTTGGGGTCGGATGACGACAATCGGCCCGTAGCCGCCACCGCCTGATGGAAGCTTGTATGCACGCGGCCGGTATGCGGGTTGATCATCTCCGGCAGCTTTTCGGTGTAGGTGCCGACCAGCTTTGCCAGCATGCGGTAGTCGACGATCAGCTTCGGCAGCGCATGTTCATCGGCCAGTTCTGCCAGCGTCTCCTCGTTGGTCGAGGGCTGACCGGTCGGCGTACGCGATTTCACCGGCAGGCCGAGCTCCTGGAACAGCACCTGCTGCAACTGCTTGGGCGAGTCGAGGCTGAAGGGATGGCCGGCAGCCGCGTGCGCCTGCTGGATCAATGCATGCATCCGCGTGCGCATCGCGTGGCTTTGCTTGCGCAACACCTCGGCATCGATCAGCACGCCACGGCTCTCAATTGCTGCCAGAACGGGCACCAGCGGCATCTCGATCCGGGTGAACACCGCAAGCAGGCTGGGCACGCTGTCGAGCTTGGGCAGCAGCGCGCGATGCAGGCGCAGGGTGATGTCGGCATCTTCTGCGGCATAGTCGGCCGCGAGCTGCACATCGACCTGCTCGAAGCCGATCTGCTTGGCGCCCTTGCCCGCTACGTCCTCGTAGTGAATGGTTTTCTCGCCAAGATACTTGGCCGCGAGCGAATCCATGTCGTGGCGGGTGGCGGTGGAGTTCCACACGTACGACTCCAGCATGGTGTCGAAGGCATAACCCTGCATCACGATGCCGTAGCGGGAGAGCACGTGCATGTCGTACTTGCCGTGCTGGCCGATCTTGGCCTTGCGGGGGTCCTCCAGCAGCGGCTTGAGCGCGGCCAGAACCTCGTCGCGTGCCAGCATCGCAGGTGCGCCGGGATACACGTGCGCGACCGGCACATAGGCAGCGTGTCCGGGCTCCACCGCGAACGAGCAGCCGACGATCTCGGCGCGGTGCGGATCGATGCTGGTGGTCTCGGTATCGAAGGCGAAGGTATCGGCGCTTCGCAGGATCTGAATCCAGCGCGCGAAGTGATCGGCGTCGAGCACCAGCTCGTAGTGGCGTTCCGGTGGGATGGGAATTCCGGTGACGCGGATGTCTGGATCGGTAATGCGAGTGGATGCCGCTGCGTCGGCGCCGGATTGCGCGGTCGAGCTGGTATCCGCGTCGCCCAGGTCCTTGAGCGCTTGCACGAATCCATAGCGCCGGTACAGCTCGGCCAGGGTGGCAAGATCAGGCTCGCGACGAACCAGCTCGTCGACGCCCAGCGGCAAGTCGAGGTCGGTTCGAATCGTAGCCAGCTGCTTGGATAGCGGCAGGTGCGGCACGGCGGCGCGCAGGTTCTCGCCGATCTTGCCGCCGACCTTGTCCGCGTTGGCGATCACCGACTCCAGATCGCCGAACTCGGCGATCCACTTGGCGGCTGTTTTCGGTCCGCACTTGTCCACACCCGGGATGTTGTCGATCGCATCGCCCTGCAGGGCGAGAAAATCGGTGATCCGCTCCGGCGGCACGCCGAACTTGTCGATCACCGCTGCACGATCGGAGACCGTGTTGCTCATGGTGTTGACCAGCGTGATGTGCGGGTCGACCAGCTGCGCGAAGTCCTTGTCGCCGGTGGAGATCAGTACCTCGATATCCAGCGCTGCCGCGCGCACGGCGAGCGTGCCGATCACATCGTCGGCCTCGACCTCGGGCACCCTGAGCAGTGGAATGCCGAGCGCCTCGACGATCGCGATCATCGGCTCGACCTGCGCCTTGAGATCGGGCGGCGTCGGCGGGCGATTGGCCTTGTAGTCGGGATACAGCGCATGGCGGAAGTTCTTGCCGCTGGCATCGAGCACGAAGGCCAGATGCTCGGGACGCTGCTTGAGCGTGGCGCGCAGCATGTTGACCACGCCGAACAGCGCGCCGGTGGGTTCGCCTTGTGCGTTGGACAACGGCGGCAGCGCATGGAATGCGCGAAACAGATACGACGAGCCGTCGATAAGGACCAGTTTTTCGCGCGCCATGCAGCGGCTCCGACCACGGGGCCGATAGTGTATTGCCTTGTCCCTTCGGGAGCCGCCGAGCACACAATCGGGTGTCGCTGGATCGCATGCCCGGCGATGGCAGCCCTTCCTCCTTGTGGGAGCTGCCATG
>Ga0209181_10003408_pt1 | contig 24585 bp, 21 predicted proteins | sample MAT05_FD_187208 | JGI IMG/M metagenome (GOLD analysis project Ga0209181, IMG submission 187208) | Freshwater microbial communities from Lake Fryxell liftoff mats and glacier meltwater in Antarctica - MAT-05 (SPAdes) (version 2) | ecosystem: Environmental > Aquatic > Freshwater > Ice > Liftoff...
TCAGGGTTTGGCCGGGACACAGGGCGGTGGGGCCGCTGGCGGCGATGCTGGCAGCGGGTGTTGCGTTAGTGGCCGTCACCGAAACGGTATTGGACACCGGACTTGTGCCGCAGGTGCCGGACACGGTAGCCGTGTAATTGTCGGGTGCCGCCACGGTGATGCTGGCACCCGTTTGTTGATTCGACCACGTGACGGTGCAGCCGGAGCAGACATTGGCCGCCGTGAGGGTCAGGGTTTGGCCGGGACACAGGGCGGTGGGGCCGCTGGCGGCGATGCTGGCAGCGGGTGTTGCGGTACATTTTATTTCAACGGCATAATCTTCTGATTCTCCAAACTCGTACTGACCACAGGCGGGGGAGGGATCGTCAAAACTAATACTAATCCGCATCCTCGTTGTGCCCACCATTGCTATGGGCGGAATAGTGATGGTGCCTGTTTCCACCGTATCCGTGCCGGGAGCCACACTTTCAAACACCTTTTCATTGTCAGAAAAGGTATTATCCTGGTTGTAATCAATCCATATACTCCAAACTTCCTCAAAAGCATCGTCTTCAAATCCGGGTGTCAGCGCAAAAGGATAGGATTGTCCTTTTTCCACGGTGACTTTTTTGTTGGTAAAATCATTGTATCCCCAGTCAGGGCCGGAAACATGATCTAAGTTGCCTATTTGTATCCGTTCTATCCATTCATCCTGCGGCGGATCGGGGTCGTAACCGTAGTTTGAGCAATAAGACCCACAACCCGTAGTCGTAAAGGTGGCAACAGCATTATAGGTGCTGGCACCGGCACAAGTAGCAGCAACCCTCCATTCATAGGGTGTACAAGGCCGCATATATACCAAGCCTAAAGAATTGGTATCTGCTGTGAAATTAGACCAGGTGGTATCGCCGACTGGCCGTATTTGCACCAAATAATCGCCGATTCCGGGAATAGCAGGCCATGATATGCGCGCCACTCGGGGTGTCAGGAATGTAGCGGTGCCGGGCGGTACAGCCGCACAAGGCGCTGGCCCTTCCACGAGGTCATTTTCCCAAAGTCCTCGGCCATACGTAGCGGCACGCAGTTTTTTGGTATTTGTTTTAATGTCCAAATCCATTACCGGAGCATTTGGCAAATCTTCCTTGTAGGCCACCCAGTCCGTGGAGTTAGGGGTTCTGTAAAAAACGCCGATATCCATGCCGATATAGACCGCGCCGTCTGTATGCACCGCTGCACAATTGGCGGGCAAGGCAGGTAGTGTCCCGGAAAAATTGGTCCAGGTCGTTCCACCGTTGGTGCTTTTGTATATTTTTCCACCGGAAAAAGTGCTGTAAGTAGCATATACGGTGTTGGAATCGGCGGGATGTACCGCAATCCTGCTCAAAGAAGACGTGGGCAACCCGGTAGTGATGTTTTTCCAGGACGCTCCGCCATCGCCGGTTCTCCAGATGGTGCTGGTGGTGGCGGCATACAACACCCTGCTGCTGGAGGCGGACATTACCAAATAGCGAAGGTACGAGGTACTCAGGTTGGTAGAAACCTTTGTCCAGGTGGTGCCTTTATCATTTGACCGCCATAGATCCCGATAACCCGCAAAAAGTTGGTTGTTATTGGAAGGATTGATCAAAAATGGGGTGATCCAAGCCCCGGTATCGGGTAGTGGTCCGGCGATATTATTCCAGGAGACACCACCGTTGACAGAGCGGTAGATGGTGCTTCCATTTTGTATGGATGAATACATTTGAAGGGCATTAGCGGGGTCTATTCGGCATTGCATACCATCACCCCCCGTTTCATCGCTCCACACACTGTTGTTATTTCTCAATTTGGTTCCATTATCCTGCAAACCAATCAATACTGCATTGTCGGTTTGAGCGCAGCTGACCCGATAAATCTGCGATATGGCCAAATTGCCACTGAGGTAAGAGAATGCGGTGCCGTTGGTGGTAGAATAAATGCCACCATCGCAGCCAATAAACAGGGTGTTGCCCCGAAAGGACATGGTATGGTGGTCGGCATGAACGGTTTGAAGCCCGGATTGATTGGCCCAATAGGTGGCAATGGTCCAGGTTACGCCGCCGTCGGTGCTTTTCCAGATATTGATTCCGCCGATATAAATGACATTGGCGCTGGTGGGCGATGCGGCGGTACAAAGGTCGTAACTGCCTTGTCCGGTGGTGGAAGTGCCATCTGCTCTACTTCCCAAAATATTGGGGGCGGAGGAGCGTTGCGTAAAAGTTTGCCCGCTATTGACGGAAGCATAAAAGCCCTGAAAGGCGCTGGTAGCAGAACTGCTGCAAAGTGCTCCCACAAAAGTGGGGTCTGCCGGGGAAACCGTTAAGGCAATTCGGTTACAAGTGGGAATGGTGGCAACAATAGCCCAGGTGGCCCCGCCATCCGTTGATCTGCGTATTTTATCCGCCGAGGCAGCATATACGGTATTGGGGTCGCCGGGCTTGAATTCCAGATCGTGGGTTGAGCTGCCGGTTCCACTGAGTTTTTGCGACCAGGTGGTACCCCCATTTATCGTTTGATAGATACCATTGCTGGCTCCGACGATCATGATATTGGGGTTTGCCGGGTTGATGAGCATAGCACGAATAACACGTCCCTGGCTGAGCGTCCAATTGAGGCCGGTGGTCGTCCAGGTTGCGCCGCCATCCATAGATTTTAGCACTCCGGTAGAATAGGTATCGTAAGAGTCGCCGTCTCCTGTGCCGATGTACATAATATCCGGATTGGCAGGATCGAGCACAATGGCTGAAACCCCCATTGAGGTAAGTTGATCTGTTAAGGGCACCCAGTTGGAGCCGCCATTGGTAGTTTTCCATAATCCTCCGGCAGGGGTACCCACCCAAATTGTACCGGGCAGGGTCGGATGAAAAGCGATGGCATTGATACGACCGATTCCGGTATATCCGGTATTGGAAACATTCGGCCCCATACTTTTCCATTTGGTAGCGCTTTCTTTTTCGGTTTGGGGGTGTTTGATGACATAATTTTGCCATGCTTTTCCAGTCTGACCGGCAGCCGGGAAGGAGCCATCCGGGTTGACGCGTTGCTCCCAGAACCATTCCCAACGTTTAAAAGGTTTCCAGCCTTCGCCTTTACCGGGCGTTTTTCCGGCCCAATGTTGATAAAAAGCGTTCTGTATTTTGAAAAAATTGGGGACTGTATCGGAATTATTCGGCTCCATCCAGGGTTGTGCCGCCACGGATGGGCTGAAAAAACATAAAAAAAACGAACAAAATGCGGTAGAAAGTTTGATTAATTTCATATATGATTAAAAATTAAGTATAATAAGAGGCACTTGAACAAAAATAGTGTTGTGCAGTGTGTCCACTTTTGATGGTAGTAAGTAACGGGGTAAACAATAACCTGGCACTTTGAAAAATCTCTATTTTGGGCCTCCGGCACGCTCATCGCAACAAGCCTAATTCCATTTCCAATGTCCTTAAACAGAGGGAAAGATCGCAGAAGGGTGCAAAGTAAAGTAGTATTGTTGAGATTGGCAAGTATTCAGTAAAGACGAATACGATTTAGGAAAGGGTAAATAATAAGTTGATTATTTCCGGTAGATCATTTTTGAGTCAGGCAACCATCTTTTTGCGCTAATAGTAACCATCTTTAAACAAAAAGATGGGTAGCATGGCACTAAAAGGGGCACATCAAATGGTTAAGTTATTATTTACTTGTTCCTTATTATTCTTTTTTTAAAATACTGCTCCGCAAACAATCATGTTTTCAAAATACATTACCTTTGCGCCGAAAAAAATAAAAATAGTGCTGCGTGTAGGCTATCTGCCCACCGGTACATTACTTAATTAGCACATTATATATTATGAGTCGTTTTCGCTCCGGTGTTTTGCACGGCGATGAGGTTACGGAACTTCTGAATTACGCCAACGAACAAAATTTTGCACTTCCTGCCGTCAATGTTATTGGCACTAACTCGGTAAATGCCGTGTTAGAAACCGCAGCAGCGGTAAAAAGTCCCGTCATTATCCAGTTTTCTCATGGTGGCTCCGCATTTTTTGCCGGAAAGGCCTTGTCCAATGAAGGCCAACGTGCCGTTATACTGGGTGGAGTTTCCGGTGCGCAGCACGTACACGCCATGGCAGCAGCCTACGGTGTACCCGTCATTTTGCACACCGACCACTGTGCTTTAAGCATTATTGACTGGGTGGATGGCCTGCTGGATGCCGGTGAGAAATTTTATGAAAAAAACGGCTATCCGCTCTACAGCAGCCACATGTTGGACCTTTCGGAGGAACCATTACACGAAAACATTGAAATTTCGGCTCGGTACCTAAAAAGAATGCGGGATTTGGGCATGACCCTCGAAATTGAACTCGGCGTAACCGGTGGGGAAGAGGACGGTGTGGACAACAGCAATGTGGATTCCGCCCGCCTGTACACCCAACCCAATGAAGTGGCCTACGCTTACGAACACCTGAAAGCCATCAGCCCCCGGTTTACCATTGCTGCTGCCTTTGGCAATGTACACGGCGTGTACAAACCGGGTAATGTGAAATTGCAACCGGTGATCCTGAAAAACTCTCAGGATTTCATCCGCGAAAAATTTGGTATGATGGATCAAAAAACGCCGGTAAACTTCGTGTTTCACGGTGGCAGCGGCTCTTCTCGCGAAGAAATCCGCGAAGCCATTGAGTATGGTGCCGTCAAAATGAATATTGACACCGATATGCAATGGGCCTTCTGGGATGGTGTTAGAGGGTATTATGAAGCCAAAAAAGGCTACCTGCAAGGGCAAATCGGTAACCCGGAAGGAGCAGATAAGCCCAATAAAAAATACTACGACCCGCGTGCCTGGCTACGGGAAGGTGAAAAAACTTTCGTACAACGCCTGAAACTTGCTTTTGAGGATTTGAATTGTATTAACCGTTTCTAAAGGAGGATTTGACAACCAACTCACCATCAACAATTGTAAAGCAATCCTCCTGACATGGTCGGGCATGGATGCCCCGACCTCCGTAATATGCTGCGGTACGGACAGACACTATATAGAAGGTATGGTGTCACCTTACGGAGGTTTTTATCGGTAAATAAATTAGTTGATAATACTTAAGTAGTCCACAGTCAATAATCGGCAGTCCACAGTCTCACAAACCCTTGATAATAAGGTAATTAATGAAATTCAAAACTACGATTATTTCTATTTACCTACTTACATAATTTTTTTGCAAAAAAAATTTATGCAAGTATTATCAACTAATTTATTCCCGTGCGTGCGCGCCTCAACAGCACCCGCTGCCCGGTTCGCAGCAAGGTTTTGACAACGCCAGTTCTTGCAGTGTCACCTTTGGTTTTGATTGTTTTGCGTGAGGCACTTCGGATTTCTCCGCATACACTGTAATGCTAAAAATACCCACGCCCGATTGTACAAATTCTTTTAAGGCTTCCGGCTGGAGGTAATCTAACAGGATATTGTCCGGTATCAGGATGGGTTTTTGCTTCTGCACAACTATATTAGCAAAACCAGCCTGTTCTATCAGTGCCAGATAATCCGGCATTTGCATGGCTCCCGACACACATCCGGCATACATTTCAGCGGCATTGCGCAAGGGATCGGGCAAATGGCCGGTGATGACCACATCGGCTACGCTAAAATGGCCGCCGGGCCGCAAAACCCGCATAATTTCGTGCAATACTTTGGCTTTATCGGGCACTAAATTGAGTACACAATTGCTCACCACCACGTCTATTGATTGATCGGTCACTGGCAGTTCCTCAATATCACCCTGCCGAAATTCTACGTTATTATGCCCCAATTTTTCGGCATTTTGGCGGGCAAGATGCACCATCACAGGCGTGAAATCCACGCCGATAACCTTGCCGGTTGCGCCGGTTTTAGCCCGCGCCACAAAACAATCGTTACCCGCCCCGGAGCCCAAATCAAGTACCGTGTCGCCTTCCTGTATATTGGCAAATTCGGTGGGCAGCCCGCAGCCTAATCCGAGATCAGCATCCGGGTGGTAGCCCGGCAGGTCGGTGTAAGAATCTGACATAATGGTGTAGGTTCCGCTACTGCCTGCGCCACAGCAACTGGTTGCATTGGTGGCTTTGTCCTGAAGGGCAATTTCCGAGTATTTCTCCCGGACCATGGATTTAATGTCTGTTTGCATGATAATGAATAATGATAAATAGTTGTGAATTTTAGTTGCGTAATTATATGATTATGTTATTTTTAAGAAAAATAATAACCATATTTTGAAATTATTTATCGTAAAAAAACGATGAATTTTGGCAAAAAAACAGCCCGGTCAGCAACAGCCTTTCTGCTGGATTGTATGGGTAAAAAATTCGGAAAACAAACCTTCGATTTGTCTGAGTACCGGCCAGTTTATGCAATAACAGGATTTTGCTCCATCTACGGTACCTTGTATTAAGCCCGCCTGCAAGAGTTCTTTCAAGTGCTGAGAAACGGTGCTTTGGGCTAATGGCAGTACTTCCACGATTTCGCCGCAAACACAGATATTGCGCTTTGCCAACTCTTTTAAAATCGCAATGCGGGCAGGGTGCGCCAATGCCTTGGCTAATTCCGCCAATGCCCGATCTTCCGGCGTATATGCTTCCTTTTTAATGACTGGCACGTGTGTTAAATAAAGGTGTTGCTTTTATTTCATCGCAAAGATACGATGAATTTTTGGATGCGCAAGTACTTTAACAAAGTATTATCGTTTTTTTACGATGGAGGTGAAAAAATGGATTTACCGCACGTTGGGATACCCTTTATGGTGTGGTCGGGCAAGGATGACCCGACCTACGTTAACGTACTTTTGCTTTGTTCAGCATTTTTGAAAAATAGGCGGGAAAGAACCGTTTCAGGTAAACACCCATGACTTCCCGGCCACCGAAACACACTTCTTCCCGGCCTTTTTCTATGGCATACAATATTTTTTGCGCTAATGTTTCGGGATTCATACCTTTCCCCGTGGATTCATCCATGCTACCCAATTTCGAACCATCGCCAGTAATGGCGTTGATGCTGATATTGGTGCGGATAAAACCGGGGCAAACTAAAGTGATTTTTATGGGTGTTTGGGACAACTCTGCCCGTAAGCTGTCAAAAAAACCGTGCAAAGCGTGTTTAGAAGCAGCATAGGAGCTGCGATATTGGGTACCAAATTTTCCGGTCAGGCTGGTGATGGTCACAATATGCCCCAACTGATGCGTCAGCATACCCGGTAGAACCGCTTTGGTCAGCGTGATGGTGCCAAAATAATTCACCGCCATTAGTTTTTTATCAACGTCCAACGAAGTTTCCAAGGCCAGTGAACGCTGAGAAACACCGCCATTATTGATGAGTAAATCCACTTTGCCCACCTGCTTCAATACTTTTTGAACCACGTCGGCAATAGTATCGTGTTGCGCCAAATCTAAAGGTTGTATCAATACAGAACCTGCTCCAGCCTCCAGTGCAGCCGTGGCTACCCGTTGCAATTCCGTTTCATTTCGCGCTGAAAGTATCAGATTAGCGCCCTGCTCACCAAAAGCATTAGCCAATGCCTCGCCAATGCCGGAAGAAGCGCCGGTAATCCATATCCGCTTATTTTTGAACATAAAATAGGTTATTTTTGTTTTTATTCCCGCAAAGGACGTACTTTTGCCAGAAATAATAATAATACCCCAAAAAATATTATTAAACCCCAAAACTTGTTTGATTAACGATTGATGATTACATGATATATGATTTTTGATGTACCGCGATCCTAAACCCCTTAACCTTGTTTGATTGACGATGTATCTGTGTGCACCGCTCAATTTCTCAATACTCAACACACAAACACCTAAACACATGATCGTCACCCTGACCCTCAACCCCGCCCTCGATAAAAGTACCACCATTGACCGGATGATCCCGGAGCAAAAATTGCGGGGAACGGAGCTGCGCATAGATGCAGGTGGTGGCGGGATCAATGTATCAAAAGGCATCCGAAAATTGGGCGGTGAAAGTATTGCGGTCTTCCCTTCAGGCGGCATGAACGGCCAATTGCTGAACCAATTGCTGCAACAATCGGGTATTCAAATCGCCCCCCTGACCATCTCCGGGGAAACCCGAGAAAGTTTTTCCGTCACGGAAAAAGCCTCGAACCACCAATATCGGTTCACCCTGCCGGGTACTCCCCTGACACTGGAACAGGCAAAGGGATGTTTGGATATAGTGGCAGCGCACCGCCCCGAATACCTCGTGGCCAGCGGGAGTCTGCCACCTGGTCTGCCGGAAACCTACTTTAAAGAAGTGGCGGTTTTTGCCAAATCCATTGGTGCACGTTTCATTTTAGATACTTCAGGAGCGCCGCTTAGGGCTGCCGCTGCTGAAGGTGTTTATCTGCTGAAACCCAATTTAGCCGAACTCAGCGCATTGGCTGGCGTGGAAACCCTCGAAATGAACCAGGTAGACGATGCTGCGTTGGATATTATTGGAAAAGGTATGTGCGAAGTGGTGGTCGTGTCCCTTGGCCCGCAAGGGGCGCTGTTGGTCACCAAAGAAGGATTTGAACATATCCCGGCCCCGACGGTAAAGAAACAAAGCACCGTTGGCGCTGGCGACAGCATGGTATCGGGCATGGTATATGCCCTGAGTCAGGGCAAAACATTTCAGGAAATGGTGCAATTGGGGGTCGCTTGTGGCTCTGCTGCCACCATGAATCAGGGAACGGAACTGTTTCACCCGGAAGATGCAGAAAAACTGCTTGTTTGGATAAAAAAATACGGAGAGCGATACCGGTTTACTGATTTTTAGCGGTGGCACGGGAATGAATTAGTTGAGGGTATTTGAATAGATTTTTTTGCAAAAAAATCTATTCAAATACCCTCAACTAATTCATTTACAGATAAAAAAAAGGGCATCCTTCATTCTGCGTAAAAAGTAGTTGACATTTTTTCAGGTGATTATCCAAGAAAAAATATATTAAATAGTTGATTATCATTATTTTAAATCATTTTTGTTTTTTAGGAAAAAACAAAAATGTCGACTACTAATGAAGGATGCCAAAACAAGTAACAATTTTTTACTCGCGTTCTCAAATTTCGTTTTTTCTCAAGGGGTTGTGTAAAGCGTGTAGTCCATAATTTTCCAAAAATATCAACCAAATAAAATATGGTTTTGTGCTTGTTTTCCGGCGTTAATAAAATTTTTATCGACAATAATGACGGTTAATCAAATTAATATTCGACAAAAGTATAAATAATCTTTTTAATAACTACTCTTTGCACAACCCCAGGGAACAAAAACGATTATGGGTTTTAACCCGGAAGGAAATACCAAGCGGGTGGTTTTAATTTAATAATCAATGGAGACACCCAATTCAACAACCGTCAATTCAACAACTGCTATTCAACGCTTCCCGCACCAGCTGCTCATCTGCTAAATACGGCACCGTCACCCGCAAATCCGGGTATTGATCCATCGTGCGGCGGATGGTCGAGAGCGCGTGCGGATTACGCGCCCACGCACGGCGGGCAATCCCATTGTTCACATCCCAAAAAAGCATGGAACGCAGGCGTCGTTCGGCATCCGCAGTGCCATCTAATACCATACCGAAGCCCCCGTTGATGACTTCCCCCCATCCTACTCCGCCGCCATTGTGCAAGCTCACCCACGTGGCCCCGCGAAAGGCATCGCCAATCACATTTTGTACCGCCATGTCTGCCGTAAAACGCGAGCCATCGTAAATATTAGCCGTCTCGCGGTAGGGCGAATCGGTACCGCTCACATCGTGGTGATCGCGGCCCAGCACGATAGGCCCTTTGAGGCGACCCTGTGCAATAGCTTCATTGAAAGCAGTGGCTATGCGCTGGCGGCCTTCCGCATCGGCATAAAGAATCCGTGCTTTTGACCCCACTACCGGAATGTTTTGATGCGCCTGCTGTATCCACAACAGGTTATCCTTCAATTGTCCGTGTATTTCTTCCGGGGCTTGTAACAGTATATTTTCGATCACTTCCGCTGCAAGGGCATCCGTGGTATCCAAGTCGGATTGTTCGCCCGAACAGCATACCCAGCGGAAGGGGCCAAAACCGTAATCGAAACACAAGGGACCTACAATGTCCTCCACGTAAGAAGGGAAATACACCCCGGCTTCTTTGGAGAAGGCGTTGCCGTAATCCCAAAAATACATACCGCGTTCGACCATGGCCTGAATGGCCAAAACATGGCGGTGCAGGGTGTTCCTAACTTCCTCCATGAAGCGCTTTTTATCGGTGTGCAACAAGGTTTCTGCCGTTTCAAAGGTGTAGCCCTGCGGACAATAACCCAGATCATCTATGTTATGGCAGGAGGTCTGATCGCTGCCCAATGCGATGGAAACGTGGTTTTCCACAAAATACTCCCATAAATCTACCACATTGCCGTGATAAATGAGGGCAATACCCTTTTTTTCCTGGCTGCATTGTTCCATACGGGCCACCAATGCCCTCAAATCGGTAAACACATTTTCCCGCTGAATGTATCCGTCGGTCAGCCGCTGCTGAATAGCATAGCCATCTACTTCGGCCAGCACGCCCACGCAACCAGTGATGACGGCAGCGAGCGCCTGCGCACCCGACATGCCACCCAAACCGGAGGTGACAAATACGCTGCCAGCCAAATCATGGGTACCTAACCCTTTCATGCGCCCGGCATTGAGCAGGGTAATGACGGTGCCGTGTACAATGCCCTGTGGCCCAATGTACATAAAAGACCCGGCGGTCATTTGGCCGTATTGCGTGACCCCCAGCGCATTGAAGCGGTTCCAATCCTCTTTGGTGGAGTAATTGGGCACCATCATGCCATTGGTGACCACCACGCGGGGGGCATCAGGATGAGAAGGAAACAACCCCAACGGATGCCCGGAATACAGCACCAGCGTCTGCTGATCGGTCATTTCCGACAAATAATGCATGACCAAAAGGTACTGTATCCAGTTTTGAAACACCGCGCCATTGCCGCCATAAGTGATGAGTTCATGCGGATATTTGGCCACTTTTGGGTCTAAATTGTTCTGAATCATCAACATAATGGCCGCTGCCTGTTGGCATCGGTGCGGATATGCCGTGATCGGGCGGGCGTACACCGCTGCTTCCGGGCGGAAGCGGTGCATATAAATCCGTCCGTATTGCTGCAATTCTCCGGCAAACTCCGCCGCCAATTCGCGGTGCCAGGCTACCGGGAAATACCGCAGTGCATTGTGGAGCGCCAATTCGCGGTCGGCATCGCTGAGTACCCCTTCTATCACCCGGCGCGGTGCGTGGGCTACGGAAGGATCAAGGGGGCGGGGGGGCGGCAGCTGGGTGGGAATCTGGTACATAAAGCAGGGTGAGTAGTTATGAGTTATTAATTATGAGTTTCACAACTGTTTGATTGTGTGAGTTTTGCATGGATTTATAACCGCGTTTATGTCAACACACCTGCTTATGATGCACGAACATCACTTTTTATTTTTCAATTGTTTACTCGATCCTAAATACCAAAAAAATGGCCACAAAGATACAAGAATTTACGCTACTTTCGATGTATTTGATGGAAATGTCACCAAATGCCGCCGAAAAATTGAATAAAAGCGGTCAGCAATTTCTCCTTTGGCAACATAACAAGTCTGATCAAGCCGGATATGAAATAGCAATCCGTAAAAAAATCAGGCCAAATCTGCGTTGTTAGCGTTCTTGCTGACGCACGGCCGCAGGGTAAAAAGCGAAATGGGCAATCGCTGCTCATAATTAATAACTCATAACTACTTGACCGACATTCCCCACACAACTTTTTATTTGGCTTACTTTTTTTATTAACCAAAAATTAATGCACAATCAATTGATTATCAATATTTATTTTTTAAAATATTTTTGTTTAAAGACACAAAAAAACAAAAATAATTTGAGTGCTTGACATATTTGGGGGAAAGCAACATGAAATATAGGGAAACATGGGTGGTTGACAAGTTTTGTGAAACTTTTCCCTTTTAATATATTGTGGTTCCCCAAATGTGTCAAGCACTCTGTTAATTTTTTTTACCTTTACCCCGAAAACATATCCATTCAAATATGAAATACCCATTTGTACTCCATTGTTTTTTTCTGCTGCTGCCCGCATTGGCCGCTGCACAGGAATGCGACTGCTGTAAAATACGCACGGTTGGCCAGACAAAATATGACAACGGCGACTACGCCGGCGCCATCAAATCCTGGAAAAACGCACAGGAAAAGACATCCGATGCCGCAACCAAGTGCTCCGACCTGAGTACCCTGATAACAAAAGCCCAAAAACGGATAAACGATGCCAATGCCGCCCGCCGCGAACGCGAGCAAGCCGCCCGCGAAGCCGACGACAACGCCTGGGACATCGCGCAAGGCTCCCTCACGGGCTGCCAGCGTTACCTGCAAAAGTACCCCAATGGCCGCCACGCCACAGCAGCCCGCACCTGCGTGACAGACAATACGGACAGCGACAACGACGGCTTTCTCAACAAAAATGACGGCTGCCCCGAAGTGAAAGGCGTGGCCCCCGACGGCTGCCCGGTGATTCCCCCCAAAACCGTAGCACCCGCTGCCAGCACTGATGCGATACCCTCCCCCGTGAAACACCGCAAAAAATCGGGGCTGACCCTGATGCCCGCCGAAGGCGGCTCCTACACCATGGGCAGCCCCGCGACCGAGGCCAACCGCCGCAGCGACGAGTGCCAACACGCCGTTACCGTGCGCAGCTTTGCCATTGGGGTATATGAAGTGACCCAGGCCGACTGGACAGAAGTAATGGGCCAAAACCCTTCTTCTTTCAAAAACTGCGATGATTGCCCGGTGGAAAACGTTTCCTGGGATGATGTTCAGGAATTTTTTAAAAAAGCCAACCAAAAATACGGGCGAAAGTTTCGCCTGCCCACCAAAGCGGAATGGGAATACGCCGCACGGGGCGGGAAAAAAAGCAAGGGGTACCAGTACGCCGGAACCAATAATACGGCCGACCTGTACCTGTACGCCAATTTTTGTGACCGCACATGCACCTACGGTTGGGCCGAAAAAACCCAAACCGACGGTTACGTTAATATGGCCCCGGTGGGCAGTTTCCGACCCAATGAATTGGGTTTGTACGACATGAGCGGCAATGTATGGGAATGGTGCCAGGACAATTACGGGCCGTATCCGGGCTGTGCAACGCCAACGGATAAAGCGGATAGTCGTCGCGTGTTGCGTGGTGGTGCGTGGGACCTCAACATTAACGTTTGCCGTGCAGCGGATCGCTTCAGGTACAGCGAGTCCGGTAGGGACGACATTAACGGGTTCCGTTTGGCCCAGGATTAGCACCCTTTGCCCTTTTTTCCTTTTACCCTTTGAAGGGATGCGCCACAGGCGCCATCCCGTTTTTAGCCTTTTTTATTTTTTTTTACTTTTTTTTCATTTTTTGGCGCAGCCAAAAATTTTTTTTTGAAAATGGAGTTTTAATACTAACTTTTAAAATAAGAAAAGGATATTAGGCGAAGTCGTCGCGTGTTGCGTGGTGGTGCGTGGAACAACAACAATAACAATTGCCGTGCAGCGAATCGCAACAGGAACAACGATACCAATAGGAACAACAGACTGAATACATGGCTGTACCACTCAAGACCTTTATTATATATGCTCGCGACGACGAGGCACACAAAAGCCAGTTGCTCTTGCACCTGCGCCCCTTGGTGGTCAGTAAAATGCTCACGGTATGGCACGATGGCAATATCCTGCCCGGTGAGGATTGGGAAAAAGCCATCAAAAAAGAGCTGAAAGCCAGTGAATTGGTCATTTTATTGGTCAGCGTACACGCGTTGAACAGCAATTTTATTCAAACGGAAGAATTGCGCACGGCTTTAGATGGTTTGGATGCCGGGCTGACCCGTGTGATACCCGTGGTGGTATCGCCCTGCGTCTGGAAATTTGACCCGATCATCAGTCGCCTGCAAGCGCTGCCATCGGCGGGTGCGGCGGGGGTGATGCCAATCAGTCAATGGAGCGACCGGAACCATGCCTGGGCCGGTGTGGTGGAGCAAATTGGTGATATGGTGCAGGAATTACAGTCCATACGCGCCGAAAAAATACTCGCCGAAAAAATAGCACAGGAGCAGCGGGAAAAAACGCGCGTGGAAGCGCAGGGTCGGGCAGCACAACAACAACGGGAGCAAGAACGCCAGGCCGTGCAAGCCGAAGCCGAACAGCAACGACAGGAACAGGCCGCCGCAGCGGCTAAAGTCACAGCGAAGCAAGCTGCTGCCCAAAAACAGGCCGAACAACAACGGGAGCAAGAACGCCGGGCCATGCAAGCCGAAGCCGAACGACAACGCCTCGTTCAAGAACAGGCGGCACAGGAGCAACGCCGCCGCGAAGCCGAACAACAGCGCACCGAGCAGGCTCGCTTAGCCGCCGAAAAAGCACAACGAGCCGCCGAAAAAGCACAATGAGCCGCCGAAAAAAAACAGCAGCCGCCGAATATTATGGGACCGGCAGCAGCCAATTTCGGTAATCGTATTTTTTATACAGGTGCCGGCATCATCGCCGCCCTGCTCCTGCTCCTGTGGGTATGGAAGCCCTGGAAAAAAGAATCGTCCGAAAAAGATAAAGAAAAGTCCGGTATCATGCGGCCCGCCGAAAATCCGGCAGAACAAGCGTATCAGACCGCTATCAATGCGGGTACCCTGCGCGCCTTGCGCGATTTTCGCGCCCAATACCCCGGCAGCGCAAAGGATGCGGCGGCGCAATCGGCTATCCGCCAATTGGAGGGGCGACGCAACCAATTGATCAACACCGCCGACGCGTTTATGGCAGAGGGATTGTACGCGGATGCCCTCACCAAACTACAAGCAGCGAAAATTATTAGTCCCGACGACCCGGAAGTGTTGAAGCGGCTGGCGAAGATCGCGGCGCGGAAGAAGGGGAGGGATTAAGCGTAGCCCGCAGGTGGTTGCACCCGGTTACAACTTGTTTTTTTCCACCAGCACTTCCATCGCTGTCCAGGCCACATCATCGGCGACCCGAAATTTTCCTTTCAAATACTGAAAAACCTGGTGTTCCTGCGGGGTCACTACGCCGTCGGCCAAAATCACATCTAAGCAGTGATAAAACAACGGAATGCGGGTTTGCTCCCGAATGGCTCCTATGGCGGCATCTATCAGCCGTGCGGGGCTGCCGGCCTGCGTGTACTGCTGTCCGGCAAGGGCAATCAGCAGGGCCGCATCGTGGCCCCGGAACACATTTCGGCTCCTGATAGTGGTGTAAAATGCCGCATTCTCTGCGTTATCATCCAATTCGTTGGCGCGCAGGCACGCCATCAGCACGGCAGCGCAGGCGGCGGCCTCTTCTGTGATGTGTACCGGTGCGGAGGCCGCCGCAGCAACGGGTGGATGGAAAAAATCTACCGTGTTTTTCATGGGTAAGCATTAACGTGATATTGATTGATATTGAGATATTGGGATATTGGGATATTTAGACATTATGATATTGCTGAATATTATACCACGCGTCGGCAGGTTTTGTGCATGATCGAAATAAAATAATCAACATAAAAAACGGATTATCAATGATTTATAAAATATATTCATGCACAAAACCTAGCGACGTGCAGTATAACTAATATCGGTTTTGTCTTTAAAGCGAAAAAAAAAGCAAAGTTATGCAGAATAAGTAGTTATGCGTTATTAATTATGAACAGCAGTTTCTCTTTTGGAAACATAACAAGCCTGATGCGAGTAAGTAGCATTAGAGAATATTCGGCAGCGGGGTATCCTTGAAATAGCACAGGCTGACAAAGATCGCAAAATGACCGAAGCCAGGGCAAAAGTACAAATCGCGCAGGAAGAAGCCAACGCAAAAGTACAAGTTATTCAGGCTCAGATGGAAGAGCGCCGCCGCGCCGCCGAATTGGCCCGGGCAGAAACGCAATCGCAATTGGACTACAAGCGCGCCATGACGGAAGCAGCGCGCCAACGTGCACTCAATCAGGCAGAATTAGGGAAATTGGCCGGGTTAAAAGATTTAGACATTCAGAAACAACAGCAAGTCAATGACACGGATTATAAAAAACACGTAGACTTGGCAAAAATGTACGGAGAAAATCCAACTTACGCCTCTTTTGTGTTGGATAAAGAATTGGCCTCTAAAGTAGAAATAGCGGTTTTACCTTCGGAGAATATGCCAAATTTATTAGATGGCCTTTGGAAAAACAGGAAAAAATAAGGGCATCCTTCTTTAAGTAGTCGGCAGTCCACGGTCTCACAAACCCTTGATAATAAGGTAGTTAATAAAAATGTCAACTACTTTTTACGCAGAATGAAGGATACCAAAATAAGGACGGCTAATGCTCCAATATATCCATGACCTCCGCTTTTTTGCGGACTGAAACCGGGATGATCTCGCCATTTTTGAGCGACAAATAACCACCATCCTTCTTTTCAAAACCACGTACGTGGCGAAAATTAACCAAATGCGACTGATGAACCCGGATAAAACGATGGCGTTCCAGCAGTTGTTCATATTGTTTTAAGGTTTTGGTGACAAATATTTTTTCGTTAGTGGAGAGGATGAAACGGGTGTTGTTCCCATCCGCCTCACAGCGAATAATTTGGTCAATTTCCGCTATAATGATCCGTTCCTGAGTGTGCAACGACAGCCGGGTAGGCAACACATCGGGTTTCGTGATGGCTTCGCGCAATACGTTCAGGCTTTCGCGAGACCCGTTTTGTTGTTGTTGTGCGCGCCGCACAGCGGCCTTAAGTTGCTCCGGGTCAATGGGTTTTAGCAGGTAATCCAACGCCGCAAAACGAAAAGCCCGAAGAGCATATTCGTCGGATTCCGTTACAAAAATGATGCGGGACGGTATGTCAGGAAATATTTCCAGCAGATCGAACCCCTTTCCGTCTCCGAGGAGAATATCCAAAAAAATAAGATCGGGTTGTACCTAGCGCAACAATTTAGCCGCACTTACTACGGACGATGCGGTACCGATTACTTTAACTTCCGGGCAATACTTGGCAAGGTCCACTTCCAGAACGGTGATTGCCTGAGGCATATCTTCAATAATTATGGCAGTCATGAGGAGGGTGTTGAGGGTGTTTGGGGGTTTAGGTTGTTGAGGGGTTTAGGTTGTTTAGGTTGTTGAGGGGTTAAGGGGTTAAGTACGCTTAAAGCATGGTCATTGGATCGTCCACTACGCGCAAATTTTCGTGGAAAGCATCCAATTCGGCCATATCTGAAACCGAAATTTGAAAATCAAACACTTCAAAATTTTCACGAATACGGGCCGGGTTCGCCGATTTGGGTATAGTAGATACCCCGTGTTGCAAAGCCCATCTCAACAGTATCTGCGCCGGGGTTTTATGGTAATGGTCGGCAATGGATACCAAACGGGGATCGGTCATCCGCTGGCCCCGTACGAGCGGTGTATAGGCTTGCAATTGTACGCCGTCGCGTTGGCAACGCCGCAAAAGATCCTCTAAATATAGGTAAGGGCTAAATTCTACCTGATTGACCATGGGCATCAGGGTTTTGTAAGTGTCTAATTCCTCCAAAAAAGGCACCAAATAGTTGGCAACACCAATGGCCCGCACAGCACCTTCCCGGTACAGCTGCTCCAATGCCAACCACATACTTTTTCGGGCACTTTTTATGGGCCAATGAATCAAATATAGATCAATGGTGCCACAATCCAATTTTCGATGGCTTTCCTCAAAAGCCCGCATAGTGCGGTCATAATCCGGTTCGCGGTGTTGAAATTTTGTCGTAATAAAAATATCTTCGCGGGCAATGCCGCTGGCCTTAACGGCGCGCCCAACTTCCGCTTCATTGCCGTACATAGCAGCGGTATCAATCAGCCGATACCCCGTTTCTATAGCACACGATACGGCTGCCTCCGCCGCCTCCCGGTGCATATCGTACACCCCCAAACCCAGCATCGGCATTCGGATACCATTGTTCAACGTGGTGTACAGTTGTTGCGTTTTTATCATTGTGCCAATTTGATTGCAGAAATCTAAACACTCAAAGGTACAGAAAAAAATGTATCGCAAACAAATCAAGTTGGAATGATGTGCTTGGGTATCCATAAAGAGTAGCAAAAAACACCTGACCAAAGCCAAATATAGTCCCCAAAAAACAATTTTAAAACAATTTTAAAGCATTTTGCAAAAAATATTAATTATTTGATAATCAATAAATTAAATAATTAAAATATTATTTAAACGGACCAAAATTGATATTTTATATATTTTAACAAAAAAAATGTTTTAAAAATATTTGCAAATTACAAACTAATTGTTTTATATTTGCACTCCGTTTCACACATCAGATTTTAATCCAATTTCATCACTTACTACTTTAATGAATTGTCGCCATGGGAAAAAGTAAACTTTACACCGAACCTGAACCCTATACCAATGTGAAGGAAAACCAGCACGTGGCTCCAACCCGCAATCGCACGCGGCGGGCAGCTTTCCTGCCCAATATACGGCACGGAATACCGCTCAAAACCGAGACTGATTTGCCGATGCGGGTGTTGGTTCGGCTTTTCCTGATGCGACTGAAACGCAATTGGGTTGCGCTTCGCTATCAGGCCAACAAATATACCCTTGGCGTGGCTGGCCACCCAAATGCGCTGAAAATCGGGTTTGTTGTTGCCGCATCTTACTTTATCTTTTTCAATAATGGCCCACTCGCCCCGGATATTCAAAATGGTGCCGGTCATGCGACGGGCGTTTCACTCAATTTTTTTGAAGACCGCCACCAGCCCAGTGTCGCCAAAAAGGTAAAGACCGTTCTGCCGGCCAATGAGGCCGCTCCGGTCAGCGCCAATCAGCTCACCGAGGCCATGGCATTGGATTATATCAGCCGGTTCCGTGAAATTGCCCAAAAAGAAATGAACGCTTACGGTATTCCGGCCAGTATCAGCCTCGCACAGGGCTTGATCGAAAGCAGGGCCGGCGACAGCAAACTGGCGCGCAACAACAACAACCATTTTGGCATGAAGTGCTTTTCTCGCAGCTGCAAACGCGGGCACTGTTCCAATTTTACGGATGACACGCACAAAGATTTTTTCCGAAAATTTAAGTCTCCCTGGGAAAGCTGGCGCGCACACAGCGTTATGCTGTCACAAGGCCGCTATCAAAAGCTCAAAAAATACGGTCGAGACTACCGTCAGTGGGCTTACGGCCTTAAATCCGTGGGGTACGCCACCGACCGGACGTACGCCGAAAAACTGATCGGCACGATCGAACGGTATAATTTGCAGCAGTTTGATTAACGAGGTAATTGTGGTGTCAACCCTTACCCAATGGAGCGGGTAGGGGTGAACATTAAAAATACCGTAGGCATGGCACTTTGGTAGGATATTGGTCATTTTGACATTAAAAATACCGTGGGTATGGCACTTTGGTAGGATATTGGTCGTTTTAAACATTAAAAATACCGTAGGTATGGCATTTTGGTCGGTCATAATGCCGTACCTACGGCACTAAATTGGGTTTTCCATTCAAAATTTTACCACAATTCTATGCCTACGGCATTTTTGTAAGAAAGCCCTGTTCTATTCATCTACTCGTTTTTTATAGCAGTTATTTTTGTGTAACTTTGCCCCCGTTTAGGAACGGGTAAACAATAACTTGTACGGTTGCTGTGGTTCCTTTTCCCTCAATCTACCCATCTTTTTGCTTTCAGCGGGCTACTATTAGCGCAAAAAGATGGTTATTTGAGTAAAAACGTAACTACGGGAAAAGAATAAGTGATCACTTACCCGTTCCTTCATGAATCTTGAGTAAAATATATGAAAAAAACCGTTGTATTGGGTGCCACGCCCAACCCCGAACGTTACGCCTTTTTAGCAACCACGAAATTGGTGAAATACGGCCATGAAGTAGTACCCTTAGGCATCAAAAAAGGACAGATTGGCGGAATAGACATCCAACAGGGCCGCCCTGAAATTGCCGACGTGGATACGGTGACGCTCTACCTCGGGGCTGACAGGCAACCCGATTGGTATGATTACATCCTGTCACTCCACCCCAAACGTATTATTTTCAATCCCGGTGCCGAAAATGATGAATTAGCGGCAATAGCCCAAAAAAATGGCATCGAAACGGTGGAAGGCTGTACACTCGTCCTGCTTTCTATCGGAAATTATTAGTTCCTTGGGAACGGCGAAAGAATAATTTATAATAATTAGTCGGAAAATCACGTCCAATTGTTATAAGTTATTCTTTGGTTATCCCTTAGTACTGGATACACACATTTTTCGCCTCCGTAAAAAACCTGAGTGCCTCCCAGCCTCCCTCGCGCCCCACGCCGGAATGCTTGACCCCGCCAAACGGCGTGCGCAAATCGCGCAGCAACCACGTATTGACCCACACGATGCCCGCCTCCAGACCCCTGGCAAACCGATGCGCCCGGCTTAGATTTTCCGTCCAAACGGTGGCAGAGAGCCCGTAATCCGTGCTGTTAGCCAAGAGCAGGGCTTCCGCTTCCGTGTCAAACGGCGCAATGCTCACCACGGGGCCAAAAATCTCCTCCTGGTTGCAGCGGGCTTCCGGCGAAAGTCCTTCTATCACCGTGGGTGCCACATACCAGCCTCCGGCGTATTCGCCCGATAGCGCCACCTGCTCGCCACCACACAGGATTGTGCCGCCTTCCTCGCGAGCCAATTGAATGTACGACCGTATTTTATCCAAATGGGTACGCGAAACCACCGCGCCTACTTTGGTATCTGCATCCGTGGGAGGCCCCACTTTCAGGGCGGCCGTGCGCGCTGTGAAGTCCTCGCGGAAACGCTCGTACAGGGGTCTTTCCACCAAAATACGCGAACCGCACAAGCAGATTTGGCCCTGATTGGTAAAAGACGACCGCAGGGTAGTCTCCAGCATATTTTCGTACTGGCAGTCCGCAAAAATAATATTGGGATTTTTACCACCCATTTCTAAGGATAGTTTTTTAAACAAAGGAGCCGCTACCCGCGCTATTTCGGCACCGGTACGCGTGCTGCCGGTAAAAGAAATGGCTTTGATCTGCGGGTGTTCGCTCATCGCTGCCCCCACCGAAGGGCCGAGACCGTGCACGATATTGAGTACCCCCGGCGGCAATCCGACCGTGTGGCAAATATCCGCCAGGAGCCAGGCGGTGACCGGCGTAATTTCTGAAGGTTTGGCTACCACCGTGTTGCCCGCCGCAAGGGCCGGGGCTATTTTCCACGAAAATAGATACAACGGCAAATTCCAGGGTGAAATGCACCCCACCACGCCGATGGGTTGCCGAAGCGTATAGTTCAGCACCGTTGGGTTTGTTTCGTGGGTTTCATTAGAAAATTGCGCGATAGCGGTGGCAAAAAAGCGAAAATTTTCGGCGGCACGCGGAATGTCCATTTTCCCGGCCAACCACAAGGGTTTGCCCGTATCCCGCGATTCGGCAGCGATCAATTCCGCCATCCGGTGTTCAATTTCGGTGGCGATGCGCAGCAACACCGCACACCGCTCCTGCTGGCTCGTGGCCGACCACGCCGGGAAGGCGGCTTTGGCGGCGCTAACCGCTAAGGCTACATCTTCCGCCCCCGAATCGGGTACCTGCGCGTACATACGACCAGTAGCCGGCTCAAACACCGGCAGGTATTGGCCGGACAGCGGCGCGAGGTATTGGTTGTTGATAAAATTAGCGAGTTGCATGGTACTGATGAAAAAGGGGGTAAAGATATGGATATAAATAGTCTACGGTCAATAGTCGGCAGTCCACCGTCTCACAAACCTCTGATAATAAGGTGATTAATGAAATTAAAAACCACGATTATTTCTATTTGCCTACTTACACGGATACAAATGCACCGTCATTTGTCCAATTTCTTTATCAACCGCGCCAGTTCCCAGTCCCCTGCGGTGCCATAGAATCTTTTTAAATAATCATCTATTTGCAAAGTCCGGGTCTTGATGTCTTTCCCTTGGGACGCTTTCAACAACACCTGAACTTCTTTTTTCAATTCCTCCTCGTTGGGTCGGATGATATAAATGGGCTGTACTGCATCGGGATAACCAACGGATGAATTGGTTTTCGCATCATAATATCGAATGAAATATTGCTCCCCTACCTCAACGGGGTCAATTGGTTTTTCATCCACTTTGTACAATTCTTTGGCATCAATGAATAGGGTATCTTTCCGAAAGCCCAATTTTTTAGGGATGGTATTGCCTTTCCAGCGGTATTCGAGGTAAAAAAAATGGTTGTCATCCATCGGGAAGGCTTCTTGGCCCAATACGAGGCTGAATCGGCCATTGAGCAGCAGCAGGCTGTCATGCTGACGGAGGAACCAGCGGAGTTGGAGGTCATTCAAAATATCACCCCGCCTTGTATCAATGGGTACGCTCAACGATTTGGCAACGTATTGACGCAGGGAACCATCCGGCTGCAATGTAAAACATGCTTTTTTTTCATCCATTACGACCACAAAATCTTTTGTTGAGCCAAAGGTCAAAGCATTGTTCTTTTTGAATTTTTGGCCGTTTTGCAGGGGACGGTGGTTATGAGACAAGGTAACACCCCGCACCTTGATGGTTTGATAAAAAGTGTTTTGTGCCGTGACAATTGCCGCGCACGAAAAGAGCAGCAAAAAATGGGTTGTTTTTAAAGCAAGATTTGACATAAATAATTATGCGTGATTAATTATGAGTTCCTATTTTTACGGGCCATTGGTGGAGGGGAATTTCGTGTTCGTCGTTTGGGTGGTGGGCAAAGGTCGGCGCGGCGAAGGCGGCGGCGATCAGGATAGCGAGGGTGTTTTTTTTTAGCACGAGAAAATTTTATTCAGTGAACCTACATCCAAATTGTGCAGGCAAATTCACCATTCAGGTATTCAGGTTCAATACAAAAACGCCCGGTGTGGTCATATTGCCTGATTGTCCCTTTCCAAATACCATTTGTTAATTCGCCATTGAAGAATATGACATTCGGGTCCGGGTTGACAGTCATTTCATTTTTCACTTTTTGAAGCGTTTGAATAAACTTTTTGGTTGACAATTCATAAAAACCAAAATTGGAAGAACACGATAAAAAATCATAGAATACGTTAGCCAGTTTTTCAAATAAGATTTCATTACACCACATTTTTGCGGCTGATTTAGCCATTTTCAACAATAATTTTCATTAAGTAAACGCGCTTGTTCAAGTTCGGCAGGGTTTCAAATTCTCCCGGGTTTTCCTTTTCAAAAACCAATTCCCCAAATCGAAAACGGATATGCGGCGCAACGTCGGAAGGATTTTTAACCCCTTCCGATCTTAATGGCCCAATGCCTCTTTTGCCCACTCGTAATTATGTTTAAACGCCTGATAGTCAAGAAAATACCCCACCAACTTCGCGTACAATTCGTAGCCCTTTTGGAGGTATAGTTTGGCCGTTTGGGCGTCGTTTTTATGGTCCTTAAAAGCCAGACATTTCAATAATCAACGCTTTCAAGTCGGCACCGTGCGACTTCATTTTTTCGCAAATGGCACTTTTTTGCTTGTAATAGTCCCGCTTGGTTTTTGAAAACAATTCCTCGAAAATCCCAATTGCAGTATCTATCTCTTGCTTCTCGGAAGGCTGATTTATAAGTACTTTGATTGAAAAGACGACAGAGAGGGCTTCGGCATAATTGGCGGTAAAACTTACATTTTGAGTAAAATCTTTGTACAAAATCCCCGAAAGTAATGCATAGTTTTCAAAATTTTCTTTTGCCAAAATAAAGTTGCCAAGTTATAAATTAATTGAGCCGAGTTTTTCGTACGAAATGGCCAAACCGTTTTTGAAGTTCACATTTTGGGGATAGGCTTCGTGCAGTGCCTTCGAGAGTTCGATGTCTTTTTCAAAGAAAGTCAAAGCCTTATGCAAATCGCCCAAGTCCGCGTGCGTGGAGCCGAGTTTTTCGTACGAAATGGCCAAACCGTTTTTGAATTCCACATTTTGCGGATAGGCTTCGTGCAGGTCTTGTGCCAACGCGTTGTATTGTTCAAAAAAAGTCAACGCCTTTGGCAAATCGCCCAAGTCCGCGTGCGTGGAGCCAAGAAATTGGTACGAAATGGCCAAACCGTTTTTGAAGTTCACATTTTGGGGATAGGCTTCGTGCAGTTCTTTTCCCAATCGGCTGCGTTCTTCAAAGAAAGTCAACGCCTTTGGCAAATCGCCCAAGTCCGTGTGCGTGGAGCCGAGTTTGGAGTACGAAATGGCCAAACCGTTTTTGAATTCCACATTTTGCGGATAGGCTTTGTGCAGTGCTGTTTCCAACGCGTTGTATTGTTCAAAAAAAGTCAACGCCTTTGGCAAATCGCCCAAGTCCGCGTGCGTGGAGCCGAGTTTAGCGTACGAAATGGCCAAAACGTTTTTGAATTCCACATTTTGCGGATAGGCTTCGTGCAGTTCTTGTGCCAACGCGTTGTATTGTTCAAAGAAAGTCAACGCCTTTGGCAAATCGCCCAAGTCCGCGTGCGTGGAGCCAAGAAATTGGTACGAAATGGCCAAACCGTTTTTGAAGTTCACATTTTGCGGATAGGCTTCGTGCAGTTCTTTTCCCAATCGGCTGCGTTCTTCAAAGAAAGTCAACGCCTTTGGCAAATCGCCCAAGTCCGTGTGCGTGGAGCCGAGTTTGGAGT
>Ga0209181_10003409_pt1 | contig 24583 bp, 15 predicted proteins | sample MAT05_FD_187208 | JGI IMG/M metagenome (GOLD analysis project Ga0209181, IMG submission 187208) | Freshwater microbial communities from Lake Fryxell liftoff mats and glacier meltwater in Antarctica - MAT-05 (SPAdes) (version 2) | ecosystem: Environmental > Aquatic > Freshwater > Ice > Liftoff...
ACACAAGATTTCAGACGCAAGACTTCGGACGCAAGACTTCGGACATAAGGCTTCGGACATAAGGCTTCGGACATAAGACTTCAGATGTAAGACTTCGGACATAAGACTTCAGACACAAGACTTCAGATATAAGACTTCAGACACAAGACTTCAGACGCAAGACTTCAGACACAAGATTTCAGACGCAAGACTTCGGACGCAAGACTTCGGACATAAGGCTTCGGACATAAGGCTTCGGACATAAGACTTCAGATGTAAGACTTCGGACATAAGACTTCAGACACAAGACTTCAGACACAAGACTTCGGACGCAAGCACAGTACGTCGGGTCGTCCACGACCGACGATATCGCGGAACACATTACAAGACGCAAGACACATTGGCTTTATGATTTTAAATGCTGACTACTTGAATGCAATTTCACGGTACAAAAGTTGGGGAAATTGCGGGGGCATACAAAGACAAAAAAAGTGATTTGTAGATTTTTTTTAAAATAAATTTTTTTAAATAATTGATTATTAAACAATTAAAATTAAAATGTAGTATTTTTTTAGTTTAAAGGGTAAAATATTTACACCAAAACAGGTATATTTGCAGCCGAAATATCGGATTTTTTTTCCAATTTTTGATATTGTGTAAAATCCCTTGTCATTTGCGGGATTAAAAACATATATTTTATATATTGTCATTTTTTATATAAACACTGAATACAGTGTACTCAATGCCCCGATCATGCAAAAAACCATCCTTTGGGAAGCCTTTTCTACCCTTGATAAAGCCGAGTTACGCGAAATGGGCAAATTCGTGCGTTCCCCTTTTTTTAATCAGAAACAACCGCTCATTGATCTTTTTGAATACCTGTGCGACTGCCTGAAACAAAAAAAAATACCCGACACTTTATCGGCTCACGCCGCCGTTTGGCCGGATATCCTTTATGACGACCAGCGTATGCGCCTTGCCAACAGTGATCTGCTGGAATTATTGGAGCACTATTGGACGTACTGCGAGCAATTTGTGGCACCCCAACGCATCCGAACCCGGCTTGCTGCCCAATACCGCAAGCGCAACCTGCCCAAACACAGCCAGATTGCCCTTAGGGAAGCCCGTGCCGCTTTAAATAGTCACCACCTGCGCAATGCAGAATATTTCGATGATCGGGGCGATTTTGAAGTGGAGCAATACCGTTTTGCGGCGGCGGTTAAGCGTTTTGAAGCCTTCAATTTGCAGGAAATTTCCGATTTGATGGATACGGCTTTTATTGCCCGCAAACTGCGGCACGTTTGTTTTGCTTTGTCGCACCAGGCTGTTTTTAAAACGCAATACGAATTTGGTTTACTGGAAGCCGTGTTTGATTATGTGAAAAAAACACCATCGGTATTTGATCAGCCGGCTGTTGCACTCTATTATCACGCCTGTTGCTTCTTGGCCGGAGTGGATGGAGAGGTGCATTTTGAACGGTTTCGGCTGCTGCTGACCACGCATGCTGCTTTGTTTCCGGAAGAGGAAATTCGGGCGCTTTACCTGTTAGCCATCAATTTTGGCGTAAAGAAAAGTAATGAATACGGAGAAGTATGGCTACGCGCTACCTTTGCCTTATATAAGGAAGCGCTTGCTCGCGAATTACTGTTGGAAAATGGCTTTTTATCCCGGTTTGCTTACAACAATATTGTCGGTATTGCCATGCGGCTGGAGGAAGTTGAATGGGCTGAAGATTTTCTTATTCGCTACAAACCTCTGTTGGAACGCCGCTATCGGGAGGCTTCTTTCAGCCTCAACAGCGCCCGTGTGGCTTACCGGAGAAAACACTACGGTGCCGCCTTGCAATTTTTGCAAAATGCTGATTATAAAGATTTTATTAATAGCATGAATGCCAAAATCCTGCAAATGAAAATTTATTACGAAACAGAGGAAACGGATATCTTGCTGAGCCACTTAGATAGTATGCAAAACTATATTCGCCGACAGGGGCCAATTGGTTATCATCGGGATAATTACCTGCGTATTGTGCGTTATGTGCAGGCTTTGTTGCGTATTCGACCCGGCGACCAGACTGCTTTAGCAACGCTACACCAAAAAATAGCGGCAGAACCGATTTTATTGACGGAAAAAACGTGGCTGATGGCGCAGAAAGTGTAGCCAATACAGTCGGACAGTCCACAGTCGGACAGTCCACAGTCCACAGTCTTACAGTCGGACAGTCCACAGTCGGACAGTCTCACAGTTGGACAGTCCACAGTTGGACAGTCCACAGTCGGACAGTCCACAGTCCCTTGGTCTCGCAGTCAGTCACGCATTTCAAAGCCCCAATTCCCAATCCCTAATCCCCATTAGCAACTTATTTTATTTCAAAAATATTTTTTTTAAAAAATTATTGTTAAGTATTTGGAAGTGCAAAACTTTTCTGCTTACCTTCGCCTCGATTTTTATTTTACCTAATCTTAGTTGGATTGCAGTTGCATATACACTTGTAAGCATATTCCTAAATTTTAATCTTTGCAGTGTTGTAGCATTCCTTAATTTGTCGTATGCCTCCAAAGGAGGTCTCAGACCTAAGGGAATTCACCATTGAAGGTGAATCATTTAAATTTATTTTTAACTTAATTATTTTTTTGTATGAAGATTTTGCACACTTTAGCTAAGTGCGGTATATTATCAGTGGTAATGCTATTGATGAGTAATGCCGTATTTGCCCAGAATCGCATGGTGCGTGGTACTGTCACCGATGCGGAAACTGGCGAGGCGCTCATTGGCGCCACCATCACAATAGTGGGTACCACTCGTGGTGCTGTAACCGACATTGATGGCAATTATGGCGTGGAAGTGCCTGCCGGCAGCACTCAGCTGCGCGCAGCCTACACGGGTTATGCCGAGCAGGTGATCAACCTGACCGCCTCCAATGTGGTGGCCATTGCCCTCAAACCCGGTGCTTTGCTGGATGAGGTAGTGGTGATTGGTTATGGCGCCATCAAAAAATCAGATGTTACGGGTGCCGTGGCCAACATTTCGGAGAAGGATTTCAACCGGGGTGTTATCGCTTCACCAGAGCAGCTGATGCAGGGCCGGGCGGCCGGGGTACAGATCACGACTGCCAGTGGGGAACCCGGTGGCGGTGTCAGTGTCCGTATTCGCGGTACTTCATCCGTGCAGTCGGGCAACAATCCACTTTTTGTGGTGGACGGCGTACCCATCGGCGGCAGCGAGGTACAAAGTGGCGGTTCTAATGCCGGATTTGGCAGCAGCGCTGCCCGCAACCCGCTCAATTTCATCAATCCGGCGGACATTGCCAGCATTGATATCTTGAAAGATGCCTCTGCTACGGCCATTTACGGTTCTCGTGGTGCCAATGGAGTGGTGTTGATCACTACCAAAAAAGGTTCAGGTAAAGGTACCCTCAGTTATGATTACTCTTTGGGTATCAGCAACATTTCCAAGAAGTATGATCTGTTGGGTGGTGCTGCTTACCTTGATGCTTACGGAAAAATCAACGGTACTGCGGCGGCTGCCCTTTTAAACGGCGGTGAAACCACCGACTGGCAGGACGAAGTGTTTCAAACCGGCTTTGCTAACACCCACAACGTCAGTTATGGCGGTGGCGATAAAAACGGTAATTATCGTTTTTCCATGGGTTATCTGGATCAGGATGGCATTGTAGTGAACAGCGGCTTTAAGAAATATACGGCTAGCTTTAATGCTAACCAAAAATTCATGGATGACCGCCTTACGATTGGTACGCAGGTTACCGTCGCCAACACGAGAGATGCCAACGCTCCCATTTCTAATAATGCTGGTTTTGCTGGTGATTTATTAGGAGCGACGCTGAAAGCTAACCCGACACAACCTGTACGGAAGGATGGCAAATTGTTTCAACCCAATCAGAACGAACCAAACCCGATAGCGATGATTGAATTGTCGCAGGATCGTACTCAGACTTTGCGTACGCTGGGTAATATCAATGCCGAAATTAAACTTTTTGATGGCTTGTCCTTCAAAACGGTGTTGGGTTTCGACGAATCTTTTTCTAACCGTAAATCTGCTTATTCTAAAGACTTGAATACAGAAGGTATTTCCGGTAAAGGTCGTTTATTCCTCAATGACGTTCAGGCTGGTAACCGCCTATGGGAAAACTACTTCAACTACACCAAGAAATTGGGCAATGTTGACCTCACGGGTTTGTTGGGTTATTCTTACCAGCGCTTTACGTCGGCTTCCAAAAGCATCGAAATGTCTAACTTCACTACCAGTGATTTGGACATCATGGTTAATAATGCTGCTTCTTCCGATCAAAGTGCTAAAGGCGGTGCGGTAGTCCGCAATAGTAGTGGCAACAGCGATGAGTTGCAATCTTATTTTGGTCGGGTTACCCTTGGTTTCTCCGACAAATATTTAGTGACGGCTACTTTGCGTGCGGACGGCTCGTCCCGTTTTGGTGAGAACAATCAATACGGTTATTTCCCTTCCGTAGCGGCCAAATGGCGTATCGGTGCTGAAAGCTTTATGCCGGAAGCCCTTTCCGGACTCGGATTGCGCTTAGGCTATGGTATAACAGGTAATCAGGAATTTGCCCGCAACGTTTACACTTTCCGCCAACGCTATAACGATTGGGACATTGACAATGGTGGCAATGTAAATGGTGGCGGTCTTGCCACCATTGCTTTGCGTCAGCCCAATATTAAATGGGAATCTACTGCACAAATTAATGCCGGTATTGATTATTCTTTTGCGCAAGGCCGTGTGGCAGGTTCGTTGGATTTTTACAAGAAAAATACTCAGGATCTTCTGTTTTTCATTACCAACGCTCAGCCGGCACCAACCGAATTCCGCTGGGATAACGTAGATGCTGATATCCAAAATACCGGTGTTGAATTATCGGTGAATTTGGCCGCTGTAAAAAATGCCAACTTCAGCTGGAACGTAACCTTGAACGGTGCCTACAACAAAAATATTGTTAAGAAATTTTCGGGTCTTATCAATACAGGGGAGATCAACGGACAAGGTTTATCTGGTGCTTTTGCCCAACGTATTGCAGAAGGGCAACCTGTGTTTGCCTTTTTTGTCCGTGATTTCGCCGGGTATGACGAAAATGGCATTTCCAGGTACAACGACGGCGATTTTCAGCAGTTTGTCGGCAGCCCGCTGCCTACGGTCAACGCGGGCCTGACCAATGCCTTCTCTTTTGGTAATTTAGATTTGAGTATCTTCCTTAACAGCCAGTTTGGTAATCAGATTTATAATAATACCGCTAATGCCTTCTTTACAGCAGGTGCCTTGGGTAGCGCTCGCAACGTAACCACGGATGTGCCGACGAGTGGTGAATCAAACCTGAACGCTCCCGACGTTTCTACCCGTTTCTTAGAAAACGGTTCTTTCGTGCGTATCCAGGATCTTTCTGCTGGCTATCGCATTCCGGTTAAAAACAAAAACATTTCCGGTATTCGGTTGTTTGCTACGGCGCAAAACTTAGCGGTCTTTACCAAATACACGGGTCAGGATCCTGAAGTGAATACTCCAAAACCTATTGGCTCAGTACCTTCTTCTGGTATTGATTACAGCGCTTATCCACGGGCAAGAACCTTTTTGATTGGTGCTAGCGTAACATTTTAAACTACTTAATTTTTTAAAATAATGATGTACAACAAGTTTCCTAAACTGTTAGCCGCAAGTGTTTTTTCACTGTTGGCCTTTGCAGCCTGCACGGATTTGAAGGTTGCTGAAACAGATTCTGTTATAGCAGAAACGACTACTGGCGTATTCAAGGGGGACCCAACCGCTTTGTTGGTTTCTTCCTACAAGGACTTAGGTGCCTTTACTGACCAGGCTAATATCTACTCGCTGTATGACCATACTTCCGATGAGATGATTCCACCTACCCGTGGTACCGACTGGGGTGATAACGGTGTATGGCGTACCTTACACCAGCACACATGGGATCCTACCCATGCCTTCGTACTCAATTCGTGGAACCAACTCAACCAGCGTTCTTATAAGTGCAACGAGATTTTGGTTTCCGATCCTTCACCCGAAGAAGCTGCACAGGCGAAATACTTACGTGCTTTTTATATGTACCACGTTATGGATTTATTTGGCCAGGTGCCTATTCGGCAGGTAGCCGATGCTGCGGAGGTTAATCCAAAGGTCATGAACCGCTCGGAAGCCTTTGATTTTATCCAAAAGGATTTGGAAGAGGCCATGCCTTTGTTGCCACAAGTTGGCCCAACTGGCGATCATACTAAAGCGTCCAAAGCAGCCGCCAATACGCTGTTGGCTCGGATGTACCTGAATAAAGCCATTTATAAAGCCGCAAATCCTGCCGGCCCTTACACGTTTGACAAGGCCGATATGGACAAAGTAATTGGCTATTGCGATGCCGTTGCAGCAGTTGGTTATGACTTGGAACGCGGCGACTACTTCAAAATTTTCTCGAAGAGCGCCAACAATGAAGTAATTTTTGTCAGTGCAGAAGGCTCTGCCCAAAACCGCTGGTTTATGACCCTTCACTATGACAATAATCCAAGCGGTTGGAATGGTTTTGCTACGCTGGCGGATTTCTACGCCAAATTTAACGATAACAATGACCAACGCAAAGGCAGACCGGGTCTTAAAGATGGCACGGCTTTCTCCGGCCTTTCTCGTGGTTTCCTGATTGGTCAGCAATTTGATGACAAAGGTGCAGTCATTACGAATAGCCGCAATAAACAACCGTTGTCTTTCACTTCTGATGTGTCCATTGCTGGTGCTGCCAGCGAAAAGGGTATTCGTGTTATCAAGTATCACCCTGCTGATGCTGGTCAATATATCGTCTTCCGTTACGCTGATGTATTCCTGATGAAGGCGGAAGCAGCACTTCGCGGTGGTACCAGCACTAAGTCGGCTAAAGACCTCGTAAACGAACTTCGTACTGCTCGTGGCGCTGGTGTGCTGGCTACAGTGGATGCTGCTGCTATGATCGACGAGCGTGGCCGCGAACTCTATTGGGAAGGCATTCGCCGAGTTGACCAAGTGCGTTTTAGTACTTTTACCAGTACTTGGGCATCTAAAACCAGTACAGACCCGGCACGTGTTTTATTCCCGGTTCCACAACAGGCTATGGACTCCAATCCAAACCTGCGCCAGAATCCAGGATATTAGTTAGTAGCACGGCAATAAATTAATGGGATGGAATGGATATAATTTTTTACAAAAAATTATATTCATTCCATTCCATCCCATTAATTTATTTACAGAAAAACAGGCGTTTCTATATTTTGGCAACTCTGCTTTTTAAATTATTTGTCAACAGTGACAATATAAATATAGCAACGGGCCGCCCAGTGTATGGGTGGCCCGTTGTGTATTTTAAGGGTATTTCCCTTGAGTACTGATGGCTGGCTGTTACTCGTTCCTTATTGCCGGGTCGCCCGTTTGCGCACTTTCAAATCCACATATTCTTCCAAACTGGGGAAACGATACCCATTTTTTTCAGATTCTTCGATGAACTCGGCAGTAACTCCGTGAATTTTGGCAGCAACGATGTCATCTACCGTGATGTTTTTGATATTTTCATTACGGAAAGATTGTACAAACGCAGGGGTGATATTCTGTATTTTTAGGCTCATTACTTCTACTTTTGTTGAACCCGGAGCGTTCCACCAATCGCTGCAATATTTCAGACCAATATGGGTCGGCACGAAAATTCATCCTTTGTCGCGGGTAATACACGTAGGAGATGTTGCCCATCATTCTAAAGAATCCGATGGCTAAACCGAGCATCCGGATCAGGAGTGCCAAGGGCAGGTTTTTTTCAAAATAATCCCGAAAGCCTGATTTGAAATCATCCGAAGGCGGTGTAATGGGGCCAGCGGGAATGGCCACCGTTTTCCCGTCATTTTTCTTCAAAAGCAGCGCAGCGACAGGTGTTGCTGTTTGCAACTGCTTAGCAATTTGCGCTTTCTCCCCGTCGGAATGCGCTTTATACCCGGAAAAAGTACCCGGCGTAGCAAGCAAAATCGCTAATAACGCAGCATTGGCGACCCAATAACGCACCTGTGCGGCTTTGTGGCGCAGCGCAAAAAGCACGATGCCGGTCACAACAGCAATCAGCGTGATTTGCCAAATAGAATGCAGTTTTTTATATTCCCCAAATATCGGTAAGGCAAACCTCAAAACCTGGCATCAGGGAGCCGCCCAAGATTACAGCATCAAAAGAACAGGGGTTAGTTCTGTGTCGGGGGTGTATACCCAGGTGATGCGATTTTTGGGGGTCTATCAACCAGCCAAGTAAAGCACCATTGAGCATATACTCGTTCATTTTTTCTTTTAATGCCGCCATGCTCTGGTCGGGAGAGCGAATCTCTGCCACGAAATCGGGGCAGACGGGGGCAAATTTTTGGCGCTCCGCCGCAGGAAGTGCCTCCCGGCGATCCTTGCGTATCCAGGCAGCACCGGGAGAACGTTCGGCACCATTAGGCAATTTAAAACCAGTGGAGGAATCGAATCCTTCGCCCAGCCGGTGCAGGCGGTTCCAAACGTATAATTCACCCGAAAAAGAAAAATTTTTCTTTCCTGTGTCTGCATTGGTAGGAGGTATAATGACGATAAATTTATCCGGCGTTCGTTCGATGCGGAGTTCAGGATTGAGTAAACAAAACCGGTAAAATTGCTGATCGTTCATTCCCTCATCGGGTAGTTGGAAGGCAATACCAGGAAAAATGCGCGGTGGTGAAGTGGCAGCCATCAGTAGAAAAATGAATAATATTTATGGCAGTTAAGTAATGATGAATTGAATCCTATAGTTTACGCATGATGAAGCAATAAAGAAGCATCAACACCGCGTTTATTTGAAACGACGTACTTAACTCGGAATTTAGATCACAAATTTAAGACAAAATACTCAAACTGCCAAAAATTACAGCCCAAAAACAAAAAACAGCCCCAAATTGTTTTTACCTTTGCACCGTAAGTAACTCAATAACTAATACTTACTTACCCGTTTTTTCTGTAAATAAATTAATTGGGTGACGGCTGTACCATTTTTTTGCAAAAAAATGGTACAGCCGTCACCCAATTAATTTATTCCCGTGCCACTTATGATAAAATTTTTACTAAAAAATCCTGCACTTTTTGCGGCTATTTGCCTGGTATGGAGCAGTTGTGACCGCTCAAAAACATCGGAAACAACCGCTAAGGATGCTCTTTTTGAATTGCTTCCCGGAGAAAAGACTGGTATCCGATTTGTCAATACCGTAGAAAATACCGAAGATTTTAATATTTTTAGTTATCGCAATTTCTACAATGGCGGCGGTGTGGCCCTCGGCGATGTGAACAACGACGGACTGACGGATGTTTTCCTCACCTCCAATATGGGAGATAATCAATTGTACCTCAATAAAGGCAATTTCCAGTTCGAAAACATAACAGAAAAAGCAGGGGTAGCCGGTAAAAAAAGTTGGAGTACCGGAGTTGTCCTCGTGGATATCAATGCCGACGGACTATTGGATATTTATGTCTGCAATGCCGGGTATTCGCCCGATGAAACCCCCGAGAATGAACTGTTTATCAATCAGGGCAACCAAAACGGGGTTCCGGTTTTTGTCGAAAAAGCCGCTGAATATGGCCTTAACGAAGACGGATACACGACCCACGCTGCCTTTTTTGATTACGACGCTGACGGTGATTTGGACTGTTACATCCTCAACAACAGTTTTATGCCCGTCAATACCCTGAATTACAGCAATAACCGCGAACTCTACGCGAAAGACTGGCCGGTACGCGATTTTCTGAAAGGTGGCGGCGACAAATTACTGCGCAATGACGGCGGCAAATTTACCGATGTCACCCGGCAGGCGGGTATTTTCGGGAGTCTTATCGGTTTTGGTCTCGGTGTCACCGTGGGCGATGTCAACGGCGATGCCCGGCCCGATCTCTATATCTCCAACGACTTTTACGAGCGCGACTACCTCTACATCAATCAGGGCAATGGCACTTTTAAGGAGGAAATTGAACAATGGATGCAGCATTTGAGCCATGCTTCTATGGGTGCTGATATGGCTGACATCAACAATGACGGTTTCCCGGAAATTTTTACGACCGAGATGCTGCCCGACGACGAAACGCGTCTGAAAACCACCACGTTATTTGAAAATTACAATATTTATCAACTCAAACAGGAGCGCGGTTTTTACCACCAATACATGCAAAACTGCCTGCAACTGAACAACAAAGACAAAACTTTTAGCGAGATTGCCTATTACGCCGGGACAGGAGCTTCCGACTGGAGTTGGGGGGCTTTACTGTGCGATTTGGACAACGACGGATACCGCGATATTTACCTCTGCAATGGTATTTACAAAGACGTGATAGACCAGGATTTTATTGATTTTTTTGCGGATGAAATTGTGCAAAAAATGGCCCTCACGGGCAAAAAAGAGCAAATCAAAGAGGTGCTGAATAAGATGCCTTCCAACCCCATCCTCAATAAGGTTTTTAGAAATACCGGCCCTTCGCTCAAATTTGAGGACAAAGGCACCTCGTGGGGCTTCACGACACCTTCTTTTTCCAACGGCGCGGCCTACGGCGATTTGGATAACGACGGCGACCTGGACCTCGTGGTGAACAATGTCAACATGGAATCTTTTGTCTATCGGAACCGGAGCGCTCAAATGTTGCAAAATCACCACTTGAGCGTACTCCTGAAAGGTAAAGGCCAAAATACTTTTGCCGTTGGTGCCAAAACATCCGTGTATCGCGGCGGCGAACAACTCAATTTTGAGTTGAACCCTTCTCGTGGTTTTCAATCCAGCATTGATTATAAGACCGTATTTGGCCTCGGCGCCAACGACAAAATAGACTCTTTGGTGGTGATATGGCCCGATAAAATGAAATCGGTGGTGATACACCCGCCCGCTGACACCTTGTTGACCCTGTCATGGGCATCTGCCGAAGGCCACTACATCGCTAACCCGTATAACCCCGCCGCTGGTGCCGCGCAAAAAATGGTGCAGGAAATGCCCTGTTCGATGGAACCACACCGCGAAGACGGTTTTGTAGATTTTTATCAGGAAGGGCTAAGTTACCGGATGTTGTCGCACGAAGGGCCAAAATCGGCCATTGCAGATGTCAATGGCGACGGGTTGGACGATGTGTTCATTGGGGGCGCAAAAGGGCAGGGCGGACAATTGTACTTGCAAACAACCGCTGATGCTTTTACCCGCCACGACCGCGCCACTTTTGATCGCGATTCTACGTATGAGGATACGGCGGTTACTTTTTTTGATGCGGATGGCGACCGCGATGCCGATCTCTTTGTTGGTTCCGGTGGGAATTCCATGCTAAATATGCGCTTTTTGGAAAGCCGCCTCTACCTCAACGACGGCAAAGGTCGCTTTACCCGAAGCGAGCAGGCCCTGCCGCTCAGCAGCTTCAACACGGCCGTAGTTGTTCCGGTAGATGTGGATGCCGACGGTGATTACGATTTATTTGTGGGCAACCGCAGTGTGCCGGGCCAGTACGGGGTGCCGCCGCGCCATTTTTTATTGGAAAATGACGGGAAAGGTAAATTTCGTGACATAACGCGCGCCAACGCTCCCGATTTTGCACAGTTGGGCATGGTAACAGATGCCACCTTAGTGAATGTAATGGGCGATGCTGCACCGGAATTGGTCGTGACGGGCGAATGGGCCAGCCCCGCAATATTTGCCATTCAAAACGGCAAACTAACTTTAGTAAAATCGAATTTAGCGCAGTATTCCGGCTGGTGGCAGGCGGTAAAAGCCGACGATGTGGACGGCGACGGCGATCAGGACCTTGTTTTGGGTAACCGGGGCGATAATTTTTATTTTACCGGAACGGCGGAGCACCCCGCCAAACTGTGGGTCTTAGATTTTGACCAAAACGGTACCGTAGAAAAAATTCTGACGCGTCAAATCGGCGGGCGTGATTTGCCCATTGCGATGAAAAAAGAACTCACCGGGCAATTGCCCGCGCTGAAAAAATCGGTGTTGCGCCACGCTGAATACGCAAAAAAATCCATTCAGGATTTATTTCCTGCTGATGTGTTGGACAAAGCAGCGATGTTGCAAGGCAATTATTTCCAATCGGCAGTAGCCTTGAATGAAGGCAATGGGCAGTTTAAAATGTTGCCTTTCCCCAAAGAAGTGCAGTTCTCCTGCGTTTGTGCCATCTGGTGTGGTGACCTCAATGCCGACGGGAAAAACGACCTCCTGCTGGCGGGCAATGATGCCGGTTTTATGCCGCAGTTTTCCAGATTGGATGCCAGTTTCGGTCACACGCTGCTCAATACAGGCAATGGTCAGTACGAGCGCGTAGAACCCCGGCAATCCGGTTTTTTTGTGCGCGGTGATGTACGGTCTCTTGCTGCTTTGACCGCAAAAGGAAAAAAATATGCCTTGGTAACGGTGAATAACGGGGCGCCTAAATTGGTGGCTGTTCGGAAATAATCAAACTCAGGGACGGGTAAATACCCGTTTTTCAAACGCACCCAAACGCTCCAAATCAAAAACAAGGTAAATCGAATATGCTTCGTATCTTTGCTGCCAAACATCACGCTGAACGGGTATCTGACATTGCCGGCTGCCCTGATTTGGCGCTCTGGTTCCATTATTTATAAGATTTTCTACATTTTCCCATTACTTATACGGCCAGCCATTCGATATTTTAATACTTCCGGCCCCAATTTTCGGGACGAGCATTATACGCTGGAGCGGGAGGCTTTGGTGGCTGTCGGCATGGATAAAGTGCGAAAAAGTCGTTATTTTACGATATGGGCACCCCGCCAGTCGGGGAAAAGCACGTATTTTCGGCTGCTGGCAGAGGCTTTGGAACAGCAGGGTTATAAAGTAGCACAGTTTAATTTTGAAAATTATCAAAAAGAGCCTTATCGGGTATTTTTTCAAACTTTAAAAGAGGAATTTGCCCATTTTTTTGGCTTTTCTTTTGCTAAAAACTTAACATTAGCTTCGATGTTCCGTCAGATACAAGGCAGCAGCGAACAAAAACTTGTATTGATCGTTGACGAAGTAGAGGGCATCAATCCAGAACATTTTGGCCAATTTCTGCACACCATCCGCAATGCCTATCATTCGCGGGAAAAACACAGCCTTAAATCGGTGATCTTTGTAGGTGTGAGCAACATCACTGGCGTAGTATCCGACAACGCCAGCCCTTTTAACATCTCCGCCAGCCTGCAAATGGGCTATTTCACCCGGCAGGAGACCATTGAACTCTTGGAACAACACGAAGCGGAGACGGGTCAGTTGTTTACCATGGAAGTTAAAGAAAAAATATATGCCATCACTGCCGACCAGCCGGGCTTAGTTAATGGCTTCGGGTTGCGACTGACGGAGCAATGCGTCAGTCAACCCGTAATAGACTATAAGGATTATTTAGCCGCTGAAGATTGGTACTTGTATGAAGCTTTGGATAAGAACATCTCTAATGTCATCAACAAGGCCAAAACTTATCAAAATTTTCTGGAAGAACTCCTGTTTTTAGATCGGAAAATAAAATTTGATATTGATAAAGAGCATATCCGCTATTTTCATATCAATGGTTTGATCAAAAAAAATACGGATGGCAATATTGTTTTCTGGGTACCACTCTACAAAAAGCGGCTTCAAAATACTTTTATCCTACCATGAACGGTGAGGCAGAGCAGATACAAGGCGATCTGTGGTTAGAAAAATACCTGACCCCTCATGGAACTTTCAATTTGGATAAAATCATTCGGGATTATCAGGCTTATGCCAAACGCCGGGGGTTTCGCTATTTTATCCAATATGACGAGCAGGGTAAGCCTAAGGGGCTGCGGGAAGCGGCTTTGGTGTATAGTTTTGAGACTTATATTCAGGCTTTTTTACAGGTTTTTGAGGGCAAAAGTTATTTAGAACCCCACGTTGCACTGGGCCGCAGCGATCTGGTGGTCAATCTGCACAACAGTGAGTTTGTGGTGGAAGCCAAAATTTATAGTTCCATCTCGCAATTCGTACAAGGCAAAAATCAATTGGCTTACTATGCCAATGGATTGGGGCTGACCAAAGCCATATATTTGGTTTTTGTCAGAAAAGAAGTAAAAAACCCTAATATTTTGGAAAATAAGGAAGTCATAGACGGAGTGGAAATTACAACTTATTTAGTCAGGTATGATTTGGAGACCGATTTTTCGGAGCCGAAAAGATGATTTAATACAGTGTAATAATGCTGTCTCATCAATAATTTAAAATAAGCATATTTTTATATATTATAAATATTTTTAATTAAAAATAAAATAAAAACCCTGTTGACCCTGAAAATCTTGTAAATCGTGAATTTAATACTTACACGACATCTCGTTTTTATCCGTAAATAAATGAATCAGGGGGCGATTATTACACTACTACACAACAAAAAATGATCAGGTTTAAAATATTGATGATCAAATTAACATCGAACACTTGGCATTTTCTTCCGGGTTAAAAACCCATAATCGTTTTTGTTTTTTGAGAAAAAACAAAATATGATTAATTTATTGTGTAGTAATGTAGGCGCTTATATATTTTTTTGCAAAAAATATATAAGCGCCACCTAATTCATTTATTCTCGCGTAACTACTTGATCACCACCAATTGCTGTACTCGTATCGCCTTGCCCGATTGGAACCGCACGGCGTACCGACCGGTGATGAATTCATCCAAGGACAGAGTGACCTGATATTCGCCTGCATCCTGATTCTGCAATTGCTGATATAACACGCGGCCCAATTGGTCGGTTACGGTGATGTTGACCGTGCCACTTTCCGGCAGTGAATAGGGCAGGGTAGCCGCTCCGGTAGTTGGGTTAGGGTAGATGGTACCCACTGTTGCCATAGCGGTGATGTCTATTTCGGGCGTTGTGCCTGGCTCATGGCTCATTTTACTGCGGTCTTCTGCGCCGGTTCCCACCTCCTCTTCGTCTGTCGTTGCCACAACCTCCTGGTTTTTATTGCCGCCATTGTCGGGGCCGGTTGGGCCGGTGGTGATAAAGGTGCGGGTGGCCGACCAGGTACTCCAGATATCATTAGTGCATTTCACGCCCACGGCATATTCATATTTTGTGTTGGGCGAAAGACCGGCAATATCAATATAATAGTTGGTTGTCGCTGGCAAATTTACCCAGACACCGCCAAGTGGGCGATACGTCCAGTCGTAAGCTACTGCCGGAGTAGAGCATTTCAGCCGGGCAGTGGTACTGGTGATAGCCGTTGCACTAATTTCCGCTACGGCAGGTGCATCGCAGATATTGTTCAGGGTAGTAAACAATTTAGTGGGCGACCAGCCACTCCACACATTGTTGTTGCAACGGATACCCACGGCAAATTCATACTGTGTATTGGGTGTGAGGCCGGTAATATCAACATAATAATCGGAAGTGACGGACAAATTGACCCACGCACCACCTACCGGACGATAAGTCCAGTCAAAAGCGCTGACCGGGGTGGAACATTTCAGCCGTGCGCTGGTGGCCGTGATAGCCGTCACACTGATTTCATTGAGGGTAGGTTCGCCACAGGTATTGGATAAGGTTGTAAATGATTTGGATGCCGACCAGGCGCTCCAAACGTTGTTGTTGCAACGCACCCCTGCGGAAAATTCATACTGTGTATTGGGTGTGAGTCCGGCGATATCCACATAATTCGCGGTACCATGCGGGAGGCTCACCCACGCACCTCCGGCAGGGCGATACGTCCAATCGTAAGCATTACCCGGGGTGGTGCAATTGATGCGTACGCTGGTGGCGGTGATATTGGTGGCACTAAACTGTATGGCGGTTGGTGCTCCACAGGTGTTGGCGCTGATGGCCGTCTGGGCAGCAGCGTAAGCATTGGGCAATGGGCCGATATTTTGTGATGCCGGATTGATGCCGCTTTGCTGTGCCTGGCCGGTACTGATCAAGTAGGAACGCATTTGGGCAGGAGTTAAAATACTACCGGTGGCGTTTTTGTAAACGGACTGCACGAGGGCGCAAGCGCCAGTCACGATGGGGCTGGCACTGGAAGTGCCGCTAAACGTATTCGTGTAGTGATAGTTTACGCCTTCTGCGCTGTAAGCACCGCCATAACCGGTTGTGGTCACGTTTTCGCCGAATCCCTGTACACTGACGCGGGTACCGTAGTTACTGAAACCTAAGCGGCTGCGAGCGGTGGTAGAACCTGCGGGTGCTGATGCACCTGCGCCGACCAGAATGGCACCGGAGTTGGCGGTGCTAAAGGGGTTGTGGTTATTGTCACCCTGTGCATTGAGTGGGTCATTCAGGTTTTGAAAGCCGTTTGCAGCTGCTTCTACTACGTTGCGGTTATTGCCTACGGCTGTTTGGATGGCCTGAAAAACGGCAAAATTGTATTCTACCGGGACAAATCCGAAATCGCCGGAACCTGTATGGTAAGGCCCGCGCATTTGTTGTTCGAGGAGGATGATATCTCCCGGTTGAATGGCTGCGGAGGCTAATACAATAGAATTGGCGAGGTTATAAACACCTGCGGTGGTGTGGGCACCAGCAAACATCGGAGTGCAGGCAGCAGCAATACCCGTAGTTCCCCAGCCATTATTCCGAGACACCAATTCGCCCATCACCGCAGTGCCGTGATTCGGGCCAAAGCCGGTGTACATTTGTGTACCTGCTACCATCGGGATGCCGGCGGGCAGGTCAGCATGGTCTGTATTGTATTGATATTCAATATCTACCACCCGAATACCGGCACCGCGATTGGAATAAGCCGAATATACCTGATTGGCATTGATGCCAGCACCGACATTCAGGTAGGTTTGGTTGGGTACAAAATTGCCGGGTACGGTGGGTGCCACAGGCTCGGGCATATTGGCGGCATACTCAATGGCGGGGTTTCCTTTCAGGCGACGAATCAGGCTTTTTGCATCACTGCCAGGCTTCAGTTCGAGCATGAAATAGTTGTTCATATCGCCCACTATTTGTGCTGGTTCGCGTGGGTTTTCGCGGGCTACATCATCCCAGTAGCGCTGCGCTGTGTTGCGTTGCTCGTCCAATTCCTGCTCGCTCATATCAATGAGTTTGCTGTAAGTACCCAATTCAGACAACGGTGTCAGGATGTGCAGGATGCCCGCGCCATAGTCGGTTAGCCGGCCATTTTCGGCATACACCGGAAGGTCATTTTTAAATTTGACACACACTAAGCGGTCATAAGAAATTTTGGCTGTTTTGGTTTGGGCAGTTGCGAAGGTTGCAAAAAACAGAAAAAGCCCGAGGGGGAGTAATAATTTGCGCAGGGCGCAGCGGAGTGAAGATAGAGTCATTTGGTTTGGGAAGGCATAAATTGCCATTTGGTGTTGAGAAAAAGTTTTCATTGTTTTCAAAATTAACATTTGGTGGAAAAATACAGACGATTTTTTTTAGCCTGTATTGAAAGATTGTTGCTAATGAAACGCAGCGATTTCCATTTTAGTTTCAATATCGCTCCATTTTATGGATAAATAATGGTTTTTAAGTACTAAAATTTATTCAATTTTATGAAACGGATACGGGAACGGTGTCAAAATTGAGCCGCCACTGGTGCAATGCCTCTGTCTCCCCACTTTTGGCAAACCCGTTCTTTTCCAGCACTGCCCAGGAGGCGGGGTTGTCCCTGTCGGTGCCAGCGACGATGGCTTTCACGCCCGGCTGCGTTTTGGCCCATTGAATCATGCCGCCCACCGCTTCGGTCATAAAGCCCTGTTTCCTGCATGTTTCGTAGGTGCCGTACCCGATCTCGATCTCGCCCGCCGGGTTCGGCTCGCCGACAAAACACGGGTCGCCGACCATGCGGTTTTCTGCTTTCAAAATAATGGTCCAAAGCGTAACACACAAATAATTTTTGTCCGGGTCGGCTACATTGGGCAGGATGGTTTCCTCCAGCGCCTCTTTAAGTTCGGGCGAAATGCTCCGCAGGATGGGGTGGAGGCGGAGTTCTGTTTCGAGCGAGCCTATCGCCGAGGAAGTATTGGAGGAGCTGTCAGTGGGTCAGGGGGGTTAGTTTAGGCGTTGTGTTTCTACCATTTTACAGTTGATAAATTTTTTAGTTTTACAGAAAGCTTTACCAGCCATAAATCCTCGCGGCGGCATCGTGGATTTCAGTTTGCAAATCACCGCCCTGATCGCCGTTTGTCATCACCACAATTCCGCTCTTTTGGTTTGGGTAGCCCCAAAAGCCGCATTTAAATCCGCGATTGTCGCCGCCGTGTCTGTACACCCAATTAGGTTGCCCGGCATTGGCCACCGGAATACCGATGCCGTTTTTCCGCATGATGTCACAGGTCGTTGCATCCAAGATGGTTTTTCCATCAATGGTACCCCCCTGATTGAGCAGGATGATGGCCCGACACAGGTCGGAGGGGGTGGTGTATAGTCCGGCGGCAGGTGATTCAGGATAGCGATATCGCTTACCTTCCAAAACATTGCCGTCTTTGTTGTGACCAGCCGCAGGCGGGCCGGAATTTACCGGAGCGGTGAGGGCGAACGTGCTGCGGGTCATGCCCATCGGGTTCAAAATATTGGTTTTCATCCAATTAGCGAATGTTTTGCTGGTTTTGTTTTCGAGTATTTTCATCATCACCATATAACCGTGTCCGGAGTAAGGAGTAGCTGTTCCCGGTTCGTATGCGATTTCGATGCGGGGTGAATTGACGGTCACGCCCGAACGTGCGGAGATGCCGGCGAGAATTTCGCCCAATGTCGGTACGCCCACGCCTGACTTATTGACGTAGCCGCCGAAGCCGCCGCCGCCAGTATCAAAATTGCTACAGGCATCTATCGGGTAGGTCGCACCACGTCCGATGATGCCACCCATGTGCGTGAGCAAACGACGCAGGGTCACTTTGTTTTTCCAGGATGTTTGGGTGCAGTCACGCCTTGGTAACGTCCAGCCGAGGTGCGGATTGACATTTTCATCAAGTCCGATACCTGCATCAATGGCCATTTTATGAAAACCAATTGCCGAAATTGGTTTGCTGACCGAAGCCGCCTGAAAAACGGTATCAGTGTGTACGTAATCTGTTTTGCCTTTTTCGATGAGGCCGTAGGTACAGGCCCAGGCCAATTTGTTGTTCAGCACCACCGCCACGCTGACCCCGGGAATTTTATAGGTAGCCATACGTTCGCCGATACTTTTCCAGTCCGTGCCGATTTTGATGATCTGCTCTTCCATTCCCCGGAGCAGGTCGGCGGGTTGGTTGGTTTTGAGGGTGTTAGAGGAGACCGACCAACCGCCGGAAGGCGCGAAAACGACATGGTCAACAAAGTAGCCGTCCGTGCGGAAATCGCCCATTTTGCTGTAACATTCGTCGGGGATGTTGCGCGCAAAAACGCGGTCTTTTGCCAGGATAACCCAGCCGCCGTCTGGAGTGAAACCGACTTGACTGGCCGGGCGCAAGCCCTGTGAAAAATTGGCCAATTTCTGGTAGCACTCGTCGTTGATACTGCGGGCGAAAAGGTGTTTTCCGGCCAAAATAATCCAGCTGTTTCCGCCAGCGGGCGGGAAGGCGACGCAGGTTGGTTTCCAGCCTTTGCCCCAAAATTCTAACAATTTCTGGTAACACTCATCGGAGATATTGCGGGCGAAAAGCGTTTGATCGGTCACGATAAGCCATGAATTTCCTCCGGCAGGTGGGAAGGCGATGACCCGAATTTTGTGACCATCTTGGCGGTAAGCCTTCAATTTGTCGTAGCACTCGTCGGGGATGCCCCGGGCAAACATACCACCGGCGCTGACGATAACCCATCCGCCCGAAGGCGTAAAAGCCAGTGCCTCAATACCCGAAGGCCCTAATTCTTTAATTTTTTCGTGCGCTTCGTCGGAGAGATTGCGGTCAAATAGTTTGAATGGCATAAATTATTTTTTGAATATGATAATTTCAACTCTAAATAAAAGCGTACAAGTTTCGCTGCAAAGATTGTGTAAGTGATAACATTGATTTGGGCAAGGTAGCCATCGTTGGCACAAGTCTGTTTTGGGTATTCAATTTCACCGAAATTTTGTCTTTGGCATTCTCCACAAAGATACAAAAATTTATATGTTCCTCGCATCCACGCCCGTCAATACTGCCCCGGCAAATTTATCTCCGAGGGTTTTCAGGTAATTGAGTGATTCCTGATCGGCGGGTTTTACCGCAGAACTCGCATTGAATACGGCGATCACGGCATCTGCGTAAGGCAGCAGTTCCTGCACATCGGAGTAAGTATTGAGAGCAGCTGACTCCATAAAAATGAAATCGTACTGCTCGCGCAGTGTTTGCAGGAATGCCCGAAAATGTGCCGGCTCCAATAGTTCGGCGGGCGACCGGTGTAGTCCTGTATTGCCGAGGATGTCAATATTGTTCTCATCTGCAAAAGGTTGCCCGTTGCGTTTGAGTTCAAATATCTTCTCCATACCATGTTCCTTAATGGCATAATTGAGGAAATCGGCATTGGGTGTTGGCTGGTCAATGTAGGTTTCCGGCAGCGGCGTTTTAAAGTTGGTATCCAACATCAATACGCGCTTATTATTGGCCGCCAATGAATACGCCAGGCCATGCATGGTAAAGGTTTTGCCTTCCCGAGGTTTGGCACTGACAATCAAATAGATATGTTTCCCGGAGTGGATTAGTTGGGAACGAATCTTTCTCAGACCTTCGCGGAAGGTGGTATATTGTGGCGTTTCTCCTTTGGAAGAAAACACATTATTCAAGTCCAAATTCTTCACCGGGATCACGGTAACAGCGCCCAAAAGAGGAAGGTTATTGGTAAATTTTTTGAATAAATCGGGCGATTGAAGCGTCTCGTCGAAGTAGGCCAGCAGAAAAATAAGGATAGTGGCCAAAGTGGCCGCTACGATACCGGCAAAAACACTCAACAGTATTTGGCGATCGGGTTCCGGCCATTCCGGCAATTGAGCATATTCCACAATATTCAGGCGGTTTTCGTAGTTTTCCAACTCCAATTTAGCCTTTATCAGTTCTGTATTGACGGCATCAAATTCGAGCAGGGCACGGTTTTGGTCGTCGCGCAATTGCGTGGACATTTCATCATACGCCACATTGGAACTCAGGGAACCGCGAATGGAGGAAATGCGGCGGTCAATATCATCCAAACTTTCCTCTGCTTCAATTTTATCAATGCTGGTATTTATTTTCTCTTTGTAAAGGTCTTCTTTGGTACGGCGGGATTCGTCATTTTGTTTGGCTTTCCCAATAGATCGCGCAGAACTTTGGATAGACCGCTGCAATGCCCGCTCTGCATCCGCCAACTGGACTTCTATATCTTCGTCTTTACCACTTGATTCAATGCTCTTTTGCTTTAGCTGGCGTACCCGGTCTAAGCGTTCGTCGGTGGTATATTTATCGGCTACCCGATTGCGGGTCTCGCGGGAGTCACCCCTTGATTTGTCGTGAATAGCCGTATCCAATACCGTAATAGACTTATCAGCTGTTTTCTTTTTGGATAAAGCGCGTTGTTTTGCCAATTCCAATTCAGACAGTTGTGACACCAATTCTTCACTTTGCTTACCCAGCACCGGAATGCCTTTAGACCGCAAATAACCAAATAATTTGCCTTGTGTGGAGTCTACCACCCATTTCTTTTGAGCGGCAAGCATATTGAAATTTTCTACATTTTTTCTTTTCTCTCGCAGCGCCAAATTCTGATAATATACCCGCAAACGTTTGACATAAGTATTCGTCATAAACTGCGATAACTGCGGGTTTTCAGTTGTCATTTCTATCGTCAGGTAGTCCGTAGACCCTTTGCGTCTTACGGAGAGCGCTTTAAGGATCTGATCGTGGTCAAAACCATAAGAGCGAGAAATTTTATCTAAAAGAAAATCAAAATCCGGATCGAAAGAAGGATCGTCTACATCATCTAAAACAATTTTATTCAGGTACTTTACGAATCTCGCTTCTTCTTCGTCCGTAAAACTAATTAAGGCTTTATTAGGCTGTCGAAATGGGCTGCCGCCGGATGCTTTCATTTTAAGATCGTGCTGAAGCATCTCAATCGCCAATATTTTCAGGCTGGATCGGGACTGAACAAACTCTGTCAGGTTGGAAAATGCGTTTTCTATTTGGTATTGTTGCACAAATGCATCAGAACCATCGGAATTAATCCCTTTATAATTGACAATTCCGGTTGCTAAGATAGCAGAGGATTTGTATTTAGCTGATTTCAGGCCAACCAGCGTAAAAGTAAGTAATGCTGCACCCAGCGCGGCTGCCAGAATAACCCATTTTCGGCGGGCAAGTATTTTAAGCAAATAGCCCAGATCCATAATGTATATTTATAAAAACTAATAAAAAATATCTTTTCAGCAATGTAGGAACGAGTAAATAATTTACTTGTTCCTTAAGGTCTTTCACCTAAAATAATTAAAACACCGATGCCAAAAAAGGGGGATAGTAACGATTGAAAAACACTTAGGAAGCGTATGTAAAACATCCCCTATACCATTAGTCGTAAAAACTGTGCCAATTTCTACACAAAAGTAGTGTTACTGCTTATCTGGGTCAAATAATACCTTAAACAAGGGACAAATATTGAAAAAATGCAACTAATTACGGGGGCTGTGATAAAAAAATCCATCATGACCTACTATATTTACGGGTTGTTGCCCCATAAAGATTTAGCATCTTTACATTTTTTTACAGACCTTTGTGTTCATCTATGGAAATTATACAACTCAATAAGATTAACCGCCAATTGGTAGCAGATATTGCCTTGGACGGATCAAAAAGTATTAGTAACCGCGCCTTGATTATTTTGGCACTTTCAGGGGTCACCGAGGTGAAAGACCTGCTTCACAACCTGTCCACTTCAAAAGACACTGTAACGCTCGGACAGCTGTTAGCGCAAAAAGAAGGGGTCTATAATGCCGGTGATGCCGGCACAACGTTTCGCTTTTTAACGGCTTATTTTGCCGTACAACCCGGTGTTCAGATTTTGGATGGCTCTGCCCGGATGCGGGAGCGCCCAATCGGGGGTTTGGTGGAAGCCTTGCGGAGCATCGGCGCAACCGTAGATTTTTTGGAAAAAGAAGGGTACCCGCCGCTTCGAATTGGCGAAATGCAATCACCCGTAAATGACGGTACACCAGCCGTTGTGCGCATTGATGCGGGTATCAGCAGTCAGTTTTTGTCGGCCTTGCTGCTCATTGGCCCTTACCTGCCTGGCGGCCTCCAACTGATTCCGCAGGGGCAGTTGGTGTCTCGCCCCTATTTGGAAATGACGCTTAAAATGATGCGCAGTTTTGGCGCAACCGCTGAATGGCAGGGAGACAGTATTTTGGTAGCGTCAGGCGCTTATCAACCCAAAACTTATACCATTGAAGCGGATTGGTCGGCAGCCTCGTATTGGTATTCGATGGCCGTTTTTGCCGATTCACTCAACCTGAAGTTACGCGGTTTATTTGCTGATAGTCCGCAGGGGGATTCCGTTCTGGCTGTCATGATGCAAAAATTTGGCATTCATACTACGTTTGAAACAGACGGTGTTCGATTACAGAAATCAGGTCTGCCTGTTATAACTGCGTTTGAGTGGGATTTCTTAGAATGTCCTGATATTGCCCAAACGCTGGCGGTGGTTTGCGCCGGAATGGGCGTTCCGGGCTTTTTTAGCGGCTTGGAAACGCTTGCCATCAAAGAAACGGACAGGATCACGGCGCTCAAACAGGAATTAGCAAAAACAGGTGTATCTTTTGCAAAACTCCCTGCCCGAATGTATCAAAAAACGGCTCCGGGGAAAATTTTTTATATGGTGGAAGGTAAAGCTAATCTGACGGAAATGCCGCAATTTGCTACTTATGGCGATCACCGCATGGCTATGTCCTTTGCGCCGTTGGCTTTTTTAGGCAAAATCGCCATTGAAAACCCCGGGGTGGTGGCAAAATCCTATCCGCAATTTTGGGAGCATACTGAAATGGCCGGAGTGTACGCGGGGTCGTTCTCGCCCGACGATGTCGCGGAACATGGCACAGAAGCCCCGTAGAGCGGTTTTTTGAAACACAAAAGTGACAAAAGTACACAAAAGCCCCGTAGAGCGGTTTTTTGAAACACAAAAGTGACAAAAGTACACAGAAGCCCCGTAGAGCGGTTTTTTGAAACACAAAAGTGACAAAAGTACACAAAAGCCCCGTAGAGCGGTTTTTTGAAACACAAAAGTGACAAAAGTACACAAAAGCCCCGTAGAGCGGTTTTTTGAAACACAAAAGTGACAAAAGTACACAAAAGCCCCGTAGAGCGGTTTTTTGAAACACAAAAGTGACAAAAGTACACAAAAGCCCCGTAGAGCGGTTTTTTGAAACACAAAAGTGACAAAAGTACACAAAAGCCCCGTAGAGCGGTTTTTTGAAACACAAAAGTGACAAAAGAACACAAAAGCCCCGTAGAGCGGTTTTTTGAAACACAAAAGTGACAAAAGTACACAAAAGCCCCGTAGAGCGGTTTTTTGAAACACAAAAGTGACAAAAGTACACAAAAGCCCGTAGAGCGGTTTTTTGAAACACAAAAGTGACAAAAGTACACAAAAGCCCGTAGAGCGGTTTTTTGAAACACAAAAGTGACAAAAGTACACAAAAGCCCGTAGAGCGGTTTTTTGAAACACAAAA
>Ga0209181_10003416_pt1 | contig 24553 bp, 18 predicted proteins | sample MAT05_FD_187208 | JGI IMG/M metagenome (GOLD analysis project Ga0209181, IMG submission 187208) | Freshwater microbial communities from Lake Fryxell liftoff mats and glacier meltwater in Antarctica - MAT-05 (SPAdes) (version 2) | ecosystem: Environmental > Aquatic > Freshwater > Ice > Liftoff...
AGGCAATGACGATGCATCATTGACAGAAAACGGAACAGAATATCCGGTAAGGATCTGGCTGAATGATTTCAATAGAAAAAGTTATGAAGATGTGCAACGCCTTACCATTGTAAATCCGCAAGGCTTACCTGTTCAGGTTGCTCAATTTGCTGATGTAGTACAGGATAATTCTCCATCATTGCTGGAAAGAAAAGACCGTCAACCCGCTGTAACACTTACTGCTGATGCTTTAGGCAGGCCGTCGGGTACGGTGGCAGATGATGTGATTGCTTATCTCAAAAAAAATCCTTTAGCCGATGGTATTACCATGACATGGGGCAGCGACATTAAAAGGCAGAACGATAGTTTTGGTGCGTTGGGATCAGTGTTAATGATTTCATTCCTGTTGATTTACCTGATAATGGTGGCACTCTACGATAGTTTTATTTATCCATTTGTGGTGCTATTCTCAATTCCGGTTGCTGCTATCGGTGCATTTTTAGCATTGAATTTATCACTCAGTAATTTGAGTTTATTTGCTTTGCTTGGTTTGATAATGCTGATGGGGCTGGTAGCAAAAAATGCTATTCTTATCGTTGACTTTACCAACCAGTTAAAAGCTGAAGGCAAATATTTTAAAGATGCATTGATCATTGCCGGTAAAGAACGTATGCGGCCCATTCTAATGACCACCCTCGCCATGGTTTTCGGCATGTTGCCTATTGCATTGGCAAAAGGCACAGCCAGTGAATGGAAGAACGGGCTCGCCTGGGTTATAATTGGCGGGTTGCTTTCTTCGCTTATATTGACAGTTTATTTAGTGCCGGTGGTTTATTATGTGGTGGATACAATAAGAGAGAGGTTCTGCAAGAAAAAAGTAAAAAGCGAATCAGCATTAATAATTATAAATGAACCTGACATTCAATAGCTCTAATCAAATTTAGCAAGCTGTCATTTTATTTTACTAACGCAGGGGTTTTTTAAATGACAGTCATCGTTGCAATTATTTATACCATTTACAAATAATTTGTAAGCAAGGCATAGGATAAATAAAAAAAGGTTGTCTAAAAATATCAAGTAGCAGGCTCATGTATGAAGCTGAATTAATAGATAGTATTCTTAAAGGAAATCAACAGGATTTTGTACTCCTCATAAAGAAGTACCAGCAAGGCGTATTCCGAACCTCAATGGGCCTTGTACATAACAGCGAAGATGCAGAAGAAATTACGCAGGATGTTTTTGTAAAAGTTTATCAATCGCTTTCTTCCTTTAATGGCAAAGCCGCCTTCTCCACATGGCTTTACCGCATAGCTGTAAATACAAGTTTAAATTATTTAAGAAAGAAAAAGCGTAAAAATTTCTGGACTGGATTAACGGAACTATTACAGGTTGCATCAAAAGATAAATCTATAGAAACTATTATAACCGAGCGTTCAGATAATGCCGTTATTCAGCAGGCCTTAGATGCATTGCCTGAAAAACAGCGGCTGGCATTTGTGTTTTCCAAATACGAAGAACTGCCGCAAAAGCAGGTGGCCGACATTATGAATATCAGCGAAGGTGGGGTAGAACAATTGCTCATACGTGCAAAAAATAACCTGAAAAAAATATTGGAAAAAGAACTGAACAGGCCATAGGATTTTTTAAACATCAATTGTCTAACTAATAAACATCCAAATAGTGAATAGTAAAAAAGAGTTTGATCATTTAATTGAAAGCTTTGTAGCGGAGGAAAGAAACAAAGTATTCAACCCATTTTTATCAACCCGCATAATGGCGGCAATTGATAAAAAGAAAATTGAAAAAATGGTGATTTTTTCTCCAGTGTGGAAAACAGCGGTGATCGCAGTAAGTCTACTGGTTGCGGTATTTACGGGCATTGCTACAGGCGGACTTTATCAAACAAAAAATACTGCTTTAGATATGGTGTTGATGAGTGATGGAAGCATGGAGCATTTTAGCTTTTACAACGAAATTGGTAATGAATAAATAAATGCAAGATGAACAGAAACCAATTATTAACATGGGCAGTGGTTTTGCTGATTTTAACAAATGTTGCAACAGTAGGAACCATTCTTTATAACAGATATAAAGTGAGTGCAGCGGCAGACAATATCGCCATCAACAGCGGATCGGGGGTAAATATGCTAAACGGTAAATTCTTCCGGCAAACCCTTGGTTTTACTCACGAACAGATGGATTCATTCCGGGATATAAACCAGGTGTTTCGTCCGTCTGCGATGGACTTAACTTATGGGGTAGATTCTTTAAAAACAGCGATGTACAATGAGTTACAAAAAGCAGTACCAGATACCGTAAGATTAAATAACCTGTCGTGGCAAATAGGCGAGATGCACGGTAAATTAAAATATGAAACCTTTCATTTTTATTTAAACCTAAAAAAAATATGCTCTTCTGCACAAAGTATTGAACTGGAAAAAGCTTTTCAACCATTGTTTAAAACAGAAAATATAAACCTCCCCAATCAGCATTGGCAAAGAGCCAGAAACCGATAAAAGAAATTCTTAAACATTTAAATATTAAAAACATGAAAAAGTTAATCATTGCAGCAATCCTAATGATTGCTACCAGCGGCGTATTGTCTGCACAAAATACAAAACCAGGCAACGGTACACCCGGCACTAATAAAAGTACTGCTGGTTTTGTAGATGTAAATAAAAATGGTATTTGCGATACATTTGAAGCCAGTGCCCGGTCGGGAGTAAAAGGCCAGGGGCAAGGTCAACGGATGAACAAGGGACAAGGTGCTTGCTATGGCAGGGGTAAAGGTCAGTGTGGCTCATCAGCAACACAAGGCAGAAGAGCTGGAAACAGGGGATGCAGGAGAGCGGCATAATAAACAAAAAGCGGCTACTCAAAAAAAATAGACGGGTTGTTTTTTTGCAACCTGTTTAATAGCAAATTTTGTAAATGCTGGCGACGCCAATAGGTAGCAACACATTATAGCGAGAGCTTTTGATGCGATCATCAGCGGCACAATGGAAACGTGATTTAAATAATTAAAAAAAAATAAAATGCAAAAGTTAGTTTTTTTAGCAATGGTTATATTGCAATCGGGTTTCATTTTTTCGCAGCAAACTATTTCTTTAACCCAACAGGAAAGAGATGCCATTGTTTATATGAGAGAAGAAGAAAAACTGGCGAGGGATGTATATGATTCGATGTTTGTGAAATGGGGCGGCAATCCTTTTGGCAATATCCGCTACAGCGAGCAGGTACACATGGACCGGATGAAGACCTTGATTACAACTTATCAACTTCAGGATCCTGTAAACCAAACCGGCGATGTGCATGGTAAGTTTGTAAGCAGGTTGATGCAGCAGTATTACAATGATCTTGCCGCCACCGGAAGCCAGTCATTTACAGCCGCTTTAAAAGTGGGTGCAAAAATTGAAGAGTTGGATATTGCAGATTTGGAAGCAAGAATTCAACAAGCTCAACAGCAAGATATCATCAACTCATTCGGGTTTTTAAAAATGGCATCTCACAACCACTTGCGTGCTTTTGTTCGGCGGTTGAAAATGGAAGGCGTAAGCTACGAACCTGTAATTTTAAGTAAAGCGGCATTTAATAAAATAATTGATTCAGAAAATAGGAAAGGTGGATGCGGGAAATGCAATTGATCTTATTATTAGTTGTTACGAAAAATAAGGTAACCTTGTGTCCCGTCGGGGTTTTCGCACAAAAAGATCTATAAATTAGCATACTGTCATTGCGAAACCCCGACGTTGATTACGCTATAACTTTCAGGATTTCCCTCTTCAAATTTATGAGTCCAGGTAATGCATTGGTGTGTACTGTCTGATTAATGTATTTCATAAAAGGATGCACTACAGTGTATAAATTCAACGAAATCTTTTGCCAGCATCCATTTTCCACTTACCGGGTTGTTGTGTAGGTAATTTATTTTTTGTAATAAAATTTTTTGTATGATAATAGGTTTAGCATCAAATGAATCTTTAAAAACTTTGTGGAGCTGTCCTTTTTTTTTCTCTTTCAGACACCAGATGTTTAAATGATTTAATAGTTCGCTATTACCTGAATTTTTCAATCGTTTGACAATTTCGTAAGCAATAAATCTTTTCCCGTTTGCAATGATGGTATTCAGGTTAAAATGCTCATTGTGAAAATGTATAATTACATGCACATGATTTGGCATAATGATATACGCAACGATGTCTGCATTGTGTTCTTTTTTAAGGATATCAAAACATTGATATACTATTTCGTAAGTATTGGTTATTTCAAATAAAGATATCCATTCAATACAAGTGAAAGTTACAAAACAGGTGCAGCATGTGTCGCTATGTTTCAGCTTTATAGCTATTGGTTAAAGTTTATAAAAAGGTGGTGTGGCAGCAAGCCAGTTGAAGTCTTTTTCTACGTCGGGGTTTCACGGTGTGGTCGTTTCTTTTTTTTAGTGTATGCGGTGAAAATCCCGCCGGGACAGACCTTTGTTTTGTCTTTCGTCTTGATTTTTCATTCAGTGTCTTTTGGTCTACTGTATTTATAAGTCAAAACCGTAAGAATAATTAAAATGATGGCCGTAATTAAAATAGACCTTGTCGTCTCTGTCGGGATATTATGTCCACTAGCGATTGCTAATATCCAGAATAAAAAGTCGGATAAAAGTAGTAAGAAAAGAATTATTAGTAAAGTCCGTCTTGCTAAGTTCATATTTATTTTTCCCCTTTGTAGACTTGCTTTGTCGGTTTAACGGTCTGATTCCACGGAGCCATTTCAATTACTGCCAAACTTTTGTATCACCACAAGTTTTCATCAATCACGTGCGCCAAAAAAGCTAAAATAAATCTTATTTACGAAAGTCTTTATTTCCTTTTTAATTTAAACAGCGTCAGATGAATATCGCACAAAACACAGTTAAAACCCATTTTAAATCTTTGGTTAATACCGTTAAAAAGAACTAGGCCGCACTGCTGCCAATATAGAGAATACGGCAATTATTTGAATCAAGGTAGAATTGATGTTTAAATATTTACGATGTCTTTCATAAATTTCCCGGTTGATTTCTCCATGCAACTATTTGTTAACTTTTGCTTAATGATTCAATAATATCAGTTGTTCAATTTGCGCTATCTGTTTCATAAGCAATTTGAATTGAACCAACTTTGAGTATTGTTACCACCATACAAAGCGGCACTGATAAAGAATTTACTGCGGTATATCATCAATACCATCTAAAGTTGTACAATTACTTTTTTAAAAAAACCAGATCCGGTGAGCTGGCCATGGAACTGGTACAAATTGTTTTCATTAAACTTTGGAATTTTAGACATACCCTCACGAAAGACCACTCTTTTGATACGCAACTTTTTAACATTGCACGTACTTGCCTGGTGGATCATTTGCGCCAACAATCGGTTATGAAAGCACGTATAATCGATATTCCTATTTTGACTGATGCTGACTTAGCTGCCCAACCGGACAATAGTTTTGAGGCGGTGGATTATTTTTACAATGCTACACAATCTCTTCCCCCGGTTCGAAAGAAAATTTTTATGCTTCATCGTTTGCAGGGGTTTACTTACAAAGAAATTGCCCATCAACTTTCCATCTCTGTAAATACCGTAGAAGACCATATGGTAAAAGCTATCAGGCAGATAAAGACCATCACTTCTCTTTTCTTATAATTCCAGATTATTGCGGCTACTATTAAGTTAATGTTAAGAGCAGTGGTAAAGCTTCTCCACAAACGTATTCATTGATAGAGAAATTTTATACATGAAAATTACCCCGCAGTTAATGGAACAGTTTTTTACTAACAAATGCTCACCTGGCGAGGCAGAGGAGATTGTAAAATATTTATCGGAAAATAAAGATGTGCGGGAACAGTACATGGGTGTTGAAGAATGGCGGGCTATATCGGATAAGCGTCAAATAAATATTGACACATCCCAACAACTTTTGCGGGCGCTTCAACAGCAATTGTTTTTTATCAAACCAACACCGGTGGTTTCTTTTAAAAAAAGAATTGTAAAACCTTTTGTGGCAGCGGCTTCTGTTATTTTATTGATAGGTGCTTCCTGGTGGTTTATTCAAAAAGCGGAACCTTCAAAAAGTGGGATTATTGTTGCAACCGACCACATACCTCAAATAAAAAATGATACGGTTCCTATCAACTGGCAGGTGAAATCCAATACCGGTCAAAGCGCAATGAAAGTAAAGCTGGGCGATGGTTCAGTTGTTACTTTATTTAAAAATACGGTCATCAAGTATCCGCAGTCATTTAATGGAAATACCAGGGAGATTCATTTGAACGGCGATGCTTTTTTTGAGGTGGCAAAAAACAAACTGAAACCATTCATTGTGTTTTCAGGTAACCTGTCTACCACCGCTTTGGGTACCTCGTTTAGAATAACTGCCTTTGAAAAAAAGAGCGCCATCCAAATTAAATTATTGACCGGGAAAGTAGTAATTAAATCCATCAAACAAACGGCGGGTTGGAAACAGCATGTTTTTTTATCGCCAGGTGAACAGTTATCCTATGATGTTAAAAAAGCTACTGCAATTGTTGCAAAGTTCAATGCCAATGCTGCGAATATTTCATCTGTTACCGGGCAAGCTAAAAACAATACCAGTAATGATTTAAAATTTAACACAAGTCCATTAAAAGATGTAATGAAAGCTCTGGCTACTTTGCATCACATCAAAATTAATTACATCGAAGCTGAGATTAGGGATATGAACTTTACCGGCACAGTTAACAGGTACGACGACATACAATCCATAATGAAAGTAATAGCAAAAATGAATGATTTGGAAGTGATACAGACACCGGAAGGATTCAACATACAGATGCTACGTAAACAACCATAACATCCAATTTATTTCTGAATGATTTTAAAACCCTGTACAGGCGTACCGGTAAACTATTGCAAAAAATCAACACTAATTTATGAAAGAGAAAATCACCAGCCAGTTAAAAAAGATGTTACAAACAGGCCTGTTTGTACTACTGATTTTTGTAAGTTATGAGCCTTTGAAAGCGCAACAAAATACTGTTGTAAAAGGTACCGTCCTCAATGATAACAATGAGATGTTGCCGGGTGTTACCGTAAATGTGACCGGGAAAAATGGCAAGGAAAATTACAACGGTACAACAGACGAAAATGGCATTTTTGTATTTTATAAATTGAGTGCCGGAAAGTCGTATGATTTTTCAGTTTCATTCGTAGGCTACGAAATAGGGGTTATAAAAAATTACCTGGTTAAGCAACAGGAAAACAATTCCTTGTTGGTAAAATTAAAGAATAACAAAGGCGCCATGCAGGAAGTGGTAATAACCGCACTGGGTATTAAACGGGAAGAAAAATCTTTGGGCTATGCCGCCCAAACCGTAACCGAAACTGCAGTTAAAGATGCCAAGACGAATAACTGGGTTAACTCTTTATCCGGTAAAGTTGCAGGGCTTAATATACAGGGAACTGGCGCTGGTCCTATGGGTTCATCCCGTATTACCTTGCGGGGAGAAAATTCGTTGAACCTTGATAATAACCAGGCCCTGATTGTATTGGACGGCGTACCAATCAGCAGTAAGATTACCGGTACCGGTTACAACTCCCATTTGGCAACAGACAGTCCCGTTGATTTTGGCTCTGGTGTATCTGATATCAACCCCGATGATATTGCCTCCATAACCGTTTTAAAAGGCCCCGGAGCTACTGCATTGTATGGCAGCCGTGCGGCAGGAGGCGCATTGATTATTACCACCAAAAATGGCAGCAGAAAAGATAACGGGTTGGGCATTACCTACAATACGAATGTAAGTATAGACCAGATAAACCGCTGGCCTGATTACCAATATGAATACGGAGAAGGAAGAACCAACGCTTACTATTCTTATGGTGATAGTCCCGATGGAATCAATACAAGCACCGGTGTTGCAGCGGGCCGGGCATGGGGACCAAAATTTAACGGTCAATCCTATTTTCAATACGATCCAACTACACCCAAAAATCTGGCAACAGCCCGCACACCATGGGTGGCACAACCAGATTACATCAAAGGTTTTTTTCAAACAGGCGTTACTTTTAACAATAGTGTGTCAGTAGAAGGTGGAAACGAAAAAGGGTCAGCCCGTTTATCGGTTTCTCATTTAAAAAATACCTGGATCATTCCTAATACGGGTTACGAGCGTTTAACAGCTGCCTTATCTGTAAATCAAAAAGTAACCGACAAATTAAAAATCAACGGTAAGGTAACCTACACCAATAAAAAAAGTGACAACCTGCCCTCTGCCGGGTACAACAACCAAACGCTGATGTATTTCCTGATTATTGGCACGGCGCCCAATATTAGACCAGAATGGTTTAAGCCCTACTGGGAGCCGGGTTTGGTGGGTATAAAGCAAAAAAATCCGTTTAACCCCGGCCCCGATAATCCCTACCTCGACATTTATGAAAACATCAATAAGATGAACAAGCATGGGGTGGTAGGTACCGTTTCTGCTAACTACGAGATCAATAAGAAACTCGAATTGATGATACGTGCCGGGGTAGATATGGCTTTTGAATTTCGGTCGCAGCAGCGGCCTTACAGCATGACAAAATTCCCACAGGGAAGTTACCGGGAACAGAATGTTTTTAACTATGAAGTAAACACAGATGCCCTGCTCACATTTAAAGATGAAATTTCCGGAAAAATAAAATATACCGTATCGGCAGGTGCCAATGCCATGAGGCAGACGTATGATTTTGCAGGTTTGTATGCAGAGCGTCTGGCACAGCCCGGGATTTACCAGGTATCCAACAGTTTGGACCAGTCAGTAGCAGATCCGCAAAAATCCTCCAAAGCCATCAACAGCCTTTATGCCACTACGCAATGGTCGTATATGGAAAGGGTTTTTCTGGATGTGACCGGCCGCAACGACCGGAGCAGCACCTTGCCTTATGGAAAAAATGCTTTCTTCTATCCATCCGTAAGCACCAGTTTTTTATTGAGTGATTTATTTGATTTGCCGAGGCAGGTTTCTTTTGCAAAGTTCAGGTTGTCGTGGGCACAGGTTGGTAACGATACCAGGCCTTATCAAACATCTAAATATTACGACCGGATTTATGGCAATAGCTTTACCAACCCCGGAACATTGTATAACCCGAATCTAAAGCCGGAGATTATATCCAGTTACGAAACCGGTTTGGATATCCGTTTCCTGAAAAACCGCTTATCGGTAGATGCGGCAGTATATCAAAACAAGAGCCGCAACCAGATCATTGCAATCCCACTTGATCCTACATCAGGTTATTCCAGTGCATTAATCAACGCAGGCCTGATTGAAAGCAGGGGGGTGGAATTACAGGTGAAAGGAACACCTGTTTTAACTAATAAATTTAAATGGGCCACAACTTTAAATTGGAGTACCAATAGAAGTTACGTAAGAGAGTTGGCAAATGGAATTACCAGTCAGGTTATCTACAATCACAGCAACAACGTAACCATCGAAGCCAGAGTGGGTGGCAGAATGGGGGATATGTATGGCAGGGGTTTTCAACGTTCACCGGAGGGAAAAATTATCTATAATTCAACTGGTCTGCCCGCAGTGTTGGATACTAAAACCAAAGTATGGGGAAATGCTTTTGCAGATTGGAAGGCAGGGCTGATGAACGAGTTCACGTATAAAAATTTAAGGGTCAGCATCCTGTTTGATTATCAGCACGGTGGCAGCATGTATTCTCAAACCAACCATAAATCCAACACATTGGGTAAAACAAATATCACCTTGCCCGGCCGGGAGGGTGGTATTACCGGCGATGGCGTGGTTTTAAATAGTGCCACGGGAAAATATGAACCCAATATGGTAAAGGTGACTGCCGATAATTATTACGAAACAATTTACGCCATTAGTAATGCAGAAATGAACGTATTTGACGCTACTTATCTGAAACTAAGGGAGGCACGGATTGAATTTAATTTGTCACAAGAGCTTCTTACAAAAATCGGCATTAAACAAACCAGTATTGCCTTGTATGGCCGTGACCTATTCAACATTACCAATTTTCCGGGCTTCGATCCTGAAGGTGGAAACTTAAACAGCGGAACCATCACACCAGGGGTTGAATTAATGCAATTTCCATCTACCCGGAACATGGGGGTTAACCTCACTTTTAAATTTTAAACGGCACTAAAAATTATAAATATGAAACGGATGAAGCATATATCGTTGTTTGTTATTTTGATCAGCAGCCTGTTGGTTGCCTGTACTAAGAAAAGCTTTGAAGAGATCAACACAGATCCCAACCGCCCGGGGGAAGTAAACCCTGGTGTGGTGCTCGGCCAGATGCAGTACCGTATTGTGAACAGCAGTACTGGTGCAGCCAGGGGATTTACCCATGAGTTGATGCAGGTAACCGCTCCACGAAGCAGCAGCCGGGATGGTGTACACAGGTATTTTATTACGCCCGGTGATGGCGTGTGGACTAATTTTTACAATAACATAACAGACATGGAAGACATCATACAGCTGTCTGATAAGTTGGTAGAAAAAAATTATAAAGCCATCGCATTGGTGTATAAATGCTGGGCATATTCTATCCTGACAGACCTGTATGGCGATGTGCCTTATTCAGATGCTATCAAAGCCGTTAAAGGAAATTTTCAACCAAAGTTTGATAGCCAAAAGGATATTTACACCCAAATTTTAAAAGACCTCATTACCGCCAACGACCTGTTTGATGATAGCAAGGCATTAACATATGGCGGAGACAATGTATATCCTTCGAATACACTTTCAAGTGGTAAAAACATTGGCATTCAACGCTGGAAAAAATTTGGCAATACGCTTCGTTTAAGGCTTTTGCTGAGGCTATCAAAACGCCAGGCAGAAATGGATGTAAACACCCAGATCACCGAAATTTTATCAAATACAGTAAAGTTTCCTGTCTTTGTAAGCAATGCAGATGAAGGCATTTTTAAATACCCCAATGTATATCCTTACTTTAATCCTTATTACACGGCAAGGCAGTTAGATTGGCGGGATGGAACCTATTACACAAAATTTTTCCTTGATAAACTAAATGCAGTAAACGATCCCCGGAGAGCAGTTTGGGCATTGCCGGTAACGGTAGGTGGTGCAAATGTTTACCAGGGTATTGAAAGTGGTTATCCGACAAGCACGGAATACGTGGTTGGTAAAAATTCGAGCTATCCGGATGCATTGAAAACATCTTCCTATCTTGGCGTGATGATGACGTATGCGGAAGTGGAATTTATTAAAGCGGAGCTTGCTTTAAAAGGCTTTAATACGGGTAAAACTTCCAAAGTACATTACGAAAGTGGCATTACTGCATCTATGTTTCAATGGGGTGCAGCAGTGCCGGCAGGGTTTTTATCGCAGCCAAGTATTTTGTATGATGCTACGCAAAGCATTGAAGCGCAATTGGAAAAAATTATGCTCCAGAAATACTATGCCTATTATTTTGTGGATTACCAGGCCTGGTTTGAAAAAAGAAGAACCGGCTACCCGGTATTGCCCAGGGGAACTGGCATACCTATAGAAAATAAATTTCCTTACCGGCTACCATATCCAACTTATTTGCAATCGCTTAACCCGGCCAATTATGCCGCCGCCATTGCAACGATGGGCAACACAGATAAGAGCGATGCAAAACTGTGGTGGGATAAATAATAGCTTTCATTTTCATTCTATTTTTAAACAATAAACATGCTTCATAAACTCACCCAGCTGGTAATGGCTTTTGCCCTTCTACTGGCAGCAAATAAAATAATTGCCCAGGTAAAAAACGACACAGCCAACCTTCGGACACTGATCGTTTTTTTTGATGGGTTACGGCCGGATTACATAACTAAAGAAGCCATGCCCAATGTATTTGCTTTTAGTAAGCGGGGTGTTTATGGAAAACAGCACCACAGTGTATTTCCAACTGTTACAAGGGTGAACTCTTCCTCCTATGCAACGGGCAGTTATCCCGGCACCAATGGCCTGATGGGCAACACCGTTTACTTTCCGCAGGTGGACAAAACCAAGGGGCTTAATACTGGTGAAGCATCCGAAATGGATAAAGTGACAGCAGCAACCGGCGGTCATCTTTTAACCGCAATCTCCCTGGGTGAAATACTGGCAAAGGTTGGTAAAAAAATGATGGTGTTTAGTTCAGGTTCTTCCGGACAGGCATTGTTTCAAAACCATACGGTGAGTGGTGGGGCTATTGTAAACACCAGCATGATTTTACCCGAAACATTTAAACCAGTAATAGAAACTGAACTAGGACCAAGTCCAAAACATGAAAAGCCAAACACACCCCAACACAAATGGATTACCGATGCATTGATGAAATACGGGCTGCGGCTGGATGGTCCGTTGGTGAGTGCGATTTGGTTTTCAGACCCGGATGGTACAGCACACAGCGATGGTATTGGAGTGTCTTCCAGTATGGCTTCTATCAAATCAGTGGACGAGCAGTTTGGCAGAATCATTGCCGACCTGGAATCAAAAGGTCTTACCAATCATTTCAACATCATCATATCAACCGACCATGGTTTTGTAACACACAAGGGATCTAACAATGTAACTGCATTTTTAATAAAGGAGAGTTTAAAAAAGTCGAAGGAAAGTGAAGATGTGATCGTTGTAGGCGGAGCAATTTATGTGGAAAATCATGATGAAGCATTGATCAAAAAAATTGTGGCCAAATTGCAGTCGCAGGAATGGATGGGTGGTATTTTTACCAAGGCAGTTAAGGCAGGCGACCTAAAAGGTTGGGTAGAAGGAACGGTTTCATTTGATGCCATTCACTGGAATCATGCCGAACGCTCTTCTGATATTTTGGTCGACTATAATTGGAGTGACGAAAAGAATGCAATGGGTTATCCCGGAACCAGTTTTAGCAGTGGGGTAGCTGGTCATGGTGGTTTTAGTCCGTATGAAGTACACATTGCATTACTGGCTGCTGGCCCGAGTTTTAAAAAGGCTTTTGGAAGTGAATTACCGACATCAAATGTAGATATAGCGCCTACCATTTTACACATCCATCACCTGGGAATTCCCACTTCAATGGATGGCAGGGTGATCAATGAAATACTTGCCGAAAAAGTAACATCACCGACACTAAAATCCCAAAAACAAATCATTACTACCACCGCCCGTTTTGCAGGAGGTACTTATCAATTGAATGTTGAAAGAACCATCCTGGGAAAATACAAATATGTCGATTATTCAAAAGTAATCAGGCTTTATGATGGGGATTCGACGGAGTAGAAATATAAATTTTATTTGGCTTTAAGGATGATACCTGTTTGTCCTTTTTTTCAGCTTCAGTTTCGAATTTCGGTCGTTTTTTATCAGTTGTCATCTGCAGGAATTTATCACATGTAAAAAGTAGAACGATGGTGATTTTTTAGCCAGGCTAAGAAGGAGCGAGGAACTGCGGTGGTAATCTTTTCAGCAGGTTACTTGTCTGCTTGAGGCACCCAGGCTGGTCGCACTTTTACAAGAAATCTTTAAGCAGCAATCAGGCAAATACCCTGCAAATATGCGGGGTATTTCTGTTAAAAATTTTTATTGGTTTTCCAACAGCAAGCTGCTTCTTGCCATCAGAGCACTACCTATAACGCCAGCATTTTCGCCTAGTTTGGAAATTACTAGTTTTGTGTCAGTGCTTACAAGATTGAGGGAATATTTATTCAAGGCACTTTTAATGGGGAGCCTGATGTAATCCCCTGTTTCTGCCAAAATGCCTCCGAGTATTACCAGTTCCGGGTTAAAAAGATTGATTAAAACAGCCAGTCCCTTTCCCATTTTTTCTCCTATCTCGGAGATGAGTTCAATGCTTAGTATATCCTCCGATTTGGCTGCTTGCACAATATCGGCCACCCGTAATTCATCCATGTTTTTATCTTTCTTAATTAGGATAGAACTGGATCCCTGTGCTATTTTTTGCTTAAATTCCCTGAGCAATGCGATGCCCGAAGCCTCTGTTTCAAGGCATCCTTTTTTGCCACATCCGCAAATGATTTCATTGGTGAAAAATGGTATGTGCCCAAATTCTCCACTAAAGCCCGATTTGCCATAATATATCTTACCATCAATCAAAATACCAAGCCCAACGCCATAATCTATGTTTACAAACAACACATTTTTTTCATTGCTTACCACGCCGCAACAAAACTCTCCGTAAGCCATTGCCTTACTATCATTCTGTATAAATGTCCGGATACCAATCTCCATTTCAATTGTCTGGCTCAAAGGCTCCTCATGAAAATGAAAAAAACTATAACTGTATCCGGTGGTATGGTTTACTCTTCCAGAAAGATTAATGCCCATGCCCAGTATTTTCTTTTTTTCCACCGGTGCATCCTCCATAAATTTTTTAATAATCTCAATAAGTTGTTGAAAAGAAGCAGACGAGTTTTCCAAAGTATAGGGTATTTTTTCGTGAATGATTTCCAGATTCTTTTTAAAATCTATCAATCCAATATTCACATAGTATTTTTTAATGTCTACTCCCACAAAAAAACAAGAGTCGGCCACCAATCCATATAAGCTAGCCCTGCGGCCGCCGGTAGAATCTACTTTTCCATAATCTTTAATAAGCCCATCCTCCGTAAGTTCTGCAATGAGGTTGGTGGTTTTGGGTGCACTCATGTTCAATTCTTTGGAAAGGTCCGCAATCGTAACATTGCCGGTAAGATCCATATAATTGATGATAGATCTTTTAAGTAGCCTGTTTTTATGTGCTACACCAGCCGTGTTGTCATTAGAAAACACTTCAAATATTAAATGCGATTCGGACATTATGCAAAATTTGATTCGGGATAAAAATACCGCTAATACAATAAAAAACGGATTTTTTATATAAAAAGCAAGGATTGGAACGTAGTTATTAAAAATAATTAAAAAGAAACGATATAAATACAAGAAATAATATTATTATTGTAAAGAAAAAAAATTTAATTTAAAATCAGGTGTTTAAAAATGGAAAACATTGAATCAATAGAGAATATAGAATGTACCAGCACATCTAATATGCTAAAGCAGTATGCAGCACTTTATAAAACAACGTTACTGGATAATGTACTGCCTTTTTGGTTATCCAACAGTAAGGATACCCAAAACGGCGGTTATTTCACTTGTTTGGATCGATCTGGAAAGGTGTACGACACCGATAAGTTTATGTGGTTGCAAGGTAGGGAGGTTTGGTGTTTTAGTTTTATGTACAATGAGGTATCGCATAAATCAGCCTGGTTGGATATGGCCTTGCATGGAGCAGGCTTTATGCAAAAATATGGCCGGGATGAAAATGGTAACTGGTATTTTTCTTTAACAGCCGATGGCAGACCGTTAATACAACCCTATAATATTTTTAGTGATTGTTTTGCCACGATGGCTTTTGCTGCACTTGATAAAGCCTTGCCATGTGACAATCATAAAAAGATAGCCTTAGATACATTTGAAAACATCATCCGTCGCCAGCATAACTGGAAGGGAGAATACAATAAAGCCTATCCAGGTACTCGTAATTTAAAAAACTTCAGTTTGCCAATGATATTGTGCAATTTATCCCTGGAGTTGGAACACATCATCGGTAAAGAAAGGGTGGATAGTTTTATACCTGGACTTGTTCATGAAGTGATGAATGTTTTTTACCAGCCATCGCTTGGTTTGATATTAGAGAATGTATATGAAGATGGTAGTTTTTGCGACAGTTTTGAAGGTAGAACAATGAACCCCGGTCACACCATAGAGGCGATGTGGTTTATCATGGATTTGGGCAAGCGAATGCAAGACGAAGCCTTGATTAACAAGGCCTGCACCATTATGTTGAATACCCTGGAGTATGGTTGGGACAAAGAATATGGCGGCATTTTTTATTTTTTGGATATCAAAAACAAGCCACCCATGCAGTTGGAGTGGGATCAAAAACTATGGTGGGTGCACGTAGAAGCATTGGTGGCTTTGGCAAAAGGGTATGCCTACACCGGCGATCAACGTTGCCTGGATTGGTTTACTAAAATACACGATTACACATGGTCTCATTTTAACGATCCAGAATATGGCGAGTGGTTTGGCTACTTAAATAGACGGGGAGAAGTGTTAACGGATTTAAAGGGTGGCAAATGGAAGGGTTGCTTTCATGTACCAAGGGCATTGTATCAGGTTTGGAAAACCCTGGAGTCCATCCAGTAAATTGTTTGTAAGATAGATTGCCTGAATTAATCACATAAAACTATTGGCAGCAATGCCATGAGAAAAATGCTTTTATCCAAAATACTAAAGTACACAATTATTGTTTTTGCATGTAATGTTGTAACGAACGTTATGGCTCAAAAAGTATTGAATACACAGGTACTTGTTGTTGGTGGTGGAACAGGCGGCACCGCTGCTGGTATTCAAGCAGCCAGACTAGGCGTATCAACCATTATTGCAGAACCTACCAACTGGTTGGGTGGTATGCTAAGTGCTGCAGGTGTTGCTGCAATAGATGGTAATCATCAACTGCCATCTGGCTTGTGGCGCGAGTTTAGAGAAAAAATATACAGCGTTTATGGTGGCCCGGAAAAAGTGGCTACCGGTTGGGTAAGCAACACCCAGTTTGAGCCACATGTTGCAGATAGCATTTTGAAAGCAATGGCTTCCGGAGAAAAAAGACTGACTGTACTTTATCAGTGGAATTTTATTAAGGTAATAAAAAAAGGCAGCACACTTACAGGTGCTATTTTTACAAATAATAAAAATGAAAAACTAACGATCAATGCTAAACTTGTAGTAGATGCAACCGAACTGGGAGATGTAATGGCCAATGCCAGTGCCCGTTATGATTTGGGCATGGAAGCCGCTGGAATATCTGGGGAAAATGTGGGTATTACAACCAGTAATAATATTGTTCAGGATTTAACTTATGTGGCTATTTTAAAAGATTTTGGGCCAAAGGCAGATTGTACCATTGTAAAGCCTGCTGGCTATGACCCAATGGAGTTTGATGGAGCGTGTACGGACTATTACATCAATAAAAATAATCCTGAACCAGGTATAAATGCACAAAAAATGTTGGATTATGGAAAATTGCCCAACAATAAATTTATGCTTAACTGGCCCAATAAAGGCAATGACACGTATGTAAATATGGTGGCAATGTCTGGGATAGAAAGACAGGTTGCAATCAATCTGTCAAAACAAACAACGCTTCGTTTTATTTATTTTATTCAACACCAACTTGGGTTTAAAAACCTTGGTTTGGCAATTGATGAATTTGCTACGCCTGATCGGCTGGCATTGATTCCCTATCATCGGGAGGGTAGAAGGTTAAAGGGTTTAACAAGACTTACCATTAATGAAATTGCAAATCCATTTGCTGGTTTACCGCTTTATCGTACAGGCATTTCTGTGGGCGATTACCCGATTGATCATCATCATAAAAAAAATCCAAAGGCACCGCAGCATTTGGACTTTTATCCGGTGCCATCCTACAATGTACCAATGGGGTCACTAATTCCAGAAAAGATAAATAGTTTGGTGGTTGCAGAAAAGGGAATTAGTGTAAGTAACGTAGCCAACGGTACTACCCGTCTGCAACCATGCGTAATGCTTACTGGTCAGGCTGCCGGCGTTTTATCGGCTTTAGCGGTTTTAAATCACCAACAGCCCCGCCAGGTAAATGTTAGAAAAGTGCAGCAGCAGTTGTTGAATACCGGAGCCTACATCATGCCTTATATTGATGTGCTTTACAACCATCCCCATTTTTCCGCTATACAAAAAATTGGAGCTACTGGTATTTTGAGAGGCACTGGTATTCCTTATAAATGGGCAAATCAAACCTGGTTTTATCCGGATTCTACAGTATCTGTAAAGGCGCTGCAGAGCGGTTTGCAGGATTTTTATCAACAATTTTCAACTGGTAGCGAACATTCTTCATTCAGTAACGTTTATGTCACCATTAACGATGCAGTCAAATTAATTGCCGACTTAGCAATAGTAAATTCAAGCCATAATAAATCTAACAAATCTCCCTACGCTGATATCAAATCATTGAAACAAACAATAGCAGATCATTGGAGCAGTTGGGAACTGAAAAATTTTCAAAGTGACAGACAAATAACAAGGGCAGAGTTGGCAGTTTTATTAGATAAAACAATCAACCCCTTTATGCTTGAGCAGCCAGGTATTGACGGAAGTATAAATCAAAAAGCTTTTAAATAAGAGAAACAATCATTCACTAAAACTAAACAAACAAGTATGAAAAAACTACTGCTAGTATTTTTATTGCTTTCCAGTACTGCCGGTTTATTACTGGCACAGGAAATTAGAATTGCCGGGAAAGTTACCGGCTCCAATGCTACCATATCGGTAGAAGGTGTTTCGGTAACCTTAAAAGGAACGAGCCGGGTAACTACGACAACAAAAGATGGTGATTACAGCATTCTTGCCCCAGCTTCAGGAACACTCGTTTTCAGTGGTGTGAGCATTAAATTAAAAGAAGTGGCAATAAACAATGCCACTACCATCAATGTAACTCTAGAAGAAGATGCTGCACAAATGGATGCAGTTGTTGTAACTGCTATGGGTATTTCCCGACAAAAGAAAAGCCTTGGTTATGCAACGCAGCAGATTTCGGGGGCAGATTTAAGTATTGGTCGTGAAAACAACGTTGCCAACGGTTTGATGGGACGTGCTGCCGGTGTTGTAATTACCAGAAGTTCAGCAGGTCCGGGTTCGTCTACTCGTATATCATTGAGAGGTGAAAAATCACTGGTAGGCAACAACCAACCATTGATCGTAATTGATGGTGTACCCGTTGATAATACTACGAGGGGTGGTACCGGCGAATTTAATGGTGCTGATGGTGGTGATGCTATTGGTAATTTAAGTGCTGATGATATAGAAAGCATGAACATTTTAAGAGGTCCTAACGCTGCTGCATTATATGGTTCAAGAGCCAACAATGGTGTACTGGTAATTACTACCAAAAAAGGAAGAAAACAAAAAGGTCTTGGTGTTACTTTCTCTAATAATACAGGTATGGAAAGTGCTTTGTATGAAATAGAAAGACAAAGTCAATATGCACAAGGTAGTAACATTAATACCTACTCTTCAAACAATGAAGAAAGTTGGGGTCCTAAAATTGCCGGTCAGGCAATTACCAATTGGGCAGGTGCTTCTTATCCGGCAGCCGCTCAAAATCATGTGGGAGATTTTTTTCAAAATGGCCTGAATGTAAACAATGCAATTAGTTTATCTGCTGGTAGCGATAAAGCACAGCTTAGGGTATCTTACAATAACCTAAGTGCAAAAGGAATTGTGCCTAACAACAAGCAAGACAGGCATTCTTTTACTGTTAGAGGTTCAAGTGATTTAGGTAAATTAAATATAGATGTAAAATTAAACTACATCTATCAAAAAATTTCCAACCGTCCGCAGGGTGGCGAAGAGGGACTTAATCCTTATTCAAATGTATTGCGTATGCCCACTACTGTTCGTAATGCTGATTTGCGAAATTTCTTAAACAGCAGTGGTACTTTTCCTCAAAATAATTTCTTTGCACCCAACAATGCCATTATTAGTAATCCTTATTGGATGATCAATAAAGTAACTCCAAGTGAAATCAGAAATAGGTTGATAGCTACTACCACCTTGCGTTACAACATTATTGGTAAATTGAATCTTACTGGCCGTATTGGTTTAGATAGATACAATGATGATAATGAAAGGAAATTATTTGCAGGCACGCCAACTCCATTTACGCAAAACAGTGCAGGTGGTAATTTTTCACTTGATAAATTCTCTCAAAATGAATTAAATATGGAAGCATTTTTGGATTATCAGGCAGATATTTCCAAAGATTTCTCTATCAGTGCATTAGTAGGTACTGCTTTGCGTAGAAACAAAGTTGAAGGTGCAGGCGGAAGTGCAGGCGGGCTGGATTTACCGGATTTATTTGTATTGAGTAATGGTAGAGCTATCACTGCTAATAATTTTTTAAACAAACAAGAACTACAATCTATTTACTCTACTTTACAAGTGGGATATAAGAATGCAGTTTTTCTTGATCTAACAGGTCGTAACGATTGGGCTAGCACGTTGCCGGCGCAAAATAGAAGTTATTTTTATCCATCTGCTTCTTTAAGTACAATAATAAGTGATTTAACAACATTGCCTACCTGGTGGAATTATGCAAAATTAAGAACCTCTTATGCCTTTGTTGGTAAAGATGCAAATCCTTATTCTTACACGCAATTGCTAAATGCTTCTCAGGGTGTTGTAGGTACTATTTTAAGAAATGATGCTACTTTAGTAAATCCAGATTTAAAGCCTGAGCAAACAAGGGCTTTTGAAATTGGAACTGAATTAAAATTCTTAAAAGGTAGAATTGGATTGGATATTACCTACTATAATACCAACTCTGTAAACCAAATTATACCATTGCCTTTGCCCGTTAGTTCTGGCTTTACCACTAGATTGATTAATGCTGGTCAGATAAAAAATACTGGTATTGAAATATTGGCTACGCTCGGTGTAATAAAAAGCGCTAAAGGAATTAAGTGGGATGTAATATTAAATTACAGCAGAAACAGAAATACAGTGGTGAAATTGGACGCAGCTCAAAAACAATACCTAATTGCTTCTACCCGTGTTGCTGATGTAAGGGCAGATGAAGGAACTAGAATGGGTGAAATGTATGTAAGAGGTTTTGTAAGAGATGCTGAAGGTTTAGTACAGATTTCGCCAAGTGGATTGCCACAGGCTACTTCTTCAAGATCATTGTATGCAGGTAATATTTTTCCTGATTGGACAGGAGGTATAAGCAATGTAATCACTTATAAAAACTGGAGAGTAGACTTTTTGGTTGATGCTCGTGTAGGTGGTGTAGTTGCTTCGCATACTCAAGCGGTTTTAGCTGGATTGGGAAAATTGCCTGAAACGGTAGAAGGTAGAGATGGTAGTAACTATATAGCAGAAGGTGTGCTTGCTGGCACCAAAACTCCTAATACTATTGGTATTAATCCAAGGAGTTATTGGCAGTTAGTTGGTGGTCGTGGAAACCCGGTTGGAGAAGTGTGGGTATATGACGCTACAGCCATCAGATTGCGTCAATTTACCTTGGGATATCAATTGCCTGCTGCCATGATAAGCAAGTTGAAATTAACTGCAGTTGATATATCTTTATATGGAAGAAATTTGTTCTTCATTCACAAAAATGCTCCATTTGATCCTGAAGTAGGTTTAAATTCAGGTCTTGGTGGACAAGGTGTTGATTTTTACTCTTTGCCTACAACAAGAAGTTATGGCATTAATATTAATGTATCATTCTAACATTTAAAATAAAATTATATGAAAATAAAATTAGTAGGTATCGCTCTTGCGGGACTGTTATTTCAAGGATGCACCAAAAATTTTGATGACATCAATACTGATCCTAACAGACCATCTCTTAGTAATCCAGCCATAGCGGCGGTTGCAGTCAATGCATTTTTTTCTTCTGCCATTTCAAGAGGCTTAATGGAGGCAGGTGAATTTCAGCGGGTGCAGGCTTTGTATGCAGATTTATATGGTCAGCATTTTGCAACATCTCAAGGGTATTTTGCCAGTGATCGTTATCAAATAAACCAGGGCTGGTTAAATTTTGGTTGGAATTTATTTTATCCAAGGGACATTAGAAATTTGATTGACATTATTAAAAGCGACAACGCCAGCAATAACCAAAAGCAAATTGCAAGAATTTGGAAGGTATTTCTATTTCACAGAATGGTTGATTTTTATGGCGATATTCCTTACTTCAATGCAGGTGATCCAACAAAACCAGAAAAATACGATAATCAGAAAGACATATACTATGATTTCTTTACAGAGTTGAGTGATGCGGTAGCTAAAATAGACGCTAGCGTAAGCTACAATTCAAATGATATTATTTATGCAGGTAATATTGCCCAATGGAAAAAGTTTGCAAATACACTCAGATTGCGTCTTGCATTGAGGGTTTCAACAAAAGATCCGGCCAAAGCCAAAACAGAGGCTGAAGCTGCTATTGCTTCGGGTATTTTTGGTGCCAATGCAGACAATGCTATGGCAAGAGTGAGTAATATATTGCCTAATGCATATAACCAAATTACTGGTTGGAACGAGTTTAGAATGAGCGCAAGCATGGAGAGTGTATTGGTTGGATATAAGGATCCCCGTGGTACTGAATATTTTTCACTGGTACCAGCAACAGCAGCTCCAGCATTTATTGGAAAATTAAATGGTATTCGCAATGGTACTTCTCCTGCCGATTTAGGGTTACCAGAAAATTCATTTGGTAACAATTCCAATGTTGGCGTTAAGTTTTCAGTAGCCAATATGAATACCAATGCCCGTATTGTACTAACGTATGCAGAGGCTTGCTTTTTAATGGCCGAAGCTGCCGGGAAAAGTTATGCAGGTGCAACAAATACCAAAGATTGGTATGAAAAAGGTATTACCGCATCAGTAGCACAATTTGGGGCTACAATGCCTGTGGGTTATCTTAGTAATACAACCGATTTGCCTGTAACTCCTGCCAATTGCCCTGGACCAATAAGCACATTGCCGATTGCTTTTTCCGCTGTGGCATCAGAGCAATTTGAGCAAATACAATTGCAGAAATGGATTGCAGTATATCCTGATGGATTTGAAGCATGGGCTAATTTCAGGCGTACTGAATTGCCTAGATTTTACACTCCTGCCAATTACGATGCAAGCAGCGATGTAACTCCAGGTAGCTTTATCCAGAGAATTCCTTACACTGATTATATGAAAGGATTAAACGCTACAGGTGTTGCTGCTGCAGAAACAAGAATGGGCGGTAGTGGCCAAAAAGTAAAACTTTGGTTTGCTGGCGGTAATTAATTTGAATGTTTTGGTAATCATGCAATAAGACTATGTTGTTTAATAGTCATAATCGTTAAATTGGGTGGCGTTTCTACGCTGCCCATTTTTATTAAAGTTGCAATAGGAAATTTTTTATGGGGAGCAATTGTAGATAAATGTTATGCACTTCAATAAAGTATTCATACAAATTTAATTATGCACCGATGAAGATTTTTAATTGCATGGTTCATTAAAAAAACTGCTCCACTCTTTAAAAATAAGCCGCTTGTATCCATAAAAGCGCCACCGGTAATGCCGCCATTTTCCGAGTTTTAAATAATATTGGGTGTATTCACTTTTACATTTAATAAGCTAAGTAAAGATGATGGCTTTAGAAATGATTCTATTCACTTCCCTTGAAATTCACGGAAAATTTACTCCATTGGTATGATCCTACAAACTGATGATAATTCTTTTTACACAGCCAGTTTTTACAGACATTCCAACCTTCACTTTCATTGTAACCACTTGCAAAATTACTTGCGATTTAGCCTTTAAAAGAAAACGTTAAGCTTAAATCATATTGATTGTAAGAAAATAAACTTTTTGTTAAGAAAAAAGAGATAGGATATTAGTTATTAAATTTAATTAAAAAGAAGTACGTTTGTTAAAAAAATGATATTATCTTTATAGGGGAATTAAAATAAATTTAAAATGGTTGCTGAAATATGGAAAACATTGCATTGAGTGAAAATGAACTAAAATTTCCAAAGGGACCTGTTACAATGAATCACTGTCAATCTATGTATAAAAACACGTTACTGGATAACGTGCTACCTTTTTGATTATCCAATAGTACGGATACAAAAAACTTCGGTTATTTCACTTGTTTGGATCAATATGGAATGGTGTACGACACCGATAAGTTTATGTATTGCAGGGTATGGAGGTCTGGTGTTTTGTTTTATGTACAATGAGGTAGCGCATAAATCAGCAAGGTAGGATATGGTCTTGTATCAAGCAGGCTTTATGCAAAAGCATGGCCCATAATATTTTTAGTGATTGCTTCGCCACAACGGCCTTTGTATTACTGGATAAAGCTTTGCAATGTGAAAAAAATAAAAAAAGATTGCGTTAGATACATTTGAAAACATCATCCGTCGTCAGCATAACTGGAAGCGAGAATACATTAAAGCCTATCCAGGTACTCGTAATCGAAAAAACGTCAGTTTGCCAACGACATTGTGCAATTTATCCCTGGAGTTGGAATACATCATCGGCAAAGAAAGTGTGAATGGTTTTATACCAGGACTTGTTTATGAAGTGATGAACGTTTTTTACCAGCCATCGCTTGGTTTGATATTAGAGAATGTTTATGAAGATGGTAGTTTTTGCGACTGTTTTGAAGGCAGAACGATGAATCCTGGTCATACCATAGCAACGATGTGGTTTATTGTGGATTTGGATAAGCGAATGCAAGACGAAGCTTTGATTACAAAGGTCTGCACCATTATGTCGAATACGCTGGAGTATAGTTGGGACAAGGAATTTGGCGGCATTTTTTAATTTTTGGATATCAAAAACAAGCCACCCATGCAGTTGGAGTGGGATCAAAAACTATCGTGGGTGCATGCAGAAGCATTGGTGGCTTTGGCAAAAGGGTATGCCTACACCGGCGATCAACGTTGCCTGGATTGGTTTACTAAAATACACGATTACACATGGTCTCATTTTAACGATCCAGAATATGGCGAGTGGTTT
>Ga0209181_10003418_pt1 | contig 24550 bp, 21 predicted proteins | sample MAT05_FD_187208 | JGI IMG/M metagenome (GOLD analysis project Ga0209181, IMG submission 187208) | Freshwater microbial communities from Lake Fryxell liftoff mats and glacier meltwater in Antarctica - MAT-05 (SPAdes) (version 2) | ecosystem: Environmental > Aquatic > Freshwater > Ice > Liftoff...
AGGGTCGATGAAGGCGATCAGCGCGTGACCGCCCGGTCCAGCGTACAATCCGGTCACCAGCAAAGCTTGTGTAACGGGATCGGAGGCTATTGACAACCATAGGCCAAAATCACTAAGCGGCCAATTATACCAATTCTTAGTTCAGGACAGCCCCAAGGCTGGGCTGGACTTAGAAGTGGTAAATGCGCGTGAGACAATACGTTTGGCTCGATGGGCCGTATGGCGAGATCGGGCCATTACGAATTGCGAAACGGTATTAGAGGGCAATCCGTTGATCGAAGGTCCCTCGTAAATGAAGCTTGAAAGCCTGACCCCATCATGGTCGACCCTGACCATAAAAGGACGGGATTGAGCTTTACCCACCGCCCAATATTCCGGGCCGTTGGCGCCTGGTCTTTCTACTACATCGCGCAACTCACTTCCAAGGTCCAATTGGTCGGTTTGATCACCAGCATTCAGCATGGTACACCACATTACATCGCCTGTCGGGGACAGTTTCGCCAAGTATCCAATGCCACCAAAGGCGCTATTGGCAAAAAGCGAACAATCGATCGCGTTCATATCGATCAAGGCGTCGTTGTTCGATCGGATAACCGTGTTGTCATTCGCTTCAAGGTCACTGGGCCATTGGGCCGTGTATGCGATTCCGGGTACCACGATATTGCCTTCACCGTCTTGGATCCCGTTCCAGATCTGACGGGCAACAGGTGCCTGTAGCACTCCTCACTGCCACCGGGCAGGAACTTTGCGACCGTTCCCGGGGTATGCCCTTTACGATGGTCCTCTCGTTCCAATTCAGTCAGCCTCGGTGCATAGGTGTTCGCCTCCTGTATGTCCGGGAAGGACGGCTTACAATACGCGGGTCCCTCCCAAAAACAATTCGGCCAGCTTGCATATCCTGTGGTGACGTAGCCTGTCACGCATCATTCACCATGTAGTTCAGGCGGCCGTACCACCAGTCTTCACCACTCTCCTCGCGGTCCTGTGGCTCGCCGTAATGCTGATCGGCAAGCGGAAGGGGAACAGTGCGGTAACGCGGCTCAAAGACCCCCGGCTAGGTCTGCACGGCCTGTGGGTCAAAGAAAATGACAAAGTAAGTTCCCGATCCACTCCGATCATCTTCGAACGTATACGGGCTTATCCAATCCACTTCGGAGGCCAGCGCAACTTGCGCATGCGTTGATGGGGCTATACCCGATAGCGCCAAGAAGAGTCCCGACAACCGGGCGACAAGCAAGCTATATGTTCCGTTCTTCATCGTGCTGCGGGGCTTTGGCCGGAGGCGGTTCCGGCCATTCCCCCCAAAGCAAGCTTAGGTCCGGGTAAGAACCAATACCCATTACCCGGTATTACTCACGGCTCGGCCCCGTACTCTTCTTGGCATGAGGCCCGCCTCCCTCTCCAGATCTTCCCCAACTTCGCCGCATGGCGTTACGGAATACAGGCAGACCTGCCGCAGCTGGTCAATTGGAAAATGAGGTGTTGGCCGCTGTGCGCGCAGCAGGCCACTCCGGCATCACCAGCCAACAACTCGCCCTGCAACTGGGCATCAAGGACAAGAACCAACGCTACCGGATATTCGACGCGATCGATCTTCTCTTGGATGAGGGGCGCATCGAGAGTGGCAAGAAAGGGCGCTACACGGCCACTGGCGGCAAGGACACGCTGGAGGGCACGATCGACATCATCACCAGTGGTGCAGGCTACGTACGGTTGGGTGTGCCCGGTGGCGAGGATGTGTATGTGCAGCAGCGCGATGTGAGCACGGCGCTCCATGGCGATACGGTGGTGATCAGGCTCGAGGGCGGTCGCGGTTCGCGGCTGGAGGGCAAGGTGGTAAAGGTGATGAAGCGGCGGCGCACGGAATTCGTAGGCACCTTGCACAAACACCAGGGCCGCATGATCCTCGTGGCGGATGACCAACGTGTACAACGCCCGTTCGTGATCCCTGCAGCGGAAGAGAACGGTGGCGTGGAGGGCGACAAGGCGATCATCGAATTGGGTGAGTGGAAAGATGCTCGCGACGAGCCGCGCGGCAAAGTGTTGCGCATCCTGGGCCGTGCCGGTGAGCACAATGTGGAGATGCACGCGATCCTCGCGGAATTCGGCCTGCCGCTGGAGTTCCCGGAGAGCGTGTTGAAGGCATCGGAAGGCATTCCGAGCGGTGCCACGCCGGAGGAGATCGCAAAACGCCGCGATGTGCGCCATATCCCCACGCTCACCATCGACCCCGATGATGCGAAGGACCTTGACGATGCTTTGAGCGTCCAGAAACTGGAGAACGGCAATTGGGAGATCGGTATCCACATCGCCGATGTGAGCCACTATGTGCAACCCGGGACCGTATTGGACATGGAGGCCGCAAGCCGCGCCACCAGCGTCTACCTCGTGGACCGCGTAGTGCCCATGCTGCCCGAGAAACTGAGCAATGACCTCTGTTCCCTGCATGCCGATACCGACAAGCTGAGCTTCAGCGCGATCTTCGAATTGGATGATGCTGCACGGATCAAGGGTGAGTGGTTCGGCCGCACGGTGATGCGCTCGCGTCGCCGTTTCGCGTATGCCGAAGCACAGGCCATCATCGATGGTGCCGAGGGCGACTACAAGGACGAGGTGTTGTTGCTGCACCGTCTCGCACAGGTGTTGCGCAAAGAGCGGATCGCGAACGGCGCCTTGGAGATCGGTGGCAATGAGGTGAAATTCAAGCTTGATGAGAAAGGCGCTCCACTAGGCGTCTATCAGAAAGTGATGGGCCCTGCGAACTGGTTGATCGAAGAGTTCATGTTGTTGGCCAACAAGCGCGTTGCGGCTTGGGTGGGCAAGCAGAAGAAGAACGTACCTGGATCCACCGGAGCCACGCTACCGTTCGTGTACCGCATCCACGACCTGCCTGATCCGGAGAAGATCGATCAACTGCGCTCGCTCGCGAAGAGCTTCGGCTTCAACCTCGCGCAAGCCGACGGCAAGGACCTACCAGCTGCGATCAACGGATTGTTGGCGGACGTAAAGGGCAAAGAAGAAGAGAACATCATAAAGCAAGTTGCTATCCGCAGCATGGCGAAAGCCGTGTACAGCACGGAGAACATAGGGCACTACGGGTTGGCGTTCGAGCATTACACGCACTTCACCTCCCCCATTCGGCGCTATCCTGATCTCTTGGTCCATCGCGCCATGGCGCACTATTTGGCGGGCGGAAAAGCGTTGAACAAGGATGAGCTGGAGTTGAGCTGCAAACACAGCTCCCAAATGGAGAAACAGGCCAGCGATGCCGAGCGCGCCAGTATCAAATACAAACAGGCGGAATATCTGCTCGCGCGGATCGGCCAAACGTTCGAGGGCATCATCAGTGGCCTTACTTCGTGGGGCATCTATGTGGAGCTACGAGAGAACAAATGCGAAGGCCTTATCGCGCTCCGCGCCTTGTCCGGCGATGTGTTCCGTTTCGACAAGGAGAACTATTGCGTGGTGGGCCAACGCACCGGGCGCAAATTCCGACTGGGCGATGAGCTGGAGGTCACCATCAAAGCCGTGGATATGGACCGTCGCGCTGTTGACTTCGTGCTCGCTGGCGAACCGATGACCACTACGTCGGGCAAGTTCGATCGCCGCGAAACAAGTTCACGCAAAGCGACCAGCAAAGGGTCACGCGGAGAGCGTCCGCAGAAGAAAGGAAAGAAAGGAAACCGGCGCTAAGACCGCCGAACCATGGGACTAAACGAGGTTAAGTCGCTTGGCTAGATCATCCTTATAGCTACCGCCGATCGGGATCACCTTTTTATCGTTCTCCAAGATCAGGTTCGGCTGCTCGATGGCCACGATCTTATCCAGGCGCACGATAAAGCTGCGGTGTACACGAATGAAGTCGGCTTCTGGGAGCTTGGCTTCGATATCCTTCATGGTGCTGTGCACCGTGTAGCGCGTGTTCAGCGTATTGATCACCACATAGTCCTTCAGCGCCTCGATGAAGTAGATATCGCTGGTCTTGAGCTTCACCAAGCGGCTATTGCTCTTCACGAACATGATGTCGCGGCCACCGACCTCCTTGTTCTCCACAAGTGAGTACAACAGGTCACGTTCCTTCAGCACCTCGGTCTCTTTCTTGTGCTTGTACAGGGCCATTTCGATCGACGTGTGGATGTCGATCTCCTTGAACGGCTTGATGATGTACCCGTACGGTTGTGTCACCTTGGCCTTGGCCAACGTGCTTTCATCGGCATAGGCCGTAAGGAAGATCACAGGGATGTTGGTCTCCTTGCGGATGGCATCAGCGGCCTCGATCCCGTTCATCTCGCCTTTCAGCATGATGTCCATCAGGATGATGTCCGGCATATGCTCCAACGCCAGCGCGACGGCCTGCTCGCCGGTGTTGGCCGCCCCCGCTACCGCATAGCCCAATTTCTTCAGGCTGTGCTGTATGTCCTTGCTCACAATGCTCTCATCCTCCACTACGAGGACCGTGGTCTGCGCCATGCCGTTTTACTTGTAACGTCCAAAAGTAAGTAAATACGCCACCCCTTCGCCAGTCTTTACGTCGAGCTTTCCATCGAGTTGGTCGACGAGGGTGTACACCAGTTCAAGCCCGAGGTTCCCGTCGTTCTGCGTATTGAAGCCTTCGGGAAGGCCGATACCATCATCGGAAATAGAGATAGCGACCTGATCACCGTTCAAAGCAAGCCCGATGCGCACTACGCCAGCTCGCCCGTCGGGGAACGCGTGCTTAAATGCGTTGCTGATAAGTTCGTTGAGCAGCAGTCCACAGGGAATTGCTTGGTCCAGCACCAGTTCCACCCGTTGTAGATCGCGCTCCAGAGCGACCTTTCCGTTCAGGCTGTAGCTCATCACCAGGTTCCTACTGAGGCCATCGATGTAGGTGGCCATGTCGATGGAGCTGAAATCCTTGTTCTGGTATAGGCTTTCGTGGATGAAGGACATGCTGCGGATACGGTCGCGGCTGACGCGCAACAGTTCCAGGATCCGCTCGTCGCCATCCACGTGGCCTGTTTGTAGGCTGAGGATGCTGCTGATCACCTGCAAGTTGTTCTTGACCCGGTGATGGACCTCTTTCAGCAGCACTTCCTTTTCGCCCAAGCTCTGCAGAAGCTTCAACTCGGCCTCCTTGCGATCAGTGATCCCGTATCCCATGCACGAGATCTCCTGCACACGACCGTTGGTGCTGATGGGGTTCAAGAAGGTCTCTACCCAGATCCGTTTTCCGCGCACGCCGTTAAGCTCTACTTCGAATTGCTGCGGTTGGCCCTTGAGCGCTGCCTTGTATTTGGCCACAATACCTTCTTCGGCAGCACCGGCGATACGCTGACGCATGGGGGTTACGAAATCGTCACCGTGTTCGAACAACAGGCCCATGTTACGCTCCGTGGTGCGTTGGAAATGGTCGTTGAAAGAGGTGATCCGGAAGTCTCGGTCCAGCGTCCAGATCATGACGTTCGCGGCGTTCTCGAATATTGCTTTCAGACGCGCTGCCTGATGGCGAACGAGATCTTCAGCCACTTTCTGTTCGGTGATCTGGTGGCCCACCCCGAACACTTCCACCACGTTGCCTGCGGCATCGAATACCGGGCTCAGGAAGATCTCATTGGACACCCGTTCGCCGTTCTGGTCCAAGCGATCGGTCTCGAAGCGCATGGGTTTCCCCTTGAACGCATGTTCGTACTTCTTCTCCCAGAAGGTGTGGTACTCTTGGCTGGCGATGAGTTTTCTGGGTGTGTTGGGATCGGTATGGATCTCAGGTCTTTTTCCATGGAGGCGTTCGATCATGTCACCGTAACCGCGATTGAAGGAGGTGATCTTGATCGCTGGATCGACCGTCCAGAACATGTGCTCGCTGCTCTCGAACAGAGCGCGCAACTTGGCCTCGTGCTGTTGAAGCTTTTCACGGGCAGCATGCACGTTCGTCATGTCCGTGAAGATGCTTCGTGTGAACATGGGCCTTCCGTCCTGCGAGCGCAGGTTGGTGGTTCCTTCCACCAGGACGTTCTGCCCTTGCTTGCCCACGAACATCGTGCGGATCCGCTCCACCTTCTCCCCTGCCATCACACGCGCATGCCGTTCTTTATACGCTTCGAGATGATCGGGGTGCAGCACTTCGTCCAGTGTCAGTTCCGGGATCTCCTCATCGGAATACCCAAGCGCTTGTTTCCACGCGTTATTGACGAACCGGAAGCGTCCCGCGGGATCAACGCTTTGGATCAGGTCGGCGGCGTTCTCGAACAAGTCCCTATACCGCTCTTCACTGGCCATCAAAGCGTCCTGGTCGCGCTTCATCCGTGTGATGTCGCGCGACACCCCCATCGCCCCTAGGAACTGTCCGTCCTCGTCGTACATGCGTGAAGCCGCGAGGAACGAGGTGAATACCTCCCCATCCTTGGTCACATTCCTGATCTCGCCGGTAAAGGCCCCGTACTCGTTCAGTTCTTTCTGGATACGCAGGAATTCCGCCGGGTCGGCGTAGAGCATATTGGTGCGCGTACCGAGCACCTCGTCGGCTTCATACCCGAAGCGCAGGCTGGCTGCTGGGTTGTATTCGGTGATCAACCCTGTGGGGTCCGCCGCCATGATCATATCCAACGAGCTATCGACCAAGCTGCGTGCGAAGCGTCTCGAGCGTCGCAGGGCGTCCTGCGTTCGGCGGTGTTCATCGATCTCCTGGCGCAGCACCTGGTTCACCTCCTCCGCCATTTGCACGCGCAGTTGTTCGCGCAACAGGGTTTGTCGTTCCTGTTCATCTTGGATGGTCACCTGCACAGCGACAACACCCTCGTACAAAGCACGGCATGCGAACAAGCCCACCTCACGCCCTTGTGGTCCATCGAGCTTGGCTGGTAGTGGGCTTGTTCCCTGTGCATCGCGCGCGTGAGTGATGAGGTCATTGACGGCATCGCGGTGGGCTGCGCTGAAGACATCTTGCACCCGCATCCCGATCAACGATCGACCCGCAAGCTTATGTGCGGCCGGATTGGCATATTGCACCCGCCCATCGTTCAGTACCAAAACACCATCGCGCATGTGCTCCACCAGACTTCTGTAACTGGAGGTGAGCGATGCTTGTTCGATCTCAGCTTGCCGCATCGCTGTGATATCGATCAAGGTGCCTTGGATCGTAGCTTGGCCATTCTCGGGTTCATCGAGGTACACGTTCTCGATCACCTCCACCGCACGCCCGTTACGATGCTTCAGCGTCATCTCGAAGTTGATGAGCTGTTTGTTCTTCTTCAATGCACCGATAAGGCGTTCGCGTTCGGCAGCTGTAGGATAAAGCTCGGCTATCGAGTACGCCATCAGGTCCGCGCGGTCCGTATAACCTAGGATGCGGGCCATGGCGTCGTTGCATTCCAGGAACCGGCCCTCCAAAGTGGTGCGGAATACGCCGGCCAGGTTCCTATTGACCAGATCCTCGTATTGGCGCTTCAGGTCCTCGTAGGACCGTTCGAGCGCTGCGTGGTCTTGCTTCTTGGGATCCATTCGGGGACGGGCACCATCCATGCGACGAACTTACAGAAGGTCTGCTGCCCGTTGGAGTTCTTGATCAAGGTGTGGTATCCCCTGGGAAATACGGCGACGGAATACGCTCACCATCGATGCGGACCTCAGCACCATCCCGGAACTTGACCACCATGACGGGGAAACCATCTTCGTCGTAGTGGATGAAGTCCCCTTGTTGCAGACCTTGATCGAATCGGCCTTCCAATTTGGGTTGGCCGTTGTAGTAGTACCACTTGTGCTTGCCGTCCGGCTCTCCGTTCATGAACGAGCCGGTGAAATTCTTGCGGTTGTTGTCATAAGTATGTACCCACGGGCCATCCTTCATTCCGTCCTTATAAGCGCCTTCCTCTTTATGGTCGCCCACCTTGTAGTACCACTTTCCCTCCTTGCGACCGTCGATGTATTCACCCTGCACGATCACTTCGCCTTCCTCGTCGAATTCTGCGGAAGCGCCGTCCTCTTTGCCTTTTCTGTAGAGCTCTTCCCGGTGCTTCTTTCCATCCTCATAGAACCATTGCCAGGTGCCTTGCGGCAGTCCGTTCAAGTATTTACCCTTCTGCTCCACACTTCCGTTGCGGTGTAAGAAGCTCCAATCACCGTCCTTACGGCCCCCTTTATAGGTGCCTTCGGCGCGCTTCTCACCGGTGGCGTAGAATTCCGTCCACGGGCCTTCCAAGGCGCCCACATCGTTCACGGATCCTTGGCTGACAAGCTGATCACCGGCATATATGCTTGCTGAGGCCGCTTCACCATCGGTATTGAATTCGCGGAACAATCCCTCTTTCTTCCCAGACCTGGAATAACTCCCCATGGTAGCCACCTTACCGTTGGCGTGATAGGTCTTCTTGATGTCCAGCATTTGGGCTTCCTGTGCCTTTGCGTCAACGATACCGGCATCGTACTTCACCAGATCCTTCAGACTGCCTTGTGCATCATACTCCTTGAACAATCCTTGCCGTTGATCATCCAGAAAAACGCCTTCCCACTTCACTTTTCCGTTTGGGTAGAATTCCTTCCAAGGACCTTGTCGCAGACCCATCGCATCCAGTTGGTTGATGTCTTCGCGTTTGCGCAACAAGCCTGCTCCATACTGCAGAAAAGCGACGATGCGTCCATCATTCCCGTACTCATATCCCCTGCCCTCTTCCTTCCCATCCTTGAAAGGGATCTCCTTGTGCAGCATACCATTGGAGTGATAGTACTTGGCAGCGCCTTCGCGTTTATCATCCACGAAGTTTTCTTCTCCCTTGACCGTGCCTGCACTATCGTATCGCATGGACGGACCGTTCTTCCTATCACCCATGTAAGTGATCGTGCTGTTCAAACGCCCATTCCCATCGTAGAACTTCCATATGCCTTCCAGCAACTGGTCCCTGCGATCACCTTCACTGCGCAACGTGCCTGTTTCATAATAGGTTTTCCAATAACCTTCGGGTTTACCTTTCACCAACCTCCCCTCGCTACTGATCTTTCCGTTCGTGTGGTAATAGCGGTGGACACTGTCGGGTTCGGCCTGACAACAAAGGTCGTTGGTGATCATCACCAACATCAAAGGAAGTATCACCATTAACCACCTCTTCATGTATTTGTCCTTAACCTTTAAAAATATGATGATGTAATATGGTCGGTTCGATCTGTTGATGATCTTTCTTCGGAATGCTTGCACGTACGGGTTATCAAATTTAGCGCACGCTGAATGAACGATCGACCAGTTGACCCCCTTTCTGAAAGGCTTGTTGATATTGGGGACAGGGTAAGCTATCAACGATCGTTGACAAGCGATCAGCGTGTTGAGCGTTGAAAAGAAAGGACCTATTCTTATCCGCGCAACGGTGTATTTCGGGTGCAGATCGATCGATAAGGAAGTTTGGTCGTGGACAGGTTCTTTTTAAGTGGATCATGCCCGATCCGAACGCTGGAATGTTACCCCACGATATCAACAACAAAAACAACGATCCCACGATCCGATCGTTAGATCCGGGACAAGAAGCCGACAAGGATATCTTTGGCTCCATACCTTAGAACCATGCACATCCTGATCGGTAGCGACCATGCGGGCCTTGAGTTGAAGCATCACTTGAAGGAGTTGTTGAAGGCTGATGGCCACAACGTTACCGACAAGGGTACGCATGTGAAGGAGAGTGTGGATTATCCGGACTATGCTCATGCTGTTGCAACTGCGGTCGCAGGAGAAGAAGGATCGCTGGGCATTGTGATCTGCGGCAGTGGGAATGGAGTGAACATCAGTGCCAACCGGCACAGAGGCATTCGATCGGCACTTGCTTGGAATCCCGAAGTTGCAGCACTTGCCCGCGAACACAACGATGCTAACATATTAGCGCTGCCTGCGCGCTTTATCACGGAGGCACAGGCTGATGCGATCGTAACAGCATTCCTTTCCGCCCGATTCGAAGGTGGTCGCCACCTACGAAGAGTGCAAAAGATCGAATTGGTCCAGAAGTGATGCGCAACAAGAACCTAGTCGCAGTGGCGCTATCCATGTGCCTCTCCTCTACCCTCGCGGCCCAAGTGGATACCTTGGCCTTGTGGTATGCCGCTACCATCACTGAAGAAGAGTTGCGCGAGCACCTCACCATTCTGGCTAGCGACGCTTACCTAGGTCGCGATACGGGCAAAGAGGGTCAGAAAATGGCGGCCGCTTACTTGAAGAACGAATTCGTACGAGCGGGCATACCGCCAGTGAACGCACCCGACCCGACCGACATCATAGAAGGCTATTTCCAACCATACGACCTGATCGAGGACAAGACCGGATCCATATCCATTGAAGGATATGGAAGAACACTGGTCTATAAGAAGGAATTGATCTACTTCAATGAGGTCTTGGTGGCCGATCTGGGGATCACCGAAGCGCTGCACCTTGGTTCTGCACTAAATCTGCCGAAGCAAGGGATCACAGGAAAGACCGTGTTGGTGAACGCCACCGACATGGGCCAAGGAGCCGAGGTGATCAGTGTCCTCCGCAAACGCTTGGAGGCCGTGCGTTCGGCGGGCGCCTCTTTGATCCTTGTAAGTGTGCCATCCCTAGGCATGATGATGGAAGGGATGCACCTACCGGGCACATCCTTACGCCTAGCGGATCAGGTGGAGACCACGTCCACCACAGGCAGCATTGGACAGATGATCATGGTGGACGAGGCCGCGATGAACGCGCTTCTGCGGACCACGACCATGGCCAAATTGGCGCGCAAGAAGAAGGCGCGGATCGTCCCCTTGAACTGCACCGTAAAGGCCACTTCGGGCGCGAAACGGATCACAGCGGAAAACGTTCTGGCCTACATTGAAGGCAGCGACAAGAAAGACGAGGTGGTGGTGATCACTGCGCATTATGACCACATCGGCGTGGAGAATGGCGTTGTGTACAATGGTGCGGATGATGATGGTACAGGCACCGTTGCGCTGATCGAGATCGCTGAGGCGTTCGCCAAAGCCAAAGCAGAAGGCCATGGGCCGCGTAGAAGTGTGTTGGTGATGCCCGTCAGCGGTGAGGAGAAAGGCCTGCTGGGCTCGCGGTACTACAGCGATCACCCTATATTCCCACTGGAGAACACGGTTGCGGACCTCAACATCGACATGATCGGCCGTACAGACAGCGCGCACGCCACATCACCGCCCTACGTGTACATCATCGGTAGCGACAGGCTCAGTACTGAACTGCATATGGCGAACGAGCAGGCGAATGCGAGCTATGCCAAGCTGGACCTCGACTACCAGTACAACGCAGAGAGCGACCCGAACCGTTTCTATTACCGAAGCGATCACTACAACTTCGCGCGTAAGGGTGTGCCGAGCATCTTCTACTTCAGTGGTGTCCACGATGATTATCATCAGCCCGGTGATGATGTCGAGAAGATCCAGTTCAACCTGTTGCATCAGCGGACGTTGCTGGTCTTTCACACGGCATGGATACTGGCAGGACGGGAAACAAGGCCGGTGGTGGACAGGCCGTTAAAGCCCTGATCGATTGGCTTTCTTCTGCGCGATCACCGGCACCACCGGTTCTGCGAGCAATTGCTCCACGAACGTGTGCAAATTGCGGCGGTAGTTAACGTAGTGCTCGCCAGTGCTGGGGCCATAGAACCCCGTGCGTATGCGTCGGACCATTCCATTGCGATCAACGAAGATGCACGTGGGGTAGCTCATCACGTGGTCCAAAAAAGGAAGCTTCGCCCCTGCGTTCTCCTTTGATGCGAGGCCACCGTAGACGATCGGATAGTCCACGCCAAGGGCTTTCTGAAAGCGTTTCAACCCATTTATCGCCCGCTCAGGATCCTCGTATTTCTCGAAGGCCACAGCTATCATTTCAAGCCCTTGGTCACCGTAGGCCTCGTGCATTTCCTTAAGCAGGACCGTCTCATCAACGCAGTTCGGACACCAGCTTCCCATCACCTGCACCATGAGCACCTTGCCCTTGTAGCGGTCATCCGATGGGGAGACCTGATTACCGTCTAGGTCCGGGAAGTGGAAGTCCACCATGTTATATCCTTCCTTCAGGAACGTGAGCGAATCGGGGTTCCGGAGGCTGAAATCGGCATTTCGGTAGGCTACCCACGGCTCTTCCCAATGTGTGCCGCTCCAGTAGCGCCCCACAAGACTATCGCCGCGCAGTGCCGCTGTGAAAAGGAAGGCGTGCGAGCCATCGAAACAGGAGAGTTTCAAGGAATCACCGTGTACGGCACCTTCGAGGTAGCGATAGTCGCCCGTTTCGGTCAAAAAAGTACCGGTCGCGCCGCCGTTGGCGTGTTGCTCAAAGAGCCCGATCGCATCGTAAACCTCAGGTGTTCCTTTGCTGAAGTGGACCTCCCAGGTTCCGGCGATCGGGGCTTTACCGTCGCTCTCCCCAGAGAACCTGTGTGTTTGGCCTGCATGGGCAATGAAGGGGATCCTGTATTCGGGGCCCTTTAGGAAGTTGTGCCAAACGCCGTCGATCACACTATCGTTGCGAAGGATGCCTTTGAACTCCGAGTCGAACAAGGGCATGCGCATCAAGAGGGTGTCGTTGCGCAGCGCGATATCCCGAACGACAATATCCTCCGAAGCATTGTGGATGTGGGCTATCCAGCGGGCACTATCGTCTAGCGCCAAATCGAATTGGAACGGTAGAACGCGGCCGTTGAGGTCCAGTTCCATACGCCATATCCCTTGGCGGGGAACAGGTACTCCAGCGCGCGGACCGTCACATCCCGCAAGGGAAAGCAGCAGGAGAAGGAGCACTGGGTATAGCCGGCGTAAGATCATGCGAGTCGCGAATATATCCCGCAACTCCCATGACGTGGCGCACGAAACACCGAACTCTTGATATCAGAGAACGCGGTGTGGGTCTAGAGGTCGAACTTGATGCCCTGTGCCAAGGGCAAATTCGCTCCATGATTGATGGTGTTGGTCTGGCGGCGCATGTACGTCTTCCAAGCGTCACTCCCGCTCTCGCGGCCTCCACCGGTTTCTTTCTCACCACCGAAAGCACCACCGATCTCGGCACCACTGGTTCCGATATTCACGTTGGCGATACCACAGTCGCTACCGTTCGCGCCAAGGAAGCGCTCAGCTTCGCGCAGGTCCAGGGTCATGATCGCGCTGCTAAGACCCTGCTTCACGCCGTTCTGTATGGCAATCGCGTCGTTCACATCACCACTGTACCGCAAAAGGTAGAGGATCGGCGCAAAGGTCTCCTCCTGCACGATCGTCATCTCGGGGGTAGCTTCAACAATGGCGGGTTTCACGTAGCAGCCGCTCTCGTAGCCATTCCCATCGATCACGCCGCCTTCTACCGCGATCGTTGCGCCTTGTGCTTTCGCGGCGTCCAGCGCTTTGAGGTAGAGACCCACGGCATGGGTATCGATGAGTGGTCCTACGTGGTTCTTCTCGTTCAACGGATCTCCGATCCGCAGTTGGCCATAAGCCTTCACAAGTTTCTGCTTGAAGGCGTCGTATACCTTTTCGTGTATGATCAAGCGGCGGGTACTTGTGCAGCGCTGCCCAGCGGTGCCCACGGCCCCGAATACCGCCCCGATAAGCGACATGTCAAGATCGGCTTTATCGCTAATGATGATCGCATTGTTCCCACCCAGCTCAAGCAGTGCGCGACCTAAGCGCTGGCCCACGGCTGCGCCCACGGCCTTGCCCATGCGCGTGCTGCCGGTGGCGCTCAGCAAGGGGATCCGGGGGTCATTGCTCATCCACTCCCCTACTTCGCGATCGCCATTCACGAGCACACTGACACCGTCGGGTACGCCATTGCGCTTAAAGACTTCGGCGGTGATGTGTTGGCAAGCGATGCTGCAGAGGGGTGTCTTTTCGCTTGGTTTCCAAAGGCATACATCACCAGAAACCCAAGCCAGCGCGGCATTCCAGCTCCACACGGCGACCGGGAAGTTGAAGGCGGATATAATGCCGACAAGCCCAAGGGGATGCCACTGTTCGTACATACGGTGATCCGGCCGTTCGCTGTGCATGGTAAGGCCGTGCAATTGACGAGACAGGCCTACTGCGAAGTCGCAGATATCGATCATTTCCTGCACCTCGCCCAAGCCTTCCTGATAGCTCTTCCCCATTTCATAGCTCACCAATTTGCCCAGTGCGGCCTTGCGTCTACGTAGTTCCTCACCCAATTGGCGTACCACCTCGCCGCGTTTCGGTGCCGGCCATGTGCGCCATTCCAAGAAGCCCTGGTGGGCCGTCGCTACCACTTGATCATATTCGGCGCGTGATGCTCCGCGAACATTTCCGATCAACGCCCCATCAACCGGACTATGGCTTGGGATAGTAGTCCCCTCTCCCTTCATCCAAAAGTTTCCTACAGAAACCCCGCTGTTTATCTCTAAAATACCGAGTTCATTTAGGACAGCGGATATCTTGTTGGTCGCGGCGGTAAGTGTCGAGCTCATGTTGAAAATGGATCCTTGAATACGGTGGCAAATGTAGAACGGTGGTTGTTGGCGATCAAGGTTCTTTGTGCCCACTCCTTGTTCGCTTAGGGAGACTGTAGTAGATCAGCATCATTAAAATGGCTAACAGCCTAATAATGAGGACGTTAACGACAGTCGGATTACAAGCGACTGGTGCCGTTAACGGAGCCATGGCATAGGTGTACCACTATCGAGAGCACTGAAGGTCAGCAAATGGCCGAAAAAGAGGCTTCTCAAGGTTCTTGCTTCCTAGCGATGTATAAGGAGCTTGAGGCTGGCCGAGAATTTAAGATACTGTGCACATTCGACCATGCCCCGATAAACAACCCTTTTAATAATGACCACGGCTTCGATGCCCCGCGGTAGCCTTCACTGAGGATGCTTATGTAAAGAGCATCCAACCACATGCGCCGGGTTTTAATACGTTGAAAGCCGTGCTCACGGAGCAGAGCGTGAATGTCCTCTTGTCGAAAGTGCGAGAAATGGCGAGGCACATCCCAGGCTGCCCATTGGGGTCCATAATAGTCGCAATCCCAAGACCCACGATCCGGAACAGCGATCACCAGCACCCCTCTATCAGCGAGCATTGCGAACAACCGCTTGAAGGTTCCTCGCAGGTCTGGGAGGTGTTCCAAAACGTGCCACAAAGTGATGATCTGGAACTGTTCTTGTGCGGGCACGAGATCCAAAGCAGGTAATACGGAAATGCCATGGTTAGCGATTACCTGTTCTCGGGCTTTCAGGCTTGGTTCCACTCCTTGCACCAAAAACCCCCTACTCATTAGATAAGCAAGGAACTCGCCCGTTCCGCAGCCAACATCCAGCACCTTGCCATGGGGCTGTAGGCGATGTAAAGTCTTGAACTTTTCTCGAAGCCCCCACTTACGGGCAAGCTGATATAATTTGTCCTGTATACTGGTTGATGTATTGGAGTGTGAGATGTAGTTGTCGGCGAGGTAGTATCGGCCTATGGAGCTTTGTGTGGGCCGAGGATTCGTGAACCGGAATCCACAACTAACACAATCAACCAGCCGGAATGATTCTCTTGAGATGGAATGATCGGCGATAGTGATTGCGGAATCCTGTTTTTCGGATCCGCAACGAGGGCAGCTGGTTAAGTGTTCCAAGGCTAGTATGTTCCACGTGGAACGATCCGCTTAGTGGTTTCGTTCCGCAGTGTGCGTTTTGGTATGATTTGATCTCGAATATGGAACCCTCTCTCTATGTTGCGTTGTTTCAGATCGTGGGTATGGGTGGGGGTATTACCGCCCCAGGTAGACCATGAGTACAGTAATGTCTGCTGGCGATACGCCACTAATACGAGAAGCTTGCCCAAGGGTGCTGGGACGGATCTTATCTAGTTTCTGGCGCGCTTCCATGGAGAGAGAGGTTAGTCGGGCGTATTCCATTTCGAGTTCGAGAGGGACTTCTTCAAGGCGGGTAAGCTTGTCCGCCATCTCTCTTTCCTTATCCAAGTACCCATCGTACTTGACGTTGATCTCTACTTGTTCAACCACCTCACTACGAAGGTCCTCGCAGCTTGCGGCAATATCCGCGATTCGGGAAGAAAGTGACTCGACATCGGTATAGTTGATCTGTGGCCGAAGGAGTATTTCGTAAAGCTTGACTTTTTGCTTGAGCCGGGATGTTCCACGTGGAACGATCACCGTGTTAGCGGTATCTGGATCAATGCTTTCGGCCTTAAGTGCGCCCACCAAGGTTTTGCAGAGGGCTTGTTTCTTTAGGACGCGTTCGAGGCGTTCAGAACTGGCTAGTCCGATTGCATTTGAACGGGGCGTGAGGCGGATATCAGCATTGTCCTGACGGAGAAGAATTCGAAATTCTGCTCGGCTTGTGAACATGCGGTATGGCTCCTCAGTACCTTTGGTGATGAGATCATCGATGAGGACGCCGATATATGCCTCGTCACGTCGCAGCACGAAAGGATCCTTTTCGTTCAGTTTCAGATGGGCGTTGATACCGGCCATTAGACCCTGGCAGGCAGCTTCTTCATAACCCGTAGTGCCATTGATCTGCCCTGCGAAGTAGAGGCCACCGACCCGCTTTGTCTCAAGTGTATGTTTGAGTTGGGTAGGGGGAAAGTAGTCGTATTCTACAGCATAACCAGGGCGGAACATTCGGGCATTTGCAAAGCCGGGGATCTTACGTAAAGCAGCTAGTTGGACCTCCTCAGGTAGGCTTGTGCTGAATCCATTGATATAGGTCTCCACGGTATCCCAGCCCTCCGGTTCCACGAAGATCTGATGGCGGTCTTTGTCCGCGAAGCGGTCGATCTTGTCCTCAATGCTTGGGCAGTAGCGAGGACCTATGCCACGGATGCGTCCGTTGAACATCGGGCTCCGGTCAAAGCCGGTGCGTAATATGTCATGGACTTCTGGGCTAGTATAGGTCATCCAACACGATAGCTGACGGGTTGGGGGAGCTGTGCTGGGTAGGAAGCTGAACTTGCTCGGCATAGGGTCCCCGCGTTGCTCTTCCAAGAGGCTGTAATCGATGCTTCGGCCATCCACGCGTGGGGGAGTTCCAGTCTTCATCCGGCCGGCCTGGAATCCGATGGAGACAAGCTGTTCGGTAATGCCGTGGCTTGCCTTTTCTCCAGCCCTCCCGCCGCCCAACTGGCGTTCTCCGATGTGCATAAGCCCGTTCATGAACGTGCCACTAGTGAGTACTACTGAGCGGCAAGCAATGATCATTCCCATGCCCGTGCGTACACCCGTGATGCGGCCCTCTTCTATGATCATCTGCGAGACACTGTCCTGCCAGAAGTGGACGTTCGCTGTTTGTTCCAGCATCTTGCGCCATTCGGCTGCGAAGAGGTTGCGATCATTTTGGGAACGTGGGCTCCACATCGCAGGTCCCTTACTCCGGTTGAGCATACGGAATTGCACAGTACTTCGATCACTTACAATACCCGAGTAGCCACCTAGGGCATCCACCTCCCGCACGATCTGGCCCTTTGCCACACCACCCATCGCTGGGTTGCAGCTCATTTGGCCAATAACCCCCATGTTCATTGTAACCAGCAGGACCTTGGATCCCATGTTGGCTGCTGCCGCTGCCGCCTCACAGCCGGCATGGCCACCACCCACCACCACTACGTCATATGTCTCATGTGTACTCATTGTAGCTGGTTCCACGTGGAACAAGGGTCCATGACCCTTGATCTTCAGTTGTTTATAATCATTGGGGTAGGTACAGGTTCCATGGACGCAGCAAAGGTAGATCCTAGCCAGATCGGTCCCGGACCATCCATGAATATTACGCTTGGGGGCTCGATGCATACGCAAAGCGCAATCCTGACACTTCGGGCACTCAATCAACGGAAGTTGGCAAGCGCTCATGGCCTGTATTGACGTCGGTCCAGCAAATCCTTATAAACACAGGAAGCTTAGGAGATCTTGAAAGGTCTCCCTCATCTATGGCTTCAAGAAGTCCATCACCACATCAGGTGGCATGGCGCCTGCTACAGGGGGCATAGCACGATGAGATGTGCGAGCAACTGGACTTTTCAGGCATCACCCAGGAAGTAGACCTCCGTGTCGTTAACACCACGACCGCCATTTTATGGCTAGTGGAATTACTTGGGCATGCAGACCAAGGAGCATTTCACGTAGCGCGAGACGGACAATCTGGAGAGGCGCACAGTAAATAGCCTTGGTTGGTTGCCAGGTCGCGGCGACCATCACCAAACCATACCCTATGAACAAGCAGTCGTCCAATGCACGAACCGTTGTCCTACTCGGAGTATGTACCTCGTAACGAGCAGTGTTCGCACACGAGGTCACTTGCAGAGCCTCTCTACAACCCCAGCCAAATATCGGACCGAGCAGGCGGAATCCAAACAATAATTGGCACAGATGACCAGCAGTTCACGGACGATTTTGAGCAACCTGAACCACGAATACTGGACCCATTCACCACCACGAGCTTAGTTCGCCAGCGAGATCACTACTCGCTACACCATAATTGTGGCGACGCAGGTGATCCACAAGCGCCGCACGGTGCTTCGGGTGGCTTGATATACGGCCTCGTGCAATTGATCCTTATGGATGTACGTTGCCATATGTCCTATAATCCGGATAGCATGCCGATCCATGCACGCGCCGTCAAAGTTCTTTTTTCGCCCATGAAGGCCGAGGAGTTCCCCGTGATCGGGGAAGAACTTCCCGATGCCCTTTGTGGCAGACCTCAACGCCTAAGGGAAACACGCGTGGCACAGCAATGGAGGGTCCCCATGTATGCGGATCATTACCCTCCTGTTGCTCGCCGGCGTGTTGGTCACAACCGGCTGTGTCTCCAAAAAGAAATTCCGAAGTGCGCTTTCCCACGTGGATAAGCTTCGCGCCGACAGCCTCGCCTACGAAGAGCGTGGTAGAGCAATGCAAGCAGAACTCTTCGGGCTTGAAGGCAGTGCCAAGCTAACAGCCGAAGAACTCGCCGAACGCAAACGGGAGCTGAAGTCGAAGGATGCCGATCTTCGAGACAAGGCGTTACGGATGGATGAACTGGATCGGCGCTTGAAGGCACAGACCGCCGCCATGACCAGCCTCCGTCAGAAGGTGGCTGACGCATTGGTGAACTTCAAAGCAGAGGATCTCACCGTGACTATGAAGGATGGTAAGGTGTACGTCTCGCTCTCCGAGAAGCTGTTGTTCCCAAGTGGAAGCGCAGCCGTAGAGCCGAAGGGCAAGGAGGCTCTGGCCCAATTGGCAACAGTGATGACGGGCAGTCCGGACATCAGCATGATGGTGGAGGGGCATACGGACAATGTGCCTATCAGCAAGGGAAAAGGTCGCTTTAACGACAACTGGGACCTTAGCACTGCGCGTGCCACCAGCATCGTGCGTATACTGCAAGGAGCTGGTCTCGACCCGCAACGCGTTACGGCAGCGGGCCGTGGAGAATATCTTCCAGTAGCGGATAATACGTCACCCGAAGGCCGCCAGCGGAACCGCCGTACCGAGATCATCCTGATCCCGAAACTGGATGAGCTGTACGACGCCCTCGATGGTGCTGGTGCGAAATAGTCCTGCTTATTGACCCAGTATGAAGAACCCGCTTGCGCAAGACTGCGCAAGCGGGTTCTTCATACACGTATAGATAGATTCCAAGCCCCCTCAACGATCAACTATTTTCAGAAGCAATTCCAACAGTACGAACACACCAACGAGCGTGGCGCCGATCAGCGGGAATGGAAGGCGTGCCTGCAGGGGATAGGAACTTTGCACGTCACTCAGGGCCTCCCGGTAGTGGAACATTGCCATCATCAATAGCACGGTAGCCTAAGCGATCAGCGATACCGCGTGTACCTGCCGTTCCCCTTTGAGTTCTGCTCGTTCATTGATGTCCGAACAGGGTGCGATAGAATGGTAGAGAGTAGCGTGCCATGTCGGCCGTTACTCGGAGGACTTATTTTGCCGCGTCGTCGTGTTCTCCAGCCATGCCCACCATCTACACCGTTTACGTTATCGAACTTCACCGCAAAGTGTACACCGAGGATCGGAAGTTCCGCGAGGCCAACCCGCAGTTCAATGGTGTTTTGGAATGCCTCTACGTAGGCATGACCAGCAAGACACCGCAAGAGCGTTTCCAACAACACAAGACCGGCTACCGCAACGCGAAGGGGCAAGATCTGAGCGCGGCAGTCGTGAAGAAGTACGGGCGCTACCTACGGCCCAGCTTGTACCAGGACATTGGCCCGTTGAGCCAGAATGAAGCGTTGGCAGTGGAGCGGGGATTGACTTTGGAGCTGCGGCGGAAGGGCTATGCGGTCTGGTCGAACTGAAGCTCGTTGCAAGCACTATTGTGCGCTGGCCACATACCTCGTTGGCACATAACAAGTACACCCGTTCCACGCTGCACACATCGCCCGGCATGCTTGCACTAGCAACCCGAAACAGGTGCGTTCACGAAGTTGCACGGGTTCGCGATAAGCAATAGCGGCTACTACATGTGGGATTTTTGATCATTGCTACGAACAGCATGTTGCATGGTTCGAATTGGCCTGGGCGCGGCGATCGCCCGAGCGAAGATCGAATGGTCATCTGCAACTAAGCGCACTGATGTACACCTTCCCTTACTTCCTCAACCAGTTTGCGGTTGAAGGCGGGAAGGTCCTTGGGTGAGCGACTGGTGACTAGCCCGTGATCGACCACCACTTCCTCATCGACCCATTCTGCACCGGCGTTCCTAAGGTCGGTCTTGATGCTGCCATAAGAGGTCATCCTGCATCCACGAACGACATCCGCTTCGGCGAGTAGCCATGGGCCGTGACAGATCGCGGCCACGGGTTTCTTCGCGTCCATAAAAGCACGCGCAAAAGCTACTGCGGTGGGGTTCATGCGCAACTTATCGGGATTGATCACCCCGCCAGGAAGGAGCAGGGCATCATAGTCCTCGGCGTTCGCATCGTCCACTATGAGGTCCACAGTCTCGGTACCTTCCCAATTGCCGCCACTCCATCCTTTGATGGTGCCGTTCTTCAAAGAGACTAGTTTGATAGTGGCGCCCGCAGCGAGCAACGCTTCCTTCGGTGACCGTAGCTCGCTCAGTTCAAATCCATCCGTGGCGAGGATCGCGACGGTTTTACCCGATAGACGGGAACTGGTTGGTTCGTTCGTAGTGTCCATGTTAATATGCGGTGTTAGTTCGTTGGTCGTGGTCGGTGTGCTCGGGCCGCTGATGATAGCAGTGAATGGATCAACCGGTAATGCCGGGCGCAACACCGCTATTTGGAACTGGAGCTTTTGGCATCCGTTTTCGTTTCGGGCGCGGCGTTTCGTTGGCCACTACAGGAGGTTCCGGCGGTGTGCTTGGTTTAGGGGGCATTGGTGGGCGCTTTTCCATGATCGCGTGCTTTTGTTGTGAAGCAGAAGCACAGATCGCGGACCGCGCTCGGTTCACGAGCGCGATGTCTTGCACGGCGTGGTTTCTCGCATGAGTTCATGGGCCGTTAGTTGCAGATCGGGTGGGGAAGAAGCCCTCGATCCGTTGCTTCCGTTCTACATCTTATTCTTCACGCTTCCCCGGAAACCCCCAATAGATGCGGGAGCTTCACGCAATGGCATGTGGTGTGGTCATTTAGGACAAATACAAAGACCATGAACAGCACGAACGACAAGATCAAAGGGAACTGGAACGAAGTGAAAGGCAAGATGAAGCAGGAGTTCGCAAAGCTCACGGATAACGATGTGATGTACGTGGAAGGCAAGGAGGACGAACTGATGGGCCGGTTGCAGAAGGGCCTCGGAAAGACGAAGGATGAGGTGAATGCCATCATCGATCGGTTGAGCTCGAAGGACAATGGGACAAGCGAAAGGGCTTCTGCCGCCGAGCGACAGAAGGGGTAATGCTCAGTCAAGATGAACGGCCCGTGGGCACATTCCAACGGGCCGTTCATGTTGCTATGCACCGCACTATCTCACCCCGATCGGGGAGTTGTTTCCCCAATCACGGGCAGGTCGATCATCACGCTTCATGATCTTGACAATGTGCGCAACTACAGGCGCAACCGTCTGGGAGGGCGCAGAGTAATATAAATGCGGTGCCTTAGGATCGCTTCACCCTTTTCATGGCCCATGCGTTGCCGGTGCAGTTATACATCAACACATACCACTATGCGAACGAACACCTCGAACACCCTTTCTCTGATCACCCTTACCATCGCAATCGGCGTCGTCGCAGTGGGGTGTGGGAATGATGCGGAGCACAGCGATGGCGATGCCAGCGGAACAACAACGACCATGACCACTGATCCCGCAAAGGAATTGGATGGAACGAACGCTATCGGGACTGCCGCCGATGGAGCCCACGATGGCGTGGTCCATGACGGCACTAGCGCGATGGATCCCAACGAGATCCGTATCAACAGCAGTGCAACTGGCACACCGGCGTACAACGAACGGTATGCGGCGAGCAAGGATGTGCGAGGCTATCGCTCTTTGTTGATGGCCGAGTTGGACATGATCCGCGCGCGCCTGAATGATGGCACACGGGATGCCGCTGCCGCAAAGAAGGACCAGGAGCGTGCTGCAGATCTCGCCCAAGGACTGGAGCGAATGGACCGATTGATCCTCGCCGTTGAGGAGTCCGATGACCTCACTTGGACGAGCATACGTACGAGTTCTTTGAAAGAGGCTGGAGACGTGCGCATGTGGGCCACGGACCACGGATATAAACTGGGCGCATAAGTCGCACAACCATCATCCCCTAGCGGGAACGCACGGCACACCGGACCGACCGGATCCGACCAGTACCTATTCCCTTCAACCCCTCGTTGTCGGTTGTAGTCGGCGTTCCCGGATAGGTGGATATCAGCAGACCCATTGCTGAATTGTTCCAAAGGCCCGCTGCGATTCACATTTACATCGCCGGGATCTTGGATAAAAACCTCGCCTTGCCTAGCATCCAACTCACTGGCGTCCAGATCACCGGAACCGATCACAGAGAGGTCGATCTCCTTGGAGCTTCCTGCAATATGGAGACCCCCACTACCGGAGACGCTGACGGTAGTGAGTCCCATGACATCGGCCTTACCCACCACATCCCCGGATCCGGTGAGTTTGATCGAGAGGCCGCTGAGTCCGGAGAACCGCTCGAAAAGAAGGTCGCCGGAGCCTTGCAGGCTCAATGACATGTCGCCGTTGCGGCGGAATTCACCGATGTTGACCGTGCCGGATCCATACACCTCGACACTGGCGAGGTCCGGCAAGCTGACGACCACTTTGGTATCATCAACACCTTGGCACTTCGTCTTGTCCTGTACAGGCACCCGACTGCTGATGGACAACGTTCCACCACCAACTTCAAGGTGCCGTCGCTCCAGCGCGCCTTCCTCGCCCTTGTCCCGCACGGAGAAATCGCCTTGCTTCACCACAACGTACAGGTGGCCATGCACCTCTACGCTATTGAAGTCCTTCAGGTCGAAGGTGCGGTTGACCGTGCTCTTGCTCTTCTTCGGTCCGGGAGCTGGTGTGGCTTCCGCAGCGTCCAAGACGTTTGGTGTTTGAAGCGGATCGGTGTTCAACGTGGGCGGTAACGAAACCATCGGCACTACGACCTGCCGTTCTTTAACGGCCGGTCCGCTCGGCGCCTTGGTGGTCGGCATATCGAATACCACTGCGGGCCATTCGCCTTCAAACGTGCGATCTGCTTCTCACAGATCGCTTCATTACGCCGCTGCAACCGACACAGACTGATGGCCCGGTACCGCGCGGCCCGCACCAAATAGTGCACTAGTTCATCCTTTTTATCGATGCTCTCGAAACGCTGGAATGCGCTGAGCAACACATCCTGCACCAGGTCCTGCACATCCATCTTTCCATAGGCCAGCGCCGAGCAATACCGCAGGAACGGCTCGTGACACCTCGCGTAGGCTTCCATGAAGGCGGTCTGTTTCTCGATGGGCACGATAGTCGTGGTTGTTCGGGAAGATAGTCGCCGAAGAGCCCGAAAAGGCTACAACGTATTTCTAAGAACGATGCCGACCGCAGCGCACCAGCGGTTCGCTGCAAGGGCGATAGATCAGAACTCAGATCTCCACGCGGTAAACGTCCATCCCGTTGCGCAGAATGCTGGGCACTTTGAAGCCTCCATCCTCGGGGATCACCTCTACAAGGTCGAAGAGCACACAGTCCCGCGGCAGTCCGGCGAATAGCAACGTGAACGTGATGTGCTGGCCCGGCTCCAAGAAGCGCCACATTGGCGCGAAAGGGATCCCTTGGGCATGCAACAACGGGCTGCGTTGGCCAGTGAGGCGGCACACAAGGAAAGTGGTGGGCCAAATGCGAAGCCCGTCCATCACACCTGCGGTGAATCCGCAGTGAACGGTCACTTGCCCGCACTCTTCCAACTCCAGGCAGAGCGCCTCGCGCAGCAATGGATCAACGCGCTCCAAGGGTAGGGGAGGGATGACCGAATGATCACCTGTGCAGGAAGGTTCGTGATGGGACATCGCTGACTGGAGGTGAAGATATGGAAGACAGGCACTGCTGTCCGGTTAACGGACGTCGAACATAGCTAGAGGTGAGCATTGGCGAGGCCTTCAGAAGGAAAATGCGTGGGGCGGATTTGAACAGCCCGCCGTGTGATGGGTTGGCTTCCTT
>Ga0209181_10003419_pt1 | contig 24546 bp, 23 predicted proteins | sample MAT05_FD_187208 | JGI IMG/M metagenome (GOLD analysis project Ga0209181, IMG submission 187208) | Freshwater microbial communities from Lake Fryxell liftoff mats and glacier meltwater in Antarctica - MAT-05 (SPAdes) (version 2) | ecosystem: Environmental > Aquatic > Freshwater > Ice > Liftoff...
CGGCGAGGGGTTCGCCGAAATAGCCGAGCAGGCGGCGGGTGATGCAGCCGCTGGCGCTGGCGAAGTCGAGGATTTGCGCGAGGCGCTGGGAGTCGCGGGCTTCGCGTTGGGCAAATTGTTCGGCGAGGGCGGCGGCGACTTGGGCGGGGTCGCGAGCGGCGGCGGCGGGCGAAAGGCGGTAGCCGTGGCGCAGGCCGGCGGGCTTTTGGGTAATGGCGCCGGTTTCCTCCAGCCAGGTGAGCGCTTTCACGATGCGGTCGCGGGGTTCGTTGAGTTGTTGCGCGGCGGCTTCAATCGCGAGCGTGAGGTATTTTGGGCCGCGTCTCCCGGCGGCGAAGAGCGCGGTGAGGAAGCGGCGCCGATCATCATTGAGGCCGTCGAGGATCTCGGCTTCGCGCTTCAAGAACTGGACTTGCGTGCTTTCGTAAAAGGCGCGCGTGGGGCGCAGCAGGCCGTCGAGTTCGAGGTAGGTGATGACCGTCTCGACGACGAGCGGGCGGATGTCGGTTTCCTGGCTGAGGTCGTAGCGACTCACGTCGAACTCCTCGCCCGCGCCGAGCATCCGCCGCACGAGCGCCTCGACGGCGGCCGGCTCGGGCGTGTCGCCGAGGGTGAAATTTTCCAGCGGCACCGCGTCGTCTGCACACGCGAGCAGTTCGCAGAGCGCAGGCTGTCCGTCGCGGCCGGCGCGCCCGATTTCCTGCTGATAGTTTTCCAGCGTCTTCGGCAGGTTGAAATGAATCACGCTGCGGATGTCCGCCTTATCGATGCCCATGCCGAAGGCGATCGTCGCCACGATCACTTCGCACCCGCCGCGCATGAACGCCTCCTGCACCGCGTCGCGTTCCTCGGGCTTCATCCCGGCGTGATACGCCCGCGCCGCGAGCCCAGCGTCGGCGAGATACGCGGCCACTTCCTCGGCGGTTTTTTGGAAAGTCACATACACCACCGCGGGGCGCACTTTCGCGCTCGCGAGCCGTTTCGCGAGCACCGCGAGCTTTTGATCCGCGGCGCACGGCGTCACGCGCAGATGCAGATTTTTCCGCCGGAAAGAAGTCTGCACATGCCGCTCCTCTGCAATGCCGAACGCCTTGCAAATATCCCGCGCCACATCCGGCGTCGCCGTGGCCGTGAGCGCGAGCACGGGCCGCAGCGCCAGCTCTTCCGCCACGCGGGCGAGCCGCAGATATTCCGGGCGGAAATTGTGGCCCCACTCCGAGATGCAATGCGCCTCGTCGATCGCCAGCAGCGAGATCTTCACCCGCCGCAACCGCTCGATAAAGGCCTCGCCCGACAACCGCTCCGGCGCTACGTAGAGCAGCTTCAACGTCCCCGCGCGCAGGTCCGCATACACGCGCTGCGTTTCCTCCGCCGTGAGCGAAGAGTCCAGCCGCGCCGCCGCAATTCCGCGCGCTCGCAGCGCATCCACCTGATCCTTCATCAACGCGATGAGTGGCGAAATCACGAGCGCCGTCCCTTCCAGCAACACCGCCGGCAACTGATAACAAAGCGACTTCCCCGCACCGGTGGGAAACAGCGCGAGCGCCGATTCGCCGTCGATGAGTGCGCGGATTACCGCCTCCTGGCCTTCACGAAAACCCTCGTGGCCGAAGTGCGTCTGGAGGGCGCTCAGCAAATCCATGGTGTCGTTGGTATTCGTCGGCGCGAACACAAGCAAGCCGACGGTAGTGGCCTCGTTTGGTAGGGAAGCCGCGCCGCGGGTTCCCACGTTGAAGGGCGGGCGCCCAAGGAGCCCGCCCCGCGATTGTGGGAACCCGCGGCGCGGCTTCCCTACCGCGATTTCCGTAAATTGAGCCACCACCAAGCCGACGCTGGGTGATGTGGGTTCCGTTTCGCGCCAGTCTTCAGCACGCGCGCACTTCCCGCCAACGCGCTTCGCCGCGGCTACAGCGTCAACTCCAGCGTGAAGCCGCGGATTTTCCCGGTGTCGGCCCGGTCCTTGTCCTGCACCACCAGCGTCCAGGTGCCTTGCGGGCTTTTGCCGTGGAGCGCGGCGAGGGTCGGAGTGTTCGCGGTGTTGTAGGTTTTTTTGATGTTGTCCGCGCCGCGCCCTTCGCGGTTGTGGAGGGCAATGGGGGCGACGCCGGTGGCCGCGGGGGGTTGCAGCGTGACGATGAGGTCGCCGATGTAGGTGTGCTCGATGTCCACGGTGACTTTGATCGCTTTCACCGCGGCGGTGTCGGCCACGGGCAGCGCGAGTTTCGCGGTTCCGAGATCCTTGATCGGCACGTCCTGCGTGGCGGTGCGGATGGCGATGAGGTTGGGTTGGACCGGGGCGGCGAGTTCGACGGCTTTGCGCGCGTTGACGCGGCCGTAGCCGTAGAGCTGGCTGTGCCCCTTGGCGTCGTAGGCACCGTGCGCCGGGTCGATGCGGTCGCAACTGCGCTTGAGGATGTCGCGCACTTCATCCCAGCGCAGGTTTGGATTGCGCGCGAGGATGAGCGCGGCCACGCCGGCGACGCCGGGCGCGGCGCTGGAGGTGCCGCCGAAGCTGTTCGTGTAATGGCCCGCGACATCGCCTTCGCTCGCAAGGCCGGGGTTGTAGCCCACGGTGCCCGAGCGGTCGGTGGTCCAGATGCCGGGCGTGAGCGGGCGGTCGAAGTCGCTGCTCGGAAACGCGCACCACACGGCGTTGCCGAAATCGCTGTAAACGCTCTTCTTCCCCGTATCGCTGCTGGCGGCCACGGCGATGACTTTCGCGTAGCTGGCGTAGCCGTCGTTATCCACGCTCTCGTTGCCATTGCCGGCGGCGAAGACGATCACGCAGCCTTTGCCGTTGCGTCCGTTGCGGATCGCCGCGTCCATCGCGAGGCGCGTCGAATCGGGCAGCGGCGTCTGCTCATGGTGGATGGGATCGCTGGGATCGGACCAATCGCCATCGGGCGGCCCCCAACTGCAGGAGATGACATCCGCGCCGTTATTCGCCGCCCACACAAAGGCGTCCGCCTCCGCTTGCGAACCGAGCGCGGAGACGAAGCGGATGGGAATGAGGCGCGCGCGCGGGGCCACGCCGGAGGCGCCGAATTTGCCGTCGCCGCAGGCCACGCCGGCGCAGGCGGTGCCGTGGTTGTCGCGATTGCCGGGGCGCGGATTGTTCGTGCCGGCGCTCACGTTGCGCGGCGCGACGATCTTGCCGGAGCTGCGAAATTCCTCGTGCTCGAGATCCACGCCGTCGTCGATGATCGCGATGGTGGTGCCGGCGCCTTCGGAGAGCGCCCAGGCCGCTTCCACATTGGCGTGCGCGTCCACGCTGCGGCCGCCGATGGTCGTTTTTTTCAAGTGCCACTGCTGTGGGAATGCGCCGCGGGAGCGCATCTCGCGGACGATCTCCGGATGGCAGAGTTCGACGAGCGGATCCTCGAGCAGCGCCGTGGCGATCTCGAAGACTTTCGCGCCGGTGTCTTCCGGCGCGGCGACAAAGAAGGCGTTGCGCGCGTATTCGAGCGGACGCTTGATCTCCAGTTTGTAAGCCTTGAGCAGTTTGCGGCAGGCCGCCTGCGTTGCGTCGTCGTCGAACTTCACGAAAAAGTTTTCCGTGTAGATCACCGGCGTCTGCGTTTTCGGGTCGCACAGCACGCGGCCGGCAAAGCGGATCGCCGGCTCTTCTTTCAGGACGGCCCGCACTTCATCGCGTGCGGCGCGGCTGCCCCGCGTGAGGTGGCTGCGCAGGACCGTTACGCCGGCCGAGCGGACATCAAAGGAAAGATCAAAATCCTGCAACAGCTTGCGGGCGCGTGCGGAAAGCGGCGTGACTTCAAAGGCGCGGGATGTCGCGAGGGGCTGGCGATTCTGGGTGCGGACGACGACGTGGTCGTCGCTGATGGCGAGGCGGAATGTGCGGCCTTTTTTGCCGCCGTAGCGATAGGTGATCATGGCTTGGCTTTGGGGGTTGGTTGGTGAATCAAGGGTGGTGATGAGCGCGTTCGACTGGTCGCAGTTTCCCGAAGGTGTCCGGGCCTCCATGGCTCCCGGGGCGGTCGTATATCATCGGCAGCCGGGCCGCTACGTGCTCCACGGGGGTGCGCGCGACGCCGCGGCGGGCGGAGCGATCGCGCTGTGGGAGGACGGGGAGGTCGCCGTTTTTTCCGGCGAACCGGCAGCGGCCGATGGCGACCGCGTTTCGCCGGCCTACGCCCAGGCGCCGGGCGGGACGCTCGCGGCACCCACGGGCCGGGTCTTCATCCGTTTTGCCGCAGGAGTCTCCGCCGCCGAGCACCGCGCAGACATCGAGCGGGCGGGCTACGAAATCGTGGAAGCAATCAGCTACGCCCCGGAGGCCGCATGGCTGCGGGCGAGCTCGGGCGGCATCGCCGCGGCGCTGCACGGTCTGGCGCGGCTCGCGGCGCTGGCGGGAGTGGAAAACGTCGAACCACAAATCCTGCTCCCGCGCACGCCTCGCGCCTGAGCCGCCGGCGCTGGATCCGCCATCTTCTGGATGCTCGAGCATGGCGCGATGCTGCCGGAGGGAATGCGCGGGTGCCATGAGGGGAATCCCTCATTTTCGTCCCCGCTCGGCGGCAGAGTTTCGCATTGCACCGGATCGCCCCGCCGGGTAGCGAAAGCAGCAGTGTCACGGTTCGTCGCCCCGTGGTGCTCTGAGGAAAGCGAAGGCGGCGGGTCGATTCACCGTAACTCCCAATAAGGCCCCGATGAAGACGCGTGTTGTGCTCGTGGACGATCACCTTTCGTGGCGCCAGATGCTCGCGGTGAGCCTGGCGCGGGAGGGCGGGTACGAGATCGTCGGCCAGGCCGGCAATGGGCTCGATGCCCTGCGCATCTGCCGCGAGGTGCCGCATGAGGTGGTGATTCTCGATCTGCTCCTGCCCGAACTCTGCGGCCTGGAAGTGCTCCGCCGCCTGCGGGTCGAGTCGCCCCGGAGCCGCGTGCTCGTTTTCTCCAGCACCGTCGACCGCCTGCGCATCGTGGAGACGCTGCGGCTTCATCCGCACGGCTTCATCACCAAAAACGACCACCTCGAAACGCTCTACGAAGCCTTGCGCGCCGTCGCCGCGGGCCGCACGTATTTTTCGTGCGCCGTCACGCCGTGCGCCCGCGAGGCGCACGAACCGGAACTCACCGAACTCACGCGGCGGGAAAAAGAGGTGCTGCAACTGGTGGCCGAAAGCCGCAGCAGCAAGCAGATCGCCGCCCGGCTCGGGCTCTCGGTGAAGACGGTGGAAAATCACCGGGCGCACCTCATGGAAAAGCTCGATCGCCACGACGTCGCCGCGCTCACCCGCTATGCCATGCGGGCCGGGTTCGTGTCGGCGGATTGAAGCGTCGGCGCGGGAACAGCGAATCTTCGCGCGTCAGGGTTTCTCGATCAGGCGCCGGATCAGCTTGTCGCCCTCGGCGGGCCGCTGCTGCTGATAGTAGACACGCGCGAGTTCGATCCGCGCGACGCGCGTGAGGCGCAGTTGCATGGCGTCGTCGGATTCTTCGCCCTCGGTCGGCGCGTGCTCGCGGAGAAAGGCCGCCCAGCGGATCGCCGCGGACTTGAGCGTCTTCGCATCGGCCGCCCAATGAAAATCGCCGAGCAACGAACCGCGCCCGAGATCGCGGCGCAGGCGCTGCGTCTGCGACCACAGCGACGAGTAGCCGGGCTCCGCGCCGCGACTGGCCGGCGCCACACCGAGCAGCAGCGCGAGGGTGAGCCCGCAAAGGGCGAGGGTGCAGAGCCGGGAAAACATCCGCCGCGTGCCTCAGGTGAGTTCCGCCACGATCGCGCTGGCGATTCCCGCGCAGATGTCTGCGCGCACGGTCGCCGCTTTCGGGCCGGTATTCATCAGCGCATCGACGCTCGGCACGTCGATGAATTCCAGCTCGACCAGGCACGCCCGCGTCGGGTGGCGGCCGGAGGAATTTCCCAGCGATTGCTCGTTGAGCACGCCGAGCGGAGCTTCGCGTTCGTCATCTTCCTTGATCCCGCGATCCGGCGTCGCGGGATCGTGCCGCCGCAGCGCCTGGAGCACCGCGGTCTGGATTTTTCCCGCGAACCCGCGGTCCTCCGCCACGTTCACGTTGCCATTGCCCGCCGAGCGCACCCAGGTTTCCACCCCGCGCGAACGCCCGTTGTAGCCATTGAAGTGGAAGCTGAGAAAAAGATCGGCGCGATGCGCCGCGGCGACCTGCGCCCGCGCGCTGATGCCCACGTTTTGATCGTTCTCGCGCGTCATCACCACCTTCACATTCGGCGCCAGTTTGCGCAGGGCATCGCGCACGAGCAGCGCCAGTTCCAGCACGATGGTCTTCTCCTTGATCCCGCTCGCGCTGATCGCGTTGTTCGGCGACGAACCGCCAACTTTCTGCGTCCCGCCGTGGCCGGGATCGAGCACCACGATGCCCGCCACGCCGCTCGCCGGCAGGTTCTTGATCCGCTCCGTGAGATCGGGCGTGACCGCTTTTTTGAAGGTGCCGCCGCCCCCACCGCCCACATTGCCCGCGCCTTCGAGCAGCGATTCCGCCTCGGGCACCAGATCGAGCACCTCGTTCACGTAGCCGCCATCGGGGCAGTAAATCGGGCCGATGAAGCGCAGGAATTTTTCGCCGCTGGCGGTGTGCGCCTTCCAGCCCTGGTAAGGCGCGCGGGTGAGGAATTGCCAGTAGCCTTTGATGAAGTCGTCGACGCTACTGAACTTGCAATACTCGGTCTTTCCATCGTGCGCCAGGTAGGCCACCGGCGTGGCAAAACCCGCCATCTCCTTGCGCCATTTCAGCCCGCCGAAATTGAAATACTGGATGGAAAGCTCCGAGGTGCCGCGCCCCGATTCCAGCGCCCACTGCGCGAGCGTCACCGCCTTGAGTTGCGGCGCCACGTTCGTCTCCGCGGCATAGGCGGCGGCCAGCTTGCCGAAAAGATCGCGCAGCGGCGTGACCACCGGCTTGATCGGTTCGGTCGGCTCGGTCGGGTCGGTCGGCTCGGTCGGTCCCACGGGCGCCGCCGCCGGTCGCGTGGCCAGCGCGTAAATTTCCCGCCCATTCACACCGAGGATGCCCTCGGCGATGATCGTGGCCCCGGCCGCGCTGACCTGCGCGCTGGCCGTCTTTTGCAAGGCTTCGTCGTCCGAGGCGTCGAACTCGTGCAGCGTGAGCGGCACCGGCGCCCTCTCCACGGGACGATAAATCAGCGCGTTGATGTCCTCGTTTTCGCGCACCGTGAGCATCAGCGCGATCAGCTCGAAGCCGACGGCCTCGGTATTGTTCACCTCTTTCTGCAATTCCGGCAGGGTGACGGTGGCCGAGCGCAGAGAGAGTTTGTGAGGCATGGCGGGCGGGGATTTTAAGGGATGGCTTTGTCGAGCTTGCGGAGCGTCTCGGCGTCCGCCTCGGTGACGAACGTCTTGAGGCGCTGCCTGTTCGAGGTGTCGCTCGGGACGGTCGCGCGGCCGAAATCCTTGAGAATCTGCGCGGCCCGGCCCGATGGGAGACCGTTCACGCGGCCACCCAGCGACACCCGCATCACCTGCTCTTCGAACACGCTTGGCTCCGGCTTCGCTGGCTCCGGTTTGATCGGCTCCGGCCGGGTGGGATCCGGTTTCGCGGGATCCGGTTTGAAGGGCAGCGGATCGGGCTGGGTCGGCTCCGGCTTTTGAGGCTCCACCACCGGATCGGGCGTGGGGATCGGCTTCACGACCACCGGCTTCACGACCACCGGCTTCACCACGACCACCGGCCGAGCGGGCGCTGGCCTCGGCCGGGGCCGCTCCGCCACAAACCCGCGTCCGCCGCGGGCCTCATTCACCGACGCCCGCCGGTGCAATTCGGTAGCCTCCGCGCGGCGCAGCGATTCGATCGTCGGCAACATCCCGGCCTGAAAAAGCTCCACCGCGTCCGTCGCGCCATTGACCGCCTCGAGCAGCAGCGCACCTTCGATGGTGAGCTGATTCTGCGGCACCACCGGCTGCGCGCCCGCCCGCGCCTTGAAATACGCCGATTCCGCCTGCGAGATTTTTTCCACCGCCTGCTGATAGGCGATGGCCCGGCCGCCCGTATCGAAGACATCCGCGATCTGCGGCACGCCCGCGCTCGCCGCTGCGAGCGTCGCCACCGCCGTCGCACTCGCCTTGAAAGCGGCCGCCATGCCCGCGCCACCCGCGAGCAGGATCTGCCCCGTCGTGGACGTCTGCCGCACATTGCGCGCGATGTGGAAACGCTGGCGGAGAACGTCGCGCGTGCCGTCCGCATAGGAGAGGACGCTCGCATCCGACATGTCGCCTCCCGTGGCGATGCCGGCCTGCTGCACGACGGTCGGCTGGAACCGATGATAGGTGCTGCAGCCCGGCGCCACCAGCACGGCGGCCCCGATCAGCGGGAGCGCAGAACGAAAAATCCGCCCAAGAAAGAAACCGCGCTGCCGGGCCGCGCCGCCCGTTTTGACCCGCGCGTTCTCGACGATGCTTGGGCGCGGGATCCGGGCGAGCGGGAAAAGCGTTTGGAACACCCGGCGACCCTGCCCGAGTCGGCACGCCCTCGGATATGAGGAAAACCCCTCAATTTCTCCCGACGCTGCAATTCACGAAAACTCCAGACGGCAGGAACGCGACGGCGAAAGTTACTTCGCCGCCCGCTTGATGTCCTGGCCCCATTCGGTGTGGTCGGGGCCGTTCCAGTCGTCCACATAGGTGCGCTGCGCCCAGCCGGTCCACGCGGCTTCGAGGCGCGAGGCGATCTCGGGGTGCTCCTTGCTCCGGTCGTGCTGCTCGGTGCGGTCGGCCTCCATATCGAAGAGCTGCCACGGCTGCCGGTGGCGCAGCACGAGTTTCCACTGGCCGTCACGCACCGCCTTGTTGCCCTCGTGTTCCCAAAAAATCGGCTGCGGGCGGCCGAGCGGTTTGCCGTCGAAGCCCGGGCGCAGGCTCACGCCTTGCAGCGGCTCGATCGCGTTGCCCTTGAACTCCGCGGGATACTTCGCCCCGGCGAGATCCACGCACGTCGCCATGAGATCCACGAGATGCCCCGGCTGCTTTTCCAGCGCGCCGTGGCGCGCCGCGACGATGCCCGCGGGCCAGTGCGCGATGAGCGGCGTGCTGATGCCGCCCTCGTGCGTGAAGTGCTTGTAGCGCGCGAACGGCGTGTTGCAGAGCGTCGCCCAATTCATCCCGAGCAGCACATGGCTCTGCGGGCTGCCGATCGGGCCGGGGCCTTTCGTCACGCCGGCCGGGCCGCCTTCAGCGTTGCCGCCATTGTCGCAGAGGAAAAGGATGAGCGTGTTTTCGAGTTCACCGCGCTCCTTCAGGCCGGCGACCAGCGTGCCCATCGACGTGTCGAGGCGGTCGATCATCGCCGCATACACCGCCATCATCTGGTCAAAGCGATCCTTCTCGTCCGGCTCGCGCGTGTCCCACGCCGGCGATTCCGGCGGACGCGGCGCGAGCGGCCACTTCGGGTCAATGATCCCGAGTTGCTGCTGCTTCGCGTGGCGTTGCGCGCGGAGCGCATCCCAGCCGGCCAGGTATTTGCCGCGATACTTCGCGATCACCTCCGCCGGCGCGCGCAGCGGGAAGTGCGCGGCGCCCTGCGCGATGTAGAGGAAGAACGGCTTCTTCTCCGCGCGCGCCTCGTCGATGAACTTCAGCCCCCAGTCCGTGAAAAGGTCGGTGGAATACCAATCCGTCTTCCCGCCGATGGCGATCTCCGGCGAGTCCTTCGGCACCTCGCGGCCATTCAGATAGAGCATCTTCGTGCCCGGCTTGTCGTCCTCCTTTGGAAAGTAGACCTCGCCGAATCTGGAATTCAGCGAACGCATAAACCCGCGTTCCCACGGCGGCGTGCCATTCTGCTGGCCCAGGTGCCACTTACCCGTCATCGCCGTGAAGTAACCCGCGTCGCGCAGCACCTCGGCGATCGTCACACAGCGCGGCAGCAGCCTGCCGTGAAAGCCCTGCGACTGCGGCTCCACCTTGCCATCGAGCCAGCCCATGCCCGCCTGATGCGGATACAGCCCCGTGATGAGCGAAGCGCGCGTGGTGCTGCACCGCGCCGTGTTATAGAACTGCGTGAAGCGCACACCCTCCGCCGCGAGCTTGTCGAGATGCGGCGTCGGGATCTCGCTCCCATAGCAGCCGAGGTCGGAAAAGCCGACATCGTCCACCAGCACGACGACAATGTTCGGCCGCTTCACCTCCGGTGCCGCGGTGGCGACGAGAGCGGCGGTGAAAAGCGCGAGCAGGGCGAGAGCGGGAGTTTTCATAGGGGGGGAGGAAAGCGATGGGACACCGAAACCCCGCTCCCGACAACCCGTTGTTGCCCACATCCGCCTCCTCCAGCCACACCTGCGGCGCTTTCGCGCAAGCGCCGGGCAAGGGTGCGGCGAGCGGCGTGATCTCGCGGACGGCCGCCGGATCGCGCCTTGGCGGACGGGGGGTCGTGCCAATGTTCGCGCGGGCGCGGGGCGCGGGCTCGGCACGGGGCCCGCTAGCGCTGCAGCGCGGCGATCAGCTCGTTCACCTTATCCATCACCGCCTGGAGCTGCGCGGCCGTGGGCGGATCACTGGGGGTGAAGCCGAGCGGCGTCACCCCGGCGGGATTGCGCCCCGTCCCGGCGATCGCTGCATCCACCCCGGCATACCGCAAGACTTGACTCATCGTCCGTTCTCAACCGTGAGGGGTGGCCTTACGATCGTGCAATGATCGCCTCAGCAAAGAACCGGCACGCCCGCACTGCGCAGGTATGCAAACGTCGCGTCGTAGTAGCCGGGCGGGCGGTGTGGTCTGTCGCGTCGCCGGGCGGAATGAAGATCGCCATGCCTTGTCGGGCGCGAGTGAGGAGAACGCGGTAGGCGTTGCGCAGAAACTGTTGGCGCTCGTGCTTATTCACGTTGCACCAGTCCTTGCCGCGGAATTCATGGAAGCTCCAGCGGTCGCCGACGAAGCGGAGGTCGGCATCCCAAGTCACGCAGGCCCAATCGAGTTCCAGCCCCTGGACCTGAAACTCCGTCGCCGCGTCTTCCAGATAGTAACTGGATCGGGTGTCGTCGCGATCGCTCAGGAAGTAATGCACCGGATCGATAGCGACCCGGACGTCGACGGCGTGGGGCTTCAGGCGTTGCGCGCTCGAGGATGCGAGGAGTCCGAATCGCTCCGATCCTCGCGCGTGGTCGCGGACCCAGCGTTTGGCTGCGGAGAGATCGCGAGTGATCACGATCGGGAAACGCGCCGAGAGTTGTTGATCCTGGTCTTGCGCCGCGGCGGTCTCGCCATCGAGCAGCGCTTTGACGAAGGCAGAAACATTCTCCGCCCGGAAGGAGCGCATCGAGACAGAGAGATGCAGGTCCTCGTCGAAGACGGATTTAGGAAGTGCGAGCGCTCGCTCCGAGGTCTGACCCGCGGCGTATTCGCGATCGGTGAGACGAGGCGAAATTACCATCTTCCAGTGCGGGAAACGCCGCGCGATCGCTTCGAACCAGCCCCCGATGCCCGCCTCACCGGTGTTAATTTCCTGCCCACCGCCCGCGAGGCAAATGATGACAGCCCAGTCCGGATGCCGATCCATGCAAGAGACGAGGAACTCCGGCTCCGACTGGTGGAAGTCGGGACGTTTGCGTTTCCGCTTCATAAAGCTGGAACACTGCGCCTCGTCCCACGCGCGCTGGGCTTCGTCGAAGATCACCACTCGATCGACCGGGGCGCGCGGATCATGGAGGCCCTCGTCGCGAAAGTGGCGGACGTTTTGGATGAAGGCCTTCACGCTTTTGCCTGCGGAATCCTTGGTCGTTTTTTGGCCCGCCGCTTTTCGACGGGCGACCTCGGCGCGGGTGAGCGCTTCCCGCAGCACGGTGACCAGAGGATCGTTCCCCGAAAGGAACACCGCGTGCGTCGGCTGCTCCAGTTCGCGACGATGGCGCTTGGCCACATTCAAGCCTGCCAAGGTCTTGCCCGCGCCCGGTACGCCGGTGACAAAGCAGATGACTTTCTCGTGGTTGGCCATGGCTTGATCGACGAGTTCGTCGAGCCGTCGGGATGTGGCGCGCAGATTCCTCGCGCCCGCGTCGTGCCGCGCGAGAATGCTGGGCGTAAAGCGCACGCGCTGCTTCGATGATCGTGGGCGTCGGCCGATAGGGCGCGAGAGGCCACGCGCTGAGGTCGACCGGTGGACCGGCGATGGTGGCGAGGCCGAGGTCGATGACCGCGCGGAGCGAAGCTGCGCCCGTCTCGCAAGGGTGATCCACGCCATCCGCATCTGCGTGCAGGCTGGTGGGAGCCGCGCCGTGGTATTCCGTCGCGACCAGGATCGGGAGGATGGGCGCGGTGTGGCTCGCCTCATGGAAGTTCTTCAGATCGAGCGCGTAATCCCAGACCTGCTCGCGGGCGGCCCGTTCGAAGGAGGCTGAACGACGACGACAGCGTCGATGCGTCGCCCCATGCGGGGGATGTTAAACTCGAGGAACAGTCCGCCCGTGAGGCCGGCGAGGGTCGTGCGGAGGAGGCTGATCTCCGCAAGCCAAGCGTCGCGCTGTTCGATATCGACAGCGAATGTCGAGTTCGCAGCCAGCGCTCCCAAGACCTCGTTATCCTCCGCCGAGAGAAACGCCGCGAGCGATGCGGCATACCATGCCCGCGATACCGCAGCCGTCGGAGCGATGGGTGTTCCCGCGAGTTGATTCAGCACGCCCGGACCGTGGCGAGGGGTGAGTGCGATGGGAAGCCCGTGGTACCGCGCTAAGTCGGCGGCGGACGGTATGAGCCGGAGATTGCCGGTTCACCGCAGAGGGAAAGCGTGGTAAGGGAATCGCATGAGTCTGACCATCACTCTTCCTGACGATTTTGCCCAGATGCTCGGGGCGACGGCGGAGGAACGGGAGCAGCGAGCCCGGGAAGGGCTGGCGCTGGAATGGTATCGCGAAGGGAAAATCTCGCTGCGCCGGATGGGCGAACTTGCGGGTGTGGGTGGGGATTACTGGGCTGCGGAGGAATTTCGGACGCGGCATCAGGTGCCACTGAACTACTCGGTCGAAGACTTCGAGTCCGATGGCGAGGTCGCCAACCGGGTCTTCGAGCGATGATCCTTGTGGTGGCCGACACGGGACCGGTGAATTACCTCGTCCTGATCGGCGCGATCGAACTGCTGGCGAGTCTGGCGGAGAAGACGGTGCTACCGGCTGCGGTCAGGGCCGAACTCCTCGCCGAACGCGCACCCGCAGCGGTGCGGGCGTGGGCAACGACGCTGCCCGCATGGGCCGAGGTGCGGACGGCAACGCGTCCGATCGAGGCGGACGACATCTCCGTGGCTGACCGTGAAGCCATCGCCCTCGCGAGGGAACTCGGGGCCTCGGTGCTCCTGATGGACGATCGGCAGGCGCGCCGCTGGGCGGCAAAGCTGGGAGTGTCCACGATCGGCACGGTCGGGTTTCTCGAAGCGGCTGCAGCGCGCGAACTCGTTTCACCTCCGCGATGCGTTGGAAAAATTGCGCGGCACCTCGTGTTTTCTAAGCGACGAAGTCGTCGAGCGTGCGCTCCTCCGCGACTCCGAACGCCGGCGGATCACCGGAAGCGGCGAAGCGGATCGCTAGCTTTCATGTCCGACATCTTCACCCCGGCCAAGCGTAGCGCGATGATGGCTGCGGTCTGAGGGAAGGGAGATATGAGTCCGGAGTTGCGGTCGGAATGAAGACTGTTGCCCCGTTGCCGGCCTAGCTTGGCTCTGGTAACCTGCGGCCATGACGCTCGAATTGCCCGACCTTCCAGCGACAACTCAAATGACGGGGGCCGAACTGCGGCTGGAACTGGCGTGCGCACTTTACGCGCAGGGCAAGGTAACGAAGGTGAGTGGCGCCGAACTGGCGGGGGTGGACTTTTTCAGCTTCCAGAAGGCTCTGGGTGAGCGGCGCATCAGTACTTACTCAGTGGATGATCTCCATGACGACTTGAAGACGCTGGATCGGCTCGTTGCCAAAGGCACTGACGAGCCGGAGAAGAGCTGACGTGCTGGTGGTCTCGGGCACTTCGGTGTTGCTGAATCTTTGCCGGATTTCCGCCGAGGGTTTGTTGCCAGAGCTTTTCCACGAGGTGTGGATCCCACCGGTGGTCGAGGCGGAGTTTTTACGTCTCGCAGCCGCGCGATCGCGTTTCCGAGGCATCGCGATGCCAGCGTGGGTGCGGGTTTCGCCACCGGTGCAGATGGCGCCGGCAGTCCTGGCCTGCTCCGGTCTCGACCCCGGCGAAAGCGCAGCTCTTTCGCTGGCGCTCGAGCTCTGCGCAAGCGCCGTGCTGATGGACGAGGCGGCCGGACGCAGGGCGGCGAGGACGCTCCATGTGGCGACGATCGGGATCGTGGGCATTCTCCTGCGGGCAAAGGATCAGGGACTGATCCCCGCCGTCCGTCCCCTGTTTGCCCGTTTACGTGAGGAAGCGGGGCTCTGGCTGAGTCCGGAATTTGAAGCTGAAGTACTGCGGCTCGCTGGAGAGTGAGCCGCCGGTGGGCCGATGAGCGACATCTTCACCCCGGCGAAGCGCAGTGCGGTGATGGGAGCGATCCGGGGGAAGGGGAACAAGGATACGGAACTGCGAATGATGGCGCTGATGCGGCTGCACCGGATTACCGGCTGGCGACGAGGCGTGAAGCTGACGGGGAAGCCGGACTTTGTCTTTCGGCGCGGGCGGGTGGCGGTGTTGGTCGATGGTTGTTTCTGGCATCGGCATCCGGGCTGCAAGTTCACTTACACGCCGAAGAGCCGGCTGGAATTCTGGCTGCCGAAGTTTGAGCGGAATGTGGCGCGGGACCGTTTGGTCACGCGGACTCTGCGCAAGGCGGGGTGGAAGGTGATTCGGGTCTGGGAGTGTGATCTGGCGGCGAAGCATTGGCCAAAGATCGCGAGGAGGCTGGGGCGGGCGCTGGCGGGCGCGGGGTCGTGAGATGAATTGCCCGGCGGCGGATCGAGAACGCGGAACACGCGGAAGAGGCGCGGAAGGTGGCGGAAAGCAGAGAAACTCAACCGGGCCATTCCGCATGTTCTGCGTTTTTTCCGTGTGTTCCGCGTCACCCTCTTCCCGTCCCGAAACAACAAATCCCGTGGCCGCCGGAGCGACCACGGGATGTGGTGAGACGAACTGCGCCGGGGCGTGGCTGCGTTACCGCAGGAAGGCTTCGTGCAGGCCGCCGTCGACGGTGATGACCTGGCCGGTGGTTTTGCTCAGGCGCTGGGAGATCAGGAGGAAGTAGGCTTCGGCCTGGTCCGCGGGGGTGATCGGCGATTTGGTCAGGGTGCGGTCGGCGTAGAATTGCGCGAGCTTGGCGACGAGCGAATCGGTGGCTTCGTCGTCGGTGTAGGGGATCGCGTATTTCGCCAGCGAGCCGATGACGCGGTCGCGCGGGAACATGGCGCTGCCGGCCACGACGGTGGCGGGGGCGACGGCATTGACGCGGACGAGCGGGGCGAGCTCGATGGAAAGCTCGCGCGTCAGGTGGTTGGCGGCGGCCTTCGAGCAGTCGTAAGCGACGGAGCCTTTTTTGGCGACGGCGGCGTTGGCGCTGGTGGTGAGGACGAGGTTGCCCCGGAGGCCCTGCTCGCGCCACGATTTCGCGGCTTCGTCGGCGACGAGGTAGCTGCCGGTGACGTTGATATTGAAGGTGAGCGCCCACTTGTCGTCCGGGATGTGACCGGTGGTGTCGCTCGGCACGAAGATGCCGGCGGTGACGGCGATGTGGTCGAAGCCGCCATAAGCGAGCGCGACCTGATCGAGCATGGCGCGGATGCTGACGCGGTCGGTGATATTCGCCGCGAGGCCGAGCGCCGGGCCGCAGCCCGAGATGCCGCTGCCGGCGACGCCGATGCCCTGGCCGAGCTTGTCGGTGAGCTCTTTCGCGGTCGCCTGCGCGGCGGATTCATTGAGATCGACGCAGACGATCTGCGCGCCTTCCTTCGCGAGCCGATGCGCGGTTTCCTTGCCGATGCCGCTGCCGGCTCCGATGACGATGACGATCTGCCGCGCGAGTTCTTTCTCCGCGGGCATGCGCTTCAGTTTCGCCTCTTCGAGCAGCCAGTATTCGATGTCGAAAGCCTCCTGCTGCGGCAGCGCGATGTATTCATCGATCGCCTCGGCGCCGCGCATGACTTCCACGGCGCAATTGTAAAATTCGGCGGTCACGCGCGACTCTGATTTGTCCTTGCCCCACGCGACCATGCCGAGGCCGGGGATGAGCACCACGGTCGGGTTCGGGTCGCGCTGGGCGGGCGAGTTGGCGTGTTTGCACTTGTCGTAATACTTCGCGTAGTCCTTGCGATAGCTCTCGAGACCTTTGCTGATCAGCTTCTTCAGCCCATCGAGGTCGTCTTTCTGTGGATTCCAGTCCACGTAGAGCGGCTTGATTTTCGTGCGCAGGAAATGATCCGGGCAGCTCGTGCCGAGTTCGGCGAGGCGGGCGGCGTCCTTGCTGTTTACGAAGCGCAGGATCTTCTCGTCGTCCTGCACCGTGCCAATGAAACGCTTCTGCTGCGAAACCTGTCCGCGCAGCCACGGCAGGATCGCCGCGAGCTTTGCATTGCGATCTTCCGGCGCGAGCGACTGATATTTCGCGCCGCCAAACGCCGTCGTGTCGCCACCTTTCGCCGCGTATTTTTCCTCGATGTAAGTCGCGGCTTTTTCGATGTAGCGGAGCGTCTCGGTGTAGCACTCCTTGTCGTCATCGGCCCACGAGATAAAGCCGTGCTGGCCCATCATGATCGCGCGGCACTTCGGGTTCTTCGCGGAGATCTCCTGCATTGCGAGACCGAGCTCGAAGCCCGGGCGCATCCACGGCACGTAATCCATTTCGCCACCGAAGATTTCTTTGGTCAGCTCGATGCACCGCTTGCTCGCCGCGATCGCGATGATCGCATTCGGGTGCATGTGGTCGGTGAACTTGCCGGGCACGAACGAGTGCAGCGGCGTGTCGATCGACGACGGGCGCGGGTTGAGATTGAAGGTGGTGTGATTGTAAGCCGCGACCATCTCGTCTTCCGCAGGCGACTTGAGGCCCCTGTCGGCACGCGCACCGTAAGATTTCTGCAGGCCCTTGAGTTTTGATTGGTAGAGCGAGGAGAAGAATTCGCGGCCCGCGGTGCGCAGATCGCCGCCCGAGCCTTTCACCCACAGCACTTCCACGTCCTCGCCGGTGAGCGGGTCCTTTTCGATCAGTTTCGAGGAGGTATTGCCGCCGCCGGTGTTGGTAATGCGCTGGTCGGAGCCGAGGAGGTTCGAGCGATAGACGAGGCGGGCCGCGCCGTCAGGCAGCGCAGCGGCCTTGGCGTCGTCCCAGGAGAAGTTCACGAATTTGAAGGAGGTGGACATGAGTGATTGGGGAATGATTGGAAAGTGAGCAACTTTTGATTGAGTTCCGCAATTAACGCAATCACAATCTTTGGGATGAACCACGAAGGCCCGAAGACCCGAACGACCTTGGAGGACGTGCGCCAGCCGTTTCCTTCGGGTCTTCGGGCCTTCGTGGTTTCCCTCCGCTGCCCGCTGTGAAGAAGCGTCGTCTCCGCCAGCGCCAGATTCTCGATCTCTTCAGCTCCGACTCCGAGCTGACCGTGACCGAAGTCTGCGAACGCCTCGGTGCCTCGCCCGCCACGGTGCGCCGCGAATTCGCCCAGCTCGCCACTGACGGCTTCGTGGAAAAAACCTGGGGCGGCATCCGCGCCAAAACTGACGCTCCCGCGCCGGTCGGCCCGCCCGCTTTCACCCATCGCCTGAGCGAACAAGCTGCCGAGAAGCGCGCCATCGCCCAGGCCGCCGCCGCGCTGCTCACGGACGGCGACGTGGTGATGATCGACGGCGGCACGACGACCTACCAACTGTGCGAGTTCATCGCGCTGAAACGCATCCGCATCATCACGAACTCGCTGGTCATCGCGCAGTCCATCGACCACCTGCGCGGCTCGCAGCGCGGCGCCGAAGTCTACCTTACCGGCGGCGTGCTCCAGCCGGAATCCGGCATCGTCGCCGGGCCGCCGGCGGAAGCTTTCCTCAAGCGCTACCACGCCGCGTGGGCGTTCCTGGGCGCCGCCGGCATCGATGAAAAGGCGGCGACGAACTACAACGAAGCCGTCCTCGCCAGCGAGCGCCTGATGATCGAGCAAAGCACCCGCATCGCCATCCTCGCCGACCACACCAAACTCGGCCGCACCGCGATGTGTGTGCTGTGCCCGTTGAGCAAGGTGGACCGGCTAATCACCAGCGTATCCCGATCGAACGCTGCGCTGCTCAAGCGGCTCGCGCGCGCCAAGGTGCCGGTGACGATGGCGAGTTAGGCGTGGCCCACGTGCCGGGGAGCACACGCGTCCCGCGTGTTGGTTTCGGCGTCTCGCCGAAACGAACTTGCTGCGACATGGGAACCAGGGGGAACGTGTGTCGTCGAATGCGCTGCACCGGATGAAAGTTCGTCGAGGCGGGACGCCTCGACCAACACGCGGGACGCGTGTGCTCCCCGGAGCTACCGCACCCGCCGAACGCGCACCGCGACATGCGCCGTGTCGGGCAGGATGAACTTCCGCAATTCCACCTCCACTGCGGCAACGGCAAACTCGGCCAGCACCAACGTCGCAATTGCTTCGGCGAGCGTTTCGATCAGCTTCCGCGGGCGCGCGGCGGCGAGCGCTTTTACGCGCTGGCTCACGGCGAAGTAGTCCACGGTCTTCGCGATGTCGTCGTCGAGATCGCGGAAGTCATTCGCCATCTCCATCACCAGCGTCACCGTGAGGCGCTGCGGCGAGGCGCGCTCTGCGTCCGGCACGCCGATGTGCGCACTCAGTTCCAGCGCTTCGATGACGATCGTATCTCGTGCCATCAGCCGATGCGGAATTTCAAGTCCCGCACCACTCGCGCGCCGAAGCGTTTTTTCAGCTTGTCGAGGATGTCGCGCTTCCAGACCCGCTCGAGCTCGAAGTGCAGTGCGGGCTGGAGCACCGAGACGTAGAGCACGCCGTCCTTGAGTTGCCGCGGTGCGGAATTTTTTGCCACGAATTCTCCGACCACTTCCTTCCACGCGCCGATCACCGCCTCGGCCTTCAGCCGATCTTTCAGCCCGAGCGTCGCCATCAACTTGGCGATGGCGTCGCCCACGCCGATGGTGCGGTCCGGTGCCGCGGGCGGCTGGGGCAGGCCGCGCCACTCGGCGAGCACACGCGCGCGGAGCTTCTCGGGTTTCATCGCGGCCACTTTCAGCGAATGCGGGCAAAAGAGAAGCCCTCACCGCGAGGTGAGGGCTCTCGAAATTTCAGGAATGCGCCGGACGATTACGCCGCGCCGTCTTCGCCGATCGCCTCGACCGGGCAGCCTTCCATGGCTTCCTTGCAGAGTTTGGCTTCGTCGTCGGACTCGGGTTGCTTGAAGACGAAGCTGTGCCCGCCGTCGTCGTTGCGGGTGAAATTGGCGGGCGCCGTCTCGCGGCAGAGATCGCAGTCGATGCACTGGTCATCGACGTAAAAGGTGCCGGTAATGTTTTCCGGGTATTTGTTTGCGAGGTCGGCCATAAGGTGAGCGTTTTTGGGGAGGCTGAAAATAGGAGTGAGCCTCATCAATGCAACGTCTTTTTGGCCCGCGCCCGGTCTCCCCGCCGGTAGGGCAGCCGCGCCGCGGGTTCCCAAACGCTCCGCCGGTAGGGAAGCCGCGCCGCGGGTTCCGCGACTTCCAAATTTCGCCGGGTCCACGAACCGCCTCGGCGTTTGGGAACCCGCGGCGCGGCTTCCCTACCGATGAGGGCTACCCCGCCCCGCAATCCAGTTGACCGTCTCCCCGCGCGCCGGGATGCTCTTTCACTCGATATGACCGACAAATCTCCCGCGCCCATCATTCCCGCCGAGGGCTGGCACGTCATGCATCTCTTTTACAAGGTGGACCAGGGCGCGTGGTCGCTCTTCGATCACGAAGAGAAGCTCGCCGCGCAGACCAGCCTCACCGAGCTGGTGGCCGAGATCCGCACCACCGAGGGCGCGCAGCTTTTCACCTACGCCATGGTGTCGCCGAAAGCCGACCTCGGCTTCATGCTGCTCTGCGCCGATCTGCAGATCGCGAATGCCTTCGAGAAACGTCTCAGCGCCTCGCTCGGGCCGGACGTGCTCAGCCCGGCTTACAGCTTCCTCTCGATGACCGAGCGCAGCGAATACACCACGAGCGATGCCGATTACGGCGCCTCGCTGGTCGCCGAGGAACAGCTCGAGGCCGACACTCCCGCCTACGAGGAAAAGATGGAAGCCTTCCGCCAGCGCATGGCGAAATACATGAAGGATCGTCTCTACCCCGTGCTGCCGCCCTGGCCGGTGATGTGCTTTTACCCCATGAACAAACGCCGCGGCACGGCGGGGCAAAACTGGTACGCGCTGCCTTTTGCCGAGCGCAAAAAACTCATGGGCGGCCACGCCAAAGTCGGCCGCACCTGGCACGGCAAAATCCTCCAGCTCATCACCGGGGCAACCGGCCTCGACGACTGGGAGTGGGGCGTGACGCTGCTCGCGCACGACCCGATCAATATCAAAGGCATCGTCTATGAGATGCGCTTCGACGAAGTGAGCGCGCAGTATGCCGAGTTCGGCGAATTTTACATCGGGCTGAATCTGCCGCTCGATGAGTTGTTCCGGCGCATCTTGCTGTGAGTGCTCGGCCCAGAAGTCAGATTTGGAACGCGAAACATGCGGAAAGAGCGCGGAACAACGCGAAAATGCGAAGCTCACCAGCTTCCCTTTCGCGTGTTCCGCGTGGCTTCCGCGTGTTTCGCGTCATCTTTCTCCACCCGCCTTTGAGTTAGCCCGCGAATGACACCAATGACCCGAACGAAGAACTCTGTATTCGAGTCATTCGCGTGATTCGCGGGCCCATTCCAAACGATCTTTCAGCCTCCTGCTCGCGCGGCACGCCGCTTTTTCCATGAACGCTTCTGCCAATCCGCCCGCCGTCGCATCGTCGTCGCGCGCCGGCTTCGTCCTGCTGGCAATGGTGCTCGCCGGCTTCGTCGCCTACGTCTGGCTGAAATCGGCGGAACTGCCGGTGGTCGTCGCCACCCACTTCGACGCCGCGGGGAAGGCGAACGGCTGGATGCCACGCGAGAAGCATCTCAGCTTCACGGTCGCCCTCGGCACGCTCACACCGCTCTTCATCGTCGGCATCTTCGCCTTCATCCGCCGCCGCCAGGGTTGGGGGCTGAACATCCCGAACAAGGCCTACTGGCTCGAACCCGAACGCCGGGCCGCGACCTTCGACTACCTGAGCCAGCAAGGACTGTGGCTGGCCACGCTCATGGCGGTGTTTCAGGCCGCGATCTTCAAGACGATCCTCGATGCGAACAAGCTGCGTCCGCCGACGCTCGCGACGGATGAATCGAAGTATTTGGGCATCGGCCTTGTCGTTCTGATCGTCATCTGGATCGCCGGCCTGCTCCTGCGTTTCCGCAAGCCGCGCGCATGAGTGCCAAGCTCGAACAACTGCGCGCCCAACTGCGCGCCAACGCGCCGCTGCTCGTCGCCTACAGCGGCGGCGTCGATAGCGCCGCGCTCCTCGCTGAGGCCCACGCGACCTTGGGAAATCAAGCGCTCGGCGTGATCGCCGACAGCCCCAGCCTGCCGCGCCAGGCCCTCGCCGACGCCCTCGCGCTGGCCGCGCAAATCGGCGCGCCCGTCGAAGTCATCCGCACCGAGGAGTTCGCGAATCCCGAGTACACTGCGAATCCGGTCAACCGCTGTTACTTCTGCAAAGCCGAGCTTTTCACCAAGCTGAACGACCTAGCGGCCGCACGCGGTTTCCGCGCCATCGCCTACGGTGAAAACGCGGACGACATGCGCCAGGTCCGCCCCGGTCGACAGGCCGCCGCGGAATTTTCCATCATCGCCCCGCTCCGCGACGCCGGGCTCAGCAAAGCTGAAATCCGCGCGCGCTCCCGCGAACTCGGCCTGCCCACCGCCGACGCTCCCGCGCAGCCCTGTCTCAGCTCGCGCATCCCTCACGGCACGCCCGTCACCACCGCCGCGCTCGCCATGGTCGAGCAAGCCGAAGCCTACGTCCGCAGCCTCGGCTTCCGCATCTTCCGCGTCCGCCATCTCACCGCCCCCGGCGAAAAGCCCCGCGCCCGTGTCCAAATAGCACCGGACGAAATGCCGCGCCTTCCCGAGCTACAGCCGCAGATTATCGGTGGCCTCACCGCCGTCGGCTACACCGCCGTCGAGATCGACCCGGCGGGCTATCGCGGCTAGCGAGCGGGCATGTCCGAGGAGGCGCTCCCCGCGATCAAACGCGCTCTGCGTGCTCACTTTGCGGATCACAATTTTCGCGTCGCGCTGCTCACCCTCTTCACCCTCGTCGCAGCGATCGCACTGTGGTTTCTGCTTCACGCGGCCATGCACTGGCTCGCGCTCCTCACGGTCACCGTGGTGAAAGGCACCGAAGCGCACGCGCCGGAATTCATCGATCGCTTCTTCTGGCCCGCCGCCGCCGCACTGCTCGTCCTCGCCTGGATCGATCGCCGTTTTCGCCCCGACGATCGCGCCCGCGACCATCGCGCCGCCGTCGAAATCGTCTGGGAGATCATCCTCGCCATCCCGCGCGTCACCCTCGCCATCGGCGGCACGCTTTCCAACTGGCAGCACCTCGACGAGCGCGAGCTCACCAGCGCCGCCGAACTCCTCCAAAACCTCGCGCAATACCGCAAGATCGCGCTGCATTCTCTCCCGCTGGAAATCCCGGACGACCGCCTGCGCTTGAAAGTGCTCTTCGCCCTGCAGATCACGCAGGTCATCGAAATCCGCCGCGAAAACCGGGAGCTGTGGATCGCGCTCAACCCGCTTCGACCAGCCAAACTTCTGCCCAAACCCGCGTCGGCTACTCGGTAGCCGCGAGGGTGCCGCGAGTCACGCCGAGCTGCGCCTGCGCGCTCAGCGTGCGCCAGGATTCGGCGGCATCGGCTTCGCCGGAAAGGAGCGCGCGATAGGCGCGGATGACGCGACGCGACTCGACGGCGTCTTCTTCCAGGAGCTCGATGCGGAAGTCGCGCAACCCCGCTGCGTGCAGCTCCGCGAAGTAGCCGGCACCCGTTTGTGCGACGGCGTTGAAGAGCGTGTTGCGGCAGCCGACGTCGGCGCGCAGCGGGTGCTCCATGCCCACGCGGTCGCGGAGGTGGACGCGGTGGGTTTCGCACGGCCGGCCGCAGTCGAGGAAACTCGTCCCTTTCGACATGAAGGCGGCGAAGACGCAGTGCTCCATGTGAAACATCGGCATGTGCTGATGCAGTGTGATCTCGAACCACGCGGGCGGCGCGGCTTCGAGCAGGTCGAGCACTTGCTGGATATTTAGGTCGTAGCTCACGGTCACGCGCTCGAGCCCTTGCGAGAGGAGGAATTGCGCGGTGAGCGGGTTGGCGACGTTCAGCGAAAAGTCGCCGATGCGGCGCAGCGGCAGCGTGCGGAAATAGTCGATCGCGCCGAGGTTGCGGATGAGCACGCCGTCGGGTGCGGCGTTTTCGATGACCGTGAAGAAGCCTTGCTCACCGGCCTTTTGAATACGCGGGGTGGCGAGGAAGATTTGCGCGCCGGTGCCGGATTCGCGCACGCGCTGCACGGCGTCCTTGCCGCGGCGGATGTCTTCGAAGTCGACGTAGATTTCTCCCACGCGCTCGGCGAGGGCGGCATCGACTTGCTCCATGCTGCGGCAGAGCACGCGCAGGGTCGGCTCGTGGCTCGCGGAGGCAGTGGCACGGATCGGCGTGAGGATTTCGGCGACGGTGAGCGGGTTTTCCGGGCGGGCAAATTCGCGCGCGGCGTCGAGCTGGAAGACGAGTTCGCGACGCAGGCGGTTGAGTTCGCCGATGGGCAGGATGACGTCGCCGTCGAGGTCATTGGTGAGCGTGCGCAGCTCGTAGGCGGAATCGCCGAAGCGGCCGAGGTGTTCGCGGAGTTTCTCCGTGGTGAGCGGCGCGGTGCGCGCGGCTTGGAGGGGCAGCGTGGAGTGGACACTCCGGGGAGCACACGCGTCTCGCGTGTGGGTCGCGGCGTCCCGCCGCGACGAACTTCCGGCGGCGTCGACCGCAGATGCTGCCTCCGGAAAAGTGGAAATCTCCGTGGCTTGGACACCGGTCTTGGATGCCACGTCGGTGGAAGTTCGCGAAGGCGGGACGCCTTCGCCAACACGCGGGACGCGTGTGCTCCCCGGAGTGGCACTCACGGTTAGCGGTTCATTCGCGTGGCCGGTGAGGTGGAGGTCGATGGGGATGCGGCGGCGCGGCTCGATGCGGCCGGTGAAGGATTGCGCGAGGCGTTTGTCGAGCGCGGGGTCGTCGGTTTTCCAGATGCGGTCGCCGGGCTTGAGGCGGGTGAAGTCGAGGTGATCGCGCTGGAAGAAAAGGCGCGTGCCTTTCACCTCGTAAATGCGGCCGCCCTGCTCGGCATTCGTGTCGCCGCCGGTGTCGAAGACCACGCCGTCTCCCGGCTTCAAATCGATTTCGGAGCGCAACTCGATGAAGTCGCGCCCGATGCGATCGATGCGGCCGGCAAAGGGACCGCGTTTTTTCCCGGACCGCGCGGGGACGAGCTCCTGATGGTTCACGCCGTGGAACCAGCCGGAATACAG
>Ga0209181_10003421_pt1 | contig 24528 bp, 23 predicted proteins | sample MAT05_FD_187208 | JGI IMG/M metagenome (GOLD analysis project Ga0209181, IMG submission 187208) | Freshwater microbial communities from Lake Fryxell liftoff mats and glacier meltwater in Antarctica - MAT-05 (SPAdes) (version 2) | ecosystem: Environmental > Aquatic > Freshwater > Ice > Liftoff...
GGTTGGCGCAGTTCCATTAGCATAAACAACAACTTCCGGTAGCCATCGAACCGGAACAGCTTTGCTTAGAGTTGGAATGATAGATGCTGCGGTTTGAATTGTGAGCAGCGGAAACAGGAGCGAGGCACTAAGACTGGCAAGTAAGTAGGTGCGCTTGAAAGCAAACTGGGTTTCGTTTTGCAACACAAGCCAGTATATTGCATAGAAGAAAACCAATCCTAGGTTTGCCTCAATCACATAGTTTAGGATCGTATTCATTGTTTTTTGATTTTGATTTTTTCAAGTTCCTTTACCAACTGATCAATATCCTGAACCTTTAAACTATTTTCTTTAGCAAAAAAGGAAACCAGATTTTGAAATGATCCATTGAAGTAACCGGTCACCATGTTGTTCAGGTAGAAGCGGGTATATTTTTCTTTGCCTATTAAAGGAAAGTATTCGTGTGTTTTACCAAAAGCTTTGTAGCTAACAAAACCTTTCTTCTCAAGAATTCGCACGATGGTAGAAACTGTATTGTAAGCAGGTTTGGGTTCGGGTAATTGTTCAACAATGTCTTTTACAAATGCTTTTTCAAGTGTCCACAACACTTGCATTATTTGATCTTCGGCTTTAGTAAGTTCTTTCATGTGTTAGTAATTATTTTTTTGTGGTCACATGGAATGGCTGAGATTATCATAGCTGGAGGAGTAAATGATCTCAAGAGCCACTTCATATAACTATTGATTACGTTGTAAAACTAAGGTATTAGTTATATAAGTCAATAGTTTATCTCAAATATTTTTTAAAGCACTTTAAATCAATTGCTTGTAAAGCAGTAGGCGAGGATGTTGGCGCCCATTTTTAAAGCTTGTTGTCTTTTTTCTTCAGGGTCGTTGTGGATGTGTGGGTCTTCCCAACCATTGCCCAAATCGCATTCGTAAGAATAAAAAACAAGCAGTCGGCCTTCATAAAACAGACCTAACCCTTGGGCTGGTTTCCCATCATGTTCATGAATTTTAGGGAGGCCATTGGGGAAATTAAACTTCTGGTGATAGATCGAGTGTGTAAAAGGAACTTCAATCAACTCAAGTTCTGGAAAAACTTTTTTTAACTCAATGCGAACAAACTTATCCAGTCCATAATTGTCGTCAATATGTAAAAAACCGCCACCTATTAAATAGTTTCTAAGGTTTTGAGCCTCATCTGAAGAGAAGACCACGTTACCATGCCCGGTCATATATAAATAAGGGTAATCAAATAAATCTGGACTGCCCACTTCGGCAATTTCTTCTTCCGTATTCAGGCTCATTCCTAATTCTTTGTTGCAGAATGTAATAAGGTTTGGCAACGCTGTTTTGTTAGCGTACCAATCGCCACCGCCATTGTATTTCAATTTGGCAATTTTAATGGTGGGCTGAGCGCTTAGTTGCAGGGACAGGAACAGAAAAAGGATTATCGGATGTTTCATAATTGTAAAGCTACACCAGAAACAAAAAACGATTGCTTTTTAGGGCAATCGTTTTTTTTGCGTACACTAATATTTTAGAATGCAAACCCTAAATTTAAGCCGAATCGAACGCCAAATCCGTCAAACGCGTTGGTATCAAAAGTATCCTGACCGCTAGTGACTTTAACATTTCCGCTAGAAAATTCAGGTCCAATAAAAGTATCAAGCGAAATCTTTTCTTTAAAAATCCATTGTTTTCCTATTACTAATCCGCCACCAAATGTAGATAAAGTGCCTTTATCAGTTGAGCCTGAGTTTGTGTCTTCTGAATTGAAATTCGTATACCTCACAAAAGGAGCAACATAAAAACCAGCAGGAGCTTCTGAGTCCGAGAGATAGAATCTATATTCCGGTGTAATTCCAATGAGCGAAAATTTTGTATTGCTCGGATTGTACGAAGTATAGAAAAACCCTAACTGGAAACTGCTGTTCGCACTTAACTTTCTCTCATACGAGACATTGAGTGTCCTAACGATGGGGCTGAAAATGTTGATTTTAAACACATTTTCTTGGCCTTTGCTCACTCTCATCGAAACAAGAATCAAAGCAATAACGGCAAACGATAATTTAATTTTCATTTTATTGTTGGTTAAATAGGGGCGTCAAATTTCGTTAAAATAGCTGCAAATAAAAATAATTTTTTTACGAATTAAACCTTTAACGAGTTCAACGCTCTAAAGCGCATTAAACTAAAATTCTATAACTATTATGAAAAATGTAAGCGTAAAGAGTCTTTCGGCTTTGACTTTTATCTTTCTATTATTTCTTACTTCATGTAATGATGACAAGATTGATTTCAGTAGCAACGATTCTCAAAGTGTTCAGGATGAAGCGGCTTCTGATGGGTATTTCGAAGACGCTGATGACATGGCAACACTTGCTGTTGCCGCAGATAATGCAACAGCCGGAGGTGGCCGAATTGGAAGCTCGGGCAGAATAGCCGGTGTTAAACCGGTGGACATTCGATTTAGTGATTGTGTAACCGTAACGCTTGAGCTTGCCGAAGGCAGCACTCAGCAAAATCCGCACGGATATATTACTATCGATTTTGGATCTGCTTGCACTGATATGAAGGGAAATGTTCGTTCAGGTATAATTCATGTAGAATTTATTGGTAGGCGTTTTCTTCCTCAATCAAAGATCATAACCACCTTTGAAAATTATAAAATCAATGGCGTTGAGATTGAAGGTACCCGCACAGTTACAAATGTTACCGGAAGCGTTGAAGATCGTCCAAAATTTTCAATAGTCATTATAGGTGGCAAAGCAACCTGGCCTGATGGCTCATTTGCAACTCGTGAAGCCAACCGCACTCGTGTATGGATAAGAGGCGCAAACCCACTTTTGGACGAATGGATTGTTGAAGGTACCGCAGCAGGAACAAATCGCAAGGGTGCTACTTATCAGGTGGAAATTACTAAGCCATTAGTTTACAAACGTGAATGTGCGATTGGCAGCCGAGTATTTATGGCTGTTGAAGGAACGAAAGTTTTGACAACTGATGGTAAAATAATTACCATTGACTATGGAAGTGGTGATTGTGATAAAACTGTAACGGTTACAATAAACGGAGTAACAAAAACCATTGAAGTGAAGGGAAATATTTAATTGTGAGATGGGTAAGAGTTAAGAGCCTTCCGCGAAAGCGGGGGCTTTTTTAGTTTAAAACCATTGTATTTGTTTTTTCAGATTTTTTGAACCCAGATTATCGTTAGGATGCATAATCTGCCCGTAGGGTTGACGATCCTGACGTTTACTGTCAGGATGTCAAGGTTAACCCTGACAATGAAAATCAACCAATGGGGAAAATATTTTTCAACGTAAGTGTTTTATTTTCATTCGTCAAATTATGCAAATGCATTTCTATTGCATAATGGGGGTTGAATCAGCAGACTTTTTTATATTTAAGAGAACCCCGTACTTGCAACCTAAATTATTCTATGCGCCAATACCTTGATTTACTAACTGATATTATTGAAAACGGTACATCAAAAACCGATCGCACAGGTACTGGAACATTTTCTGTTTTTGGTCGGCAACTTCGCTTCGACTTATCCCAAGGATTTCCGCTGGTGACTACAAAAAAATTACATCTTCGCTCAATCATTTATGAGTTGTTGTGGTTCTTGAATGGCGACACCAACATAAAATACTTAAACGATAATAAAGTTTCGATATGGGATGAATGGGCGGATGAAAATGGGGATTTGGGTCCGGTGTATGGAAGCCAGTGGCGCAGTTGGCCTGCACCTGATGGTCGGCATATCGATCAGATTACCAATGTTCTTAACCAGATTAAATCAAAACCAGATTCTCGCAGGCATATTGTTTCGGCCTGGAACCCGGCTGAAGTTGATAAGATGGCTTTGCCGCCCTGCCATGCGTTGTTTCAGTTTTATGTAGCTGATGGAAAACTTTCCTGCCAGCTTTATCAGCGCAGTGCCGATTATTTTTTAGGTGTTCCCTTTAATATTGCCAGCTACGCCTTGCTTACCGAAATGGTTGCACAACAATGCAATCTTAAGGTTGGCGATTTTGTGTGGACAGGTGGCGATGTGCATTTGTATACTAATCATATAGAGCAGGCACAGCTGCAATTAACCCGAACTCCCTATCCCTTGCCTAAGCTGGTGATCAAACGAAAGCCCGACAGTTTGTTTGAGTATCAGTTTGAAGACTTTGAGATTGTAGACTATCAATCACACCCGGGCATTAAAGCACCAATTGCAGTATAGGTTCCGGCTGTTAAATCATTTCGCATTCTTCGATAACTACCTCGGGTCAAAGACATCACTCTAACCCTCTCCGGAGGAAGGGGGACGAAATCGGATCAGATATACTTTAACAAGTTATAGCTAACATGCTATTATCCATTGCAATACTTATTTAGTGAATGAATTTGACCGCGGAGGTCTCTCTTCCCAGGCTAAACAAGTCAATAGTTATTCATTAATTTATTAGATAAATAATTTGTCAATTCCTTTTTCATATCTACTTTAACATCACTTTAAAAAAATAACCACTACATAACCCAAAACAACTATGAATTTTATTGAGACGGTCGACATGGATCAAACGGAAGTTGCAGAAATTCGAATTGACCCAATCACGGGCCACCGATCGCTATTTGCTAAGAAAGATTTTAAGAAAGATGAATTGATAATAAAATTCCTTGGGAAGAATATTCAGGCTACTCCAACCTATTTAACCGTGCAGATAGGCGAGCATGAGCATATCGAATTGTTTCCCGAATGCCTCGAGTGTGCAAATCATAGCTGTGACCCAAATTGTTTCTTCGATACCACAACCATGGACTTTGTTGCCCTTAGGCCGATTAAGGCAGGCGAAGAGTTTGCTTTCTTTTATCCTTCGGCCGAGTGGGATATGGATCAAGCATTTAAATGCCTGTGCGGAAGCAATAAGTGTATTGGCATGATCAAAGGAGCAAAATACTTGTCCGAATCAGAAATCAAGAAGTATCGCTTCACAGATTTCATTCAAATGAAGTTAAGTTCAGCTTCTTTGTAAGAATTTATTTATTGATGTTCTAAGAAGTTTGTGTAGAACCTTCGTCTCCCAATGGGGTAGACTTTCTACACGTTGAGTTGCGACTCACTGTTAAAGCGGCAATTTTTTGCTGTGGCATGATTGTAGTCACATGCGGGGAAAACAAACCACATATGAAAAAGATATTTTTAATTGGTTCCCTTATTCTAATCACTCATTTCTCATTTGGGCAGTATGCTTTGCAGAAAGGCGAAGCACAGTTTAATGCAGGCGTTGGTTTTTCTTCTTGGGGCGTGCCTGTTTTTGCAGGATTTGATGTGGGCGTACACCGCGATATTTCGTTGGGAGGTGAGTTGTCGGTAAGAAACTACAGAGATAATTACACCAACGCAAAGTATAAACATAATATCATTGGAATTTCTGGAAACGGAAACTATCACTTTAATACATTGCTTGAGATTCCTAAAGATTGGGATTTTTATGCAGGGCTAAACTTGGGATTCTATTTTTGGAATTCTTCAAATGACTACCCAGGAAATGAGAGGTCAGGTGTTGGACTTGGTGCACAGGTTGGTGGTCGATATTATTTCAGCGAGAAATTCGGGCTTAACCTGGAGTTTGGTGGTGCTAACACATTTTCGGGCGGCAAGTTTGGAGTCACGTTCAAATTAAAATAAATCTAATTATCGCTCCATTACTTTACATGTTGGAGGCGCAATCACTCTCAGGCTAAACCGACAACTATTTCCACAGTTTCGAAAACGTCCTTATACCAATCTCTCGATTAGGAACCGGGTATTTGTGATCAAGCTCACCTTTTAGTTTTAATGCTCAATGGCTCACATTTTTTAATTGGATATTAATCGCCTGCATTTTATAACAGAGTCAACTTAAATCAGCTATTTTTGCCGCTTATTAAAAAATACCCTTTTTGGGAGATAAAATACCTAAAAGGGAAATCCTTTTAGGAAAGATTCCGTTATAAATCGCGTATGGCTGAAAAGAGTAGCATTTTTGATATGATCGGTCCTGTTATGATCGGTCCATCAAGCTCTCATACAGCTGGAGTTGTACGCATTGCGCGCGCAGCCATTAAAATCTTGGGTGATATTCCTGATCAGGCTGAAATTACTTTCTATAATTCTTTTGCACGCACCTATGAGGGGCATGGGAGTGACTGCGCGATTATTGCCGGATTATTGGATTTTGAAACTGATGACAAGCGAATTCGTCAGTCGCTAGAGATTGCCAAGGACCGAGGCCTTAATTTTAGTTTTAAGTCAGTGGGAAATGCCTCGGCTTTACATCCAAATTCACTTCGCTTAAAATTGGTAAAAGGCAATAAGTCTATTGATGTATTGGGCGAGAGCAGGGGTGGTGGTATCATCAATATCGCAGAGGTAAATGGATTTAAAGCAGATTTTTCTGCAAGCCTCCACACATTAATTATTTTTGCCGATGACACTAAAGGTAGCATTGCCTTTATAGCAAATGTGCTTGCCCACGATGAATGTAATATAGCTACCATGTCGGTTTCCCGTAAGGGAAAGAATGATCAGGCCTGCCTTGTAATTGAAATGGATTCCGGAATAAAAACTGTAACATTTGATTACCTAAGGAGTCTAAGCTGGGTAAGAGAAGTGATTTATATACCGGATATTGTATTATAACTTATTATGAAAAGAGTAATTCTACTAATTGTATTTCTATCAACAGCCCTCTTTTCATGGGCGCAAGAGAAAAAAGTTTGGACATTGACGGAATGCATTGATTATGCCTTGCAAAATAGTCTTACCGTTAAAAGAAGTTTGCTTACAGTTGAAACCAGTGAGGTAAACCGGAATCAGGCAAAACTTCAAATGCTTCCAACCCTTAATGGTGGAAGTGGCTTTGGTTATAACTGGGGTAGAAACATTGACCCGACAACCAACTTGTTCATTACTCAACGAATCAATTCCTTTAATCTAAACGCCAGTACTTCCTTGCTGTTATTTAGTGGCTTTCGACTCTATAATTCTTATAAGCAAAGTAGCCTGGATAATGATGCAGCCAGTGAAGATTTTACGAAAGCGAAAAATGATGTTATTCTGAACGTGATTACGCTTTACACTTCTGTTATTTTTAATAAGGAATTGTTACAGAATGCTGAGTCTCAATTGTTGACAACCACACAACAATTAGACCGGACGCGGAAATTATCAAATGCAGGTTCAGTTCCAATCGGCAATGTATTGGATCTTGAAGCGCAGCAGGCAACCAATGAATTAAATCAAATTCAGCGCGAGAACACGCTAAATATTTCGATTCTTCAATTGAAGCAAGCTCTTCAATTACCAGCTTCCACAGAGATGGACATTGAAGTGCCTCAGATAGATGTGGGTACTGAATTAGTGATGACTGAAACTGCAGAACAAATTTATGATGCTGCATACGAATATTTGCCGCAAGTGAAGAGTGCCAGAATCAGACTGCAAAGTTCCCTTTTAAATGTGAAGTCTTCACGTGGATCACTTTATCCAAGACTTAGCATAAACGGAAATTTGTTTAGCAACTACTCAAGTGCAGCTGATCGTGCCAGGTTTATTGCCGATGGAGGTTCTCCAATCATTCAGGCAGTGCCAATTGGGTATGTGCAAGGTTCCAATGCTACTGTTTTTAGAGATACCTCTGTTCCTTCAGGCACAACGGTTGAGGGTTACGGAATAAATAATCAGATTGGTGATAACATTGCGCGTTCAGCATCGTTGAGTTTGCAGATACCTATCTTCAACGGCTACCAGACGCGTGCGGCAGTGCAACGCTCCATGATTTCAAATCAAAGTGCCACTATCGATTTAAAAGATACTGAAAATCAGCTTCGGCAATTGGTTGAAACTGCCTACAATGACGCAACAGCGGCATCTAAAACTTATCAATCTGCCTTAAAACAAGTGAATGCTAGACGCGAGGCGTTCCGCATGTCCAAACAACGCTTCGACCTTGGAGCAGTTAATTTCGTGGAATACCAAACTGCGGAAAATGCCTTGTTTCAAGCTGAGTCCGATTTGGTGCGAGCAAAATATGATTTCATCTTCAAAAAGAAGGTGTTAGATTTTTATCAGGGAAAACCAATTGAATATTAATATCTAAACTCTAATGGCAAAGCAAAAGAAAAAGTCGAACAAGTTACTCTATATCGGTATTGGTGTAGTTGCATTTCTAATATTGTTTCTAATCATTGGCAAATCGCAAGGTTGGATTGGTAAAGCCAAAACCATAGAGGTGGATGTAACCAAGGCTAAGAAGGTTTCTATTACTGAAAAAGTAAGTGCCTCTGGAACTGTGCAACCTGTTACGGAAGTAAAACTAGCTCCTGAAGTATCAGGTGAGATTATAGATTTAACCGTGGAAGATGGTGACTCGGTGCGCTTGGGAGAAATTCTTGTCAAAATCAGACCTGATATTTTATTAAGTCAATTGGAACGATCCGAAGCTGCATTAAGCCAACAACAAGCCAACATGGAATCTGCAAAAGCTTCCCTAGCCAGAGCGCAGGCAACTCAAATGCGTGCCGAGCAGGATTTTAAACGTCAGGAAAAGCTATGGAACGAGAAAGTGATTTCTGAAGCAGACTGGCAACTGGCACAACAGAATTTTAAAATCGCTAAAAATGATCTTAAGTCGGCTGAGCAGGCGCTAGAGGCTTCAAAGTTTGTTGTGAATAGCACCGAAGCAGGAGTTCGTGAGTCGCGTGAAAATGTGCGCAGAACATCTGTGCTTGCACCAATGAAAGGCGTAGTTTCAAAACTAAATGTAAAGAAAGGCGAGCGCGTAGTGGGTACGGCTCAAATGGCTGGAACTGAAATGTTGCGTATTGCCGACCTTAACGTTATGGAGGTTCGTGTGAACGTAAATGAGAATGATATTGTACGGGTTCATTATAGTGATTCTGTAATTATAGATGTGGATGCTTATGGAAACGTTAAGCAGTTCAAGGGCATTGTTACGAATATTGCCAATACCGCTCGTGATAAGGCGTCAACCGATGCGATTACTGAATTTGAAGTTAGAATCCTTATTCTTCAGTCTTCGTATGACGATCTTATTAAAAAAGGAAACCGTTATCCATTCCGACCTGGTATGACGGCTAGTGTAGATATTGTTACTACCCGCAAGGAAAATGTTTTATCGGTTCCCTTAGCCTCAGTTACAACTCGTAATCCTGATGAAAAGGAATTGGGCGAAAATAAAAGCGGGGATAATGACAACAATAATGATGACAAACCGCAGGTAACAGATTCAAGCAAGCCTAAGGCGCCTGAGAAAAAGGATAAGGTGGTTGTGTTTGTGAATGAAAATGGGGTTGCTAAAATGGTGGAAGTGAAAACAGGTATTAGTGATTATGATAATATTGAAATAACCTCGGGTTTGACGGATTCCTCTGAGGTAGTAACAGGGCCTTTCCTTGTAGTTTCGAAGCGATTAAAGGATGGCGAAAAGATCAGCATCAAGAAGAAGGAAGACGAAAAGAAGAAGGAATAATAAAAGAAATGAATAACACAAAAAAGTCCATCCACATTCGGGTGGACTTTTTTGTTCCTTAAGTTTTCCTTAGATAAATAAGTATCTTCGCATCAACCAACAATTATATGATTAAACACCCATGGCACGAAGCTTCAGCTGGAAATCAACCTCCTGAGTTTGTTAATGGCATAATCGAGATTTCTACTGGCATGCGTACAAAGTATGAGGTAGATAAAGAAACTGGCTTACTTAAATTGGATAGAATATTATATTCTTCAGTAATTTATCCGGCTAATTATGGATTTATTCCCCAATCGTTGGGGGAAGATAATGACCCGTTGGATATAATGATTTTGTGCCGTGAGCCTATTCAGCCTTTGTGTTTGGTGCCAGCCCGTGTTGTTGGAGTCATGCGGATGATTGACCAGGGTTTAGCTGATGATAAAATCTTGGCGGTAGCAATTAACGATGCCAATACAAAGCACCTGAATGATATCAGTGAACTGGCTTCTCATTTCAAGTTGGAGCTTAAGGAGTTTTTTGAAAGCTATAAAAAATTGGAGAATAAGGTTGTTACTGTTCCCGATTTTCAAGGAAAGAAAATAGCCATTGAAATTGTTAGCCAAGCATTGGACTATTATAAAACCAAGTACTAATTTTTTGTGTCAGTTTCACGCTCATTTCTAATTATTCAAACAGCCTTTATTGGAGACGTTATTTTGGCAACTGCGTTAATTGAAAAACTTAATAAATTTTATTCAGGCGCTAATATCGATTTTTTGCTGCGGAAGGGGAATGAAGGTTTGTTAGTCAATCATCCGCATTTGCGAAAAGTTTTAATATGGGATAAGAAGAAAGGTAAAATCAGGAACCTGTTCAAACTTGTTTTGTTGGTTCGAGCCAGAAAATATGATTCGGTTATTAACATCCATCGGTTTGCAAGTTCGGGTTTAATCACTGCCTTTTCTGGAGCTAATAACAAAATTGGGTTCGATAAAAATCCATGGTCCTTCGCATTTACTAAAAAAATTAAACACGATCTTGGTTCTAATCTTCATGAGGTTGAAAGAAATCAGAAGTTAATAGAACCGTTAACGAATGAATTGAGTGTTAGGCCCCGACTTTATCCAACTCAAATCAACTTTGATTTTGTTTCAAAATATAAGAAGGGTCGGTATCTCTGCATTGCCCCATCATCAGTTTGGTTTACAAAGGAATTTCCAGCGAGCCAATGGGTTGAGTTTATTAATACAATAAAGAATCAGTTTGAAAACATCTACCTAATAGGTGCTCCGTCCGATAAAGAAGTTTGCAATTCCATTTCGATAGAAACGTCCAATGAGAAAGTTATTAACCTGGCTGGCGAACTTAGTTTTCTTGAATCGGCTGCGTTAATGAAAGATGCTGAAATGAATTATGTAAATGATTCGGCTCCTATGCATCTGGCCTCAGCTATCAATGCGCCCGTCACTGCGGTCTTTTGTTCAACAGTTCCCGCATTTGGTTTCGGTCCGTTATCAGATCGCTCTTTTATTGTACAAACTCCGGAGCAGTTGAGTTGCCGTCCTTGCGGACTTCATGGTTATAAATCTTGTCCTGAAGGGCACTTTAAATGCGCTACTTCAATCACCACAGTTTCCCTTCAAAAATGCTTAGTTACATAAGCAGCCGCCTCCATCATCCACGCAATACCTACGTGAATTATAATGCCACCCCATACCGATCTTGTATTGAGTGCAATAATCCCTAAGATATACCCACCAAAAATTGAACTGATGGCTTCACCTGCTGGCTTTCCAAAATGAAGAAAGCAATAAATTATAACCATTGGCATTACCGCATGTTTACCAAGAATTTGTGCCATCCCTACAACAAAGAATCCACGAAAGAGGAGTTCGACATTTAGAAAATCAGCGCCATAGAGCAATTCAAAGATCATGGGTGGAAGAAACTTGGGCCAATGCAAGACTTCGGCAACTTCATTTGCTTTATAAACAGGATAGTAATTTGTAAAACTTTCATGAGTAGAAGCGAGAATGATTATTGGAGCAACAACTAAAAGAAGGTAGAAATAAGGTTTCAGGTTGCTATTTTGTTTTAGGCCGTAAAAGGCTGAATCAACCTTGTCCATCTTCCAGTAGAATAAGAGCACGGGTAAAAATATCAGAATAAAGGAAAGTAGTTGCGAAGTTATTTTATAAATCCACGTGTATAGTGAATAAGGTAGGTGTAAACTGTTTACTAGACTTTGCTGATAAGGAAAGCCGCGATCGAGGGATAAAATTAGTAATCCCACAATAGAAAAAATCCAAAACCTGGTGGCTCTCCAAAAAGAGCTTTCTTTCTTGTAGTATGAAACAAATGCACATGTGATATAATAACCAGCACTGTATAGTAGAAAATATAGCAAGATGCGAATTGGCTTTCCGGTGAACTGATCAATCCACTTATTCTCAAGATCTACAGAATAGTTGAAGTAAAGTACTCCTGCTAAGAATAGAACTAGCGCAGTGTAATACCCAAATTGAAAATCTTCCTTAACATGAGTTTTAATCATGAAGAAAATCTTTTTCACCTGTTAGAAATTGTTTAGGTGGGCGTAGACCAAATGCATAGGCATTCCCATTACTGTGAAATAGGAGCCATTGATTTTTTTGATTGCCACCATACCAATCCAATCTTGCGCACCATAAGCACCTGCCTTATCATAGGGCTTATAATTGTCGACATAGAACTCAATTTCTTCTTGGGTAAGTTTTTTAAAAGTCACTTTGGTGTGATCGTCAAAGCAGTCCATTTTTTCTTTATCCATAAGGCAGACAGCTGTAATCACCGTGTGCGTTTGACCACTCAATCGGGTGAGCATACCAATTGCTTCCGCGCGATCGCGTGGTTTGTTTAAAATTACACTATCCAGAATTACGATTGTATCAGATGTAATTACAATTTCGTTAGTAAGTTGAGATCTAAATACATCTGCTTTCTTCTCAGCCAGGTATTTAGGAACAAAGTTTACAGGTAGCTCGTGTGGAAATGATTCATCAATATCCGGAACCTGAATGGTAAATTGAAATCCGGCTTCACGCATTAGGTATTGCCTGCGTGGTGAGCTAGAAGCTAGAATAAGTGGGCGATTGAAATTCATGGAGCGAGTATTTTTACTCTAAGCTTATTAAGTTCGATTATACTATTGTCTTTTGCAGCCGCAACAATATCTTGAAAATGTAAGACTAACAACTGCGTTATTTCTTTGATGCGTAAGTTCCCAACTGTAACAAATACTAATTTGTAAGGCTTTCGGTTGAGTATAAATGAATGAAAGAAGTCTGTGTCTTTCGTGATGACAATTCTATTTTCCTTTAGGGATATTTCCCTGATCGTTTCATCGGAGGTTAGATTTTTATAAGGAAGTTCTACTGTATGAATACAATCAAATCCCGATTCAATAAATAATTTTGTTAAAGTTGCTGGCAGTTGTGCATCAATCAAAAATTTCATTGCGCCATCGAATAGGAAATGCCTTTATTCTTAAGTACCTCGGTTGCGAAAGCAATACAGGCCTTGATACCATCTCTTTCCAGATCAGGAAATGATTCTAATATATCCTCCGAGGAATCTCCAGCGGAAAGGTATTCTAAAATACTTTCTACAAGATATCGTGTATTGCGCACTGTTGGCTTTCCATGCCCGATTAGTGGATTAAGCGTGATGCGATCTAGAAGATTTGAGTCCATAGCTTAAAGTTAATTAAAATCAGTATATAGAATAAGTGGGCGATTGAAATTCATCTTCCCTAATCGAGCTAAATAAAAATCCACAAATTACTTTAGGGTAAAAATAGGTTGATTTCTGCGGCATAGTAAACCCACTGACACAAACTTTTTTAACCTCTTCAATAGAAATTTCTTGGGTGATGATAGCCATCTGGGCCTCGCTTCGAATTACTTTTGTAAGGCAATCTGAAAAACTGCGATCGAACGAAATGTTCTCTGACTTTCGTTGATCCTTACCCGGTATTCCTAGAATTTTTTCAATAATGAAATAGTGAAGTATGGTTAGGTCAAGCGCTTTTACTTCTTCAGGAAAATTCCATTTCATTTTAGCAAAGGCTTCAGGCTTTAGTCTGATTTTTAAGGTACGATCCTTAAACAAAATCCCGAAGGCCCATTTCTTACCAATGATAATTTCATTTAATGTATCGGCATCTTCAATTTCCTTAACATCAAAGTCAACGCGTAGCTTTTCAACGATTTCATTTTCATCAAAATCTTTAAATCCGTGAAGTAGCCGATGCGTTGGTAAAATACGAAGGTCATCCGCTTCTGTATTAGTCAAGTACATTAAATGGAAATTGTACCCTTCGTTGCCTGTGTGGTTAGGGTTTAGTGCTTTCTGTTTTTGCTTATACAACAAAGAGCCTTCATAGCGATGATGTCCATCTGCCAGAATAATAGATTTGGCTTTGATAACATCAATAAACTTTTGAATGATGTTCAAATCTTGTATAACAGCAAGCACATCACGCACACCCTGATAATCTTCACCCTCATAGATAGGAACCGTGATTGCCTCATCCATAAAGCGCTCAAGTTCATGTTCCGAATCGGTATATAGTCCATGGGTAGGACTCACATTCAGTTCGGTCTTTTCAAGAAGTTCAATCCGATCATTTACAGATTTTGGAATGGTGTTTTCGTGACGAAGAATTACCCGGTCATTCCAATCATAAGCCCGGATGTGGCAAATAAAACCTTTGCGACAAAACTCCTTTGTGCTTCCGGCAAGTTTAAAATATTGATAGTATACGTAGATGGCAGGCAACTTGTCCTGAATAATAACACCTTCGCTTTTCCAATTCTCCAAAAGTTGCCCTGCTTTATTAGCTGCATCCGCACCTTGTGGTACGGAAAGATGAATGGAATTATGTGGATTTTGATACAAGGCATTACGCTGTCGATCAGAAACAACATCGAAGAGGGGAGATGTTAACTCATCAATTTTTTGTTCTAAAGATTCGTTGTAACGCCACGCGCGGATCGGTTTTATTTCTGCCATCTGCTACACACGATTTTTTTTCCAGCGGCTGGTAGGAATAACAGTCTCCAATTTATTTTGGGCGGACTTAGCTTGATCTTTAACATAACTTGCTAATAAGGATGCAAGTATTTCCTCTTCTTCAACAGGCTCCGGTTTCAATGCTTCTGGTGTAAAGTATTTCTCCACAAATTTTGTATCAAAGTTACCTGAACGAAATGCTTCATGATTCATTACAAATCGGCAAAATCCCAGTGTTGTTTCAAGACCCGTAATTTCATATTCATCAATAGCACGGATTGTTTTGCAAATAGCAAGCTCACGAGTTTCGTCATGGCAAATCATTTTAGCAATCATGGGATCATAATAAAAAGGAATTGCCATTCCTTGTTCAAAACCATCATCAACCCGAATGCCATGACCTTGTGGACGTTTGTAGGTCTTTAATGTGCCAATATCTGGAAGAAAATTGTTAGCCGGGTCTTCCGCATACACCCGAACTTCAATAGCATGACCTCGTATTGTCAGATCTTCTTGCTTGAATGGAAGTTTATCACCTTCAGCAACGCTGATTTGAAGTTTCACTAAATCCAACCCGGTAATTTGTTCGGTTACTGGATGTTCTACTTGAAGGCGAGTATTCATTTCCAGAAAGTAGAAATTCTTGTTTTCATCAACAATGAACTCAACCGTGCCGGCATTGTAATAATTGGCAGCCTTGGCGACATTCACTGCCGCTTCGCCCATTTGCTTCCTGAGTTCCGGAGTTAATATAGCTGAAGGAGCTTCTTCAATTACCTTTTGGTGTCTGCGTTGTATGGAGCATTCGCGCTCAAAGAGGTGAACAACATTTCCATGTTGATCGCCAAAGATTTGGAATTCAACGTGACGAGGCTGAGTTACATATTTTTCAATAAATACTGAGCCATCGCCAAAAGCGGAAGTAGCTTCGCTAACAGCTCGGTCCATTTGATTTTCAAAATCACTTTCTTCATCTACAATTCGCATCCCCTTGCCGCCACCACCTGCACTTGCCTTGATTAGAATAGGATAGCCAATTTCCTTAGCTATTTTTTTGGCTGCGTTAATATCAGAGATGGGTTCGGATGTACCCGGTACAAGTGGAACATTGAACTTAGCAACAGCAGCTTTAGCAGCCAACTTGCTGCCCATAAGTAGGATTGACTCAGGGGAAGGACCAATAAATATTAATCCTGCATCGCGAACCTGCGCTGCAAAATCTTCATTCTCCGAAAGGAAGCCATACCCTGGATGAATAGCGTCTGCATTTGTTTGTTTTGCAGCAGCGATGATTTTATCGATCACCAAGTAAGATTGTGAGGATGGCGGTGGACCAATACAAATAGCTTCATCCGCAAAACGAACATGTAGTGCATTTCGATCAGCTTCACTAAATACTGCAACTGTTTTAATTTCTAATTCACGAGCACTTCGCATAATTCGCAGCGCGATCTCCCCACGGTTAGCAACTAATAATTTCTTAATTTTTCGCATAGATTTTAACCAATACAATGCTAACGATTATAAGTAAACCTAAAAAATCCTGGTATGGGTTGGTAATTGGGTATCTATTAAATTTTCTTATTTTTGCGGCAATTTTAGCTGATAATCAGTAGCTAAGGCTTTGAAAATCAGACAATCTAAAACCCACATAAACTACCTATTACGATGGTTGACTTATTTTCAAAGTTGCGCATGGAGGCGGGTCCGCTTGCCAAGTATTCTCATTTACCTGACGATTATTTTTTCTTTCCAAAATTGGAAGGAGAGATTGGTCCACGAATGAAATTTGGAGGAAAAGAGGTTTTGAATTGGAGTTTGAATAACTATCTCGGATTGGCCAACCATCCTGAAGTAAGAAAAGCTGATGCCGATTCTGCGGCTGAATATGGTCTTGCCTCGCCTATGGGCGCTCGCATGATGTCTGGAAATTCAGTGCATCATATTGAATTTGAAAAGCAACTTGCTCAGTTTGTTATGAAGGAGGATGCCATGCTCCTGAACTATGGCTATCAGGGTGTACTTTCTGTTATAGATGCCTTGGTTGATCGCAAGGATGTAATTGTTTATGATTCAGAATCGCATGCTTGTATTATTGATGGTGTGCGCCTGCACATGGGTAAACGTTTTGTGTATCCGCATAACAATATGGAGAACCTAGAGAAACAACTTCAGCGCGCAACCAAACTTGCCAATGAAACAGGTGGCGGAATACTAGTTATCACTGAAGGTGTTTTTGGAATGTCTGGAAACATGGGCGATTTAAAAGGAATTGTTGAACTGAAGAAGAAGTACAATTTTAGATTGTTGGTAGATGACGCCCACGGATTTGGCACCATGGGTGCAACTGGCGCAGGCGTAGGCGAGGAGCAGGGCGTTCAAGATGAAATTGATTTGTACTTTTCTACGTTTGCTAAATCAATGGCAAGTATAGGTGCATTTGTAGCGGGCGATAAAAATATCCTGAAGTATTTGCGCTATTCGGTGCGTTCTCAGATATATGCTAAATCATTGCCCATGCCGTTCGTCATTGGTGGATTGAAGCGGCTGGAATTGGTGAAGAAGCATCCGAAAATGAGGGTTGACCTTAAGAAAATTATGGCTGCTATTAAAGCTGGATTAAGAGACCGTGGGTTTACGATTAACCCAACACAGACTCCACCTACACCAGTACTCTTCAAGGGGGGCGTTGGTGAGGCAGCTAATATGTCGATGGATTTAAGGGAGAATTATGGCATTTTTTGTTCGGTGGTTATCTACCCCGTGGTGCCAAAAGACGTAATTATGTTCAGAATTATCCCTACGGCAGCCCATACGCTGGAAGATGTGGAAGAAACGCTAAATGCCTTTTCTGCGCTAAAAACGAAGCTTGACAGCGGTTTTTACGAGAAAGAGGAACTTGTTACGGTAACCAAATTCTAATAAAATGGGTTTTTAGCTTGTTTTTGAAGGTTTTTGCTTAAATTGGCACAAGAAATTTTAAATCTTAAACCAAAACATCCTATAAAATGGAAAAATTTGAAGCACTAAAGTCTCTAATTGCATCACTTGAAGGCGATGCAGATAAGTTCTACAACAAGGCAAATAGCGCTGCCGGAACGCGGATCAGAAAAGGTATGCAAGACCTTAAAAATGCTGCCCAGGCAATCCGTCAGGAAGTACAAGAATTGAAGAACAAGGAGCAGTAATCCTTTTCGGATGAAGAAATTAAAGGCTGAATCAACTGATTCAGCCTTTTTTGTTGGTTATAACTTCGATTTTAATCAAGTTTCATTAATTGATGGTAGGTTGAAACCCTGTATCAAATCAAAATCAGCCGCTATTTTTATTTGATTTTTTATCATCAAGCCTTTTCTTTAAACTTTTTAAAGAGCTACATTTTAATATTCTGTTCATGACGAAAGTATTATTGGTAAATCTGGTTAGCGCACTTTTTATCTTTCTATTATTTCCTATTGCAAACCAAGCGCAAAACTTTATTACCATTTGGAAAACAGACAATCCAGGCACCTCAAGCCCTGTACAAATCACAATACCTAATACGGGAGGTGGTTATTTATATAACGTTGCATGGGTGGAAGTAGGATTTCCAGTTAACAATGGATCACTTACAGGTCTTCTGGGAAGTACTACCATTACATTTCCAACGGCAGGAACCTATCGTGTCGAGATCTCAGGTTCTTTTCCGCGTATTTTTTTTAGTGGTGCTGGCGATCGAAATAAAATACTAAGTGTAGAGCAATGGGGTGATATTGCCTGGACTTCCATGAATTCAGCATTTCGTGGATGTGAAAAGCTAGTTATCAACGCAACGGATGCTCCCGACTTATCGGGCGTAACTGATATGAGTTCCATGTTTCGGGGGGCTACTACAATGAACCAGAATATTAACAGTTGGGATGTAAGCAACATCGCGAACATGAGCCTTGCGTTTAATGGTGCTTCTTCGTTTAACCAACCACTCAACAATTGGAATGTGAGCAATGTCACCACCATGAACTCTATGTTTTTTGGTGCCGATGTTTTCAATCGAGATCTCTCGAATTGGAATGTTGCCAACGTCACGAATATGGCCGCCATGTTTCGAAATGCATTTGCTTTTAACGGAGATATAACGACCTGGGATGTGAGCAACGTTACTACAATGGCTGGAATGTTTGTTTTTTGTACTTCATTCAATCAGGATATTGGTGCCTGGAATACAATTAAGGTAAAAGATATGTCGAGTATGTTTGTCGTTGCAAATATATTTAATCAGAATATAAGTGGTTGGAATGTAAGTAATGTGGTAAACATGTTTTCAATGTTCGATGGCGCTCGGGACTTTAATCAACCGATGGACGCTTGGAACGTGAGTAGCGTTACAAATATGCAACGGATGTTTAATAATGCCGGTGACTTCAATCAAGACCTGAATAGTTGGAATGTAAGTAGTGTAACCAACATGGCATCAATGTTCGAGAGCGCTTCTATATTTAATGGAGCCATTGGCAACTGGAATGTGAGCAGTGTAACGAACATGAGCTCTATGTTTAGAAATGCGAGTACTTTTAATCGGGATATTTCAACCTGGAATGTTGGCAACGTGACCAACTTTGGCTCAATGTTCAGCTTTGCCGGGGCCTTCAATCAGAATATTGGATCATGGAATACATCAAGTGCAACAACCTTGAATGGGATGTTCACATTTGCGGATGCTTTTAATCAGGATATTGGAGGTTGGAATATTAACAATGTAACAAATTTGAGCTCAATGTTTATAGGTGCTAATTCTTTCAATCAAGACATAAGCACGTGGGATGTCAGCTCGGTTGTAAATATGACTTCTATGTTTAGTTCCAATAGTACCTTCAACCAGGACCTTTCCAACTGGGATGTAAGTAATGCAGGTTTTATGGGGAACATGTTTTGGGGTGCTACGGCATTCAATCAAAGCCTGGAAGCATGGGATGTACGCAATGTAACCAACATGAATAATATAATTAGTAATTCCGGGATTTCAATCTGTAACTACGATCAAACATTGATTGGTTGGGCATCATTACCCTCCTTGCGGAATGGAGTTGCATTGGGCGCATCAGGTGTTTTCTATTGTAATGGGGAGACGGCCAGAAATAATATCCTTACTTCCTATGGCTGGACTATAGTTGATGCAGGTTTAAATTGCACAGGAAATGAAATTTCTGTCTACGAAGGGACCAGCATGGCAGGTGCAACCATTACCAGTGGACAGGTTATTGGTTTGGATTTTGGATCGGAACTACAAGGTACCGATGTGATTCGCCAGTTTACAATTCGGAATCAGGGAACCAGTCCGCTAATAATTACGAATATTTCCATCACCGGAACAGCTTTTAGTTTATTGTCAATACCTCCCGTTTCGATTGCTCCTTGTGCAACGGAAACCATCAGTGTGATTTTGAGTGGTTCTAATGCAGGAACTTTCAGTGAGACAATCACTATCATAAATAGTGATGCAGACGAAGGAACGTTTGTGTTCGGAATTTCCGGAACAGTTACAGCTTCTACCTGCACTGTTTTGCCAACAGTAAACGCGGGTGTTAATCAGATAGCTTGTACTGGGGCGACCCTATCGCTTACAGGTACCTTGGGTGGCAGCGCAACGGCAGCCGGGTGGTCAACTAACGGAACCGGGTCATTTAATGATGCCACTTTACTTAATGCAACTTATACCGCTAGTGCAGCTGATGAACTCATGGGTTCAATTTTTCTTACCCTTACCGTGGCAGCAAATGCTCCTTGCCCACAAGTTGAAGATCAATTGCTCATCACTATCAATCAACCTATTGTAGCGGGTTCAACTTCTATTCAAACTAATGTTGGTCAAGTTGTAGCAGTAAACAGTGTAACCGCTTCTACAATAAACCCTGGAGACATAATATCCACAACGATTATTCAAATCCCCCTAAAAGGAACTGTTGTTGCGAATTCTGATAATACAATTAGTTATACCGCCTTAATGGGAACCGTTGGAGCCGATTCATTCCTCTACCGAATTTGCAACCAATGCAACTTATGCAGCGATGGCACGGTAAGCGTTGATATACTTAATGAGCCTCCCATCATTACGGTGCCAGCAGATCCGATAACTTCCGTTGTTGGTCAATCTATAATAATTCCATTTAGTAGTTTCTTTGCGGATGTAAATGGTAATATAGATTTAAGCTCAATTAGCATTGTGACTGAGCCCACGAGCAATGCGGGTGCTTCTTTTAATTCAAATTTTGATCTTATTCTGGACTACTCGAGTGTATCTTTTACAGGAATCGACCAACTTGCCATCGAGGTTTGCGATTTGCTTAATGCTTGTTCTCAAATAACATTAGAGATCGAAGTGGCTGGCGAGATTATCCCGTACAATGGAATATCTCCCAATGGAGATGGAAAGAACGATTATTTTAAAATTGAAAACATACAGTTTATTGAACCTGAAAATAGAGTAACTATTTTCAATCGTTGGGGTGATAAAGTTTTTGATATTGAAAATTATAACAATGATTTAAAACGATTTGAAGGCAAACAAACCAATGGTAAAGAACTTCCGTCAGGAGTTTACTTCTATAGGGTTATTTATTTAGGCAGTAACCAGCGCGATGAATTAACGGGATATATTACAATAAAGCGGTAATTAATTCTTCTGAAAATCTTAAAGGTTCTTAAATATGAAATTAATCCTGTCTTTTAAACCCCGGGATGCTTCCGCAAGAGGTAACCTGACATGAGACTGACAAATACCCAAAAGACTCAAAAGATGCTTAACACCTACAGGATTTCCTTCTTCATACATGGGACTGTTGATTTCAAGAAGTTTAAATTGTTCAATCTGCGCTTTCGGAAGATTTCCGGCAAGTGCATTTTCTTTAATCTTTAAAAAAACTTTCGGCAGTGCATTGGCCAAAACAGAGATAACTCCAACTCCTCCAATTGAATAGATCGGAAGGGTGAGCAAATCATCACCAGAAATAAGTAAAAACTCTGCTGGTTTTTTCTTAGCGATCACCATGCATTGCTCCAGATTTCCAGAAGCTTCCTTAATGCCAATAATATTTTTCAGTTTTGCTAATCGCAATGTCGTTTCGGCAGTTATGTTTGAGGCTGTTCGCCCAGGCACATTATACAAAATAACCGGCACAGGCGATGCCTTTGCTATGGATTTGAAGTGCTGATAAATTCCTTCTTGTGATGGTTTGTTATAGTATGGACTAACAGACAAGATCGCATCAACTCCTGATAAGTTAGTAGATTTTATTTCTTCTAAAACACTTTGTGTGTTATTACCTCCAATGCCATAAACAATAGGCAGGTTCTTACGATTATTATTCTTAACAAAATCGAGCACAAGTTTCTTTTCTTCTTTGCTAAGTGTAGCAGCTTCACCTGTTGTGCCAATTACAACATAGTAATCAACACCTTTAGCAGTATAAGTTAAAAGCCTTCTTAAAGCTTTATAATCAATCTCTCCTTTTTCGTTCATTGGTGTAACTAAGGCGACACCGGTGCCATGCAACTGCTTCATCATCTTAACTGACTAGTGTAACTATACATTGTTTCTATCAATCCTTTATTTGTTCCTTTCTGTTCAATCATTAATTCAAAATAGTCGCGCTCATTGTCATTAAACCTACCAATCCGGCATTGTGCTTTGCACCGTGCGAGCAAATTTAGCAATAGCGGATTTGATTCACGATCTACATAAAATAAATAGTCGAACTCTGTATTGATAAACTTATCTGCTGCGCTCGATTTCAGGTTTCCAAAAAATGATAGATCCTCTATGGTAAAGAAATCAAACTTGAACTCGTAGTTTTCCTTTTTTGCGGGAAGGTATTCCAAAACCGTTACTTTCTTGCCGTCTTTTTCCAGCAAGTGAATGAATTCTTTTACGTCCTGGTGTTTTTGTTTGTCCTCAACACTAAAAACAACTCCCACGTTAGTCGCTTGTTTGTATGGTTTGCTGCCACGCAGTGTTTTATTCCTTTTGAGCGCTGTGGTCGTGCGCATTTTAAGAAAGTTCATTTTAAACATAGCCGAAAGCTAATAAAAAGTGGGGGAATGTGTCGAGATTCATTTCTTAAGCATGGCACCAAACTCTTCTTCCGAGATTATTTTTACTTCAAGTTTCTGAGCTTTCTCGCGTTTGGCGGGTCCCATGTTTTCACCTGCTAAAAGATAATCGAGTTTTCCGGAAATAGATGAAAGCACCCGACCGCCATTGGCGATAATAATATCCTTCAACTGGTCGCGCTCGTAATTCTGAAACACGCCCGAAATCACAAAAGATTTATCATCTAAAACATTGCTGAGTTTCTCAGCTTCTTTTTGGGTTGATTCAAATTGTAATCCAGCTTTCTGTAAACGGTCAATCTCACGCAGGTTATCCGGATCTTTAAAATAGTCAACCACGCTTTGAGCAATCTTTTCACCCACTTCGGGAGCTTCCATTAATTGATCGTAAGTAGCAATGGAAAGCGCATCCATCTTCTTGAAATATCGAGCTAATTTTTCGGCCACTGTTTTTCCAACAAAGCGAATACCGATACCAAACAAAACGCTTTCGAAGGGTTGATTTTTAGATTGATTGATTCCCTCTAAAATATTTTGAGCTGATTTATCTTTTACCTTATCAAGTTCCAGTAGTTGCTCTCTGGTTAAATAAAATAGATCCGCTGGTGATTTTACAAATCCTAACTCGAACAATTGACGAATAGTTTGCTCGCCCATGGAATCAATATCCATGGCTTTGCGCTGAATGAAATGTTCAATCTTGCCTTTAATTTGTGGCGGACAACCCTTTTCATTGGGGCAGTAATGGTTGGCTTCACCTTCCTTGCGAATCAGGGGAGTTTTACATTCCGGACAATGGGTGATATATTCAATTGGTTTATTTGAAGACTTTCTCTTTGCAAGAAGTACACCTGTAACCTTCGGAATTATTTCGCCACCTTTTTCAACAAAAACAATATCACCAATGCGTAAATCGAGTCTTGTAATTTCATTGGCGTTGTGGAGTGATGCGCGCTTTACAGTTGTACCGGCTAAAAGTACAGGTTCTAACTCGGCAACAGGAGTTACTGCACCCGTGCGCCCAACCTGATACGTGATCCCATTTAGTCGTGTGCTGATACTTTCAGATTTGTACTTGTAAGCAATTGCCCAACGCGGACTTTTTGCCGTAAAGCCTAATTGTGATTGCTGTTCAAGGCTATTCACCTTTATTACTACACCATCAGTATCTAGCGGAAGTTCCAAACGCTTTTTCTCCCATTCATTTATGTAAGCAATCACCGTTTCAATCGATTTGCATTGCTTGTAAGTCTGCGAGACTTTAAAGCCCCACGATTCCAATTTGTGAATCGATTCGGAATGAGTTTTTATTTCTTTATCTACACCCAGCAAATAGTAAACATAACAATCCAATTTTCTTCTTGCTACTTCGGCAGAGTCCTGCATCTTAACTGTACCAGAGGCTGTGTTGCGGGCATTGGCGTACGTTTCTTCCCCAATGTCTTCCCGATCTTTATTAAGTTGTTTAAAAACATCTTTTGATAAAAAGACTTCTCCGCGCACTTCAAATCGTGCTGGAATATTTTTAGTCTTTATGCGCAAGGGTAAACTTCGGATTGTTTTTATGTTTTGTGTAACGTCATCGCCCCGCACACCATCACCGCGCGTTACAGCCTTCACCAGCAAGCCATTCTCGTAGATCAGGCTGATAGAGACACCATCAAATTTTAATTCACAAAAGTATTCGTATGGATCACCATCCAGTCCTTTAGCAACACGACCATCAAAATCGGTTAATTCCTCGGCCGAATAGGTATTACCCAATGAAAGCATTGGGTATTGATGAATGACCGTTGCAAATTCTTTGGTGATGCCGCCACCTATACGTTGAGTAGGAGAGTCGGGTAGGCGTAATTCAGGAAACTCGTTTTCAATTGATACTAGGCTGGCAA
>Ga0209181_10003422_pt1 | contig 24522 bp, 18 predicted proteins | sample MAT05_FD_187208 | JGI IMG/M metagenome (GOLD analysis project Ga0209181, IMG submission 187208) | Freshwater microbial communities from Lake Fryxell liftoff mats and glacier meltwater in Antarctica - MAT-05 (SPAdes) (version 2) | ecosystem: Environmental > Aquatic > Freshwater > Ice > Liftoff...
GCCAGGGCGAGCGCGCAGACCTTGACGGCGAGAACGACGTGGTAGCGTGGATTGACACGGCAAGCCCACCTCAAGACGCCAACCTGGTTTCACCTTTCTTGATTGACTTCGGGGAACTCATCGAGTCACGAGATCGTTGGAGCACAGTTGGCACCCCGAAAAAAATGTCGGCTGTCGGGTCGATCAACCGTGAGTTCGACGGACTGAATTCGACTCGCTGCTGCGAGCCAAGTCTCCGCAGTGAGCGGCAGCAGTGCAGCGGCAGGGGCGCTCCACAACAGACTGCTTCTGACCAACGACGCGCATTCGGCTCACGCGCTGCGATGCAAGAACTAGTTGCGCTGCTTCCATCAGGACAGATGACGCGAGCAGCCATGACAGGCCCGAGGCGACCGGTAATCTGTCTTCGAAACCGCCGCGATAGCGCCGGCCCGTTGAACGACCAGTTTCCGTTCAAGCTGTCGTTACATGACCTATCTCGACCGGCAGCAACCAGTCTCAAGCGGGTACTCGCTTGGATCTGGCGAGCGTCAGCAGCTGGCCGCCTGTGCCCTCAACGGCCGGCCGGCGTCGGTCCAGACAAGTTGACGCCAACATGCCCGATGCACTGGTTCGGGTTCGGGTTCGGGACAGTCCTAATTTGGACCGAGGGCACAGAACCGTCGTCGCCCCGGGCCATGCCGTCGCCTCTGGTTCAGACGGCGTCAAAGGCGAGTCCCGGCAACTAATCGCCGCGCCCAAGGCGCAGCGCTTGGAGTCGAAGCGACATCCACTTTTTCGTACTTTTTTCGTACCGCCAAGAAAAAAGCACCTGGCGTTTCCGCTAAGTGCTTGATTTCCCTACCGAATTTGGTAGGCGCGAATGGACTCGAACCATCGACCCCCACCATGTCAAGGTGGTGCTCTAACCAGCTGAGCTACGCGCCTGTCTAACCAGTAAGTATATATGAGCAACTGCGGGCTGCTGTTGCTCGCAAGCAGCGGCAAGGCCAGGCGCACCGTGGAATGGCACGAAGACGCGCTTTGCAGCTTCGCGACATCGACGCGGCGCGAGCCTCACCTGGCGCCGAATCAGACCCTTACAAATCAGCGCCTCCGACCACATGAACGCGCGCATCGGCAATGCACCTAGGGAGTGTGGCCACCCGACCGGCTGCCTACACTGCGGCGCTCAATGTCCTTCGATAACGATCCCTCCGACTTGCCGAGGCGCGCCGAGGCCGCAGCGCAGATCATCGGTGACTCGCCGGCGCACGAGCACATGCTCGCACAGCTGCGCCGCATCGCCGCCAGCGAAGCGCCCGCCCTGATCGAAGGCGAAACGGGCAGCGGCAAAGAAGTTGCGGCGCGCGCCATCCACTACGGCGGTGCGCGGCGGGCGGGGCCTTTCGTCCCCGTGAATTGCGGTGCGCTGCCCGACTCGCTGATTGAAAGCGAACTGTTCGGCGTCGAACGTGGCGCGTTTACCGATGCCCGGCGGTCCCGGCGCGGCCTGGTGGCCGAGGCCACCGGCGGCACCCTGTTCCTCGACGAGGTCGACGCTCTGAGTGCCAAGGCGCAGGTCACCTTGCTGCGCTTCCTGCAGGATCAGTGGTACCGCCCGGTCGGCACGACGCGTGAAGAGCGCACCGACGTGCGGCTGATCGCCGCGGCCAACCGGCCGCTCGATGGCCTGGTGCAGCGCGAACTGTTCCGCGCCGACCTGCTCTATCGATTGAAGGTGCTCACGCTGTGGTTGCCGCCGTTGCGCGAGCGCGCCGACGACGTGTTGCTGCTGGCCCGCCACTTCATCGTCCAGCTGGCAGCCAAGTACCACGCGCCCGCCAAGGGAATCGACGCCGCCACGCACCGATGGATGCGCGGCTATGGCTGGCCGGGCAATGTGCGGGAACTCGAAAACTGGGTGCACCGCCAGTTCCTCATGTGCGACGGACCCAGCATCTGCATCGACGGGGTGCCGGCCGGGCCCGGAGCGGACAATGTCGCTGCAGACGAGAGTTCGGTCACCACACAGGCCTTTCATGCGGCCAAGGCCGAGGCCGTCCGCCGGTTCGAGTGCGACTACCTGAAACGTGTGCTGAACCAGGCGCGCGGCAACGTCAGTCAGGCTGCCCGGCTGGCCTGCAAGGAGCGGCGCGCCTTCGGCAAGCTGCTGAAGAAACACGGCATCGAGCGCGACGAAACACTGATGCGCTGAACAGGCTGGCGGTGCGGCGCCATGTGCCGTTCGCTGTTCGCCGTTCACTGGTCGCAGTTCGCCTCTCATCGCACAGCGGGCTGCACGCGCCCGCGCGTCCTTCCTGGCAGGCCCGTCAAGGCCAGCGCCCATCCTCCCGTCGCCCCGAGTGGCCTCGGGAGATCAGCCCCGAACACCGCCCGCAATGCCTGCCACCCGGCAGCGCCATGCTCGTTTACGCCGGGTATTCCGTGACCCGGTGGGCAGCAACTCACCCAGGGCTGGTGTCCTGCCCGGCCGCTCGCATCAATCGCCTGCCGCCCTGCTGAAAAGCTCGGTTTCACACGTTCGTGGGATGGGTCGGCGCTGGCGCGCCAGGGGCTGGATTCCCGGCCGGCAGGCTGGCATCCGGTTTGCAATAGAGATTCAGCGTCCGCGGCCGTTGCCCGCGCCGCAGGCGAGATGGAACCGACCCTTCAACAAGCCGTGGCGCAGGCCATCGAGGAGCACTTGTCGACCTACCCGCAGGCCGCTGATTCGGCGGCCGGGGTGGCGCGCTGGTGGTTGTCGACGGCCGGCGTGCTGGCCTCGGCGGGCGAGGTGGAGCATGTGCTTGCCGACATGGTGCGGCGGCATCGCCTGCGCTGCGTGAAGCTGGTCGATGGCACGGTGCTGTATTCGAGGACGCGGGCTGAGCTGCACTGAAGCCGGTCCGGAATTGAGATCAGACGAAGAAACCTTGCAGCAGCGCTTCAGTCGCTGCCCAACCCGAAGGAGCGAACCATGGCGGTGGCAGTGACCTATCCCGGCGTCTACATCGAAGAAGTGCCCAGCGGCGTTCGCACCATCACCAGCGTGGGCACCTCGGTGACGGCGTTCGCCGACTTTTTCCGCGAAGGGCCGATGGACCGCGCCGTCGAAGTCTTCGGCATGGCCGACTTCACCCGCGTTTTCGGTGGTCTCGACGACCGCAGCGAAGCGAGCTACGCGATCTCGCAGTTCTTCGTCAATGGCGGCTCGTCGGCGCTGGTGATCCGCTGCGCCAGTTCGAGTGTCGCCAACCCGCTGGCCGCAGCCAGCGTGGGCATCGCCGCCGGCACCGCTGCGGCCACCGCGGTGATGACGGTAACGGCAGCCAACCCCGGTGCTTGGGGCAACGGGCTGCGCATCGACATCGATGCCGCCACCACCGACCCCGCCCGCTACTTCAACCTGACCATCAACCGCCACGCCTCGGACGCCGCCGCCGCGCCGGTGGTGGCGCAGGAGCGCTTCCTCAACCTCACCCTGGATGAAGCCGACACCCGCTACGCCCCCGATGTCGTCAATCCCGACAGCAAGCTGGTCGTGCTCGATGTGCCTGCCGTCACCACCTCAGTGCCACTGGCCGGAGGCACCACCAGCGGCGCGCTGGCGCTGAACCAGGCAGCACTCGACGGGCTGGGCACCGCGCCGGCCAAGCGGCTGCTGGTGCGCGGCGGCGCCAGCGGCTCGTTCTATGAAGCGACGCTGCCGACCTGGGCGGCCGGCGCCGTGGTCGGCCTGGCACAGTTGGCATCGCGGCTCGAAACCGCCATCCGTACCGCGGTCGACAGCAGCGGCGCAGGCGTGCCGACACCACCGGCGCTGACAGGCGCCACCGTCGCCGTGGTGGGCATCCTGGCCGGCAACCGGCTGGCCGTGCGCGCCGGCCGCGGCGACCCGGACCGCGACTTCCTCGACGTCATCGGCTTCCAGGACGCCGCCGGCCCGGCCGACACCACCGTCACCGACCTGCTGCTGACGGTCGCAGCCACCGGCAACGCGCAGCGCTACGTGCTGGGCAGCGGTGAGGCCGACGACCCGGCCTATGTGCAGGGCGACGCCGGCGGTGACGGCTTGCCGCCCGACGCCGATGCGCTGGTGGGCGCGGTGGCCGACGCCAACGACCGCGGCATCTACGCGCTGCGCAAGGCCGACCTCTTCAACCTGCTCTGTCTGCCACGCGCCGCGGCCATCGTGCCCGAGACCAACGGTGAGGCGCAGATGACGCAGATCGTCTCGCGCGCAATCCAGTTCTGCGGCCAGTCGCGAGCGTTTTTCATGCTCGACATTCCGGCCACGGTGAACGATGTCAGCGAGATGAAGGACTGGCTCGATGTGCACGCGGCGTTCCGGAGCCGCAACGCAGCGGTCTTCTTCCCCCGCCTGCGCATCCCCGACCCGATGAACGGTTTCAGGCTGCGCTCGGTGGGCTGCAGCGGCACGATGGCCGGGCTGTTTGCGCGCACCGACAGCGAACGTGGGGTCTGGAAAGCGCCGGCAGGCATCGAGGCCGTGCTGCGCGGCCTGTCGGGCATGGACCTCAAGCTGACCGACGCCGAGAACGGCGTGCTCAACCCGCTGGGCATCAACTGCCTGCGCGTGTTCCCGATCTACGGCAGCGTGTCGTGGGGCGCACGCACGCTCGACGGTGCCGACCAGGCCGCCTCGGAATGGAAGTACACGCCGATAAGGCGTTTGGCGCTGATGCTCGAGGAGTCGCTGTTCCGCGGCACCAAGTGGGTCGTCTTCGAGCCCAACGACGAGCCTCTCTGGGCGCGCATCCGCCTCAACCTGGGCGCCTACATGATGGGCCTGTTCCGCCAGGGCGCCTTCCAGGGCGCGAGCCCGAAGGACGCCTTCTACGTCAAGTGCGACGGCGAGACCACGACACAGGCGGATCGCAACCTGGGCATCGTGAACATCCAGGTCGGCTTCGCGCCGCTGAAGCCGGCCGAGTTCGTCGTCATCAGGATCCAGCAGATCGCCGGCGATCTGTAACCCCGGCCCGCACCCAGGAGAACCTTCATGGCCAACACCGGCTTCGTGGTCAACACCCACCGCATCGACCCCTACAAGAACTTCAAGTTCCGGCTGCTGTGGGACGGCAAGGCCGTGCTCGGCGTCAGCAAGATGGGCGCATTGAAGCGCAGCACCGAGGTCGTCAAGCACCGCAGCGGCGGCGACAACAGCTTCGACCACAAGTCGCCGGGCCGCACCAGCTACGAGGCGGTGACGCTGGAGCGCGGCATCACGCACGACCTCGACTTCGAGAAATGGGCCAACCTCGTGCACACGTACCAGGGTGACCCGGGCATGGACCTGGTCAACTACAAGAAGGACCTGACGCTGGAAGTGATGAACGAGCGTGGTCAGGTCGCCATCCGCTACTTCCTGTACCGCTGCTGGGTCAGCGAATTCACCGCCATGCCCGACCTCGACGCCAACGCCAACGCCGTGGCCATCGAGCACCTGAAGATCGAGCTCGAAGGCTTCCTGCGTGACGCCGACACCACCGAACCTGCGGAAGCGAGCTGAAGACCGCACCGGTTGCCGGGCCGCGGAACGCACCATGACCACCCTCGCCATTGACCGCGAGCGTGTCGCCCCGCCACCGCTGCGTGGCGGGCGCTGGCACGTGCGGGCTTACGGAAGCGAAATCGCGGATCTCGACATCCACTTTGGTCATGGCGCGGCGCATGGACTGACCTGCGACCTGCTCTGCGCCTGCCTGCGCGATGAATCCGGCTGCCCGGCAGCATTCGACGATCTGATCACATGGACACTGGCGCGCCGGCTGCAGGCCCTGCTGCAGATTCGCCTGGCCGAGCAACCGGAGGCGAAACTGTCAGTGGCGGCGGCCTGCGGCGCCTGCAGGGGCGGGTTCGAGTTCGAACTCGAACTGGCTCGCTTCGTGCAGCCTCTGGGCATCGACCGCGACCCGCCAGCGTTGGCTTGGCCAAGCCCCGACGGCCACGCGCTCACCGTGCGCCTGCCCTGTGCCGCCGATCTGCAGGCCTGGCAGGCGCAGGGCCTGCACAGCAGCGCACAACTGGCGGCTGCGCTGGTGGAAACGATGGACGGGCTGTCGCCCTCTGCCGGATTCATGCTGCCTGAAAGCTGGGCAGTGGCGCTGGCCGAACACTTGGCCGAGGCCGACCCGCTGACGGCGATGAGCGTCGCCGCAGCCTGCCCTGAATGCGGGCAGCACAACGATGTGGATGTCGACCTCGAAGGTCTGCTGCTGGAAGGTTTTGCCAGGACGCAGCGCCAGTTGCTGGACGATCTGGCCCGCATCGCATCGGCCTTCCACTGGAGCGAAACGCAGATCCTGGCCTTGCCGGCCTGGCGCCGCGCCCGCTACCTGGCCCGCATCGACTCGATGGAATCGACATGAGCAGCTACTTCACGCGACTGGCCGCCAGGCTGGCGCCCGTCAGCGCGCCCGTCAGCGCGCCGGGTCGTCAGGGTGCAACGCCTCTTTTTCGCTCTGGGACAGATGCGCAGGCGGCCCGCGAAGTTCCGGGTGCAGAGGCCCGATCAGTCGCGTCGAATGCCGGGGCGTTCGGCGTCAGTCCCGGCCAGTCATTCGCGTCGACGGCGACGCTGGGCTTCGATACCGCCGCGGCAGGCTCTGCCCCGCGCGGCGTTGGCCTGGCACCCGGCAACCCAACGCAAACTCCGTTTCATATCCCGCTTGCGCATGCCGGCGGTCGCGCAGCGCCGACGTCCTTGCCGCCGGCCGGCCGGTCCGCGCCGCAGACGGGCACCACGATCACCCAGCCGCTCACGCAACACATGGCGCGCCGAGTGATCGACGCCACACCGTCGCATGCCCCTTCGACTTCTCATGCAGACCGCTTGCCAGGCCCACCGACCACTTTCGAAACCGAAGGCCCGAGTACGCAGCAATTCCTCGCGCAGCCAGGGCTGCTGGAACCACGGTCCACGGTTGCAGTCGATCACGACGCAGCAGCCGAACGGCTGGCTCTGCCGCTGCAGGACGCATGGCCTGCAGGAGCCTCGGGGCCAGCACAGCCGGCCGAGCCCACAAAAACCCTCGCCGAGCGGCACATGCACAGGGCAATGCGCCCAGCCACCGAACCGCGCTCGCAGCGCGCTGAGCCTCGCCATCACCGCGAGCCGACCGCACCACGCATCGATGTCCACATCGGCACCATCACGCTGACCGTGCGCGCACCCGCCCCGACCGCCACGCCGGCGCCCCAGGCCGCGCCCCGCCCCGAACCGCGCCCGGCCTTCTCGGCCAGCCGCCACTACCTGCGCTGCCCCTGAACCATGGCCCTGAGCGCGACCACGGAAGCCATCGGAGCGGTCAGCGAACTGCTCGCCACACGGGTGTCGTCGCGCCTGAACAACCTGCCTGTGCTGGTCGGCCGGCCGTCCGACGCCACCAGCGTGCAAGGCTCGCGCTGCCTGAACCTGTTCCTCTATCGCATCGGCTTCGACGGGCACCTGCGAAACACGCCGCTCGACGCCGGCCAGCAGCCGCCGCTGTGGCTGGTGCTGCACTACATCGTCACCGCATTCGACCTCCAGCACGAGAGCGAGACCAGCGCCGCACACCGCCTGCTCGGCCAGGGGCTGGTCGCGCTGCAGGAGCTGAACTATCTGCGCCCGGGCGTCTCGCTGCAGGCGCTGGCCGGCAACCCCGAGCCGCTGAAGATCACTTTCGACGAGGCTGACCCTGAACTTCTCAACAAGCTCTTCAGCGGCGCCGAGCAGCAATTCCGGCTGTCGGCCGCCTTCCAGGTGCGGCCCGTGATGCTTGCCACCGACGCCGCGCCCAGCTATGCGCCGCTCGTCACAAGCATCGGGCCACCGGCCACGCCGGGCGTGATGGTGCTGCCTTCGATGGGCGCGCGGCTGACGTCGATCGAGCCGGCGCGCTTCACGGCCGGCCAGCGGATCGCGCTGCGCGGTGTCGACCTCGCGGGCTACGACCGCATCCGGTTCGGCGGCAACCTGCTGATCCCGCTCGCCGCCGAGGCTGAGGACCGCGGCGACGTGCTGCGTTTCGAACTGCCGGCCAATACACCGATCGCCGCCGCGGGTTACGCCATCAGCGTGAGCCGCACGCTGTCCAGCGGTCACGACATGACGAGCACGCCCGTGCTCGGCGAGTTGCTGCCGGTGCTGGGCGGCGTGGCGCTCGACGGTCTTCTGACGCCGCTGAACGCCGCACCCGGCGCACCGCTGCACGGCAGCTTCACCGTCAGCGGCGCGCAGTTCGGTGGGCCTCTTGAATCGATCTTCGCAGCGCTGTTCCGGGACGGCGCGGCACAGATCCAGCTTGAACCCTCCACGCCGGCCACCGCCACCAGCGTGCGCTTCACGGTGCCATCGGCGCTCGCGCTGCCAGCCGGCAGCTACCGCGTGCTGCTGCGCGTCAACGGCCAGCAGGCCTCGTCGTCGCCTGAGCTGGTCTGGTCATGACCGCGATGAACGAACAGGCTTTCATCGCCGCCAGCTTCAACCCGCTGGTGGCGCCGGGCGACGCCGTCACCGCGCTTTGGCTGGCCGAGGTCACGCTGCGCCTGCGTCGCGAACTGGCCTGGTGCTGGCAGCTTTCAGGTGCGCAGGCGGACGCGCAAAGCAGCACGGGCGGTGGCTCACCCTTGCCGCCGGCCGTGGATGCACTGTCCGACAGCATCGACCGCTTGCGCCACCATGACACCCGCGCCGCCTTCATGGTCGACGACGCCACGGCGCGTTATCTGGGCGAGCAGATTGCCTCGGCCCGTTCGCAGCGGCAGCAGCTCGGAAGCGGCCTTCGAAGCGGCTCGCGCTGGCAGCATCTGGCCGACCGTGCCGGCCTGGACGACACCGCACAGTTCGTGCTCGCGCTGGCGCTGGCAGCGCGCACCGACGCCAGCTTCGGCGCGGTGGCTGCCGCCTGCCAGCATGAGAGCCAGCGCCCCTACGCCACGCTGGCGCTGGCGCAACGTCTGTGCGACGAGCCGCTGGGCGTCATCGCCTGCCTGGACCCCGCCCACGCGCTCTATCGCCACGGCCTGCTGAGCGCACCCACCTCCGCCGACGGATCGCCGTGGTGGCTGCCGCTGGAGCTGCCGGCGCCGCTCGCGCTGCTCCTTCTCGATCCAGCCGCGCCCTGGCCGGCATCGCTGACGCCCGTGTCCGTGCCCGTGCCGGGGCCCGCATCTGACTCCATGGCTCACGACGCCGACCGAGCCGCCGCGCTGGCATGGCTGCGCGCCCTGCCGCCACAAGGCCTGCAGATCGTGCCGCTGGTGCTGCCCTTTGGTGGCGAGCCCGCGCCGCAGGCCGCGGCTCTGGCAGCCGCCGGCGGCCGTCCGCTGGCCGCGCTGGCGCCCGATCTGCGCGCCGACCACCCTGCACTGCCCGGCCTGGCGGCTGCCGCCTGGCTGCTCGGCGTCGACCTGCTGGCACCGCAGGACTGGGCTACGCACCCGGGCGCGCTGCCACTGGAGCAGGCGCTGGCGCCGCTGGCCGCGCTGCCGCTGCGCTGGTGGCTGCCGGTGGCCGACGCCACGGCCGTGCGCGCCATGCCGGCACGCTGGCTGGCGCCCGCCTTGTTTCTCGCAGCGCTGCCTCTGGCCGAGCGGCGTGATCGCCTGGCGGCAGCGTTGCCACCGGCGCTTGCCACCGTGGCGCTGGAAGCGGCCCGCCGTTTCCGCCTCAACGACCAGGCACTCGGCCAGGTGACGGCCACCCTTCGCACCCTGCCCGAGGCCGATGAACACACCCTGCACGCGCTTTGCCGCGCCGCAGCCACCGTCGACATCGGCGCGCTGGCGTTGCCCGTGGCACCGCGTTTCACGCTGGCTGAACTGGTGCTGCCGCCGCGCCAGCAGGGGCAGTTGGCCGCCATCGTCAGCGCGATGAGCACACTGGCCCGCGTGCACCAGGAATGGGGCACCGCGAAGGCCTGGAACGAAGGCGGACTGGCGGTGCTGTTCTGCGGCCCGCCGGGCACCGGCAAGACGATGGCCGCCGAGGTGCTGGCCCATGAATTGGCGCTGCCGATGTACCGCGTCGATCTCTCGCAGGTCGTCAACAAGTACATCGGCGAGACCGAGAAGAACCTGCGCCGCATCTTCGACGCCGCGGAGGCCGCGGACTGCCTGCTCTTCTTCGACGAGGCCGACGCCCTGTTCGGCAAGCGCACCGAGGTGAAGGACGCCCACGACCGTTACGCCAACATCGAGGTCAGCTACCTGCTCGAACGCATGGAGCGCTTCAAGGGCCTGGCAGTGCTCGCCACCAACCGGCGCAAGGATCTCGACGAGGCCTTCGCACGGCGGCTGCGTTTCATCATCGACTTCCCGTTGCCCGGCGCGGCCGAGCGTGAACGGCTCTGGCGCTCGATGTTCCCGCCCGCCGTCGACGTCTCGGGACTGGACTTCGGCTTCGTCTCCCAGCGTTTCGAGATGGCCGGCGGGCCGATCCGCTCGGCCGCCTTCAACGCCTGCCTGCACGCGGCGGCCGTGCATGGCGGGCGCCGTCTGGTGGCCATGCCGGAGCTGCTGCTGGCGGTCAAGCGCGAGCTTGAAAAAGCCGGCCGCGAGACGCAGCGCGAGCAGTTCGGCCACTACGCCAGCCTGTTGGGCAGCAGCGAATGAACCGCATCCGCATCGACCGCCTCGACCTCTCGTTCAGCGGCCTCGCGCGGCCCGCGGCGCTGGCTGTCGAAGCCGCCTTGCCAGGTGCCATCCAGTCGCAGTTGGCGCAGCGCCTGACGCAGCGGCTGAGCCGCTCGGGTGCGGCAGCGGCCGGCGCGCTGGCGCGGCTGGATGCGGCCGACCTCGGCACGCTGGATATCAGCACCCGCCAGGATCCGCGCGCCGTGGCAGACGCCATCGCACTGCGCCTGGCCGACTGGCTCGACACGCAGCTCGACGCCGCCTCGCCTGCGGCCGGGGAGCGCTGAATGGCGGTGCGCGGCGCGCTCATCGAGTACAGCGGGCAGTTCATCGGCCCGCTGCCCAACATCGTGGTGTTCCAGTTCAACCCCGAGCAGATCGTGCGCACGCTCACCCTGGCCGGACAGGGTGCCGAGGGCAATGACCGGCGTCAGCGCGCGCAAACCGAACGCAGCACCAGCGCCGGACCGCCGACCGAGGAGTTCAGCGTCACGATCGCCCTGTCGGCGGCTGAAGATCTGGGCACCCCGGGCCCGTTCGCCGGCGTGACGCGGCTGTACGGCGTCGGCCCGCAGATCGCCGCGCTGGAGAAGATGGCCTACCCGGCCGGCGGCGGGGGCCTGCTCAGCGCCGCCATCGACGCCGTGGGTTCCCTGATCAGCGGGCCGGCGGCGGCCGGCGCCACGCGGCCGATCCCGCGCGAGAGCCTGCCCCGGCTGCTCTTCATCTGGGGGCCGATGCGCGTGCTGCCGGTGTCGATCAAGTCGATTCGCATCACCGAGCAGGAATACGACAACCTGCTCAACCCGACGAAGGCCGAGGTCGAGGTCGGTCTGCGGGTCGCCACCGCCCCGGCCAGCGACGACCTGCTGGCGCAAGGCGCGCTGATCTACACCAACACCCAGAAAGAGCTGCAGGCGGTGGCGCAGATGGCGCGCGGCATCGCGTCGTTGCCGGCCGTCATCGGCTTCTAGTCCTTCAAGGAGTCATCGATGTTCCTCAAGAACTCCCGCTACTTCGGCCTGCCGACGCACACCGTGCCGGACGGCAAAGGCCAGCCGGTCAGCCTGCTGACGCCGCGCGCGCTGCCGGCCACGGCGGGCGATGAGATGGTGGTGGCGGCTCACGATCAGCTCGACGCCCTGGCCGAAACACACTTTCGCGACGCCACACGCTACTGGCACATCGCCGACGCCAACACCGCGCTGCGCGCGGGCGAGCTGACCGACCCGCCGGGCACCACGATCCTGCGGCCACGCAGCTGAGCCGCCGCCCCCGGAACCACAAGCCGCCATGCCCGTCGCCACGATCAGGCTGTTCCTCAACGACACGCCGGCCAGCGAAGAGCAGCTGGCAGTGTTCGGTGCGATCCGCGTCGACCAGGGCATCGGCGTGGCCGCCGAGGCCGAGCTCGACCTGCCTGTGGGCACCGACGACGGCGGCGCCTGGCAGTTGCTGGAAGACGACTTCGCGCAGGCCTTCGCCCGCATCCGCATCGAGGTCAAGGTCGGTGACGGCGAGTTCGTGGCCTTGATCGATGGCCCGGTGGTCGCCCAGCGTTTCGATCTCGACGCCACACCCGAGGCCAGCCAGATGACGCTGGTGGTGCACGACGACAGCGTGCTGATGAACCGCGACGAAACCGTCGTGCTGTTCGAGGACATGTCGCCGTCGGACATCGCCAGCCGGCTGTTCAGCGAAGCCGGCTTCGAAGCCAGGGTCGACAGCGTACCTGCCGCCGGCAGCGCCTACACGCGCCAGGTGCTGCAGCGCGGCACGCCGATGCAGCTGTTGCGCCGGCTGGCCCGTGAACACGGCTTTTTTGCCTATGTCGAGCCGGGCCTGACCAGCGGGCGCAGCGTCGGCATCTTCCAGCGCCCGCTGCCGGCCGATGACGCGCTGCCCGAACTGGTGCTGCTCGGCCCGCAGCGCAACATCGGCCGCTTCACGGCCGAGTTCGACGCCCTGCGGCCGCAGGCGCCGCAGGCTGCCAGCGTGCTGGTGAACGATCTCTCGGTGGTCAGCGCCACGGCCGACGCCGCGCCCAGCGCCGCGATGGGGGACGAAGCGACTTTCCAGGTGCTGACCCCGGCACGCACGCTGCTGACCGCCACCCGCGAAGAGCAGGCCGACCTCGACGCCGCCACCGCCGCCGGCGCCGACCTGTCGAGCTGGGCCTGGACGGCACAAGGCGAAGTGCAGGCCGACGGTTACGCCGGCGTGCTGCGGCCCTACCGCAAGATCACCGTCAGCGGCGTCGGCGGCCACCTGTCGGGCGACTACCTGATCAGCCGCGTCAACCACCAGATCGGCGACGCCGGTTACCGCCAGCAGTTTTCACTGACGCGCAACGCGCGCTCGGCCGGCACAGGTGCCGCACCCGGCATGCCGGCAGGGGTGTTCTGACATGGCCACGCAGATCGACACCTTGGTCGTCGCGCTCGCCGCGCGTGAGCGAGAAAGTTTCTACGGCAAGTACCGCGGCGTCGTCACCGACGTGACCGACCCCGAACAGGTCGGCCGCCTGAAGGCCCGTGTGCCGGCCGTGCTGGGCGATGTCGACATGTTCTGGGCCTTGCCTTGCACGCCGTACGCCGGGCCGGACGTGGGCTGGCACGCCATTCCGCCGGTGGGTGCGGGCGTGTGGATCGAGTTCGAGGCCGGTGACCCGTCGCGCCCCATCTGGAGCGGCGGCTGGTGGGCCAGTGGCACTGTGCCGGCCGATCAGAACGGCAGTGCGGCCACGCCGCCGCTGAAGCTGCTGCGCAGCGAATCGGGCCTGCTGCTGGCGCTGGACGACGAAGGCCACAGCGCCACGCTGTCCGACGGTGACGGCAACAACTTCCTGAAGATCAGCGTCGACAACGGCGAGATCCACCTGCAGTGCACCGCCAAGGTCATCGTCGAGGCGCCGCAGATCGAGCTGACCGACGGTGCAGCGCACCCGCTGATCTTCGGCGACGACCTGCTGCAGTACCTGAACCAGCTCGTGACGACGTTCAACACCCACATGCACGTCGGTGAGACGGTGCTGGGCATTCCGGTGACGCCGATCATCCCGGTGACGCCCTTCCCACCCGCCACGCCCGCGCTGCTGTCGACCCGGGTGAAGACAGGATAAGTCCAGATGGCCAACCTGCAAACCGGCACCCACGCCAGCCGCGACGACGGCAGCATGACCGCCTTCATCGAGCAGGCGATGCAGGAGGAATGGCTGGCCGCGCGCGGCGAACCGCTGCCCGCCGACGGCCCCGGCGCCATCGACCGCCGTGTGCTGTTCGCCGCGGTCGCCAAGGGCGTGCTGCGCTACCTGCACGAACACCGCGATGACCTGCTGACCAGCCTGATGGTCGACGATGGCTCCGGCCTGAACCACAGGCACGAGGCCGACTTCGGACTGGACGACAGCTGATGAGCAACGAGGGCTTCCCGATTGCGAATTCCCGCATGGCAGGAGTTCGCCCGGACTCGAACCGTCCCTGCGGACGGGTCGAGCCTGGCGCACGCCTGACCCCTCTGCGGGTCGGGCCGCGCGCAGCGCGCAGGGTGCCCCGATGAGCACCGGCCGCCACCTCGCCTTCCCGTTCCGCATCGGCAGCGACGGCCGCACGGCCGCGCCGCAGACGCTGGACGACCATGTTCGCGGCGAGATCATCCAGCTCTTGCTCACGGCGCCCGGCGAACGGCCCTTTCTTCCCTCGTTCGGCGCTGGCCTGAAGCGGCTGGTGTTCGAGAAGAACGACCCGATCACCGCCGCACTGGCCAAGGCCACGGTGGCGCAGAGCCTGAGCCGATGGCTGCAGCAGCGCATCGCCGTCGAGGCACTCGACGTGCGCGCCGACGACGCCGTCCTCACTGTCGACCTGCGCTACCGCCTGCTCGCCACCGGCGAGGTGCGCAGCATCTCGCTGCGCCAGCAACCGGGGAACCGGCCATGAGTCTTCCCGGCCGTCAGAAAGGCGAATTGCGGAGTGCGCACGGCACGGAGGCACTCCGATGACCACCTTGCTGTCCGAAGAACGGCTGGCCGACCGCGCCCGCGATCTGGCGGCCTCGGGTCACAACGGTTTCAGCCTGGTCTATGTGACGCTGGAGGCCGTGGCCAAACCATCGTTCGCCTGGCTGGACGTCGAATGGCACAACGCCAATGCGCTGACGACGCTGCCGCCCGTGGGCGCCTTCCGTGTCGAAGGCGGCCAGCGCCTGCGTGCCGGCACCGCGCCCGGCCAGGTCCAGGTGACCGAAGTCCAGGCCGACCCCGACGGCCGGCCTTTCGCCTTGCGCCTGAAGGTGGCGCCGGTCGGCGACTACAGCAGCTACACGCTGCTCAGCACCGCCAGCGGGCTGGCAGCGCCCGCCGACGCGCTGCCGAGAGCGATGGACCCGCTCTTCAACCGGCTGCCGTTCAAGTTCCGCCCGGGCTGCTTCAATCTCAACTGCGCGCCCACCTGGGCCGGTGAGCCTGCGCCGGCCGAAGAGCCCGCCATTTCCTACCTGGCGCGCGACTACGACACCTTCCGCCATGTGCTGATGAGCGCGATGGCGCAGCGTGTGCCGGGCTGGGCCGCCACCAGCGAGGCCGACCTCGATCAGGTGTTGATCGACCTGATCGCCGCGCAAGCCGACGAACTGGCCGACCACCACGACCGAGTGATCGCCGAGCGCTCCATCACCACGGCGCGCAAGCGGGTCTCGCTGGCGCGCCACGCCAGGCTCGTCGACTACCACCTGCACCAGGGCAATCAGGCCAGCACCTGGGTGGCGGTGATGGCCAGCGGCGCGGCCACCGACCTGCCGGCGCTGGCCGACGACCCGAACGGCGAACTCGACGAATGGGCGGTCTGGAACGGCCCGCCGGGCGCACAGTGGAGCAAACCCGAGTCGCTGATCTTCGCGCTGCCGCACGACCAGCCGCGCTGGCGGCGGCGTGTCTTCCAGGCCTTGAACGAACTGCAGCTCTATAGCTGGGGCGACACGGTCACCGCGCTGGCCGCCGGCTCCACCACGGCCGACATCACGCTGGCCGGCGCCAGCAGCGAGGCCGCGGCGATCGAACTAGAAGATTTGCTGAACGGCGCGGCCGGACTGCAGAGCACCACGCCGGCAGACGCGGATGTCGACACTGCCGTCGACACCCTGCTGCTCGAAGAGGCACTGAACCCCGCCACCGGCACCACCAACGGCCGCAATGTGGCGCGCCGCCAGGCCTTGCGCCTGTGGCCGATGGGCGACGCTCAGCCGCGCGCGCAACGCCAGCAAGACCCGGTCACCGGCAGCTGGTTCGTGCGTGTGCGCTGGCTCGACGAAGACGCGCTGCGGCAGAACTTCTGCTTCGTCTGCGATTGCGGCGGCGTGCTGGTACACAACCTGACCCGCTTCCACGGCAACCTGCTGCGCGTCACCCAGGGCCGGCCGCACGAGACACGTTTTCTGCCGCCCGGCTCGATGCCTTTGCCAGCCGCCGACGACAAACGGCTGCGGGCGCTCGACCATGGCCACTGGCGGCGCCGCCAGCGCCAGCAGGGGCCGGTGATGGTCGACGACGCGCTGGTCTGCGCGTTGCCCGCCAGCGCCGGCGTGCTGGCCTGGACGGCCACTGCGGCCGACGGCGTGACGCCGCCGAAGTCGACCGCGCAGGTCACGGTGGGCGGCTTCGGCGCGCCCTGGAGCGAGCAGATCGACCTGATCCTGTCACGCGACGACGAAGAGCATTTCATCGTCGAAATGCATGAAGACCAGACGGCGCAGATTCGCTTCGGCAACGGCGTCAACGGCCGCGCGTTGCCTGCGGACGCGCTGGTGGCCGCGCGCTACCGCACCGGCCAGGGCATGGCAGGCAATGTCGGCGCCGACGTGCTGCTGAACGCCAGCGCGGGCGTGCTGAGCGTCTGGAACCCCTTCGACGTGTCGGACGGCCGCGAGCCCGAGCCAGTGGCCGACCTGCAGCGCCGCGCCCCCGAGGCCTTCCGCCGCCATCAGCTGCGCGCCGTCACGCTGGAAGACTACGCCGCGCGTGCCGAAGAAGTGCCGGGTGTCGCCCATGCGCGCGCCCGCCACGCCTGGAGCGGCAGCTGGCGCGTGGTGCGCTTGGCCATCGACCCGGCGGGCGGCGGCCCGCTCACGCCCGCGCTGCGCGAGCGCGTGGCGGCACACCTCGACGCCCAGCGCCTGATCGGTGACGACCTCGAACTGCGCGCCGCCGAATACGTGCCACTGGACGTGCGCATCACCGTGTGCGCGCAGTCGGGCTACTGGATCGAGGACCTGCGTTTCGAGCTGGAATTGGCCTACTCGGACGAAGACCTGCCGGGCGGTGGGCGCGGCCTGTTCCACCCCGATCTTTGGACCTTCGGCCAGCCGCTGTACGCCAGCCAGCTGATCGGCCGCGCGCTGGCGGTCACCGGCGTCGAGCGGGTGCTGAAGGTCAGCCTGCGGCGCTTCAACCCGGGCAGCGGCGGCGGCATCAGCGTGGTCGAGATCGATCTCGACAAGATGCCCGAGTCGAACGCGCAGCGGCTGGACTTCGGCGACTTCGAGATCCTGCTCGTCGCCAATGACCCCGATCACCTGGAGCGCGGGCGACTGTCGTTCGACATCCGCGGAGGCAGACGATGAACGCCGGGAGAGCAGCATGAGTTGCGACAACGACTGCAGTGACGAGTGCAACCTGCCGGTCGCCTTCCCCCGGCTCATCTTCAACCGGCCGGCGCTGCCGCGCATCAAGTACCGCATCGGCAGTTATGGTGACATGCGCGCGCACATGATGTCGCGTCTGGACCAGGCCCCAGCCCTGGCCGCCTGGACGCACCGGGGCAGCGACGATCCGGGCATCGCCCTGCTGGAAGCCACGGCCATCGTCGGCGACATCCTCTCGACGTACCAGGACGACTACGCCAACGAGACCCTGCTGCGCACCGCCACGCTGCCCGCCAGCGTGACCGGGCTGGTGCGCCTGCTCGGCTACCGGCCGGCGCCGGGAATCGGCGGCCAGGCGCGTTTTGCCCTGGCCGTGAAGGGCACGCTGCCCGTGACCGTGCCCGCCGGGTTGATGCTCGACGCCCAGCTCGAAGGCGCCCCGAAAGCCGCCACTTTCGAGACCTCGGCCGAACTGCTGGCGGTGCCGGCACTGTCGTCGTTCCATCTCTACCGGCCGCGCCGCGTGCCCGAGATCGTGAATGGCATCGACACCTTCCAGCTCGGCGCGGCGGGTGATGTGCTGCTGAAGCCCGGCGACAAGCTGATGGTGGGACTGCAACATTCGCCAGCCGCCAACGGCGCTTACGACCATACCCAGGTGATGGTGGTCGACAAGGTGTGGGACGCCTTCGGCATCCGCTACGTCAAGACCAAAGGCAGGCTGGAGTGTCTTGCCGCCATGCCGACCTTCACGCTGATGCCCTCGTTCACGACGGTGTCTGGCACGGTCAGCGCGGGCGCCACACAGATCGCCACGCTGATCGCAGCGCAGACCACAAGCGCCAGCCTTGACGCCGGCGTCATCCTGAACAGCAGCACGGCGCTGGCGATCCAGCCCCTGATCGGCTTCACGTTCAGTGCCCTGGCTGCCCCGCTGCACATGAGCGTCAGCGCTCTGCCCGCCTACTCGGGCCTGCTGTTCGCCGGCCTCGCGGTGGCCACGGTGACGTCCACACCCCGGCTGGTGGCGTGGAAGCTGGGAGCGGACTTCAAACACTTCGGCCACGCCGCACCGGCCACGCGCATCGCGGTCGACGCCAATGGCCGCGCCAGCGAAGTGGCTGTCGCCTATGACCGGGTGCTCGACACCACCCAGGGCGACCCGGCCGGCCCCGGCCTGCGGCCGCTGCAGTTGCCGCTCGAAGGCCAGGTCAAGGACATCAACGCCGGTGTCGACGTGCTGGTCGAAGCCAACCTCGCCACCACGGCCGGCGGCAGCCCGCGCAAGCGCCTGCTGGCGCGGCGGGTGCGGCAGATCGATGGCCAGTCGATGGCCTGGGGCGGGCAGACCGGCGCGGCCACCGTGCTGACACTCGATGCTGACCTCGCCGTCAGCGAGGACAGCAGCGAAGGCAGCAGTTCTCTGCGTTTTGCCGACATCCGCGCCATCAGCGTGCACGCCGTGCAAGGCGCGGCCTTCGAGTTGCGCGCCGCGCCGGTGGCCACCAGCGCGATGAGCGGCAACACGCTCGACTTCTACGGCAGCGCCACCGACGCGCAGGCCCTTCTCGACCGCACGCTGCTGCTGATGGAGCCACGCGGCCCGGTGGCCGCGCATGCGCAGCAGGTGCGCCCGCAGACCGAGGGCGAGCCGCGATTCGAAGTGCGGCTCGACCGCGTGGCGGACTATCGCCTGTACGGCCATGACGAGCCCGGCGTCGATGTGCACGGCAACCTGGTCGACGCCAGCGAAGGCAAGACCGAACCGGAAACCGTGCTCGGCGACGGTGACGGCCGCGCCGACTTTCAGACCTTCGCGCTGGCCAAGCCGCCGCTGACCTATCTGCTCGACACGACGCAGTCGCCCCCGCAACGGCCGGAACTGGAAGTGCGGGTCGGCGGCCTGCTCTGGCAGCGGGTCGAAAGCTTCTTCGACGCCGCGCCGCGAGACAGCGTCTACATCGTGCGCGAAGCCGACGACGGCAAGAGTTTCGTGCAGTTCGGTGACGGCGTGCGCGGCGCGCGCCTTCCCACGGGCAAGGGCAACGTGCTGGCGACCTGGCGTGTCGGAAGCGGCAGCCGCGGGCCGCTGAAGACGGGCGCCAGCGTGTCGGCCAAACCGCGTTTTGCAGGCTTCGACAAGGCCTGGCTGCGGGAGCCCGTGACGGGCGGCGCGGCGCCCGAGGCCGCGCACAGCGTCAAGCGCGCCGCGCCCGGCAGCCTGCAGAGCCTGGGCCGCATCGTCAGCCTGGCCGACTTCGAGTCCGAGGCACTGAGCCTGCCCGGCGTGCTGAAGGCGCGCGCCTCCTGGCTGCTGATGGACGGCGCACCGGTGCTCTGCCTGACAGTGCTGACCGACGGCCTGGAGGCTGCCGACCGTGTCGCGCTCGACGCCGCCTTGCGCAGCGCGGTGGCGGCGCGCAGCCCGGGCGGCAACGCCTTGTGGCTGCGCCTGGGCAACCGGCGCTTTTCCGGGATCAGCCTGCGCATCGGCTTCGACGCCCGGCGCCGCGTCGATGACATGAGCGCGGCCGTGCAACTGGCGCTGGGCACCTGCAGCGACGAGACCGCGCTCGACGACGCGCCCACCGACGGCCTGTTCGACTGGCAACAACGCCAGTTCGGTCAGGACGTCCACGGCTCGCAGGTCGTGGGCCGTGTACAGAACGCCCCAGGCGTGGCCTGGGTCGAACTGCTGGGCATGAGTCTGCAGCCGGCGCCTGTGGCGCTCGGCATGACGAGCGTCTCGCCGCCGCTGCCGACCACCGTGTCCCCGGTGGCGCTGCCCGCAGTGCAGCGCCGGCTGGTCTGCCCGGCCGACAGCCTGCTGGCGCTGCACCGCGACCGGCTCGCCATCGACTGGCTGCCGGTCACCCTCACCGCACAGGTGCCCTGATGAACGCACCCGACACCCCGCTGGCCCCGCGCCTGTTCGACCGCCTGCCCGAGATCTACCGGCAGCGCGACGCCGAGCAGACGCCGCCCGGCACGCTGGAAGCCTACGTGGGCGCGCTCGACACTGTGCTCAGCGCATTGCGCGACCGTGTCGAGGCGCAGTACGACGACCTCTTCATCGAGACCTGCGCCGACTGGCTGGTGCCCTACATCGCCGATCTGGTCGGCACCAGCCACCTGAAGGGCGAGGCGCGCACGCTGCGCGCCGACGTCGCGCGCACGGTCCACCACCGGCGCCGCAAGGGCACGCCCGGCGCGGTCGAGTCCCAGGTCTTCGCCTTGTCCGGCTGGGCCGTGCATGCCGTCGAACTGCGTGACCGCCTGGCCTGGAACATGCACTTGAACCACCTGAGGCCGGACCGCGGCGGCACCCCGCCCTGGCTGAGCGCGCCAGACAGGGACCCGCGCCACCCGGTGCGCGGCGGCACGGCGGCCTTGCGTGCGCCGGCCTGGCTGTCCTTCATCGACACGCCTTTCGACCCCTGCGCGCGCACCGTCGACCTGAAGCCGCCGCTGCCGCGTGAAGGCGAGGGGCCGGCGCGCGCTGCCGTCAACCTGCCCAACCTCGGCGTGTTCCTCTGGCGGCTGGCCGACTATCAGGTCGCCGTCTCGATGCCGACGCCGCCGCGTCTGCCGGCGCCGCAGATCGTCACGCTGGGCGGCCCCGGCGAGGCGGAATTCGCAGTGCGTTTCAACGTCCATCCGCAGGGCGACCCGACGGTGCTCTTCAACACCCACCGATTTCACGCCGACGACGAGCCGCCGAACCTGGCCGACGCCGACGCCGTGCCCGGCCCGATGCCGGCCGCCCGCTTGCACACGCCACTGAACACCGGCGCGCCAGCCGGCCGGCCCGAGGCCTATGTGCAGGTTCTCACCTACACGGGTGCGAGCCCGCTGCGCCCGGCCGATGACGCGCCCGGGCTGCTGCTGCACCTGCCGGCCGCGCCCTTCGCCGGCTTTGCCTGGCGCTTCCGGGGCGCCAACCTGTGCGCCTGGGAGGCCGGCCTGGCGCCGCCCTTGCGCCCGTTGGAGATCGCCATCGATCCCGAACGCGGCCGCATCGTCTTCGGCGTCACGGGTGCCTTGGTGGCCGATCAGGCCGAGCCGATGGCCAGCGGCCTGCGTGTCTCCGCCACCCACGGTTTCAGCGGCCCGGTCGGCGCCCGGCCGGGGCCGCAGCCGCTGCCGCCGGCCATTCCAGGCAGCCCGCCGCCGACCGTGCTGCGCGTCACGCGCGTCAGCGGCCCCGGCGCGCTGGCTGCGGCGCTGGCCGATCTCGATCAGCGAGTGACGCCGCTGGTCGTCGAAATCGCCGACAGCCTGACGCACGAACTCGACCTCGACAGCGTGATCGGCATCGGCATCGACGGCGCGCAACGCTTCCTGCGCCTGGGCCATGCGCTGACCATCCGGGCACTGGACGGCGAGCGGCCGTTGATCCGCCTGGCCCGGCCGCTGCGCTTTCGGCCGGCCGTCATCGGCGCTGGCGCCGCCTCGCCCCAGGCGGTGATCGATGTTCGGCTGCAGGGCATCTACCTCACCCGCATGGCGACCTTCCCCGGCGGCCGCGCGCTGATCGAGCAGGCGGCGGTGAATTCGCTCGTCATCGATGGCTGCACGCTGGACCCGGGTGGCGCCACCGTGCTCGACGGCAGCGCCACCGGTGGTCGCAGCGCGCTGTGGCCGGCGCTGCGGCTGGCCGACGGCTACGGCCTGACCGACGCCACCGAACTGGCCGACTTCAACCAGGTGCCGCAGCTCACGCTGAACCGCTGCATCGCCGGTGCCCTGCGCGTCGACCGAAGCTACGCACTGACACTGACAGCCTGCATCGTCGACGCCGGCAGCGGTACCGCGGATGACGCCGCGAGCGCCGCACTCGCCATCGGCGCCGAGGCCGGCACGCCCGACAGCGGCTGGGGCCCGCCGCTGGACTTCAGCGGCATCACCGTCTACGGCCGCACGCGGGTGGAGCGCGCGCGCGGCGCCGGCGGCCTCTTCGTGCACCGCCTGCAAGTGCATGACAACCAGGACAGCCACGGCGCGCTCGACACGCCCGGCCGGCCCGGCAGCTGCATCAGGCTCAGTGCGTTCAGTGGCGATGCCGACCGCTTGCCGCCGCACTTTGCCTGCGTCTTCCAGCGCGGCCAGGTCGACGCCGCCGACCTGCGCTTCACGGCCCAGCGTTTCGGCCAGCCCGGCTACGCGCAACTGGCCTGGGCCAGCGACCGCCGCATCCGCGAGGCCGGGCCGGACGACGACGAGATGGGCGCCTTCGGCTTCATGCTGAATGCGCACAAGTGGAAAAACATCGGCATCCGGCTGCGCGAGTTCATGCCAGTGGGCAGGCGCGCGCTGCTGGTTCCCGTCACCTGACGCGCCGACGTCACGAACCGACCCCCGAAAGGTGCCGCCATGAAAGGCGATTTTTCCTACCTCTCAGCCCGTCCGGCCGACGCCTACACCGGCGTGCGCCACCAGCAGGGCCGTGTGCTGCTCGACCGCGACTGGAACGACGCCCAGCAGATCGAAGCCGAGCTGCGCACCCGTGCCGCCACCGACACCTTCGGCCCGGGCGTGCTGGCCGTGCCTTTGGCGGAGGGCGACGCCTTCAAGCTGCTGAAAGCGGCCGTCGACGGCAGCGCGGTTCGCGTCGTGCTCGCCGCCGGCCACGCCTGGGCCAGCGGGATGCCGGTGGCGCTGGCCGGCATCACCGAGCTGCTCGCCAGCTACGTGGAGCCACCGCTGGCCCCGGCCACCAGCGTGGCGAGCATCGCCGCCGGCCTGCGCGACGCCTTGTTCCTGGAAGTCCGGGAAGACACCGTGAGCGCGTTTCAGGTGCCGGCCGACTTGCTGGAGCCCGCGCTCGGCGGGCCCGACACCACCGCCCGCACGCGGGTCTTCCAGGCGGCGCGGCTGCTGCGGCTGGGGCCCAACGACGATTGCGGCGCGGTCGGCCGGCTGGTCGACGACTTCTCGGCCAAGGGTCGGCTGACGGTGTCACCGGCGCCCGTGCTCGCGGTCGGCGGTGACTGCCCGCTGGAGGCCGGCGGCGGCTATACCGGGCTGGAACATTACCTGTACCGCGTCGAAGTGGCCGAGCCCGCCGGCGGCCAGGCGCGCTTCAAATGGAGCCAGTTCAACGGCGGCCTGGTCGGCCGCGGCGTCTTCACGGCCGGCGCGCCCGGCCTCGGCACCGTCAACGTGACAGCCAACGTGGCGCCGATCGACCTCTGCGGCGTCAGCAATTTCTGGCTCGAGGCCCTGATCTTCGACGCCGCGCTGGGTGCCTGGCGCAGCACGTTCACGGCAGACGCCACGCGCAGCAGCAGCGGCGTGCTGTCGCTCGGCAACGTGCAGGGCGTGTGGCCCGGCGCGTCGCCCGCCACCGCCTTCTTCAGGTTGTGGAACGGCATCGCGCGCGTGGCCGACTTCCCGCCCGGCGCGCCCGTCGAGCTGAAAGACGGCATCCGGCTCGAGTTCCAGGCGCCTGCCGCCGGCAACACCAACTACCGGCCGGGCGACTACTGGACATTTCCGGTGCGCGCCTCGGGCGCCGCTTTCGACCCGCCGGTGTGGCCGCTCAACGCACCGCCACACGGCGTGGTGATCCGCCGCGTGGCAGTGGCCGAAATCACCTGGAACGTGGGGCTGGCCGCCGACTTCGATGCCGGCGACATCGAAGACTGCCGCCGCATCTTCCGCCCGCTGAGCAATCAGAAGATCTGCTGCACCTTCAACGTCGGCGACGGCCGTGGCAGCTTCGGTGACTTCAACCGCATCGAAGACGCCTTGCGCCACCTGCCCGCGGCCGGCGGCGAGATCTGCCTGCTGCCCGGGCTGCACGAGACGAATGCCGTCATCCAGAACCGCAGCCACGTCACCATCCGCGGCTGCGGCGTGCGCACCAAGCTGACACCGCGAGCGGAAACCCCCACGCTGCCGATCTTCCTGGTGTTCGACTCGTCGGACATCGAACTGCTGCACATGGACCTCTTCACGCTGGGCGGCAGCGCCATCGTGGTCGAAGGCAGCAAGCCGGGCGCGGCGCACGACATCCTGATCGCCGAACACCGCATCCTGGCCTGCGACAACGCCGTGCGCGCGCGCAACGTGGCGGGCCTGGAGGTGCACCACAACCGCATCCGCATGCTCGACAAGCGCGGCAGCGGGGTCGGCATCTACCTGGCGGGCGACGACAGCCGCATCGAGCGCAACGACATCCGGCTGCTGCCCTTCGAGGACATGCCGCCGATCGAGGTGCCGGACGAACCCGAGCCGCTCGATCCCACCGACCCGTGCGCG
>Ga0209181_10003423_pt1 | contig 24504 bp, 23 predicted proteins | sample MAT05_FD_187208 | JGI IMG/M metagenome (GOLD analysis project Ga0209181, IMG submission 187208) | Freshwater microbial communities from Lake Fryxell liftoff mats and glacier meltwater in Antarctica - MAT-05 (SPAdes) (version 2) | ecosystem: Environmental > Aquatic > Freshwater > Ice > Liftoff...
GGTAGCTAAACCTTTTACATTTTTAATATCATAGTCATATTCTTTTAAAAATTGCATGCCTGTCATAAGGATAACAAGATTTAGTAACACTCCATTGTGAGTAGAGTAAGCCTGGTCACGATCTGTAGGTACCGGTACATAAATTACCTGGTCACCGTCTTTTTTTATTCCCCATTTCCATTGGTCGGCGTGACGATCAAAATCTCCTATCATCATATCCAGCAACCGGGCTCTTGCAAAAGCAGGTTGGTCTACGCTGTATTTCGAATCTTTTAAAATATTAGGCAGCATTTCCTCTGTGTCTTCAAATTCTTTAAAGTTTCCAAGGTTATCTGCATTGCTCCAATCACCTTTTGGGCGCTGCTCCAGCAGATACACTTTACCTGCATATTTTTTATTCAATGTATCCAATGCTTTTTGCTCTGGTAAATAAAAATACTGTGGTAATGTATGGGGCATGCCAATAGCTTCGGCCAGCTTGGGCACAGCGAGTGCGCCATAGGGATTTGACATCGAAATCTCATCGTTCACAATATCAAATAAAAAGGTATTGTAAAATATTTTTGGAATTACTTTATCTAAAGATTTATCTACAGACCGAAGTGCATACTCTTTACCTCCTTTTAATTTTAGATGTAAAGATTTGGATTGATTGCTACCACCTTCTTTGTAAGATATCAGCCCGCCTTTCAGCGTATCTAAAATAATGATGGGTAGTTTAACCTGTTCTGTCCATTCTTTGCGGTAATTTCTTCCCCAGAACCATTGGTAAAAAGTTGATTTCTCATATTGGGGTCCTGCACTCACTGTTTTATAGCCTGTCTCAAGACTGTTGCCTGGCGTTTGCGTAAAAACTTTGGTCGAAATACCAATACTAAGAATTAATAAGTAGCTTTTTTTTAATAAGATGCGTATCACAGAAGAGTTTAGTGTAGGTTAATCTAAAAGTTTGCCAAAGATGATTGTGATGAAAGCCATGGATAGGACAAAAGTCTGCATGGGAATGTAATAATTATAAGCATTTTGCAATGTGCAGGTTTTGGATGCAGTTGTAAGATCTTTCTTAAAAAAGTAAGTACGCAGTCATTAAGCAGGAGATCCTTCCGGCAACATCAAAGATATCAGGAAGATAAAAATGATCATGCAGGCTGGGAAACTGATTGTGCAATAAATGATTGACTGCCTTTTTCAACTCTATTAGCTGGTATAGGTAGATATATTAAGAGCAGCAATGAATAAAATTAAATATTCAAATTAAACTTATGTTGTATCCAGCCAGTAGAAAAACCATAAATGATGAGCGCAAGAACTGCCAGCACAATAACAATCATTATTATACCAGTTGCAGGATTTCTTTTTTTAGGAACTGTGGTTGCTGAATGATTGTTGTTATTGTTGTTGTGAGAAATTGCTTTGCTGGCTTTTATTATTTTACCGGCATACAACAGGGTAAACTTATCTACATCAGATTGCGTGTTCACAACTTGTTCGGCAATAAAGATCTCATTGTTGTTTTGTATTTCAAAAGCCTGGAGTGTAACAGGCAGGTCTTCTCTTTTAATATCCATAATAAAAATTTTATAGTTAGTAACCTGTTACTACTAACAATTATGCTGCCACCTATCTAAAAATGGCAACTATACAATTAAATAGAATTGCTCAATCTAAACAGGAATTTTAAATGCCTGTTTAAAACATTTGTGATGATGCAGGATCAGCATGGAAGGTTATGCTATTATTATTAAAAATAATGGTTATAATTTGGCAGACCTTATCTTACCGGGTATAAAATATAGTCGCTATTGCTTTACAATTAATATTACCGGAAACAAATTAAATATTGTAGAAGCAAACTAATCCTGAGAAAAAAATTACTCAATTTGTAATTCGAAAGCATCATTTTATTTAGATAAATATTGAATCTCCGTGATTTAGATACTGGCATGATTATTTTATTATGCTACCTATTATTCATATAAAATTTATTGTTATGGACAAGATGGAAGTAAAAGGAAACTGGAACGAATGGAAGGGGAAATTAAAAAAAGAATACGGAGATCTAACAGACGATGACCTGGCTTATGAAGAAGGCAAGGACGAAGAGTGGTGGGGAAGGATTCAGCAAAAAACAGGTAAAGCAAAAGATGATTTGGTTAAATGGTTAAAAGATCTCGGATAATCAAAAAGGCTGTCCTAAAAGTGATGGTTTCACAAATGGTAACAAAGAAGGCAAAGAGACGACGATTGACTATCTAAAGATTAATTCGTTTCCATTCTATTTCTTTGCGTTCTTACTGTGAAATATGTTTCTTTTTGAGACAGCCTGTTTTTGTTTGAGAATGAAATTTTACCAAAATTAAAATTCTGAATTCATCCTTAAAAAGTAACACTACAATCTCAAAACAATTTTTAACTTTTAAATTTTTAAAATATGCAATGGTTAGGCCGCAGGGGAAGTTCAAATGTTGATGACCGTCGTGGTATATCCGGCGGAGGTCTGGCAGCCGGTGGCGGTATTGTGGGTGTTATTATTTACCTCGTCTTTTCTTTTTTAGGCGGGGGCGATATTGACCCTTCCCAGATACCGCAAATTTCAGCACCAACCACGCAAACTACCTTATCTCCGGAAGAACAAAAGGCAGACGATGACAGGGCACAGTTCGTAAAAGTAGTGCTGGCCGAAACAGAAGATGTTTGGAACAAAGTTTTTGCAGATCAGGGTCAGCAATACATTGAGCCCACGTTAGTCTTATTCCGTGATGGCGTTTCATCTGCATGTGGTTCTGCAAGCTCAGCTTCCGGCCCTTTTTATTGCCCCGGCGATAACAAACTGTACATAGATCTTTCTTTTTATCAGGACTTACAAAACAAATTTAATGCTCCGGGCGATTTTGCCATGGCTTATGTGGTAGCGCATGAAGTAGGACATCATATTCAAAACTTAAATGGCACTGCAGACAAAATGCAGCAGTTGCGTGCAAGATCCGGAGAAGTAGAAGCCAACCGCTATTCTGTAATGATGGAATTGCAGGCAGATTTTCTTGCGGGTGTATGGGCCCATTACACAAAAAATAAAAATCTGCTCGATGCAGGCGATATTGATGAGGCGCTCAGTGCTGCCAATGCCATCGGCGATGATCAGTTACAAAAACAATCAACCGGCCAGGTGGTACCCGATGCATTTACCCATGGCACATCTGCCCAGCGGATGTACTGGTTTAAAAAAGGTTATGAAACCGGCGATCTTAAACAGGGTGATACATTTAATGATCCTTCTCTTTAAAAAAATATTTTTTATGAACAATAACAATGATCACAACAAATCAATAAACCCCGACGATTTGCCACAAGAAGGTTTTAAACAAAAAGAAATATATCAGCATAAGCAGCCGCAGGATTGGGGTAAGCCGCTTGAAGACGATGATAAGGAAAAAAAAGACGAAGAAAAATTAGCAGGTAAACCTTCTAAAAAAACACAAAAAGAAGAAGGTCTTAACGAAGAAAAAAGCGAAGCTGACCAGGGAGCTTTTGAAGGTTTTGAAGATCATTCAACTTAGGAACTTTTACCATTAACCTGTTTATTCTTTTTTACCGCAAACCTACATTGCACCCCTACTGTAAGCATCTGCGGTGCAGCAGGATTAAAAAACCGGTTGGCTGCTGCATTTAAATCATTGCCCAGGCTGTAGGGATTCTTAGCTGATCTCTCTGAAGTAATAAAGAAATTAGCTTCTGTTGATGATCCCAATGTTGTTTTATAACCCAACTTTACAAAGTATAACCAGTAAGAAGCTGCATAAAAAGTATTGGCATCATTTAGAGGAATATGATCAGTATAACTGAAGCTGGCATTGATATACATTTTATTGGCATAAACAATATCAGCACTTATTACAAAAACATTGGGCGGCGTACCGGTTAGTTGATTGCCGTCATACTTTATGGTACCCTGTTGATAATTGTTAAAGTTTGCCCTGATATTGGTGAAGCTGCTGCTGAGTTTAATCTGCCGGATAAATTGATTGTTATTATTTACGGGCAGGTAATGTATGGACAATTCTGCACCCTGTTGCTTTGTTTTACCAGCATTGGTATAAAAATCTCCACCGCCGAAATCTCTCCTGCTCACAATCGTATTTTTCAAACTAAAAAAATAATAGGCAGCATCCAGCCACAATTTATTTTTAATGATATCTCCCTTTGCACCCAGTTCGTAATTCACGGCTGTTTCAGGCTTCAGTGCTGCATTAAATTCATCATTGCCTGCAAATACTTCATCTATGCTGGGAACAGAATATCCTTTACTGAAAGACACATATACACTTATCGCATTCATTTTTTTTAATAAGGAAACCCTGGGAACAAATTGCGGTTTAAAAGAACTGCTTTCTTTTTTTACAGATGATCGGGCAATTTTTTCATAATTGTAATAAAAATTATTGTAACTGATGCCAGTACTCAAAATAAGCCCTGCAGGCAGATCAACATCAGCCTGCGCAAAAACATTTAATTGCCTGGAATTTAAACCAGCCCTAAACTGTAAAGTATCCTTTACACCGGCACGGTTGCCACTAACTGCAGAATTAAAATAACCCTGTTGCAATTCGCCGCCAAAAGTGCCGGTGAGAATTTGTCCCTTGTATTGAAAAACTGTGCGGCCTCCTATTCCCTTTTCATATTTTTTTTCATAGTTGCGTATGGTAGGATTTTCAAAATCAGTGTAGGAACCATATCCACCTGTGGTATTAATCCAGCGGCTGCCCAAATTAATTTCATGAGACAAACCTGTGTAAATCGTTTTTAAATGAATAGCAGCTTTTTGCGTGATGGCACTTTTAAAAGCACCGGCTGCGGGCCTTGACTGCCGTGGGTTGGCAGTCAATTCAGCCGGCGTTAATCCGCCGGGTGTTTCATAAAAAAGATCAGCATAAAATACATTGGCGCTGATGCGCTGTTTATTATTTAACTGGTAACTCCCGGTGTATTGTGCTGCATCTCTTCTCATATTTGTATGCTTGCGATAGCCATCAGATTGCTGATGTGATACAGAAAAGGAGCTTGCATTTTTACCTGTTTGCCTGTAGGTAGCATTGCCGGAAAACAAGCCATAACTCCCGCCTGTTGCCTGCACATCAATATATTTTTCTTTTGCAGTAGCATCGCTGCCGGAATTTAATAATACTACGCCACCCGTACCGCTGCCGTACATACTGCCGGAGGGTCCTTTGATAATCTCCATCCTGCTGATGATGCTTAAAGGAATAAGATTAAAATAAGTATTGCCACTTGCATCGGTAAATGGTATGCCATTCCAGTAAACTTTTACGTTTCTAACGCCAAAGGTTGAACGAAGTAAATTACCACGAATGCTCATGCGATAACTGCCCGGACTTCGCTCATCCATTTTTACACCCGGCACAGTATTTACCGCAGCTACAAAAGAACTATTGGAAAATCGCTCCAGCGAATTTTTATTGAGTACGGTTACAGCAGCGGCTGTATTTTTAGCAGAAATATTTCTTTCAAAAGCCTTTACCACAGTTTCATCCAGCAACTGGTTGTTTCTTACCAGTACAATGGTATCGGGCATAATTGTATTTACAATGATAGACTGGGTTGTATAACTCACATGGCTGAATACCAGCGAAAAGTTCTTTGCCGGAAAATTAAAACTAAAATTACCTTGCGCATTGCTCACCGCAACCTTATCATTTTTGCCAGGAGTAATGGTTACTCCGGCTACCGGCAAATGCTGTTCATCCACAACTGTGCCTTTAAAGAAGTTTTGGGCATAGCAGGTAAAACTGAGTACAATAAAGAAAAGCTGCAAAAAGTATTTTTTCATATCAGGGTCAAAGTTCATTGATAGGAACGTGTTGGCAAAGAAAAATATACTAATGCGGATGACTGCCATATTTTTCTTTAAACAACTGCTGAGGATGGCTTAATGCTTTAAGGCAATTTGCGCAAAGGCAATCGTCGTATTTGTTTTTTATAAGATCATATACTTCTTCGTTAAGCTTAATAGCATTGCATTGGCAGTTGGCCACATCACCGGTTTTACATTCAAAACTGCCACTGCATCTTGGGCAGGTTTTTATTTCATGTTTAGTGTTTACAGACACCAGTCCTATTTGGCAATACCAAAAACCAATATCTGATGGCCCGCCATCATCCCCGGCGGTACTTAATGGAAGGCTTTTATGAAATATCAATCCCTTTTTTACTGGCAAAGAATTTTTAAATACCGGGCCTTCATAACAAAAACTATGAAACTCGCCGTTTTCTCCACAGGGATCAACCGTTGCTGGCAGGGCTGCAATAAATTCCACATCTATTACTCTACCTACCCATTCTCTCGTAAGATAATTTTCGTTTATACAGCAGGTAATACTTTTAAAACCCTTTGCTATAAAATCTTTTACAAGAAACAAAGTATCTGTTTGCCATACAGGAAATACGCATTGCATTTCAAAACCCTTCATGCTATCTTCCCGGTACCGGCGAAGATCCTGAAGAAAAATATCTCCGAAGATAATATGAAAAATTCCTTCCCCTTTAATGTACGAAAGAATTTTACCCATCTCCTCTTCATATTCAACGTTGTTGTTTTCATTCACATAAAACGGTATCAGTGTTATGCCCGTTTGAAGGGCCTGTTCTTCAATCAGTCGTTGTGGTATGCCATGGGTAGATAATCTGTTTGTATTTCCATTAAAAGTACTTATAAGGTATTTTACATCATATATACCTTCTTCTAAAACTTTGTAAAGCGTGTAGGCACTGTCTTTGCCTCCGCTCCAGCTCATAATGGCAGGGATCTTTAAACTCATGGTAATTAACTTAAGTAAATAACTTTTTTATTACTGTTGTCCGACTAAAAGTCTGAAACCCTTAGCAAGCCTACATGACCTCACCCCAACCCCTCTCTCTCCCGAAATCATCGGGATCTTCGACAAAGGAGAGGGGCCAAAACCCTCACCCAGTAAGCATTTGAACGACTGGGTAGAGTTTTAGTTGGACAATAGTGCTTTTTTATTACTCATCCAAAATACATAGTACGGAAAGTTGGCAGTTAGCTGACAGCTTAATCAACCGGCATATCTTTTAATAGCTGCAATATACCAGTGAGTCTTTCATCATCCAGCTCTTTAATAGTGTATTGCCTGTGCATTTTTTTAAGATCTTTTAGTGTTACAATAAAAGATTTTTCACGGGCTTCTATTTCAAGAAATTGTTGAGCTGCATTTAATACAGCTTCTGATGAACGTGAAAAAATCAGGTTACGCTTTAATGTACCCAGCCGAAAAAACTGATCTTCACCAGCCTTCTTCATTTGCTGAATGTACAAATAAAGCGGAACCAGGAAATTAAAACCATCGTATTCATCCACCCATTGCTCATACTGCTTTTCTGTGTGTGCCCAGGATTGGGCAAAGCGTTTTAATACTTCTTCTTCTGTCAGATTCATTTTTTTAAATATTTATGCATCAAAGCTAATCAAGTTTTACGCTAAGGTAAAAGCTGAGTAATGGTATGCCGTACAAGTAAGTCCCGAGACAGCACACAATCCTTTACCGGGATATAGGATGACACAACAAAAGACCGGTTCTGTTATCATGTTGGTAAAAAAAGTAGCACTTTTAAGTGCCGTAATTACGCTACCCTCCTCATCAACAAAAAACCTTTCGTTTCAATAATTAAGCTATTGCAAATCTATTTAGAACAAATACCAACCATCACTAAAACTGCGCACTTAATCCAATTGTATAATTTGCCATGCGGCTGTTATACCCTGGTATATCAAAATATTGTTGATCGGTAATATTTCTCAGGTCTGTAAATACACGAAACTGTTTTGCAAGCTGGTAAGCCACATAAAAATCAACGGTATAATATTGTGGCATTGCTGCAGGGCCTGCATCATATTCTCCTTTTATTCTTGTGCCTACAAAACGAAAGTTTGGCATAAGCGTTAATCCTTTTACTGGTTCCAGCGTAAGCGTACTGTTGAAAGTGAAGTTGGGCCTGCGATACAAATTTTTCACTTTTGCATTATCTGTTTCGCCATCACCATCTACATAAGTAAGATTGGTAACCCACTGGCCTATTTTTCCTATGGCAATATTGCTTTCTATTTCAAAACCATAATCATGCTGCTCATCCCGGTTGATGTATTGACTAACATAATTTTGATCGGTATAAAATACGATCACATCTTTTATGTCTCTTTTAAATGCCACTAACCTCAACGAATTTTTTTTATTGTTACTCAAAGACTGTATGCCTATTTCGTAATTGTTGCTTTTTTCCGGTTGCAGGTATTTGTTGCCATACTCGCTGTATAGCTGGTATAAAGAAGGAACCCTGTATGCCGAAGAAAGATTTACAAACACCCTTGTATTTTCATCAATATTATATGAAGGATTAAAAGACCATGTTACATTATTGCCGTAAATACTGTGGTTGTTATAACGAATGCCGGCTTCTGCATTAAAATTTTTATACGCCAGTAAAGAAAGAGATGCATAGGCTGCGTAGTTGGTCGTTTTTGCAGAATCTCCCAGTGCCGTTTCAAAGGGACCAAAACTGCTGATGCTCAAATAAGACTGTTCTGTTTTATTGAATATTCTCTGCGCACCTGCCACCAGGGATAGTTTTGGCGCCAGGTTTATGTTTCCATATAAGTCTGAAACAAAAGAATAACCTTTATAATTACCTCTTGCAAATTTTGCAAAGCCACCTACACTTGCACTGTCATCTTTAAGCAAACGTTGGGTATTAATGTATGTATTTACAAAATGCAATGCAGATTTTTTAGCGGTATAATTAAGTGCCAGGCTATTGATCAAATTGCTATTTTTATTGGTATAATCTTTATCATCTTTAAAAGCACCTGCATCTAAGCCTGTATTATATTTGCCGTAATTACCAGTGTAACGCACATCAAATTTTGTATTGATACGGTAGCCAAGATTTGCCTGAAAATTATTCTGAATATATTTGTCATCATCAAAATTTGCGGCACGGGTACTATCGTATGCGCTTGAAAATCCTTTGCTGTTGGTATAACCATATTGCAGGTTATAAGTAAAATTCTTTGCGCCGCCATTTAAGCCTGCATTGGCTTTAAAGGTTTGATAGCTTCCGTAAGACAGCATCGCATTAGGACTTATTTTTTTTACAGCTCCTTTTTTTGTGATGATGTTTATAACGCCGGCCACAGCATCGCTACCCCATAAAGTGCTTTGTGCACCCTTTAAAATTTCAATGCGTTCTACCTGGGCAAGGTTGATATTATTGAGGTCAAAATAACTGGAGATATAAGACGGATCTGCAACGGGCACACCATCCAGCAATATTAGAGTGTTGCTTGTGGCTGCACCGCGTAGGTAATAATCCTGGTTACTGCCAAGGTTACTATTGGCACCATTTACAAAAATACCTGCCTGGTAATTTAAGATTTCTGTAATTGTTTTTCCTGCATTTCGCTGCAGTGTGGCCTGGTTAATCACAGTAACCACTTTGCCGGTTTGTGATTGTTTAAGCTGTGTTTTGGTAGCGGTTACCACTACTTCATCCATGGTGGTACTGTCGTGTTGCGCATACGATTGACTGCTGAAAATTACAGCAGCCACAATAAAAATTTTCTTTTTCATTTGTAGAAAATTGTTTTTTGTAACTGCTCTCGTGGAAAAAATGGTAACTGTAAATAGTAAACAGTAACCTGAAATATAATTGCCTTGCAGCGCTTACACTCCATGCCTTTCGCCCGAAAGCCGTGAATGAATAATATGATACCTGGCAGGTCTTCTGGCTTGGCTTCTGTTGAACACCTTCCCGCCGATTGCTCAGCAGTGGTATGAAGATTCAACGATGTGAAAAGTGAAAAGTGAAAGGTGAAAAATAAACGCTGGAGCCACAATTATGGATGACTTTTGACCTTTGATCTCTGACCTTTGACTTTTGACTTTTCGGGCCTTACAGCTACGGGGATAGCGCCGGATTTACACCGGACTTCCCTTTTAATCCCGCAAATGCGGGAACCAAATTCATTGCAAATGTATAGAAAAAAGAGAATGATAAAACAAATTATTATTGGCCAAATAATAACTAATAATAATCAATTCCCGTTACTAAGGCTGGCATACTTATTAGGGCCGCTACCTCAAGAATCTAAAGTAAATTTGATTAATTTTAACCCGCAAAGATCATTTGGAAACCAATAAAATCTATCTGAGCACTGTTTACGTATCTATAAAAAGTACACATACCATTTACAATCAAACTGCAATTATGAAAAATTTTTTTACAAATTTATTTTCAGTACCTGTATGCCTGCTGCTATTGGCAACATCCTTGCATGCACAGAAGCAAGCGAAAGGTATTTATGTGATAAATATCAATACAAAAGTGCCGCTTGCCGATGTAACAGTGCAAAGCGATAACAATAGTTTTAGCGCTTTAACAGATGATAACGGCTTTATCCAACTGAATAAGCTTTCCGCTTCGGTAAAAAATTTAAATATTTCCTGCATCGGATACCAGTCCGTTTCTATTGATATTTCTTCGATAAATTTTACCGGCATTCCCGCTATTTTCAGCCTTACACCAAAAGTATCCAGCCTGCAGGAAATAAAAGTGCTGGCATCTGCCAACAAAGGAATTTTTAAAACCATCAGCGACCTTGATATTCACCTCCGCCCCATCAATAACTCTCAGGAAATATTGCGCATGGTTCCCGGATTGTTTATCGGACAGCATGCTGGCGGGGGCAAGGCAGAACAAATATTTTTAAGAGGGTTTGACCTGGATCATGGTACTGATATCAACATAACAGTAGATGGCCTGCCGGTAAATATGGTGAGCCATGCACATGGGCAAGGATATGCCGACCTGCACTTTGTAATACCGGAACTGATTGAAAAAGTAAATTTCAACAAAGGCCCTTATTTTGCAGATAAAGGAAATTTTACTACTGCCGGTTTTGTAGAATTTAAAACAAAAGATTACCTGGAAAATAATTTTGTAAAAGCAGAAGCTGGTCAGTTTAGTACATTTCGTGCAATAACAGGCATTAATTTATTAAATACAAAAGTGAGCCGGAGAAGCCAGGGACTTTACTTTGCAGGCGAGGCTTCTTTTACAAAAGGTTATTTTGAAAGTCCGCAGGACTTTAGCCGCTTTAACGGCATGCTGAAATACCACGGCAATTTAAATGCACAAAACACTCTTACGGCAACGGTTAGTGGCTTTACCAGCAAATGGAACGCATCGGGCCAGATACCAGACAGAGCCGTAGAAAGTGGGCTGGTGGGTTTTTACGGCGCCATTGATAATACAGAAGGCGGCCATACTTCCAGGCACAACGCCAATATAGAATTACAAACAAAACTTAACAGCGGTGCTGTGATACGCAACCAGGTTTTTTACAGCAGGTACAAATTTGAATTGTATTCAAATTTTACTTTTTTTAAAGAAGACACGGCAAACGGCGACCAGATAAGGCAGAAAGAAGACAGGAATATACTGGGCTATAATGGGTCTTATCAAAATGAATTTGTAATTGGCAATATTAAGACTGAAACAAAAGCTGGCATTCAAATAAGGTATGATGCTGTAAACGACATCGAACTGACCCGCACAAAAAACCGGGCCGTGAATACGAACCAGATTATGCTGGGTGATGTAAATGAATTGAATGCAGGCATTTACTGGAGCCAGCGTTTTTCCTTTTCAAAAAGGCTGGATTTAACCACTGCGCTAAGAGCCGATTATTTCTCTAACCGCTACAACAATAAATTAGTGCTGCAGGAATTGCATACTAACTCTACCATCCTAAGCCCCAAACTTAATTTGAATTATAAGGTAAATGAAAAAGTGCAATTGTATTTGTACAGTGGCCGTGGCTTTCATAGTAATGATACAAGAGTAGCCGTGCAGCAAAACGGAAAAAAAGTATTGCCGCCTGCTTACGGGTCAGACCTTGGAGGCATTTTTAAAGTCAGTAAAAAATTAGTACTCCAATCTGCACTTTGGTACCTGTGGCTGCAGCAGGAATTTGTATATGTGGGCGATGAAGGTGTGGTAGAAGCAGGCGGACAAACCAGGCGTGTGGGCTTTGATGTTTCTGCAAGATATGAGCTGGCAAAAAATCTTTTTGCTGATGTGGATCTGAGCCTGGCCAATCCAAGAGCATTGGATGTAGCCAAAGCAGAAAGTTATTTACCATTGGCACCACGATTTACAAGTGTGGGTGGACTCACGTACCGCAAACAACAAGGCTGGAACGGAAGCCTGCGTTATCGTTATATGGATAACAGGCCGGCAAATGAAGATAATTCTGTAGTAGCAAAAGGCTATTTCATAATAGATGCAGCCATTAATTATACCTGGAAAAAATGGGAAGCAGGATTATCTGTTCAAAACCTGATGGACACAAGATGGAAAGAAACCCAGTTTGATACAGAAAGCCGATTGCAAACTGAACCGGCTCCGGTTTCCGAAATACATTTTACACCAGGCTCACCATTTTTTGCAAGATTAAGTATTACGGCATATTTCTAAAAGCATCTATGAAGTACATTAAAAAAGCCATCTATACATTTTATAACGGCGGCTAAATTAATTTTTTTTCAACTGCCAGCCTTATTAAGCTGGCTGTATTTTTTACTTCCAGTTTTGCCAGTAAATTTTTTCTGTGGCTATCAACAGTAAAGGGACTTAAGAATATTTTTTCTGCAATTTGCGGATTGGTATAACCCTCTGCAATTAATTCCAGCACTTCTTTTTCTCTTGCAGTTAATTCAGGCAATGCTCGTGCTGCTGCAGATCGTTGATATTCCTGCAATGCCATGCCCACTTCGCCACTAAAATAAATATTGCCTTCATGCACCGCATGTATGGCGTTGATCAGTTCTTCTTTAGAGGAGTTTTTTAAAATATAACCAGACGCTCCATTCTCCACCATTTTTTTTATGTACAGTCCCTGGTTGAAAGTACTCAGTCCCAATATCATAATACCCGGATATTTTTCTTTCATCACTGCACACAATTCCACTCCATCCATACCGGGCATACTGATGTCCATCAATACCACATCGGCCGTATTGTTTACAAAAAATCCAAGGCAGGATGCAGCATTCATTGCATGGCCCATCCATGCAATATCTTTTTCATTTTGCAATAAAGAATGTATGCCTTCAATAACAACGGGGTGATCGTCCACAATAAAAACACTGATCATAATTATAAATTGAATTCAATATTTATCAAAGTTCCTTTGCCTGCTTCTGAATTAATTTCTAACCTTCCTTTTAAATAATCTACTCTTGATTGTATACTGGTAAGGCCGGCACCTTTATTTTCTTTCGGTAATTCCTTGTCAAACCCTTTTCCATTGTCTTCCACAATAATACTTAACCGGCCTTCTTCTTTTACCAACTGTACCATCACTTCTGTTGCAGCAGCATGCTTCATCGTATTATTAAGTAATTCCTGAATAATGCGGTAAATAATTATCTCCGCTGATTTATCAATTCTATCCCTCATACCAATGGATTGGTATTTTACAGCAAGCAAATTGGTTGTGTTGATGGTATTACAATATTCTTTCAATGCTTCATCCAGGCCAAACTTCGTCAACATTTCGGGCATCATATTATGTGCCACCCGGCGCAATTCATTAATGGAAGTATCCAGCATATCTAATGACCTTTCAAACACCGTCATGTTATCGGGGGTGATTATTAAATTGTCTTTCATATTGCTTAATGAGAATTTTACGCCAGATAATAAACCACCCAAACCATCATGCAGGTCTTTTGCCAGGCGGCTTCGTTCTTCTTCCTGCCCTTGCAATAAAGAATCTACTGCTACCAGTTGCCTGTCTTTTTCTAATTCACGAATGCGTTGCTGCTGCAATTGTTCATGTTGCCTTGCGAGCAAATGCCGATGACGAAAATTGCGGTAACCCAAAAATCCTGTTAATATTAAAATAGCCAATGACCCAATTAAAAAATAATTGATAGTAGATTTTTGTTTGATTGATAACAATTGTATTTGTTTGTCTTTTTGTAATTGGATAATTTCCTTTTGCTTTTTTTCGGTTTCATATTTTTTTTCCAGCTCAGTAGTGCTTTGAATAACCTGCTCATTTAAAGCAATTTCCTGTATAGAATCTGCATTGTATTTTGCCCAACCTACAGTTGTATAATCTCCATCTCTTGCAGCTATATAAGAAAGCAGATTATAACTGTTCGACAATTCGAGCGTTAATGAATCCTGGGTTGCTATTTTAAGGGCTTCTTTAATATTTTTCTTAGCGTCAGCGTTTTTGCCGGTATAAAACAGAGCACCCGACATAGTAGTTAAAGCTTTTACCAGCATTACCCTGCTTTGTAAAGCTTTAGAAAGAGCCAATGATTTTTCAGAGACCTGCAGCATTTCATCAAACCGATTGTTTTTAGAATACAGTTCTGCCATGTACCCGTAAATAGTTGCTTCGGCATATTTATCATTTAAACGTATCGACTCTTTTACAGCAATATCATAAAAATACAAAGCGCTGTCAACCTGGTGCAGCTCCTGGTATGCCTGTGCCAAAGTTGAGTAAACCCTATTGATGTAATCATTCCTTTTCTTATACTTTTTATTAATTTTTATAGAAGCCAAAGCGTATTCAACAGCTTTTCTGGATTGTGAAACACTATTGTAACAATTAGCCAGGTTATGCAGGGTGGACGATAATTTGGACGAGTCTTTTATTGCTTCTACTACACTGTGTACCTGTAAGGAGAAGTCCAGTTGTTTTTGATAATTTAATTGTAATCCATAAACAATACCAATATGATTAAGCATGATAATTACTAAGGAAGAATCTTTTAATTGTCTTGCAAGTTGTAATCCCTTGTTATTTTCTTCCATTGATTTATCATACTCTCCCCTGGTAAATGATACAATGGAACTTTGTTGGTAATAGTAGTAAATACCTTTTATAAATTTCAGCGACTCTGATAATATTTTTGATCTTTCTAAATAATAAATGGATGAATCCTGGTTATTGGTTTCATAATATCTTGCTAGTTGCAGTAAAGTTTTAGCGGTACCGGTATCTTCTTTTGCATTTACAAGGAGCTGCAATAAACTATCCCTTTTATTGTTTTGCTGGGCCACAACAAATAGCTGTTGCAGAAATAGAATAAATATCATTATCCATTTTGGCATCGTACAAAATAACACTTTACTTTTCGCAATACATAGCCATTACTTTAAAATACCAGTTTCGGGTGATTGTTGTCAAATGCAATACAAATCACTGTTTCGGGTGATTGATATCATATACCCGCAATCTACATTTGAATTTAAGTATACCAATAGAAAAACCAAACAGATTAGACATTCATAAAATTACCATCAGGAGATGATGAAAGATTTAATGGTACTTATGTGAAGCGTGAATCGTATGGAAAAATTCCTTCTATAAGATTTACTTTGGATGACCGCCCGGTTGGACGGAGAAGATTTACAGAAAACGGCGTACTAATTTTATATCATGAATATATTGATTATGTAAACCCCGCTAATATTGAAGGCTCCGGCAGATATAAAGTGAAAAACAATACAGTTCATTTTAATTGCACAGATAGAAGAAAAATAAAGACCGCTTTTTGGAGAGTTGAGTATGATATAAAAAATCAAAGCCCGGCCAGCTAAGGATGAGCATTAATGAAGATCCTTTGCGGAGACAATAACCAATAGAAAATGTTATGAAAAAAATTATCTTTTTTGTTTTGTCATTAACTTCTTTAAGTATATCGGCACAAAATATTGGTATTGGCACTACCACACCACAGGCCACATTGGATGTAAAAGGTAACCAGCGGATTGGCGGGGCATCTAATTATATGACCTTCGATTCACTCTCTGCAAAAATTGAATGGAAAAATGCCTTTTTGTATGCCCCGGTAAGCCAGGCCCTGATGAAACATTCAGCAGCAGCGGATGGATTGTTTTATAATAATATTGGCGGTATTGGAAAAATAGAATACAGGAATGCTTCGGGCAACCCTGTTTTTTATACCAGCTTTGTTAGTGGTGATGGATATTTTAGCAATCGTTTAGGCATTGGCAATCTTCCTTCATCGCCTCCCGTACGGATTACACCTGTCACCACTTTTGTAAGTTCAGGGCTTTCATCATTCACACTTGTAAATAATGGAGATCAACAAACAATTACTAGTGTTACCGTAACAGTTACGCAAAATTCATATATCGAAGTATCAGGTATTCTGGGGATTTATTCTGGGGGCTGTTTTGGTTGCGGCGATCCAAGTGTTTATTTGTTATTAAATGATCCTTCACAGTCTTATGAAGCGATTGTATGTGCCAATCCTCATGTAATTGGAGTAACTACCCTAAGTTTTTTACATCGTACAATTTTCCCATTGTCTGCAGGCAACTATGTTTTTGCATTGAAAGTAAAAAAAATAAATGGACCTACCATTACGGATGCTACAGGCTATACGGGAACTTATGAAATTCCTGGAGAAAGGCTTACAGCTAAAGTGATTCCTTTTTAAAATGTTTAGCAAGTGGACATATATTTTTTTATGGACTTGTATAGGCAACTATCTTTAGTTTAACCATTTGTAAACAACACGATTCCGGTTAAAAATAAAATAAAAATTATGTTTAAAGCTATCCACGATTTTATAAATGTAAATGACATAAAAAAGATATTGTTAATTGAAGCAATGGTTTTAATGTACTTCTTTTCATCAGCACAAAATGTTGGCGTTGGTACCACAAACCCGTCAGAGAAATTAGAAGTGGCTGGAAATACAAAGGCAGCTAATTTTATATACAGTACACCAAAAACATTTTTTTATACCCTGTCGGGAATTAATTTTATTCCTGAAAAAAGCTCAGATACAACTATATCAGGCATTGGAAATGGAGAAATTACTATGCAAACAAATGTAGCTGGTAAAAGAATTATAGCTCCGGTACAATTACCTGATGGCGCTACGTTGATAAACTTAAAAGTGTATATAAATGATAATTCTACCACAGATGATTTGCGGGTTACACTTTACCGTAAAACAATAACAGGTATTTTTTTTGCAGATAATTATGGCTCTCTTGTGTCTTCCGGTTCCGCTGGGTTGGCCTTGTATCAAACTCCCATTTCTACAACTGTAGTGGATAATTCGCTTTACACCTATTACTTATCGGTAGGTACCGAAATTAGTACCATTCCTTTTCCCGGCAATATTTATCTGCGGGCAGTTATTATAGAATATACAAAAACAACCACACAGTAATTTAAAGGCTATGAAAAAAATAATTTCTTTTCTCTTTTTATTGTTGGCAATAAATGCCGCTGCCCAAACGGATGCGGTTGAAGATACCACTGCCAAAATTGCTGTTACCGGATTTGGCAAAGATGATGGCGTTAAAACGGAAATAAAAATTGGAAAAGATGGTGGCAACATTTCTTCCTCGGATGGTATAGTAACATTAATTTTTCCGGAAGAGGCTCTTTCGAAAAAAATATCAATCAGCATTCAGCCGGTTCTTAATATGGCACCTAATGGTAATGGCAAAGCTTACAGAATGGAACCGTCTGGTATTGTTTTTAAAAAACGTGCAACCATAATTTTTAATTACGCAAATGAAGATACGGTTAACAATATGCAGGCATTATTTGGTATTGCAATGCAGGATGATAATGGTAAATGGTATAAGCTCGGTAAAACTGTAACGGATACTGTGGCTAAAACAATAACCGGGTACATCAACCATTTTAGTGTCTACGTAAATTTTAGCAAAGCCAAAATTTTGCCTAAATATACCAGGGTAAAAATAAATGGAAGCATAAGATTGAAAATTGTAGGTGCTGTATATGAAGATACAGAAGAGGAAGGAGAAATAATACCGCTGAAAATTGAATACCCTTCAATGAAATGGAGTGTAAACAGTATTGAAAAAGGAAATGCTGCTATCGGCTTTATTTCAGCATCATCAAATGGCACTGCTATTTTTAAAGCGCCTGCACAAATTCCTTCGCAAAACCCAGTTGCCATAAGTGTTTCCCCGATGCGCAATTTGTCGTCCTCCATTTCTCAGTACAATAATTTTAATATGGTAAGCAACATTCTTATTTACGATAACGCCTATAAAGTAACCATGATACACAGTATGTATGAAGCCCCATCTGCAGATAAATTTATGGCGGTAAACTACAAAGACTCCGGTAGCTTTATAGTGTCTGTTACAGGTAAAGAAGCAAAAGTAATTGAGAAGGAAAATAGAAATACAACCAGTGAATTAGATTATAAAGGCAAATGTAAAGTTGAACAACTGCAGCCGGGTACCGGCAACATACACATATTGGGTGTAAGCAGCATACGGGTTATTCCACCTGCAGCACCTGATGGTAACCCATGGGTAGAAATATTTTTTAAACGGGCACCAACAATCATTCCGTTACTAAAATTTACTTGTCCAGCGGTAGGAGGCAGAGGCAATGATTATACAAGCACTACAGAAATGGCAAGAGCTTTTACTGCCGGTGTGTTGCCTGCGTTTCCAACACAGGTTAGGTTTGAATTAAAAGAAGAGGAGCAAACTATTTTGATAATGGGAAAGGAAGGCGGCGAAAGTTTTGTAAAGTTTACTGTAAAGAAATTAAGTGATAATTAACTATCGCCATTTTTATAAAGTACCATTTTTAATAGACCCATACAGCAATAATCACTGTTTTAGGGGATTAAAAGCAATATTGCAGTGTATATTTTTACATTGCAAAAACAAAAAACTATTATGATTGTTGTAAACATTTTTCGTAAATAAATAAGAAATTTTATTTTTAAAATTATTCATCATGAAAAAGAAAATACAATTTGCTCCGGTTCTATTTTTTGTGATGTTTTGTTTAAATACAACTGTGCAAGCTCAAAATAAAACTTTTAAAAAAGGAGCAAAATATGATACCATTATCATAAAGCATCAAAATAAAGTTGCAAAAAAGCCAGTGGCAAAATCAGCAGTGCAGGAAACTATTTTACCAACACCAGAATATATAAACCAGCCATATTATTTTGATAAAAGCGGCAACAAATTAATTAAACTGGAAAATACAAGTGCATTGCTCACAACAAAAAAGAAAACGCTTGGCTTAAAAGGCGCTAAACAAATTTTAAGTATGGATGCAACTTCTTCCAAAATAAGATTTGTTGCTAAAAAAGACATTGTATTTATTATTAAAACAAGTGGCGACGTAATTGACCTTACTTCTTATATTAAATTATACCAGTTTATTCCTGTTGAACAAAAAAGACAAGTAACAATAACTGCCAAAGAAGGTTTATTAACAGATAAGGACGAAGCTAAGGGAAAGCTGATGAGCTTTAGTGTAAAAATGATCTCGAAGGATAACTATCAAATACAATTGCCAGAACAGTTGGAAGCAGGGGAGTATGGTTTTGTGTGGGTTAAAAATATGGAGTTAAAAGAATTTACTGTTTTTGCCTTTGGTATTGATTGGAGCAACAGCGATTGATTTTTTGTAATAATCATTAACCTTTAAACATTACGCAATGAAGAAATTATTTCTCCCATTTATTTTACTTGCACCGTTTTTTGCAGTTGCACAATTTGGAATTAAAGCGGGAGTAAACTTTGCCAAAGTAAGTAATGCAGCATCTATTAACAGCAGCAATAAATCAGGATTTAATGCTGGATTATTTTTAGCGCCGGCATCAAAAAAAATAATCAGTTCCCGTACAGAATTAATTTTTTCCCGCCAGGGTTACGATTATAAAACCGCAACCAACACCGGCAACGTAAATCTTGATTATATACAAATGGGTCAGTTAGCTTCCATCAATATTACCAGGTATGTTTCACTATTGTTTGGTGCACAAACTGCTTACCTGGTAAGTGCGCAGGCCGATAGTACTAAAACCTCTGGCGGCCAGGCTGGTGCTTACAGTAACATAATGAATTTATATAACCGCATTGATTATGGTTATGCAGTGGGTGCCGAAGTACATCCGGCTATGGGATTGATTATTGGGGCAAGGTATAATGTGAGTTTAGCCAAAGTATATAAAGATCTGCAAAGTGCTCAACGGCCATCATTTACCAGCGCAGATGCAAAGAATAACGTGGTGCAGGTTTTTGCAGGCTGGCGCTTTGGTACTAAAAAGGATAAAAAATAATAATGATTTACTAAAGGATAATTAAAAAGATAATTATGAAAAAAATATTGCTTTCACTTTTTGTGTTTGTTGTTACAACCGTTGCAGTTGCACAAAAATATCCTGAGCCGGAATTTAGCAAAGAAGTTTACTATTTAAAAAAGGATAGTGTTCATTCGGTAATACGGCTTGAAAAAGGAAGTTCTAAAATGGAAAACAAAACAAGAATGGGCGGTATGGGGGGATCTGAAAGTGCCTACCTGCTGGAGGGAGAAAAATCAACAGTTAGACTCAATAATGGGAATAAGCTTTCTTTTGTTTTTTCAACGGGTAATTCTGCAGGTTCGTCTTCATCTGGCCAAAGCGATTCTATGATGAGGGCAAATGGCATCGACCCATCTGCTATGCAGGGCATGGGCGACATGGGAGGTATGAATGACCCCGCCAGTGCCATTGTATTGTATAAACTTGAAACAGCAAGTAATAAAAGAAAAGTGCTTCTACAAAAAAATCCGGGCATGATGCCATTTAGCAGTAAAAAACAACAATCTGGTGATAAGTATAGCTTCAGCGTTAAAAAGATACGGGAGGGTTATTGGGAACTGGTGATTGATAAAACATTGCCCAGGGGCGAATATGCATTTACCATGATGGGCATGGGTATGGGAAATATGGATGGCAGCATTACACTATTTGCTTTTGCAATTGAATAAATTGATTAGCTTTTATCCATCCCGGGATTGACAGAAGTAAAAGTTTTAAAAATAAATCAGTCCTCACTTTAGTGAAAGTATCCATTTTTGCCTGATGCACCCGCCTGTGACATACAGCAAGTTTTATTATTCCATTATTGGCATGAAATCTTTTTTGCACTTTTATATTTTAAAGGGATTAAAGATTTGCAGGCATGACATTATTGTTCACAATTTATTTTTTTAAATTTTTTAAAAGGCTATTTTTATTTGTAAATAAATATTTCTGCCTGGCCTTGGTATATTTCCCCAATCCAAATGCTCATGATATTTTTTATCAAAAATATTCTCAACTCCCGCCTGTATCTCGGCATTCTTTTTTAATATAGATGAATTATATCCAAACCTTGAATTAAGTAAAAAATATCCTGGGGTTACATCCTCGCCGTAATGTCCGCTCACCTTATTTTGGCTTAATGCAGTTTCAGTTTCCAGTTGCACAGAGAAATGGCCCGGTTGATAACTAACAGAATTAATATTTTTTAAAGGCGCTACAAAAGGAAGCGGTTCGTTATTATTATCTTTTGCCAAAGTATAACGAATCGCTGACACAATGTTTACTGTAGCAAGTGGTTTAAAAAAGTAATTTTTTCGATTATCCGGCCAGGTCAGCATATACATAGGCGACTGTCCGGCTTGATACATCGTCATTGAAGCTTTTAAAAAAGCAGAAGAACCATCTGCCCTTAATAATAATTTTTGCTGATGCTTCAATCGCACTTCTCCTTCAGAATAAATACCAATCGTTTTACTTTTTCCGGGCATATCCATGTGCATTGGAACATTCGGACGTTTTGTATCATCCATAAAATGGCGGATACTATTGGCATAAATTTTTGTTTGCCATTTGTAAAACCGCTTTGTACTATTTTCCCAATGCACACTCAGTGAACCTATTTTGGCAGCAGCATATCCAACATCAATAGGTAATGCTGCATATCCGATATTCCATCCATCATCTGCAAGTATATCAGCTTTAAAGTAAGTGTATTTATTTTGCTGATATTTTACAGTCAACAAGTAATTTATTTTTTCATATTGAGAAAAAGAAATTATTTGCCCGCCACCGCTTCTATAATTATTATGGTGCCGATAAGTACCACTTGCCCCCAAAGCCCATTTGCCTGCCGGATAATTAAGCCGCAGAGATTCTTACAAACTTTGTGCTGCTGTTTGATATCCGCTGTTAAACACGCCCGTTAGTTTGTTGGGATGTAAAAAATCAGGTTCGGCCATTTTCATATTCAGGGTTCCTCCTGTTAAAGAGCCATTCATAAAACCGCTACCCGCTGTTTGCACCTGCAATTGCTGCAGGTTTATGGGTTCAATATAAATTGTTGCAGGATCCATTTTATCAGTACAGGCTCCGTGTATGCGCATACCATCAACCAATACATTAATTTGGCCTCCGCTAAAATACCTGATTGAGGGTTCCATTCCATAAGAACCACGACGCTGCAAGGTTATTTCGGGCAAACGGCCCAGGATATCTTCGAGGGTGGAAGCGTTATTTGATTTATAAAAATGAAATAATCGCTGCATAGACGATTTTTTTTTGCTGCTCACAAACAGCTCCTGCAAATCAATCACACACATACTATCTGCACCCATCACCGAAGAAATGGTTTGTGCCTGGCAAGAAATTTTAAATGAAATAAAAAGTAAAAAAAACATCCCTTTTTTCATAATAAATATTTTAAGCAGGCAGTTTTTAAAAACTGCCTGCTTTTTAAAATTAAAATTGTACTTCAAAAGATTGTGTAGAATCTGCAACTGCTGATCCAGACATATAATCCATATTCAGTTTCCATAAACCTGTCATAGTGAAGTTTACTTTTCCTTTGTAATGCCCTTTACCAATATGAACAGGGTTTACATTATTGGGCGAGCCATGGTTCATTGTAAGCATTTCGGGAGTAAGAATTACAGACAGGCTGCTATCTGCGGGAAAACTCATCATGGATACTTTTTTATAAATAGCAATTTCCATATCATTAATTCCCACTTTAGGAGAAGAAGGTTCAATTAAAGAAATAAAATACTTTTCTCCATTGTGCACAGCGGTAAATGAATTCATTTTTGATTTTGCAGGCTCTGCAACAGTAAAAGGAATTGTAATAAATCCTTCTTTACCAGACAAATGGTTATGCACATTCACTTTCACTGTCCAGGTGCCGCCCATAGAAGACATGATAAAAAATACACTGCATGGGTACAGGTGATTGAATGCTTCTTCAGATGCAGGATTTTCGTATGGAGCGGAATGTTGCATCATACCCATATTCATCATGGGGGTAAGTTTAACATGTGCATCTTCAATTCTGTTTCCGGTAATAGAATCGTACAATGCTATATAGAATTTGGTATAACCGGCATAAACAGCCGTTTCCTTTGTATAAACAATTACTTTAACAGCAGCGCCGGCTGCATATCCTTCGGCCTGTTTTGTAAGTCCAAATGTAGGGTCGGGTTCGGGAATATTTTCTAATGCTTCGCTCTTATCAATCTATGATTCTACGCATAAAATGATTAAGAAATTAAAATGTAGTCTTTTAAAAATGATATACCCAAATAGAAGCCACTGCAATGGCAATGGCTTCTAATATTGATTTCACAGATAAATTTTATTCTCCTTCTATTTTACATTCACCTGCCACTTTATGAAAAGTGTCATGGGCTTCTGTAAGCATTTTCATTAATTCTTTGTCGTCTTTATTTGCTTTAACTGCTTTATGAAGTTTGGCAATTTCCATGGCCAGTTTCTTCAATGTCTCTTTTGTTTCAACAGGTTTATAATTGGCAGGGATAGGCGAAGCATACCAGTTTTTTGCAATCATCAACAGACTGTCTGACTTGGTTTTGAGCGGAACAAAATTCCCATCTTCTGCAGGATGAAAAATGGGAGACATGATAGCATGAAAAGCTTTCATTTCTTTCCATTCAGGTTGTGCTGATTGAGCTACAGCAATAGAAATGCCGGCCAATAACATAAAGAACATTAATTTGATTTTCTTTTTCATTGTATTTTATTTAATGGTTAAATATTGTTTCGGGCTTTTTACAAATTCTTCCTTGCATTCTTTGGCACAAAATCCATATACTTTCCCTTCATAATGGGCAGTGTCGGAAACGCCGGCTGTTACAGGCATACCGCATACAAGGTCTTTTTTTGAATCAAATACCACATCCTTGAAAGACGCTTCAGGAATCACCTGCATGGTATCTTTTTTTACAACAGTAACGGCCTCTTCGGTTTTCTGCTTATTATCTGCACAGGAGATAAGTGTTTGTGCAATGAGTATAGCAGCGATCATTTTTTTATACATCGTTTTTTGTTTTATTGATTTTTGAAATTTGTTTTATAATAAAATAGTAACATAAACTTTTCCATTGCTATTAGACTTTACAATAGCATAGCCAAGGTTTTGCGTTAGCGGAGTTTGACAGTTAGCCCTATAGATATTTTCTTACATGCTGTAATATCTCTATACGCAATTTGATGGCTTATAATAGTAATACTAATCCCGGATATTTTACAGAAGCAGTGA
>Ga0209181_10003424_pt1 | contig 24496 bp, 18 predicted proteins | sample MAT05_FD_187208 | JGI IMG/M metagenome (GOLD analysis project Ga0209181, IMG submission 187208) | Freshwater microbial communities from Lake Fryxell liftoff mats and glacier meltwater in Antarctica - MAT-05 (SPAdes) (version 2) | ecosystem: Environmental > Aquatic > Freshwater > Ice > Liftoff...
AGGTCAACCATTTTTTCATCAGACAACACTATTTTTCTGCGAATAGTGGGGCTATTTAAAGAAAAATAGCGGCCGTATGATGGAACAAAGGGTGGCATCAAATGACTAAGTTATTGGTGCCGCGTTCCTAAGTATTTAGGGGCGGCTGGATAGTTACAAACTTTGCGCCTTTGCGAGAAATTTTTATCCCGCTCTGTGCGCCTTGAAAAAACCTATTTACCTTTTAGCGAGACACTATGCAAATCCGCGATCTCCGTTTCGAATTGATGTTATCCGAAGCACAAGTGCAGGCCCGCGTCCGGGAAATAGGCGCCGCCTTGACAGAGCAGTATGCAGGCAAAAATCCGCTGTTTATCAGCATTTTAAGCGGCGCATTCGTCTTTGCATCCGACCTGATCCGGTCGTTCGATGGTGACTGCGAAGTAGGTTTTGTCAAACTTGCTTCCTATGTCGGCACCCGCTCCTCCGGCGATGTCCAAACCGTCATGGGCTTGGAAAAGAACCTGCACGACCGGCACCTCATTGTTGTAGAAGACATCGTGGACACCGGTCGGACCCTGCATTTTTTTCTCGATCACCTGCGCCAGCAGCAGCCAGCCTCCATCTGCATCGCCACTTTTTTGCGCAAGCCCGAAGCCGCACAGTTCTCTGTCCAGGTGGACCATGTGGGGTTCGATATCGAAGACAAATTCGTGGTCGGCTACGGGCTGGACTACGATGGATGGGGGCGGAATTTGCCGGGGGTCTGGGTGGTTTCCTAAAGGTTAATTTTGAAAATTACTTTCCAAAAATTACTTTCCAAAAATTACTTTCCAAAAATTACTTTCCAAAAATTACTTTCCAAAAATTACTTTCCAAAAATTACTTTCCAAAAATTACTTTCCAAAAATTACTTTCCAAAAATTACTTCTTGAAAATCATCCACAGAAACCACCTGCCTGACGTACACTTCCAATGCTTTTTCCAGACAATCCATTGCAGCATTCAGGTCTGTCGTGTTCAGCACATAGGCAAAGCGCACCTCGCGGCGGCCGAGGCCGGGCGTAGCGTAAAAACCTGATCCCGGAGCGAGCATGATTGTCTGATTTTGATAGGAAAAATCTTCGAGCAGCCAGCGGCAAAAACGGTCGGCATCGTCAATGGGCAGTTCGGCAAAAACGTAGAAAGCGCCCTCCGGCTGGTAACATTTCACGCCCGGCATGGCTTGTAGGCGGTTGAACAGCAGGTCGCGACGCTTGCGGTATTCGGCAATCACCGTTTCAAAATACGAGTCTTCAATTTGCAAGGTGGCTTCGGCGAAAATCTGGCCGAACGAAGGGGGGCTGAGGCGGGTCTCGGCGTATTTCTGGATGGTGGTGCGCAGGGCTTCATTGCGGGTGATGATCGCTCCGATGCGGGCGCCGCAAGCGCTGTACCGTTTTGAAATAGAATCCAGTACCACCACATGCTCTTCCAGACCAGGCAAATTGAGCGCCGAGAAAAATGCCGCATCGTCGCGGTAACAAAACTCGCGATACACTTCGTCCACAATGAGGTAGAGATCGCGGTCCAGCACAATCTCGGCCAAGGCACGCAGGGTAGATTCGGAGTACAGTGCACCGGTCGGATTGTTCGGATTGCAGAGCAGGATGGCTTTTACATCGGGTGTAATGGCTTTGTGAAAAGCCGCGATGTCGGGCAGGGCAAAACCCGTTTCGATGGTCGTGGTGATGGGTTTCACCTGCACGTCCGCCATGTCGGCAAATCCCAGGTAGTTGGCGTACAGGGGTTCGGGCGACAACACCGCTTCGCCTGCATCGAGACAGGCCAGCAGGGTGAACAACACGCCTTCCGAGGCACCGGAAGTCACGAGAATATCATCGGGGCTGATGTCAATGCCGAATTTCTGGTAATAAGCAGGCATCTTTTCGCGCAGCGAAAGATTGCCGTTGGAAGGGCTGTAAGCCAGAATATCCAGCTGGGCACGGCGAACGGCTTCCAGGCCAACTTCCGGCGTATGGATATCCGGTTGCCCGATATTGAGGTGGTAGACTTTTTTCCCGGATTGTTTGGCATGGTCGGCAGCGGCTGCCAGTTTGCGGATCGGAGAACTGTGGGCGGCTTCGCCCCGGTTGGAAATACTCGGCATAACGTGTTTTATACATGACAACCCCGCCGCTGCACATCAGTGGTTGAGGGGTTTCAATAATCAGTGATGAGTTTTCGATCTGCAAAAGTAGTGCCTGGCAGCCAGTTTCCAGTCATGTGTGTACCTTTCAGCGTGGATTTCAATGTTTCGCCCTCTCCATTGCACCTGATTGTAACGCATCCCGGACAAGATGCGGGGATTTCTTTGTACGTCAAACGCGACGACCTGTTGCACCCGGAGATACCTGGCAACAAGTGGCGCAAACTCGCTCCCCTGCTGTCGCAGATCCGGGAATCACATCCAAAAGGCATCATCACGTTCGGCGGACCTTTTTCCAATCACTTGCACGCCGTAGCGGCAGCGGGCCGGCGGTTCAACATTCCGACGTTCGGGATCGTGCGCGGCCTGCATACCGATTTAGACAATCCTACCTTACGGGCTGCGCGGCAAGACGGCATGGTATTGTTGCCCGTTTCCAGGCAAGCATACACCGATCTTAAAGTCCATGCGGCAGCACTCACTGGTCATGAATCTTCGCAATATTGTGTGCTCCCGGAAGGTGGTGCCACGGATGTGGCAGTGACAAGTTGTGCATCCATTGCACAGGAAATTTTATCACAATTACCTCAACAACCACTTTCCGGAGGCCCCCTTTTCATCTGTGTACCAGCGGGCACCGGATGTACAGCGGCGGGCATTGTGAGCGGTTTCGAAGTAAAAAACGGGCAAGTGCTGGTCTTTCCGGTTGTCAACCGGGGTTTTGAAATACAAACTGTGCTGCAACAAATCGTGGAAGCAGGTAGCCTGGCCAAACCGGATGAACTGGCGCAACGGTTCAGCATTGTCCGCAACTATGAATTCGGTGGATTTGCCAAACTGAACCAGCCTGTTTTCGACTTTGCCGTGGAATTCGAGCGCCAAACCGGCATTCAACTGGACCCCATTTACACCTCAAAAATGATGTTCGGCATTTACGATCTGCTTTCCAGCGGAAAGTTTCCACCGGGCAGCACGATTGTGGCGGTGCATACCGGCGGGTTGCAAGGTTGGGAGGGCTTCAAGGCACGGTACGCTACCTGATAAACTTTTTCCCAACCATTCGGGCTGCACGGTTGTTTGCCTGTCAGTTCTTAAATGTCCTATTTTCGCCGATCCAATTACGCACTTTACGCCTCTTCATCCACACTCCTCAATGATACCAGCAACCGCTGCCACCGATCCTACCGCCGAATCGCGCAAAAAAGACCACATTGATCTGGCCTTCCAGAGCCAGGTCGCCGCAGAAGGGCTGGACGATCGGTTTTACTACGAACCGTTGCTGTCCGCACATCCGGAACCGGGATCCTGGCCGCCATTCGAGTTCATGGGGCGTACCCTGCGTACTCCCATGTGGGTATCGTCTATGACCGGCGGCACCGCCCTGGCCGGTACCATCAACCACAACCTAGCCCGGCTCTGCGCCGAATTCGGTATGGGCATGGGCCTCGGCTCTTGTCGTCAACTGCTGTACAGCAATGACCACCTGCACGACTTCGATGTGCGCGACACGCTGGGAGCCGATCTGCCCCTATACGCCAACCTGGGCGTGGCGCAAGTGCAGCAACTGCTTGACAAAGGCGAAGCAGCGCGCATTCCTGCACTGCTTGCCGGGCTACGAGCCGACGGGCTCATCATCCATGTCAACCCTTTGCAGGAAGCCATGCAGCCCGAAGGCGACCGATTCGTTCGACCTGCTCTGGAGACCATAGAGGTCCTGCTTCAATCGTTTGATTTAAAAGTAATTGTGAAGGAAGTTGGCCAGGGCATGGGGCCGCAAAGCCTGCGGGCATTGTTGCAACTACCACTCGAAGCCATCGAGTTTGCCGCAGCCGGCGGCACCAATTTCTCCAAACTTGAACTCTTGCGCAGTGAACCCATGAAGCAGGCGATTTTTCAAAAAATTGCTGTTGTCGGTCATTCTGCTGTGGAAATGACCCACTTCGTGAACCAGATTAAAACAGAACTTGGCGACCAGTGTCGGACACGCCACCTGATCATTTCAGGCGGTGTGCAGGATTTTCTCGACGGCTTTTATTTGTTAAAAAAATCTACCCTACCGGCTGTTTACGGACAGGCTTCCTCGTTTCTGCGCCATGCACGGGGTGATTACGCTGACCTTCGGGCATTCGCCGAATCGCAGGTGCGCGGGCTGGAATTGGCGGAAGCGTTTTTAAGAGTTAGAGGAAGTTTGAAGTTTGAAGTTTGAAGTTGGCTTCGGGCTTGAGGACGTGGAAGAAGTAGGAAAAAAGGCTCTCTGTGTCTCTGTGTTCGGCAAGCAAAAGCATGGAGTAAATCTAAAAAAACATGGAAAAAATTACGGAAAGCACCTCGAAATACCGCTATTTGGAGACCATGAGCGTCCGTGAACTGCTCACCAACATCAATGCAGAAGACCAGACGGTGTCGCTTGCTGTGGCGGCGGCGATCCCCCGGATCGAAGCGTTGGTGGAAGCCATCGTGCCGAAAATGAGCGAGGGCGGGCGGTTATTTTATATCGGAGCAGGCACCAGCGGCCGGTTGGGTATTCTGGATGCTTCGGAATGTCCGCCCACGTATGGCGTACCGCCCGATTGGGTCGTCGGGATTATAGCCGGCGGCGATCGGGCCATCCGGAAGGCCGTGGAAAATGCAGAGGACAGCACTACGCAGGCCTGGGCCGACCTGGAAGCCTGGCAAATTGATCGCCTGGATACGGTCGTAGGCATCGCTGCTTCGGGGAGCACCCCCTATGTTGTATACGGGTTAAGGGCATGCCGCGAGCGCAGCATTGCTACGGCCTGCATCACCTGCAACCCGGGGGCGCCAGTGCTGGCCGAATCCGACTTCCCGATCCTGGCGGTAGTCGGGCCGGAATTCGTGACAGGGAGCAGCCGCATGAAAGCAGGCACCGCCCAAAAATTGATCCTGAACATGATTTCCACCTCCGTAATGATCCGACTGGGCAGGGTGCAAGACAACAAAATGGTGGATATGCAACTCACCAACGCCAAGCTGGTGGATCGCGGCACACTGATGGTCGCACAAGCCACTGGCATGGATTATAAGACTGCACAAGCGCTTTTGCTCAAATATGAGAGCGTACGGGCAGCGGTGGAACGCGCGTTTAGCGAATAGAACGGACGTTCTCAGAGAAATCCAAAACTTGGTGTCTTTGCGCCTTTGCGAGCAATCAGCCCATCGGTCCCCTAATTCATATTGTAATTCATCCCCAATCGCATCAGGCGTCCTTGCTGTACTGGCCGGATCAGGTCTTCGATCGTACCCGTAGCGTCCAGTCCGGTCAGTTCGGCATCAAACATATTTTGCATCTGGAAATAGACCAGAAAGTGCTCGTTCAGATAAAAACGCAGCATCATATCCCAGGAACGGAAGGTGGGATAGTGCTCCAGAATTGTTTCGCGTTGCCACAAATCCTTGTACGTCACGGCTTTGCTCAGCACGGAAGTTTGGCGATTGGAACTGAGCATGAGTTCTGCTTTGCTTCCGAATGAAAGAAACATGCGCATCTGGGTCGTCCAGCGCGGCTGGTTGCGCACTTCATTCGTGGAAGGGAAAGCCGACCCAAACCATTCCTTACCTCTTGTATATTGGGCATAAAACTCGATCCAACTGTGGACCGATGCATTGTTGAATTTCAAATTGAGGGTCTTTTTGGGGCGTTGGTATCCTTTTTTAGTGCTGTACAGCATTTGGATCCCCCAATTTGTCATGGCCAACCCGGGAGTATTTTCAAAGCCGTAACTCCATTCTTCAGATGACGGTTCGGTGGAAATTTCGGTCAGATAGCCCGGTCGCATAAGGTTATAGGCTTTTTGGTAAAAAAATGCGCCGCTGACGCTGTAGGTGCGTCGGATAAACCGAACGCCTGCTTCAAAAGAGTGGGTTGTTTCCGTATCCTTCAATCTTCCGTTTATAATTTTGAACTCGTTTTCCCGGGTCTCGTAAAACCTGAATGAATTGGCTTCGGCGTATGCGGACGGGAATCGAAAACCTACCCCGGCATTGGAATAAATCGTCCAACTGCTATCAATATGGTACAAGAGGGCAGCCCGGGGCGCCGGTACCAATCCGTATTCGGCCGACAAATTCAAAGAGCCGCCAGCCAGCATATAGAACCGCTGGCCGCGCCATTGCATTTGGGCAAACAAACTGGGACGGAAGTCGCTGGCAGAAAAGGAAACAGGCGCATAGGGCTCCATTTCGATCGGCTTGTAGTTATCATCGTACAGGCGGGCATCAATAGGCACCTTGTGGTGGGTCGTCAGTCCTACTCCAAAACTGGAGTTTACCTGTCCGCCTGCATCCAAAGAAAGTCTGGGGCTCAAGGTGTAATGAGAGCGCGATTCAAAACGCAAGTCAAGGGAACCTGCTACCGCATACCGTTCATTGGATGCATATCGCTGAAAAACAGTATCCAGCAGCGCATATTTTAAAGAGTCCCCGATGACGTATGGGCGTTGAATTTTATAATGGGCCAGACTCAGTTGATCATACAGGTAGGTCGTGTTGGACGTGTTATCAATCCGGTAGCGAATGGCTGAAAATGTATTGTGTGTAGTTCTCCTTTTGCGCGCCCGGTTAAAACCTAAAGAAAACGTTTCCACTCGTTCAGCCAGCCGGTTGGAGGGATTGGCCCAGGAGACTGAAAATGGATTGCGCCCAAGTGCCATGTGGTCGAACCGGAGCATCCGATGATAGTTGAAATACAGGCCGCGCCATTTGAAATTGGCTCCAAAAAGCCGACTTTCATGCGGGATCGGGGAGAGTTTTGGTTTGAAACGATCTTCACTATCAGGCCGGTAATTCGGATTAAATACATAGTCAATTGACTTAAAGTCAAGGGGTTTATACGACGTGATTTCGTGGGTCTGCTGATAGTCACCGTACAAATCTGTGCGGTCGCGCACGGTGCTGCTGCCATAAAAACTAAACCGAAATACATTTTTGTCCTTGCCCAATTTACCGCCGAAGGTGAGATCGAGGCTGTTGTACCCATTATTGCCAAACGACAGATCCGCCTGTGTAAAGACTGGCCGCTCCGTTTCTTTCAGGATGATATTGATCACGCCCGCACAAGCCTCATCTCCGTAAATTGCCGCCATCGGACCATACACCACTTCAATCCGTTCCGCTTGCCGGATCGGCAATTGGGCGCCGATGGGCATCCCCCATGCACCGGTTGGCTTTACAGGAACATCATTGATGAGCACTTTCACGTATTGATTTCCAGCCAGCCCGCGCATCAGAAAAGTTTCTCCTTCTATGGCATTGCCCGGTTGCGACACCCGAATGCCGGGTGCGGCCCGCAGCACATCGCCCAGGGTCACGAAACCATATCGCAGAATGTCCTCAGCCGTCACCGTCCACACTGAAAAGGGTAATTGGTTCAGGTCTTCCAAAGAACGGGTGGCGGACATCGCTTTTGCATTTTGAAGAGCCACGTTGCGGGAGCGGATATGCTGTTGTTGCAGGGCTTCCGGTTCGAGCAGGAGCGTCGAGTCGTTTTGGGCAAAAAAAGCATGTGGCGCAAGGAAGAGCGTCCAAAAAAGAAGGCGGGCGAAACGACTCATAAGAATGGAGTGGCAGAAAGGTGATGGGTCAAAATGAAATGATCCGCAAAAAATGGGCTTTCCAATATTTTCATGGTTGCATACTCTCTTCCTCCTCAAAACGCTCTGTCAATCGCTGCACGACCTTGAATTGACTGAAGAAAACCCGCGCCACGACCCGCAGGACCGTATAAACCGGAATGCCAACTACCATACCCAGCACACCGCCGATTTTAGCAGCCATCAGGGTAACAATAAAAATTTCGAGCGGATGCGCTTGTACACTTTTGGAAAAAATCGCGGGGCCCACAATGTTGTTGTCCATAAACTGCGTCATCATGAATGCAGCGGCAACCTTCAGGAGCATGGGGATCAGTACCACCATCTCTACATCCAGATGCGAGGAAAGGGTGATGAAACATCCGAATATCAACCCAATGATCGGGCCTACATAGGGGATGATGTTAAAAATACCACCAAAAGCACCGATCAACAACGCATTGTCAATGCCCATGATCCAGAGCAAGGCGGTCACCATCAATGAAAAAGCCGTGAGCTGCATCAGCAACCCGCTGAAGTAACGTGTCAGCATTTCGCTGCTTTCCCGGACGGCCTGGCGCACTTTGGTTTCCTGTTCGATCGGTACCAGTGCGTCTAAAATACCGATGAAGAGGTTGTTCTCTTTCAGGAAGAAAAACAGAATGAAGGTGACCACTGAGATCGTCACTACGATGTTGCCGGCCATGGAGAAAAAGGAACCGACAAAATCGCCCAGCAGTGTGGGCTGAAACCACTGGCTCAGCAGTTCCTGCGTTCTGGTAGCGAGCGATTCGCCGGGAGCCAGCAACCCGAGAGAATGGGCCTGAATATCCAGATCCAGGAATGGTGCCCTCATTTTTTCTCCCAATGCCTGATAGTCTACCCCGGCCAGATTGCGTGCCTGGGTAACGATGGTTGGCACGAACAACATCAAAACACCTGCCAGAACCAGATAAAAAGTAAGAATGGTCAGCAACGCAGCACTGACTGGGCCTGCGTGGAATGGTCCGATCCGGAGCCTGCGCTGAAAAAAAACCATGAGCGGCCGGCCCAGCAACGACAGCACCCAGGCCAGCAGGAGGTAGGTGACAATGTCTGAAAAATAATACAGGAGTCCGACCGCCAAAGCCGTACCAAGTACCCACAACAGGGTGCGATTGAAATTCGTCATCGCGCAAAGATAAAAGCCCGGCTCAACTTTGCAGTCGGGCCGGGCTTTCAGATACCGGAGAAAACATTTACGCTGCGTCAGTGGCTTTCGCCTCATTCTTTTGCAGCGTTTTCAGTTTAATCAATTTCGGACGGCTTTTGCCGTGCGAGCCTCGCGTGATTTTGCCGCGCTTGGTCTTTGCGTCACCTCTGCCCATTGGACGTTCAGTATTTTTGTTTGAAAATGTTGAATACGAAAGTAAGGCAAAGGTAATCGTAAATCTCAAATTCAACTCTAAAATCACTCTTTATCAAAGCGCAGCTCCTGGATGGAGATGTTGCTGCCGGTGGTTTTCAGGTAAATATAAACCCGAAAGTTGCCGCCAGCCGACGACAGACTGCCGATACAGTACTGGTCGCTGTTCTCGCGGCTGTTGCCTTTGTGCATTTGATTGAACGACTTGGGTTTGTTCGAATTGAAGAAAGAACGCACTACATCCGTGGCTTTTGTCCTGGGATACGTTTGCTCCTTATCCTGTATAGCGATTTCCACGTTGTCGGCAAAGTACTTCGTCAGCGCATCAGCGTTGCCGGTACCAAGTGCCTGGTTAATAGATTCCAGATCGGCCTGGGCGTTTGCTGTAGCCGCCGCAGCGACAAAAAGCATTAGAAAAAGCAGTTGTTTCATTGCTGTAAGTTTGATTTGAACCTGTTTAAGCAGGTATTCCCGCTTATAACGAAGGATACTAGCAATGTAACTGCCAAAAAAAGGAGTTTATTGTTAAAACGTGGTTAAGGCAATCCAGGCGACATTTTTGGGGTGCAAAAACGGAGGGTTTGACGGCGTATTTGCCGTCAAACCCTCCGTGATATAAATTCAGTACCTGCCGCCCCGACACTTTGAATCGGCAGTGTGCAGGAAGCGTTCAAAACTTGAATCCCAAAGTCATCAGCACGTCGCTCGACACATTGTCGGTCGTAGCGACCGGTGCACCTGCATAAGGCGACACACTGCCTTTGCCCATGTAGCGCCGCCAGCCAAGGTCGAGGTAAAACGACTCGCCGCGTACGCCTGCGCCAGCCGTGTAGGCCACATTAAAGCCGTCCTCATTTTTTTCAGGCTTTCCGAGCAGGTTGACACCGGCGCGAAGGCGGAAGTTGTTGATGACCAGTTCGCCGCCGGCGCGGATGTTCATCGCTTGTTTGTACACCGACGACACCGCATTGTTGATCTGGCGTTCGTAGATTTCATTGTCGGCTGTAGAACCGTTGGCCGTGAAATTAAAAGCATTGGCACCATAGTCCACCCACTCCACATCTGCACTGATGAACCCGCTTTTTTTGATCAAAAAGGCGGCACTCGCAATCGCGCGCCAGGGAGTACGCAAGCGATAGTCCGAAGTGCCTGTGGGTGAAAGTTGTGGGTCACTCGTCACAGGCCCGTTGTTGTCGGTGTAGGAATAAGTCAGCGTATTGCTGTACGAATCAGTCAGGCTCAGGCGGGTGGGCGTATGAAATGCCGCACCGACGCGCAGCATTTGATTGACTTTATAATTCACGCCCAATTTGAGGTTGACGCCTACGCCTGAAGTCTTCAAATATTCCGTGTAGGTTAGGTCGTCAAAGTATTCTACCAAACCTGCCTCGTCAATTTCGCGGTACTCGCCTTCGATGCGGTAGTTGACGAACGGCACACCGACCGTCGCGCCCACCATCAGCTTTTCATCGTAATTACCTGCAAACGAAATGACCATTTCATCCATTTTACCATAGGTGGTCACCTTTTGGGTGCGGTTGACCAGTGCATCCGGCGTATTGATGAAATCGTATGACAAGTCCTGATCCTGAAAATAAATCCCTCCGGCGTCGAATGCCAGCCTTTCCTGGAAGGGATCGAAATCATCTTCCGAACCCCCTTTGTTTACGATGTTCCTGGCATTGGCGAAAAAGCCGTTCACAATACTGCCTTGTGCCTGTCCGTCGTAAAAGATTGCCTGGCTGTAGTTGTTCTGCCGGTTCACGCCGATGCCTACGTTGAACGTTTTCCACTTTTTGCTGGAAGGGGTCGTGTTGAACACCAACCCATAGTTATCGAAGCCGAAAGCGCTTTTGTCATCATTGGAAACCCCGTTACCTGCGCCTGCAAGGCTCGCCTCAGACTTGGCAAATTTCAGGGAAGGCGTTATGACCAGTTCATTGGTCCGGTACATGGCGAGGCCGGCAGGGTTTTGACTCAGCGAGCCAAAGTCTGCGCCCAAAGCGCCAAAAGCGCCGCCTGCACCCAATGAGCGGGCTGTGCCGCCCGGTCGCAGGTAAGAGTAGCGCAGCACATCGGATACTTGTTGTGCGAAAGCCGATGCCGAAAGAAACAGGAGGCAGAGCGGCAAAAAATATCGTTTCATGGTAGTGTAAATGATAAAATGGTCAATGATGGATGAAACAGGGGGTAGGATGGAACAAAGGGTGGCATCAAATGACTAAGTTATTGGTGCCGCGTTCCTAAACACTCAAAAAAACCCAAAGAAAAAGGGTGGAACAAGGTGTCGCTCCCGGTTTCCACCCTCTTTCAGTGGTTATTTGATATTACACTCAAAACATCAGTTTTGTTTTACAACTGCTGCGGAGTATGCACAATGCACCAGATTAATTGCGGCCGCCACGACCACCGCCGCTGGAACGGCTGCTACCGCCCGAACTGCCGCCGCTCCGGTTGGAGGAACCACCGCCGCTGCTCTCACTGCGACTTGGGGTCGAACGCATTTCTCCACCCGATGAGCGGGAAGGACGATCATTGTCTTTCGATTCGGTGCGGCTCGGACGCGATTCGTTGCCACCGGACTCACGAGAAGGGCGGGTTTCGTTGCCACCGGACTCACGAGAACGCCGGGTTTGGCTGCCACCGCCTGACGGACGGGCCGGACGAGATTCTTCCCGACGACTCGGCGAAGTTTCTGCCGGACGGCTCGGACGCGTTTCGGACGGACGACTGCTCGGTGAAGTTTCGGTTTCACGGGCCGGGCGCGTTTCAGACGGGCGACGGCTTGGCGAGGTTTCTGTTTCACCTGTCGGACGGGTCGTACGCTCATCAGTGCGAACTGCATCGCGACCATTTCCAGAGGTAGCCTCCGTAGGGCGGCGACCGTTGTTAATCGTATTGCGATCGCTTACACCGTTTGGATCGTTTTTAGCAGTCGTAGCGCGACCATTGGGGCGAACTTGCGCTTCCAGGGTCGGCACATTTTTCTCTGCTGTGGTCAGTCGGCCATTGCCACCTGCAAGGCGGGCATAGCCGGGGTTGACTGAAGTGCCATTGCGACGTACACCGGTGTAGGTTTTGGGCTGATAACCATTCCCGTTTCCGTTTCCGTTGTTGTTGTTATTATAGTTGTTGTTGTTGTTGTTCCACCCACCAGCATAATAGGGGTTGTATCCGTTGGAAGTCCAGTAGGGGTCGTAGTAATAATTTTGGAACGCCCACGGGTTGTTCCAGGCATTGAAGCCAGAGTAGCAGCTGTTCCAGCCCCAGGAGTTCCAACCTGCACCCCAGCCGGAGTTGTAAGAATTCCAAGCGTTCCAGGAATTAAACGAATTCCAGCGCTGGTGGCGCTGCCAGCGGCGCCACGACCAGTAATCGTTGTAACCGTAGGTGTAAATGGAGTTACCCGGCAGGAAGAAGGGATCGTAATTGTATAAGTCCACGTAGAACGGGTCGTAATAGTCTACCGAACGCACAGGGCGGTGGAAGCGTCGTACGCGCGAGGAATATTCGTACGCGTAATCGTCGTCGTCAGCGTATTCATCGTCATCGCCATTATAGCGACGGGTCACATTGCCCGGCTCGTTGTATTCATCGTCGTAGCGAGTGTTCGTCGCTGGCGCTTTGGCATCCTTAGCCGGGTCATAGTAGAGGTCGTCTTGAGCATTCGCGGGCACGGTCAGTGCCATTGCAAACAACGCAGCGACAAAAAAGGGCAGGCACTTGGATATTCCTTTCATAGTATGCAGTATGTTTTTTTGCAGCGCTCTGGTGAGCATTTTTACAGGGTCAAAAATATTACCTTTGCGCACTTTTTTTGGTTAATGTGGCTTTAAAAGCGGAATTCGACTTGGTTAAAGTTGGCAAAATCTGGTTAAGCAGCGGCATATATTTGTTAAAATTTTCAAGCGTTAGCCCTTTGAGTGGGGGTGAATGGCAAGTTCGGATGTCTGCTGAAGAAGATTTTTTGAAAATCCATTGACCTTCAGCAAAACCCCGATCACTTTTTTCACCCTCGAATATCTGATTATTTAAACAAATCGAAGTAACATTTGATCGGGCGTTTAACCCGACTTTAACCAAAACGCTCGTTTACGAAATTCATTCATCATAATAATAATGGCAAAAGAAATTACACCCCGTTCGGAAGACTACTCGCAGTGGTACCTGGACATCGTTCAGAAGGCCCGGCTGGCCGACAACTCGCCCGTTCGCGGCTGCATGGTCATCAAACCGCATGGTTATGGCATTTGGGAGAAGATGCGCGATCAATTGGATGCGATGTTCAAAGAAACCGGCCATGTCAATGCATATTTCCCCCTTTTTGTGCCCAAGAGCCTTTTTGAGGCAGAGGAAAAAAATGCGGAAGGATTTGCCAAGGAGTGTGCGGTCGTGACGCATTACCGCCTGAAGAATGATCCCGACAGACCTGGCAAATTGATGGTAGACCCGGAAGCCAAACTGGAAGAAGAACTCGTGATACGCCCTACTTCCGAGGCGATTATCTGGAATACCTACCGCGACTGGATCCAAAGCTATCGCGACCTGCCGCTGCTCATCAACCAGTGGGCCAACGTAGTCCGCTGGGAAATGCGCACGCGTCCCTTCCTGCGCACCGCAGAGTTTTTGTGGCAGGAGGGCCATACCGCACACGCCAGCGCAGAAGAAGCAGTAGAAGAAACGTTGATGATTCTGGATGTGTATGCCAAATTTGCGGAAGAATGGATGGCCATGCCGGTGATCAAAGGGGTTAAAACACCCAACGAGCGCTTCGCAGGCGCCGATGACACCTATACCATCGAAGCGCTGATGCAGGATGGCAAAGCATTACAGGCCGGCACCTCGCACTTCCTGGGTCAAAATTTTGCCAAGGCATTCAATGTGCAGTTTTTGACCAAAGAAAACCAGCAAGAATATGTGTGGGCCACCTCGTGGGGCGTTTCAACCCGCCTGATCGGCGGCTTGATCATGACACACTCCGACGACGACGGCCTGGTGATTCCGCCCAAACTAGCCGCCACGCAGGTGGTTATCGTGCCCATCCCGAAACCTTCTCCCGAACTGACCGAGGCAGCCAACAAGATCGCTGCGGAACTTCGCGCCAAAGGGGTGCGCGTAAAAATTGACACCGACGATCAAAACCGCCCCGGTTTCAAATTTGCAGAGTATGAAATGATCGGCATTCCCGTCCGCCTCGGCCTCGGCCAGCGCGACCTGGCCGCCGGCCAGGTGGAAGTGGCCCGCCGCGATACCAAGGAAAAAACAAGCGTTCCGCTCGACACCATCGCGGACCATGTGGCGGCGCTTCTGGATGAGATTCAGCAAAATCTCTTCAATCGTGCCAAAGCCTACCGCGATGAGCACATTACAAAAGCAGACACCTGGGAAGACCTGGTAGAAATCCTGAATAACAAAGGCGGCTTCGCTTATGCCCACTGGGATGGCACGACAGAAACTGAACTGGATATCAAGGAAAAAACCAAGGCGACCATTCGTTGTATTCCACTCGGCTGGCCCGACGAGGCTGGCGCCTGCATCCTGACGGGAAGACCCAGCGCACGACGGGTGCTCTTTGCAAAGGCATATTGAGGTGGTTGTTGGTTCTTAGTTCCTGGTTGTTAATTGTTAGTGTTCTTGGCTATGAGTTTCACACAGAACCAACAACACTAACAATTAACAACTAAGAACCAGGAACTAAGAACTAACAACTAACAACTAACAACCATCTCAAATATCAAAACTATACCCTTCCGCAATTAACTGATCGTATTTATCGCGATCGAATTGATAAAGTTTAGCTGGACGGTGGGCTACGCCTTCCTGCGTTTCTTCGCACTCCACCAGCACATTCATCGAGAGTATTTTTTTGCGAAAATTGCGCTTGTCCAGGCCCTTAGGCAAGTTCAGCACGGATTCGTAGAGTTGTTGCAATTCGGTGAGGGTGAACTTGGGAGGCAGCAATTCGAAACCCACCGGGGCATTGCGCACTTTGCGTTGCAAGCGGCGAAGGCAGTTCTCCAGTATCGTATTGTGGTCAAAAGCCAGTTCACCGACCTGCGATACGGAGTGCCATTGGGCCGACTGCGCAAAAGATGCCGGTGTAACCGTAAAATCGGTCACTTTAATGAGGGAGAAATAGGCAATGGTGATCACTCTCCCCAATGGGTGCCTGTCCACAGCACCAAACGCTTTCACCTGTTCCAGGTACACCCCGCGCAGCCCGGTGAGTTGTTCGAGCACCCGCCCGGCTGCCGTATCCAGGTCTTCATTGGGATACACGAGGTCACCAGGAAGCGCCCATTTGCCCCGATACGGCGCAGCACCCCGGTAGATCAGCAGTACCTTCAGGTCGCTTCCATCAAAACCGAAAATGACATTGTCCACCGAAAAGGCAGATTTGAAGAAGCTTTCGACTTCACTCATATTTTTCACCTTGTTTTACAATCGCGTCAAAATTACAGCTTATTGTCATTTTCACACCAAACCCATTCGGATGATTTTTCTCCAAACAAGCGGTATTTTAGCGTTTTATCTGCCTTCATTTGACCTTCGCTCATGGAATGCGCTATTTTTGCTCCTGTTTGGCAGAGTAATTGACTTTAAACTTGCAACCGCACGACATTCGTGCAGCAAATCACCCTGCCCGCTGTTTAGTATTTCATAATCCGCCCTTCAGTATCCAGTATCCAAAATCCAGTATCCGATTATGCAAATTGACATCGCCAGCCATATCGAAAAACTCCTGTTCCTGCATGATGCTCTCACGATCCCTTCCTTTGGCGCATTTACAGCGCGGCCTACGGCAGCCACCGCAGATTATATAGGGGGTACCGTCACCCCACCTGCCAAGACTTTGACTTTTAATGAAAATCTCACCAGCGACGACGGTTTGCTGGTACAAGACGTAGCCAAAATCAACGGCATCACGACGGAAGAAGCGCGCCAGGCCATTCAGGAAGCGGTTGAAAAGATGCAGGGGATGCTCAATCGCCGGGAGATCGTGACCTTGCCTGGCATCGGACGGCTCTACCGCAACTACGTCCAGAAAATCCAGTTTTTGCCCGATACCACCAACTTCAATGCTGAATCGTTCGGATTGCCGCCCTTGCAGTTTTCGCCCATCGCCCGCTCCCGGGAGGTAGCGGATCCAGTGGTCAATTTGAACAGTGCCTACACAAAAACAAACAGCACCACCCTGGAAAACGGACAAGTTGCGATCCCCAGCACTGCTGTGACTGCCCCGCCGCCGCCCAGCGTTCCAGTCAACAGCGCAACGCCTGTAATGGCTCCCGCATCCAGCGGCTCCGGCATGATGCCTATGCTCATCACCATCCTCGTGTTGTTGTGTGCGATGGCGGGCTACTGGGTTTGGAAGCAAAACAATAACATCAAGGAAATTGCAGCAGAAGGTCCTAAAACCGAGCAAAATGCGACTAAACCAGCCAAAGAGCCGTCGGCAACCAAACCAGTTCCTGCCCCTAAAAAAGAAACTCCGGTCGTAACAAAGACCGAGGAAATCGCTGTGGTCGAAACCCAACCGAAGCCCGCAAATCAGGAAAAAACGGCTGTCAAAGGAGGCCGCGAGTGCATCCTGATCGTCGCCACCCTGCGCGAGCAAATCAACGCCAACCGCCTGATCGGGATGCTGGAAAAGGAAGGCCATGAAGTGTACTTCCTCCATAAAAACGGCTATCAGGTCGGCATTCAGTTCCGCTACAACCAGCTGAGCGAAGTGCAGGCAAAAATGATCTCCCTCCAGCAACTGACCGGCGAGCAAAACATCTGGATCAAAAAAAAATAATATTGAATGTGAGGGAATGTGGCCAATGTGACAAGCAATCTCCTGGCATTGCGTGTCACATTGTCCACATTTTTCAAATTGTCCACATTTTTCAAATTGTCCACATTTTTACAAATTGTCCACATTTCTTCGAATTGACCACATCGGCATCGCCGTTCGCAGCATGGCCGACAGCAACGAACTGTTCCGCAAACTGCTGGGTGAAGCGCACTTTAAATCTGAATCGGTTGAAAGCGAGCACGTTACCACTTCTTTTTTCCAAGTCGGTGAAAGCAAGATAGAACTGCTGGAAGCCAGCGATCCGGAAAGTCCGATTGCCAAATTCATCGAAAAACGCGGTGAGGGCATTCACCACATCGCCTTCGAAGTAGCCGATATCCGGGCCGAGATCGAACGCCTGGAAAAGGAAGGCTTTATCGCGCTCAACCGCGAGCCGAAACGGGGCGCTGACAACAAATGGGTCGCTTTCCTGCACCCGAAATCAAGCGGCGGGGTGCTGGTAGAGTTGTGTCAGAGCATTAGATTGTGATCCTAAATTTTACCAATGGTAATTGGCTTCTGGAATATCCACGACAAAAACGATTCGGATCTCAAAAGGCTTCTGTTCGAATGGTCAGAAGAATACGACTTGGATGTCATGATCGTGGATGGCGAGCATTACAAGTTTTTATACAACCCGATGTGGAGTTTTTTTGGAGAAAAAGGTGCACGAGAGGTCAATGGCACCTATTTCAACAAGTCAGTCAGGCCGGTCTCTTATTTTTGGAATATCTTTGACCAGGTAATTTTAAGACCTTCACTTCTGGCTACTTTTGATGAAGATTTTTTACAAATTTCGACCCGAATTGGAGCAACAAATTTGCTCAATCCATCAGGCCGCATCGAAAAAAGGTAACTATCCAGCCGACTCGTCCCAGCGGGACGCTATCTTTGTAGAAGTGCCAAAATTGGAGTCCTGTGTGCCGTAGGTACGCTATCTACTGTGCGAAATAGCGTACCTACGGCACGCAGGACCGCCCCTTCCTCTAATGCTACAAAGATGTTGCTCCGATGGAGTAGGGCGGCTGGATAGTTACGAAAAAAGTATCAGTGACCATTTACCGATTGTTTTCAATTTGAACCTAAACTTTCTGAGCCATGCAACAAGTAGAGAGCCTTTGGCCATCGGCATTGGGTAAGATAAAAGTATTACCTCCTGTACAGATATTAGGAACGCGGCACCAATAACTTAGTCATTTGATGCCACCCTTTGTCCCATCATACGGCCGCTATTTTTCTTTAAATAGCCCCACTATTCGCAGAAAAATAGTGTTGTCTGATGAAAAAATGGTTGACCTAAAATGACTAAGTTATTGGTGCCGCGTTCCTTAGCGGAACAGGCAGAGCATTTTAATTCAATGATGCAGAATGTGTTAGTCGCAAAAGTGACTTCTTATCAAGAATCTAAGTACGCGCCTGGCGCTGTAGGCAATATTATAAGCAGCGTCCATGTTGGAAATGAGCTTCGATATCGATTGCAGGTTCATGTGCCAAGCTTAAAGTATGTACTGGAGGTACTGTCCATGATCCCTCAAACTACAGTAAAGCCTTATCCTGTGACCCTCCAGGATACAATCAGAGGCAAAGAATTTACCAAACTGCGCGATCAGGAAAGTTTAATATCTACTTTACGCGAGATATTAAACTCGCAAGAGCTCAACGAGACAATCTCTTCTCTGCTTTCTCAAATTAAATACCTATCACGGGGTGAATCCTGACAATCCTTGCCATTTAACCCATCCCGGTGGATAAACAGCCTCACCTCCTTTCTCTTGCCGACCGCAACGACGCTTTTCGCGCCTTCCTCGCCACCCTCAACCCCGCGCAACGGGAAGCGGTGGAGCAGACCGAAGGCCCTGTGCTCGTCATTGCCGGTCCTGGCACCGGCAAAACCCATATCCTGACCGCCCGCATTGGCAATATCCTCCTGACCACCGATGCCCGCGCTCAAAACGTGCTCTGCCTGACTTTCACCGATGCCGGGGCCAACGCCATGCGGCAGCGACTTCTACAGCGCATCGGCCCGGAAGCACACCGGGTGCCGATCTATACCTTTCACGCTTTTTGTAACCGGGTGATCCAGGAGAACATGGAACATTTCGGCAAAGGCAACCTGGAACCGGTCACCGAATTGGAGCGCATTGAAATCGTGCGCAATTTGCTGGCGAGATTGCCTCTTGACCACCCGCTCCGGGAAGGCCGAAAAGACTTGTTTCAGTACGAAGAACACCTGCGCGACTTGTTTTCCTCCATGAAAAAAGAAGGCTGGGCGCCCGGGTTTCTGCTGAAAAAAGTGGATGAGTTTTTAAAGGGCCTGCCCACCAATCCCGATTTCCTGTATAAAACCAATACGAAAATCGCCCGAAAAGGTGAAGCCAAAACGGCTCAGGTCAAGGACATGACCGAAAAACTGACCCGCCTGAAAGCCGCCGCCGACCTCTATCCCAAATACCTGAATGCGATGCAGCGCGCAGGTCGTTACGAATACGAAGACATGCTGCTTTGGGTGACCAAGGCATTTGAAAAAAATGAAGCCCTGCTCCGCACCTATCAGGAGCGTTATCAGTACGTGCTGGTGGATGAATTTCAGGATACTAACGGCGCGCAATTCCATCTCCTCCACCAACTGCTCGATTTTTGGGATACGCCCAACATTTTTATCGTCGGCGACGACGACCAGAGCATCTACGAGTTTCAAGGTGCGCGCCTGGAGAATCTCCTGCGCTTTTACCATCAATATCGGGATACGCTGAAAGTTGTTGTACTGGAGGACAATTACCGTTCTACGCAGGATATTCTCGACGCAGCGCAGCGGGTCATCGAAAACAACCGATTGCGGGTGGTCAATCAGTTGGACGTGCCGGTGTCGAAGGTGTTGCGGGCGAGCCCCCCTGTCTCCCCGCCCCTCAAGGAGAGCCGCGTCGTGCCCCTCCAAGGGGCCGGAGATGCGGTTGAGCCGGGGCCGGCGATAAGCCTCTACCCCACCCGCCTCCACGAAACCGCCGACATCGTTGCCCAAATCGAACACCTCGTACAGGCAGGCACCCCGCCCTCCGAAATTGCAGTACTCTACGCCCGGCATCGGCAGGCCGCCAGGCTGCTCACGCTGCTCGAAAAAAAAGGCATCCCTTATCAAACCAAACGTCCGGTCAACGCGCTCGATCTGCCGGTGATCCAGCATTTTCGCGACCTGCTGCGCTACCTCCACGAAGAATCCATGCGACCGTTTTCAGGCGAATCCCGCCTGTTTCGATTGCTGCACGCCTCCTTTTTCGAACTGTCGCCCGTTGATCTGGCCAAAATTGCGGTGGCGGCTTATGCCGGACCCCAACTGATTGAAAAAGAATCCGAAGAGGGCCTGTATACCAAACCAGGTAAAAAAGCAGTGGCGGGAAGATTCTGGCGAGCGGCTTTGGGCGATCAGCCATTTTTGCAATCGCTTCGGTTGAGCGATACAGACGCTTATATCAAAATTGCCCATCGCCTCAATCAATGGATCGCCGACGCCCAAAACCTGCCGCTTGCCCAGCTAGTAGAACGACTTTACACCCAGACCGGCTTGCTCAACTGGGCGCTCCAGCAGCCGGATAAGGTCTGGTACCTGCAAGTGCTGCACACCTTCTTCGGCATGGTGCAATCCGAGTCTGCCCGCAACCCACGTTTCTCTATCGCCCGGCTGCTCGACCTGCTCGACAGCATGGATGCCAATAAATTGTCGCTTCCGGTGCAGCAGCGCGTACAGAACGGGCCCGGGGTGCAATTGCTGACTGCCCACGCCGCCAAAGGGCTGGAATTTGAACACGTCTTCCTGCTCGATTGCACCGAAGATACCTGGGAGAAAAATGCCTCTGGCAACCGGGGCCGCTTTGCCTTGCCGCCCACACTCACCCTCTCGGGGGAAGAGGACGCACTGGAAGCCCGCCGCCGCTTGTTCTATGTCGCCATGACGCGGGCCAAGCGACACTTGAACCTTTCGTATGCCCGCACGGACGAGGCTGGAAAATCGCTCATTCAAACCCAGTTTGTGGATGAAACGAATTTGCCCAAAACAGAGGTAGTTGTGCCATCCGAAATTTTGCTGGAAGCGCAGACTTTGTTGCTGCTCGAACCGGCCCAACCCGTCATCACTTTGCCCGAAAGTGATCTGCTCGACGAGTTGCTGGCGAATTTCAACCTGAGCGTCACCAGTTTCAACCGCTACCTGCGTTGTCCAGTGGCTTTTTACTACGAAGACTTGCTGAAAGTACCGAGTGCTATGAGCGAAGCCGCCACTTTCGGGGTGGCGATGCACGGCGCGCTCCAGCAGTTTTTGTTGAAAATGAAAGCCCACAAAAAGCAGCAATGGCCCACACCCGAAAGCCTCCAACGGCTCTTTGCCGCAGAGATGGAGCGGCAACGCGGTTATTTTTCTGAAAACGGCTTCGTGCAACGATTCGCCCTCGGAAAGGATTATTTGCGCCGCATCCATGTGGAGCAGGTGCCGTTCTGGCGCAAACGCGCCATCGCGGAACGCCGGGTAGACCGGGTGGAATTGAATGGCGTACCGATGACCGGTGTTCTGGACAAAATCGAATGGCTCGACGGCAATGTGCTCCGCATCGTAGACTACAAGACGGGTCTGGTGGATCCTAAAAAAATCGCCCCGCCCGATGACAAACAACCCAATGGCGGCGATTACTGGCGGCAGTTGGCTTTTTATAAAATTTTGCTGGAAAACGCGCGCATTTATCCGGAATTGGTGGGCAAAACGGCTGTTTCCTGGCTGGAACCCGACCGGCGCGGCGCATTCCCGATCACGGAGGTCGGTTTTTCGGGCGAAGAAATCCGTTTGGTAGAAAACCTGATTCAGGAGGTGTACGGGAAAATTCAAAACCGGGAGTTTACTATCGGCTGTGGCAAAGAGGATTGTCCGTGGTGCAGGATGCACCGGGATCGTACGATGTCTGAAGTGCTGGAACGGGGCACTGAAGAAGGACTGGACGATGTATAAAAATTTCTCGCAAAAACGCCATATCCCAAAACTGCAATTAAAACTTTGCGCCTTTGCGCCTTTGAGAGAAACTCCTTTTTGTTCGGTTTTGACCGAAAACGCGCTATCAATGAAGGGGCGCCTTTGCGAGAAACTCCTTTTTGTCAGATGGTAAGTTGTGGCTCACTCATTCGTAACTACCAGGTATTTCTCGCAAAGGCGCCAAGGCGCAAAGTTTAGAGCCTTCACGATCGCCTGATCTTCCCCCCTTTCGGACAGCAGTGTCCGAAATCGTACACCCTTTCAAAAAAATTTCATTGATTTGCAATCGCTTGGCTGCGGGCATTGTCTTTGCAGCTCGTACCGGCTGCTATGGCTGCCGAGTTACGGCAGCGGAAGCAACCGGTACATCACTATGAACATGAACGAAGCCAATATCCTGATCGTGGACGACAACCCGGGCGTTTTGAGCGCGGGCAAATTGTTCCTCAAACGCCATTTCGCCGAAGTGGATACTACCCGCGACCCGGAGGAAATTCCCGTTTTTTTGAAGGAGAAACGTTACGCGGTCATCATGCTCGACATGAATTTTGGGCGCAGCGCCAAAAACACCGGGCAGGAAGGTTTCGATTGGCTCGCCCGCATCCTGGAAATTGACCCCAGCGCGGTCGTGATACTGATCACGGCCTACGGCGACGTGGAACTGGCCGTGCGCGCCATCAAGAACGGAGCGACCGATTTCGTGCTCAAACCCTGGGACAACGACAAACTGCTTGCTACTCTACTCTCTGCGCTGCGGCTCAGGTCCAGCCAGGATGAGAACACCCAACTCAAATCCAAGCAGTTGGGGCGCAACCTTGCCGCTGCGAGCGACCTGCCGGAAATGATTTTTCAGAGCCGGGCGATGCAGCAAATCACAGAAACCGTCAAGCGCATAGCCGAAACGGATGCCAACGTACTGCTGCTCGGCGAAAATGGGACGGGCAAAGATTTGATCGCACAAGCCATTCACTCGCACAGCCGTCGGGCGAAGGAAAATTTTGTGAAAGTGGACCTCGGCGCCATCACCGAGTCGCTGTTTGAAAGCGAACTGTTCGGCCACGTCAAAGGCGCATTTACCGATGCCCGCGACGACCGGCCTGGCCGCTTTGAAGCCGCCGATGCCGGAACCATTTTTCTGGATGAGATCGGCAACCTGACCCTGGGGCTGCAAGCCAAATTGCTGACCGTGTTGCAAAACCGCACGGTGACTCGCGTCGGCTCCAACCGTGTCCGCCCGATCAACGTCCGGGTCATCGCCGCCACCAACCAAAACCTGTTCGATGCCGTAAAAAACCGGGCTTTCCGGCAGGATTTGCTGTATCGGATCAACACAATTGAAATTCAGTTGCCGCCACTCCGGGACCGCACGGACGACATCGAGCCGCTGGCGCTTCATTTTTTAAAACAGTTTTCGCAGAAATACAACCGCCCGGTGAGCGGCCTCAGCGCAGCGTTGCTCAAAGAAATGCACCGCTATCCCTGGCCGGGCAATATCCGCGAACTCCAACATGCCGTGGAGCGGGCCGTCATCATGGCGCAGGGCGAAAAACTCCAGCCAGAGGACTTCTTTTTCCGGGAAGCAGGCCAGGGTCGCGACATGGATTTGCCAACGATGAACCTGGATGACATGGAAAAACAGTTGATTATGAAGGCCTTGCAGAAATATCACGGCAATATCACGGAGGCGGCGGCCGAGTTGGGGTTGACGCGGGCTTCTTTGTATCGAAGGTTGGAAAAATACAATTTATGAAGCTGGTTACAAGATAGTCGCCATTTTTGTCGAGCACTACTATAGTAATCGGAAAGTTTCTATACAGGGTTCAGATTTATGATGAAACCCCGTGCCAATCTGTCCTGAAAGGTAGACACGGGGCCTTGCACTATCAATAAACACACACTTATTTCACCACAAAGCAATACCCACCGTAATTCTCAAACCTGTCTTTAGGGAAACGAGGATATACAGGGTCCAGCCCATATTGCAGCAGATGAAAATTTCCCTCAGCCCCGGTTAGTTTGCTGCCGATATACAGTGGCACGTTGTCGCACTGACCATTGATATGGAAATTCTCCTCGTAGTCGTTAAATTCAATAGGCACAACTCCGAAAAAGAAAAGCCCTTTTTTTTGTGTGATTAGGCCGCACTTAAAGCGGTACCTGCCATTTTCAAAAATTGGGAATACTCTGTACGCAGATACTCCCGACCCCGTCAAGTTGATGGAGGAATCTTTACCGATAATTTTGTAAAAACGCAGGTAATCAACAGTTTTCCCTCCAAGTGGAAGTGTGTCCATTCGATCACACTGGAGCTCAATCCGGAAATCATAGTTTCGAAAAATATTCTTAACGCCACCGTTCACATCGGTCATCTCTTCAGGAAAATCCATTTCAATCCATAGGGTATCGCTGAGATTGAAGGTGTCTTTTGCAGGGCTAAGGGTGTATGGCACTTGGTAAAAAAGCGAGTCGGGACAGTTTTTGTTTT
>Ga0209181_10003429_pt1 | contig 24487 bp, 17 predicted proteins | sample MAT05_FD_187208 | JGI IMG/M metagenome (GOLD analysis project Ga0209181, IMG submission 187208) | Freshwater microbial communities from Lake Fryxell liftoff mats and glacier meltwater in Antarctica - MAT-05 (SPAdes) (version 2) | ecosystem: Environmental > Aquatic > Freshwater > Ice > Liftoff...
GGAGAATTTACACTCACTTGAAATGCACCCCGCTGAGACGCTGAGACGGCGGCTAAAGCCGTAAGGCGCTTCATCTACAGCCGCTGAAGCGGCGTAGCTTTCGCGGGCTAAAGCCCTACTTCTGTAAAAAAATCGTAAAGCGGGGTGATTTGCTCAATTTTATGAATCACCCTATCATCGTCATTGTGGACGAGTCACGGGAGAAAACACGATGATTAAAGAATTTCGCGAATTTATCATGCGGGGCAATGTCCTTGACCTCGCCGTCGGGATTATCATCGGCGGGGCGTTTGGTGCCATCGTGACATCTTTGGTCAATGACCTGATCATGCCGCCGATTGGCTTTATCTTGGGGGGCGTGGATTTTTCCGCTATCAAAATCATCCTCAGTTCGACCACCGCCGCCGATGGCACGGTGACGGAAGTTGCGATCCGGATTGGGGTCTTCATCAATGCCTTGATCACCTTCTTGATCGTGGCTTTCTCGGTGTTCTTGCTCGTCAAATCCGTCAATGAAATGCAGCGTCGGCTAGAAAGACCGAAAGTGGTCGCCCCGGCGGCACCCGCAGCACCGACCGCCGAGGAACAATTGACGGAAGCCATCAAAGCTTTGAACGAGACGATCAAAGCTAAGCTATGATTAACTGCCCGCGCCGCTGAACAGGGTGCGTAGGCGATCCCCGATGAAGACGAGGATGAACACCGCCGTCGCCGTCAGCACAATCGCTGCGCCCGACGCGACGTTGAGGTGCCATGAGAGATATAAGCCGATCACGCCGGCGCTCATGCCAATAAGCGCCGACACCATGATCATGGACGGCATACGACGGGTGAGAATACGGGCGGTAGCGGCGGGGGTGGTCAGCATTGCCAACATTAAGGCGATGCCGACCGTCTGCAAACTAGCGATGATGGTGAGCGCGATCAAGACCAGCAGCAACAGGCGTAAGCCTTCGCCCGGCATTCTTAATACGCGCAATAAGCCCGGATCAAAACTTTGAGCGACGAGTTCCTTGTAAAATAGAAAGATCGCCCCCAGCACGATCACGCCGCAGACGATCATGGTGAGGATATCCCCCGGACTCACGCCCAGCATGTTGCCGAACAAGATATGGGTGAGATCGACACTGTAGCTGCGCACGGTGCTGATCACCAAAATGCCGAGCGCGTACATCCCCGCGAACACCACACCGATGGCGGTGTCCTCGCTTAAGCGCCCGCGATTCGTCAACCAGCCGATGCCAAGCGCTGAGCCAACCCCCGCGATCAAGCCGCCGAAGAACAAATCCGCCCCGGCAATATAGGCGAGCGCCACCCCCGGCAAGATCGAGTGTGCCAAAGCATCCCCAAAGAAGGATAAGCCGCGCACCACCACAAAACAGCCGATCACGCTGCTGATGCCGCCCACCAAGAGCGCCGCCATCAACCCGCGCTGCATGAATTGATAAGTCATGGGTTCGATAAAGAGCGCGTTGAAATCCATGCGTTTTTGCTTTCTTTAATGATCATCGACGACGAAAAAGTCACCGCCCTTAAAGACGCCGACCTGTTTGCCGTAAGCTGCGCCAAAGTGTTCTGCCGTGAACACCTCGTCAGCCGTGCCATAGGCGATCACCGAGGTTTTGATGAGCAGCACCCGGTCGAAGCGGGTCGCCGCTAGGTTGAGGTCGTGGGTGGCGATCAAGACGGTCGCTTGCGCCTCCCGCAGCCGATCCAGCACATCCAAAATTTCGGCTTCGGCGTTGGCGTCCACTGCGCTGAAGGGTTCATCCAAAAGCAGGACATCGGCTTCTTGGGCGAGTGCGCGGGCGATGAACACACGCTGTCGTTGCCCGCCGCTGAGATCGGAGATATGGCGGTCGCCCTTATCACCCATGCCCACGCGCGCCAAAGCCTCGTTCACGACCTCACGGTCATGACGGCGGGCTTGGCGCAACCAACCGATCTTGCGGATGCGCCCCATCATCACGACATCGCGCACTGTCGCCGGGAAGTCCCAATTGATTTGGTTTTGTTGGGGCACATAGCCTACCATCGCATGGCTCGTGCGACAGTCGCGATCATTGATCGAAATATCGCCCTCATTGAAGCTGAGCAGCCCGACAATCGCCTTGAAGAGCGTGCTTTTGCCCGCGCCGTTGGGTCCCAAAACGGCGACCCGCTCCCCCTTGTTGACCGAGAAGCTGATCTGCTCAATGGCGCGCGGGGCGCTGGAATACCCCGTTGAGACATTATGGACCACCAGCACGGGCGCATTTGCGCCTGCGCTGGTGTGCTGATGCGAGGGTGTCTGGGTCGTCAAAACAGAGGTTGAGGTTAAGGTCATTCGCTTAGGGCATCCACTATTGTCTGCACATTATAGCGCATGAAATCGAGGTAGGTGGGGGCGGCACCGTCGGCTTCGCTGAGCGAATCGGTGAACAGGGCGATGACGCGCACGCCCGTTTCGTTGGCGATTTGCTCGGCAAGTTGCGGATTAACCGTGGAACCGACGAAAATTGCCGAGACGCCCTCGGCGCGGATGGTGTCGATCAAGGACGCGATCTCGGAGGCGCTGGCTTCGCCCAGTGTGCTGCCCCCCGGCACGACCACGCCGACGATCTCGAAGTCGTAGGCATGGGCGAAGTACGTCAGGGTGTCGTGATCGGTGACGAAAATACGGCGCTCTAGGGGGAGTGTTTCGATCAAGGGGCGAATTTCATCATGCGTCAGCGCATCCACTTGGGCGATATAGGCGGCGGCGTTGGCAGCATAGATGCTGGCATTGGCTGGATCGAGGTCGCTCAGCGTATCGCGGATGGTCATCGTCCAATAGATGACGTTGTGCGGTTGCCACCACACATGCGGGTCACAGCCACTCTCGGCGTGATCATGCACACCAGCGCTGGCGGCGGTAGTTTCATCTTCATGCGGTGTGGTGCAATCGAGCGCATATAAGGTCCCTAGTGACTCGGCATCGTGCGCGCCTTGCTCATGGTCATGATCGCTTTCGGCTTCGGGGTCTTGAGCATCGGCGTGAATCGCGCCTATCTCCGCGCTGTGGGTGGCGCACTGTTCGGCGATAGGCAACAGGACATCGGGTAGGGTGGATTCGGTGGGAGCCGCTTCCGGGGTTGCTTGGGCTTCGCTTTCATGATCGTGGTCATGCCCGCCGAAGGGCAAAATAGCCACACACGCCGAGGCTTCGACAATGTTCAGATCGGGCGCGGCGTTTTCAATCGCTTCGAGCAGGGATTCTTCAAAGAAGGCACCATTGACGAAAACGATATCGGCTTGGGCGAGGCGTGCCAAATCGGCGGGGACGAGGGTGAAGGTGTGCGGGTCGGTGCCGACGGGCATGAGCGTCGTGACTTCGGCGGCATCCCCCGCGACGTTGGCGACCACATCCGCCAGAATCGAATAGGAGGCGACGATAGTGAGGCGGGGGTCTTGGGCAAAGGTGATGCCTTGAAAGCCGAATGCCAGCGCGAAAACGAGAACGATCCAACCCGTATATTTTTTGAACAAGTGCTTGCCATTCTATGATTTAATGATACGTTGTATCAACTATAGGCGTCGAAAGGCAGAGGGTCAAGAGCGAATCGGGCGGATAGGACGGATTTTGCGGGGTGCTCCATAGGGTTATAATGAGGCATGATCGTAAGGCAAGCGGTTCTCATGCGGGAGGCGATATGGACGAAAAAGGCGAATTTTTACGACAACTGGATGAGTCGCAGCAAGCGGCGTTGGCACTGCTGAGCCAGATTGATGACGCGGTGATGATTTACGAGGATGGGCAATGGCGCGTGAAGGATGTCATCGCCCATGTCGCCGTGTGGGAGACGGAACTGCTGCGGTCGCTTCATGCCTATCGGCGCGGGGGGGCATACCAAATCGAGAATTATGAGAGCGTTGACGATTACAATGCTTTTGCTGCCAGCGCCAAGCAGTTTGTCCCGTTGGCGGATACGTTAGCCGATTGGGATGCCACGCGGCGCTGGCTCAAAATTCATCTCAGTGCCGTGTCTGCGGAGGCTTTTGACGATGAATTGATGATGCCTTGGGGAGAAGAAGAGACCGTCCGCGAATTGTTTAAGGCGGTTCTCAGCCATGCCGAGGAGCATATTGAGGATATTCGCGCCAAGATCGCCTTGATGGATGCGCCATAGGGGTAAGCGCGTCCTTATGCCCCGAATGCTTGTCGTACCGCCGCGAGAGTAGTGCGGATGGGCGCATCGGGCAGGGGGGCAGCGCCGGACAAGGTGATCCACCCGTTGTAATCGGTGGCGCGCAGTGCTGATAGCGCCGTCGCTTCGGCGTCCATGGGCAGCGAAACATAGCCGATCTGGGGCGCTAGGGTGGGCAATGTGCCGTTGTCTGCCCCGGCACCGAGGTTGAGGGCGATCAAGACATCGGGATGTTTGATGCGTTTGACGACCGCGCCCGCTTGATCGAGATCCGTGATGAAGGCGGTTTCGTCGGCGGGGGCATTTTGGATGAAAAGCTTGACGCCGAGCGCGTGCGAAAAATCGGACAGGGTGCGCAAATGCTGATGCAGCATCTCTGCCTGCATTTGCCCCGGCGACATCCAAGGCGAGAGATCGGGCATGATATTTGCGCCATAATGAGGCACCCACACCACGCCGAGGGCATTGAGATCGACAGCACAGGCGATATTGGAGCGCAGGAGTTTGAGGGCACGTTCGCGTTCGGCAACGTCAGGCGACAGGATTGCCCCTTGCCAGCCGAAATGGACAGCCGCGACGCGGATACCGGTTTGGGCAGCAGCGGCATCAATATCAGGCACGCGCGCTTCGAGATCGGCACCATCGACCTCAATGCCATCAATGCCGAGCGCGGCGGCACGTTCAAACATGTCGGCGGGGGTGGGCGCGCCGAGCAAAGACTCTTGGATTGCGATCAACATGGGACGGTTCCTTTGGGCTGGATGGTGTGAACGTGCCCAAAGGGTAACGCAAACGGGCGCAGAAAAAAAGCATCAGCGTCCAGTTCCTTTTCGAGCATACTGTTGACGCAGGGCTTGTCATGCGGTAAATTTTGATCAAATATTGAAATAGATTTGAATAGCCCGTCTGAGTACAGAGAAATTCTATGGTACAACCAGAATCCACCCTGCCCGCCGAAACAACGGAAGCCCATCGCGCCCTCCCAGAAACCTATCTCATCAATACCCTTGAGGCATTGAAAGTTTTTTCTGACCCCCTCCGCCAGCGCGTGATCGAGACTTTGTTTGATGGGCAAAAAACCGTCAAGCAGATCGCCGCTGAATTGGATATCGCCCCCACCAAACTGTACTACCACATTAATTTATTAGAGGAACACGGCTTGATTCGCGTTGTTGATACCCGCATTGTGTCGGGCATCATCGAAAAACAATATGACGCGGCGGCATCCCACTACCGTATCAAGCGCTCGCTGTTGGCACCCGGTCAGAACGACTCGGACGACGGCTTGGATACCACGATTGACGCCATCATCGAGCCGATGCGGGTGGATATCCGCAAAAGTATCGTCAGTGGCTTGATCGATACCCGCGATGATGTCGCTACCAAGAACCGTCAATTGCGGATTTGGCGTGCCATTGGGCGCTTACAGCCCGAAGATGCGGATCGTTTTTATGCGCGGATGGATGAACTGATCGACGAATTCGCTTGTCAAGATGACGATGCCGAAGTCAATGAAGCCTCTCAAAATTACAGCATGATCATGTTTTTGTATCCCACCGAAGCGGGCAAGAACCTAGCCTTAAAGCACCGCAAGAAAAAGACCACCGATAGCGCGCTGCCGGAAAAAGCTAACGGCGGCGGATAACGGTACTCAATTGAGGGGAAGGCAGCCACACCGTGAAAGTCGAACCGCGCTGCTCCCCTTCGCTCAAGGCGGTGATCGTGCCGCCATGCGCGGCGATGATCTCTTGCACAATCGCTAAGCCCAACCCCGTACCCCGTTGCGGTCCCCGCGCTTTGTCGATTTGATAGAAGCGCTCAAAGATGCGCGCCAGTTCCGACTGGGGAATCCCTTGCCCATTGTCTTGAATGGTCAGTTGCACACCGTTCTTGACAATGGCGGCGGTGATCCAGACTCGCCCCCCGTGAGGCGTATATTTGATAGCGTTGCCGATCAAGTTGGTGACCACTTGCACCAAGCGGTCGCCATCGCCGGCGATTTCGGGCATTTGCGGCGTGTTGACGGTGAGCGCGATCTGTTTTTCGCTGGCGACGACGCTCAAGCGTTGTGCGACTGCTTCGGTCAATTGCCCCAAGTCAATCGCCGTCCATTTCATCGATAAGCGCCCTGCTTGTAAGCGCGCTAAATCTGTGAGTTCCACCACCATCCGATTGAGGCGTTCCGCTTCGTCATGGATGATGTGCGCCGCTTTGACCGGATCGCTGGCGGCACCATCAATGATCGCTTGCGAATACCCCTGAATCGACGTGAGTGGTGTTTTGAGATCATGCGAGACATTCGCCAAAAAATCTTTTTGAACCTGTTGCGCGGTCTGCACATTGGCGCTCATCTGGTTAAAGGCTTCGGCGACGGCTTGCACCTCACGCGGTCCGCGCACGGGGACTTGTTGGGCAAAACGCCCCGCCGCGACTTCGCTGGCGGCATCGGCGACGGTTTGCAAAGGTTGGGCGATGCTGCGGGCTATCAATCCGCCCATCACGAGCGCCACGATCACCCCGACGAGCGCGCCCTGTGCCAAGAGCGGGAAGAGTTCTGCGCCGAAGTCATTGAGGGCATCTTGCAATGTTTGGGTGGGGCGTTCTTCGGCAAAGATCAGGGCGATGGTATCGGTGGCGGTGTTGGGCGCACGATAGCGCACCCCTTCGACGCCGACGAACAACCACGCCCCGCCGCGCGCATCGGTGAAGGTGCCTTGAATCGCTTCGATATTGGTGAAGATCGTGCGGGCGACCGCTGTGGGGATGCGGTAGGCGGCGATTTGCCCATTGATCGGTTCATTACGTTGATAGACGCCATCACTGTCGTATTGCACATGCTGATCCCGCAAGCTGACCATGAGCAAGCGTACCTGTCGTGTATCGGCAACGGTTTTGAGGATGGTGGTCAGATTATTGAAGTCGTCTTCGGTGGGCGACAGCAGGTGATACCCCGACTGTTGGATGATCTCGCGCAAATTGACGCTCAGCGCTTGTGTGACCAAACGCTGTAATGTGGGTTCGATGGGGGCGGCGCGGGTATTGAAGATCAACACTAGCGCGGCACTGATCACCGTGAGGGTGACGAACAGCACCAAGATATACGACAAGAATAGGCGGATACGCAAATTTTGGAACATGATTCGCGGTGTCATTTAGTTGGAGTCGAGGCGATAGCCCACGCCCCACACCGTCTCAATGGTTGGGCGCATCCCCTTAAGCTTGTTGCGCAGGTGGGCGATATGCACATCAACCGTGCGCGTTTCGCCCGCAAAGTCGTAGCCCCACACGACATCAAGTAGTTTTTCGCGCGTGAAGACCATGCCCTTGTTGCTGGCGAGGCTGTAGAGCAGGTCGAATTCCTTCATCCTCAGATCGACTTGCTTGCCATCCACCGTGACTGAGCGGCGCTCTGGATAGATCATGAGGTTCTGCAAGGTGAGCGTACTCTCGCTGTTGGCGGGGATGACCGGACGACCTGCCCGTCGTAAGATGGCGCGCACCCGTGCCACCAGTTCACGCGGGTTGAAGGGCTTGGTCAGGTAATCATCCGCGCCCAGTTCCAAGCCGACGATGCGGTCAATATCTTCACTGCGCGCCGTCAACATGATGATCGGCACTTCTGACTCCGCGCGGACACGGCGGCACACTTCCCAACCATCCATTTCTGGCAGCATCAAGTCGAGGACGACGAGGCTGGGCGCTTCGGCTAAAATGCGGGCGAGGGCGATTTTGCCATTGGTGGCGCTGGTGATGCTGTAGCCTTCTTGCTCCAAATAGAGTTTGGCAAGGTCAATGATGTGTTGTTCGTCATCGACGATCATGATCGTGTCGTTCATCGCGTGATTATCCTTCCCAGCGCATATGCACCAGTTTGCGAACGGGAATAAAGTGATATTTTTGGAGGAGGCTGGTCATCGCTTCATCATCGGCAGGGTGTTCGATATGGAGCGGCGCACGCCCGCTGTAGCGACGCAGGGCAAGGTGCAAAAGTGCTTCCCCAGATTCGGCAATGTCATCGGGTGGGCACAAGAGCGTGACTTGGGTGCTGCTGGTACCAAAGCCGGATTCAATCCACATGGCGGCGCGCAAACCGTCATCGCTTCGGATGATTAACCGTTCCATAGAGCGCATATTGAACATGTCCCCCAGCATCGTCCACCACGGGCGGCGAAATAAGCTGAGCGTCAACGGGCGTAACCAACCGATGCCGCCGCGTTCGGGCGGGCGCACATGGCTGGCAAGCTCTAACTCGGCGTGCCATTCGCGCCCCGTGCGTTGGGTGATGTAGACGCTTTGATTCGCCAATGGGGGCGGGATGCGGGCAGCGCCGCTGCGTCGCCATGAGGTCCAGGTGCCATCCTCGACAAAGCCCAATTTTTCGTAGAGCGTGCGGGCGACGATATTGGGTTGTTCCACTTGTAAGATAGCGCGGGGGTGTCTTCGGCTTTGCGTGCGGATGGTGTCCATACTGGTTTGCACCAGCGCACGGGCAATGCCCCGTCCGCGATAGGTGGGATGCACCGCGACATTGGCGATGATCCATGTCTTGGGCGCGCCATGAGGAAGTTGGGCAGGATAAATCGAGGTGTTGCCGATGACATGCCCATCTTCGACCCAGACGTAGCCTAAACCGACCCCCTGCGACAGGTCATTCATGCCGATCAGCAAGTTTAAGCCGATGCCGCCCATGTGGCTGAGCGAACGCATTTCGCGGATGGCGGCGCGCCCGTTGCTATCCATCGTGTCAGCGAATGCCATTTCGATCAAATCCGCTAATTCCGCCAGATCAGTACGCAGATTGACAGGACGCAGTCCCGAAACTGGCTGAGACAGAGGTATTTCATCAGAAGTTGTGGTCGCTGACATTGGTTTGCCATTTGCTGCTAGTGCGCGTAAATGATACTCTAAAGTATAGCGGAAGCGTGCCGATGGCGTGAGCGTGGGGTGACGATTTAGAAAAGAAATCGACCCTTAACTTCAAAGTAGCTCATACCCTAAAAATAGGTCTAAAGCACTAAAAAAGGGTCAATGCTTTCGCATATGCTTATAATGTTTGTAAACCTAGGTGGGGAGGAAAAGTCATGAACGCGACGGAACATGATGGACGGATCGATAATCGTTACGACATTGTGGAGCAAATCGGCGCGGGAGGGATGGGCGCTGTCTTTCGGGCGCATGACCGCCTCACAGGGAAGGATGTCGCCTTAAAACGGCTGCATTTGCGTTTGGATCGTTTTAGTGACCGTTTATCTGAAGAATCGCGTTTTACCCTAGCGCACGAATTTCAGGCGTCGGCATCGCTGCATCATCCGCAGGTTGTGCGGGTGCTGGATTACGGGTTTGACGATCACCGTCAACCGTATCTAACGATGGAGCTGCTCGATCAACCCCAGACCATTCTAGCAGCAGCAAATGGTCTCCCCCCCATCGATAAACTACGCTTGTTGGTGCAGACGCTTCATGCGTTGCTCTATGTGCATCGACGCGGTTTTCTGCATCGCGATCTTAAGCCCGCCAATATCCTCGTCGTCAATGGCACTGTTAAGCTGGTCGATTTTGGAATCGCGTCTGCCAAGAGCCAAGATGCGGAAATGGCGGGAACGCTTGGCTATATGGCGTTGGAACTTCTGCACGGGGCGGCACCGAGTGAAGCGTCCGACCTTTATGCCCTCGGCGTGGTCGCCTACGAAATGCTGACTGGTCAACACCCTTTCGATGGGCATAACGTTGATATCCATACCGTAATGCAGCGTATTTTGTACGAGTCGCCGGATCTGACGTCCCTTTTAGCGTTGAACGAAGCGGGTGATTTTTCAACCACCAGCCTACTGTCATCATCCTCGTCTATCATCCATACTGCGTTCAATGAAATGACTGATCACAGTACGATCCTATTTCCGCCAGAGGGACACTACCCTCCCAGCCTTGACATGCCGACGTTCGTTGCGAGTTCCCTCAGCGACGACGCGCCCATCACTCTGCCGGATACCCTGCCTACCCAGCAAATTGATACTGTCGATCTAGACTCGGCAGTGATCGCTGCCCCCGACCATAAGCCAATCCCGTCGTTTGCGCTCCCTACCCCCTCCCGTCGCGGGTTCGATGAGGACACCCCAAGCGTGCCGGGGATCATCGCCCGTTTGCTGGCGCGGTCGCCCTTGGATCGCTACCAAGACGCTGCCGAAGTGATCCGCCATCTCAGTCGTGCGCTCCAGATTCCGCTTCCGGTTGATACCGCGACTACCCGTGAGAGCTTTTTACAAGCAGCACAATTCATCGGGCGCGAACAGGAACTCGATAAACTCAACGGCGCTTTATCGCGCGCTATCGATGGTACGGGGGCGTTGTGGTTCGTCGCGGGGGAGAGCGGCATCGGCAAGTCGCGGCTGCTTGATGAGGTGCGTATTCAGGCGCTCACGCAAGGGGCATTGGTGGTGCGCGGACAAGCCGCTGAAAACGGTGCCGCGTATATCGTTTGGCGTGACCCCCTAAAACGCCTCCTCCTCAATGTTGAGGTGCGCGACGCCGAAGCTAGTATCTTCCTTGATTTCATACCGGATATTGCCCACCTGATCGGTCGTCCGGTGGCACCTATGCCGATTGTGGAACCGGAAGAGGCGATCAATCGCTTGATCGTGGCGGTCAACGGTATTTTGCGACGGCAGATGCGCCCGGTTGTGATTTTGCTGGAAGATGTGCATTGGCTGACGCGCGAAAGCTTCTTATTACTAGAAGCCGTGCAAGTTCTGGCGGAGCGACTGCCCCTGTTGGTGGTCGCTAGTTTTCGAAGCGACGAAGTCACCCCCGGTTTAGAGGCACTGCTTGATCCGGCACGCACGCTCCATCTGCGACGCCTCAGCCGTGATGAGATGACTCAATTGACCACCTCTATGATCGGTGAACAGGGCACGCAAGCCACCGTTATCGATCTGCTTGAGCGCGAAACTGAGGGCAACATCTTTTTCATCGTCGAGGTGGTGCGTGCCCTTGCTGAAGAAGCCGGTCAGCTTGAACATATCGGCTCGGTGACACTGCCCGTCACGCTGTTTGTACGTGGCGTGCAACAGGTGGTCGAACGACGGCTCGCGCGGTTGGCACCCCAGCATTTCCCGCTATTGGGCTTGGCTGCCGTCATGGGACGGGTGATCGACCGCGCGGCACTATTGCAGACAGCATTCAGCGCCGGATTGGACGAATGGCTATTCGCGTGTGAACGCAGCAATATTTTGGAAGCGCGCGAGGAGTCGTGGCAGTTTACGCATGACAAAATACGCGAAGGCGTATTGTCCACTCTTGAAACCGATGTACGCACGCTGTTACACCGCCGCGCCGCTGAAGCGATGGAAGCCGCTTATCCCCAAATGAAGGCTTACGCGGGTGCGTTGGCATATCATTGGCACGCTGCCGGTGATGCCGACCGTGAGCAGTCGGCGCGCATTACCGCTGGGCGCTATGCCTATCAAGCAGGGAGTTTCGAGCGTTCTTTAGAACATTATGCGCGCGCCATCACGCTGGCGACCGCCCGCATTGAGCAGCAAAATGAGCCAGCGATGCACACCGAGCTTGGACGACTGCTGAACGAAATGGCACGGGTGCAATGGCGTTCTGGCGACCGCACGGGTGCCGATGCCCGTTTGATCCGGGTAGGCGCGATTGCCGATCAAACCAACGACCTTGGATTACGTGCCCAAGTGATCGCCCATTACGGACAGATTGCACTGGCGGAAGGGGACATCACTGGGGCAAGTGCGTATCTCAGCGACAGCCTCGCGCTTTATAGCAAGATCGATGAACCGCTTCTAGAAGCCGAAGTCTTGACGATGCTGGCACGTAGCTACACTAGCAGCGGACGTTATGCCGACGCCGAACCGCTCCTAGAACGTGCCTTGGTGGTCTATCAACGTGCCAATCAGCCGAGTGGTCTCGCCCATGCTTACTACGCCTTAGCCGAACTGCTCATGGGACGAGGTGAGCTTGATGCCGCCGAAGCGCATTTACAACATGCTTTGGTCTTGTCCCAAACGGGTAATGATCGTAATTACGAGGCGGCGACGCTGATGCAGTTGGGATCCATCGCCATGTATCGCGGACAGCTTGACGAAGCGCGTACCAGTTTCACACGGTCGCTAGAACGGTTCGAGAGTATTGAGGATCGATATGGCATGGCGGCGTGCCTGAATAATCTTGGTTTCCTCGCCCTCTCCAGTGATGATCTGGATGGCGCGGCTGCGCAGTTCGAGCGGAGTCTGGAACTTTCGGAGTCGTTTGAGGATCAGTGGGGTGTGGCGAACACACTGGCAAACCTTGGTCATGTTGCGCTCAAGCGTGGTCAAGCCTTAGAAGCACAGCGCCTTTATCTGCGTAGCCTAGCTCAAGCCGCCCCTATCGGCGCTGTTCCCGTTGTTGTCGAGGTCCTCGCGGCGTTGGCACCCATGTTGCTTCAGATGCCGACACATGAGGGGCTTGCACTAGCGCTTTTGAGGATTGTGATCGCGCATCCCGCCGCGACTCCTGATATACGCGATAGTGCGTCCGCACTGCTGGCACAACAACCGGAATCCGCGCAGCCCCCGATGATGAATGCCGCATCCCTAGACGCCGATGCTGCTCCCATCGATTTGGACAAGTGGGTCAATGATGTGATCATCGCTTTAACGCCCTCATCCGCAGGGCAATTGCATCTAAATTTCTAATGAGGTCAAGATAGATTAGGACGGTGTTTTAGAGACCGCATTCTTTTTGTTCGCTGCGACGGACGCGCAGAATAGAGACCCTACGACGCTTCATGAGCCATAATGGACTGTGCGGCGATTTAGATGGTATTTATTCACCTACCCGTGCAGACCGCCATGAAATGGTACTCCATATCCACAAAGGGTCACAAACACACACAATGGGTTTATCCTCGGTAGGGGCATGATATATCATGCCCCTACATACCCATCCTGACCCGTTATCACCTGTGTGATGGGTTTCATGGTATTTATTCACCTACCCGTGCAGACCGCATTTTGCCCCAGTCCTATTGGGTTCATTATATGTTTTTTAGGTTCAAGTTCACAGATTTTGAGCCTAATCCCATGGATAGGTGAATAAATACTTTAGATGCAATTGCCCTGCCCTCATCCGCCGAATAGATAGGTCGTTAAGCTTAGAAAAACCCTCCTTTGGAATGATGGTATCGGCGGTACCTTACCCTATAGTGGAAGATGTCGTGAATTCATGTGGATCATATCGTGCATAGTGGTTGAATGATCCAGATCATGTATCGAATGGACATGTAACATTATTGAAAGGTCTGGTACCCATGCGCAAACTGCGTTTTATCATTCTGTTCACACTATTGACGATGGTGGTGGGAGTTTCCTCCGCCAATCCGCCCAATCTCCCTAATTTGCCACAGCAACAGGCTGTACAATCGGTCGTGTCGCAAACCAACGGTGTCACGCTGACTCCGCTAGGCGTTTCAAGCACGGTTGTGAATACGCTTAACGCCTTTGGTGGGGCATTCACTAGCATTTCGCTCGATACGGCGAACGCTGTGCATTACATTGACCTTAACGGCACCCTAAAAGAGTCGGTGATCCCGCGCGCAGGGATGCGTACTGCCGCGCTTGACCCCGATATGACGACCCCCGGCAACGACGCCCGCCCCGGAAAGATCATTGGCGCAGTACATCAGCCATCACGCGGTATGATGTGGGTGGTGGCAGTCTTCAAACCCAACGCCTTTAACTGCCCGGGTTGCGAACCGCCAGAAAAAATCCGCCTCTACTATAATGCCACCGAATTTCACGAGTACAGCATCGTGTGGAGTACTTTTTTTGATAACAACGGCGATAACATGGTCGAGGCTGTTGATGAGGGTGCAGTTATAGCGCACAGTCGCTCGTGCATTACTATTGGCTTAGAACAAGCGTGTTGGCAGCCGTATTCGTACAGCGATGTCCGCCAAGAACCTCAACCCAAAGATATTGCTTACAATGCCTACACCGCCCTCAACAATGCGTGGGATATGAAGGTCGATTTCTACGTCGATGACGCCATGCCGGATATCTACGGATTGGCACAGCGCAATGCCTGTGCCGCATACCTGGCGAACGCGACGGTCTTCAACAATATGACTGCCTGTATCCCCAATGTTGTCATCACCGCCGCCAAAGAAAATAAAAGAAATCGTCCCATTGCCATCATGGTGGTCCTGAGTTCGGCGGATGTGCGTACATTTGACGTGAATGCCAATCCGGTCGGTTCGCTGCCCCCCGGTGACTATGTGGTGCGCAATGCCGAGAACGCCAACAATCATCCCGGCACCGCGACCGCGTTGTTCTTCACCGATTTGGCGGGCACGGGCTATATGGTGCCGACCACCGTCGTGCAAGGCTTTGGCAACAACTCGTCTTTTGATAGCAAAGTCGCCGGCATCAAAGATGGGTTGGCAGGGTATCGGCTATTCGGCTGGTAGTCTGATTTAATCAGAAATCAAAAACGACTGAGACGATAGGCTGTCTTGGTCGTTTTTGATTGTAAAGACTGCCAATGATGAGTAACTACTTCGCCGATGCTGTTGGCGACTCAAAATAGGAGATGATCCGTAGGGGCGCAATGCCTTGCGCCTCCACAAAAAAGACACGCCGACCCTAGATAAAATCAGTTCGTCAACAGCATCGGCGGAGTGTCACAATGATGAAATGAAGAAAGACAGGCAGCAAAGCAAGGCAAAATAGGAAAGCGAAGGGAAGACGCATGGCAGCAACACCATGTCACCGTTGCACAGCAGTGGGTGTTTCGTTTAGACTTAATTTCTTAAAGACATACAAGCCAGCCTTGATCCCCAACGTACAGGCACCGCTGGGCTGGTTATAAGAGGAGAAACCACGACATGAGTCGAAGTAATTACGGATATGTGGGACGACGTTCAGGCGGTTCCGCTTGGCAATGGATCATCATCGGGCTAGTATTAGGCTTTGGTTGCTCGGTGATCTTCGTGTTGGGTGGCTTAGCTGCTGGGGTGATCACGCTGGATGGCGCGGCGGTGGCAAACTTGCCGACGCAAACCCCAAATGTGATCATTATCACTGCCACGCCCGCACCCGTGACCCCGACGATTGCGGTTGCAGCACCGACCATCACGCCGACGATGCCAATTTTGTTGGAAATCCAACCGCCGACGGCGACGCCGACGATCAATCCGACCTACCTAACGCTCTCTTCCCCATTGCAATCGACCCAAACCACCTTGGGGATCGGCGGCAACACGGGCACAGGGAACCCTGCTATTGGACAATCAGCAGGGGGCGACTTGACCAATGTGATCGCCCAAGCCAACGAAACTATCCTGATCGAGGGGGGCACTTTTGCGATGGGAACAACCGCCGCCGAAGTCAGCCAAGCTGTGCAAGAGTGTTTGGGAGGCTATGGGGGTGAAGCGGGCAACTGCCAACTCGAATATGGTGAAGACTCGTATCCCCAACATCAAGTGACGGTCAGCGCTTTCCGTATTGATCGTACCGAGGTCAGCTATGCCCAGTACCTCGCCTTCATGAACACCCTCGGACCCGGCGCGCACCGTAATGGCTGTGATGGGCAACCCTGTTTACAGACACGCAATGAATCGGAGACCAGCAATATCGCCTTCGACAGTGCCACTTACAGCGTGTTGTTCGCCATCAATGACTACCCCATGACCAATGTGACATGGTACGGTGCCAATGTCTATTGCCGTGCTATCAACCGCCGTTTGCCGACCGAAGCCGAGTGGGAACGCGCCGCCCGTGGACGGCAAGGGACGATTTTCCCGTGGGGCGATGCGTGGGATGCCGCCCGCGCCAGTACCCGCCGACCGCTGAGTGGTGAACCTGCCGCCGCGCCGATCTTCGCGTTCACAGATGGGGGCAGCGATTTTGGCGTGTTGAACATGGCGGGCAATGTTGCCGAATGGGTGAGCGACTGGTACGACGCCCGTTATTATGGGCGTCCCGAAGCGACCGCCCCCGATGCGCGTGGCCCGCTGTCGGGCACGACCAAAGTCGCGCGCGGTGGCTCATGGGATAGTGTGCCCTTCTTTGCTCGCAACCCCCACCGCCAAGACCGTGACCCGTTGCAACCGACGGCGTGGCTCGGTTTCCGCTGTGCGGAGGATATCAACGCGCAAGCGAGCGGTACCAGCCCGCTGGCAGCGGCGCAGACCTTCACGCAAAGTGATCTGCTGCTCCCACCGACACTGGTCACCCCCGGCACTGGGGCGGATGAAGAATTTATTAGTCCGACGCTGGCACCCGCGCCGACTCAAGCGCAAGCACTGCCCTTCCCGACGGCAGCCGGAACACTGGCACCCGGATAGGGGTTCATTTTGGCGATGGTCAACGCCCCTGCACTCTGTGGGGGCGTTGTGGTTTATAGAGCTTGTTATAAAACGAAGAGGGATCATTCATGGACAAGACTCGTTGGATCATGCGTGTGTTGGGGATGCTGCTGTTGACCGTCGGCGTGCAGACCGTCGTTTTGGCACAAGAAGTGACGCCAGAGGTCACGCCGGAGGCGACCGCCGAACCGTTGCCCGCAGGCGCGATCCTCGATTTCCCCGGTGCGGGTGCCTATAGCGTGCAGGTGGTACAGGGCAGCGCGGATCGGGCGTATGGCGTGTATATCCCCGAAAGTTATGTCGCCCGTGACACCCCCGCGCCGTTGGTGATCGTGTTGCATGGTGCCAGCGGCAACGGGTTGTTGATGGAGACGCAAACGGGCTTTGATGCGCTTGCCGATGAACACGGTTTCATCGTCAGCTATCCCGACGGCATCGAGGGCTTTTGGGCGGATGGACGCCCCGGCGATCCGCGTGTGAGTGCGCAGGTCAGCGATATCGCCTATGTGCGCGGCATCATCTTATTTTTAAGCACAAAACTGAGCATCGATCCGGCGCGTGTGTATCTGGTGGGCTATTCGATGGGCGGCATGTTGGCATTGCGGGCGGGTTGTGAACTGGCGGATCGGGTGACGGCGGTGGCGTCGGTGGCATCCACCATGCCGGAATATGTGGTGCCCTATTGCCAAAATAGCGCGCCCATCGGGGTGGCGTTCGTGATCGGCACCGATGACACTTCGATACCTTGGGTGGGGCAGCCGCGACAAGGCACGGGCTACATGAGCGCCAACAACAGCCTCGCGTATTGGGCAGCGCACAATGGTTGCACAGATAACGAAACGATGACGGTGCTGGATGATACCGATCCAGCAGATGGCACACGGGTGATCTTGAGTACCTATAGCGCCTGTGAAGGTGGCAGCGCGGTGAACCTATATGGGGTGTATCGCGGCGGGCATACTTGGCCCAGTCGCCCTAGCCCGATTGGGTTTGATGCGGGGGCAGTGTCGAATGATATCGACGCGACACAGGTGATCTGGGACTTTTTTAGCGGGCAGGTGCGGTAATACTTTCATTCACGGTCGATCATCCACAACGTATCATCAGAAAGATAAGCCATCGCGCAACTGCTCAGGCTGGAAAACGGTCGGTCATAAAGGGGGAAATGACCGTTGGCGGCAAATGGGTGGATATTCGACGCGGGAACTTTTGTGTTAATGAACGATTGACAAGCGCCTAATCCACCCCTACATCCACGTTTCGAGGGGTATTTTCCTGTTTTTCTTCACGTCTTCATGCCTTTCTGTTTATTTTATTCTGTTTCTATACCTGAGTAGTTACGAATTTGTCCTCTTTCGACTTTGCAACAGCCCTACCTTCACACCCATCCCCTATACTTCGATCAAAAAATGAGGCGGCTCCCGCGTGGGAACCGCCTCATTTTTTGACTTGTAATCGTTGCGTTTAGACGCCGGTGGCTTCGATCTTCGGCGTTTCGTCTGCTTCGATCTGTGGCGTTTCGCCCGCTTCGAGCTGCGGATCGTCCGCCAGCGCTTCGAGTACCAACACGCCATCGCGCGCCGACACTTGGATAATGCCCGCCAACTTGAACTTGCCCGACAAAATACCATCGGAGAGGGCGTCTTCGACTTCGTTCTGGATCAGGCGGCGCAACGGACGCGCGCCAAATTCGGGGTCATAGCCTTGTTCCGCCAACCACTCACGGGCAGATTCCACAACATCCAGCGTGATCGCGTGTTCGATCAAGCGTTCGCGCACCTTGTCAATTTCGAGATCGACGATCTGCTTGATCTCGCTCTTGGTCAGCGCACGGAAGACGACGGTGGCGTCCACACGGTTCAGGAATTCGGGACGGAACACGCGCCGCAGTTGCTCGGTCACGTTTTTGCGCATATCGGCATAGCTGGTCTTGTCGTCTTGTTCTTCGTTGCGCGGGGCATTGAAGCCCAGTGTCGTGCCGCGTTTGATGGTGTCCGCGCCGACGTTACTGGTCATGACGATCAAGGCATTGCGGAAATCGACGCGGCGACCGCGCGCATCGGTAAGCGTGCCTTCTTCCATCACCTGAAGCAACATATTGAAGGCTTCGGGATGGGCTTTTTCAATTTCATCAAAGACGATGATGCTGTACGGGCGACGGCGCACCGATTCGGTCAATTGCCCCGCATCTTCATAGCCGACGTATCCGGGGGGCGCACCGACCAAACGGGCGACCGAGTGGCGCTCCATGAATTCGCTCATGTCCAGTTGGATCAGGGCGTCTTCACTGCCGAATAGGAATTCCGCCAAGGACTTGGTGAGTTCGGTCTTGCCGACGCCCGTCGGTCCCAAGAACATGAAGGAACCAATCGGACGGCGGGGGTCTTTCAAACCCGCGCGGGCACGGCGCACCGCTTTGCTGATGGCGTCAATGGCTTCGTTTTGACCGATAATGCGCTGATGCAGGGCGTCTTCCATGTGCATCAGGCGTTCGCTTTCCTCACCCTTAATGCGCATGGTGGGGATGCCGGTCCACATCGCCACCACTTCGGCGATATCTTCGGAACTCAGCCGGGGCTGGAGCGTCTTTTCGTTCCAATTGGCGCGGAACGAGTTGACGGTTGCCTGAAGGCTGTCGCGTTGGCTACGCAGCCGGTCGATCTCTTCGCCAAATTCGCCTTCTTCTTCCAGCAATTTGATATCATCTTCGGCTTGTTGCAAGTCCGACTCGGCACGGCGTACTTGCGCGGCTTCGGGACTCTTGTACATACGCAGACGAGCAGAGGCTTCATCGATGAGATCGATGGCTTTGTCCGGCAGGAAGCGATCCGGCACATAACGGGCGGACAACTGCACCGCCGTCTCAATCGCCTCGTCGGTGATCTCGACATTGTGATGTTCTTGATACGGACCCTTGATCCCTTGCAGGATTTCGACCGCTTCTTCCATCGTCGGTTCATTCACGATGATCGGTTGGAAACGACGTTCCAACGCGGCATCGCTTTCGATGTGTTTGCGATACTCATCAAGGGTGGTCGCGCCGATGCACTGAAGCTCACCACGCGCCAACGCTGGTTTCAAGATATTGGCGGCGTCTACGCTGCTACCGGCTGACCCGGCACCGACGAGCATATGCACTTCGTCGATGAACAGGATGCTGTCGGATGATTTCAGCTCTTCGATCACGCGCTTGAGGCGTTCCTCGAACTGACCGCGATACATGGTGCCCGCCACCAGCGACCCGACATCCAATTGCAATACACGCTTTCCGAGCAGGGGTTTAGGGGTTTCGCCATTGATGATGCGTTGCGCCAACCCTTCAACAATTGCAGTCTTGCCGACACCCGGTTCGCCAATTAGCGCCGGGTTGTTCTTACGACGACGGCTCAACACCTGAATGACGCGCTCGATCTCGGTTTCCCGCCCCACAACGGGGTCGAGTTTGCCTTCCTGCGCAAGTGCCGTCAGGTCAGTCGCCAACTGATCCACCAGGGGCGTCTTTCCCTCTTTCCGCGCAGGGCGTTGGGATCGCGGTTCTTCCGGATTCGGCGTTGGGTTTTGCACGGGACTCTCCAATAGGACTCGGCGCGTCTGACGGCGCACCTCTTCCGGGTTAATCTCTAGCTTACGAAGAATGTCAATCGCGACCCCATCGGTCAAGCGCACGAGACCGAGGAGCAGATGCTCGGTACCAATATAATGATGACCCATGCGGCGCGCTTCATCAACGGCAAGCTCAAGCACACGCTTGGTGCCGGGGGAAAGTTCGGGCTGGGAAATACCGGTGCGGGGGGTGGCGCGGGTCAAGCGTTCTACCATGTCTTCGACGCGACGCAAGTCGAGACCCAGTTCCCGCAGGACTCGCCCAGCAACGCCGCCTTCTTCGCGAATCAGACCCAAAAGCAAATGCTCGGTTCCGATATAGTTGTGTTGTAGCTTTTCCGCTTCTTCTTGCGCTAAGCTCAACACGCGCCGCGCGCGCTGTGTGAATCGCTCCATCTTGCTCGGCACGATGAAAACCTCCGTTGACGATCAGTCTCCTGATCGACTGCTTACTCAACTGAAAACGGAACCCGCTGATGATAACCTAAGCTAATTATAACACAGACACCCTTAAGGCTTGTCAATTTTTCAAGCAGGTGTCTTAATTTTTTATAAGAACTTGATGGAGATATGCTGAGCGAGAAAATGACATCAGAGGGGATGGATCGGGCGGCTTGAGACCGCCCGGTTCATTAGCTCGAATCGGCACTTGGATCAGCACCCGAATCGGCACTCAGATCAGCACCTGAATCGGGACTCAGATCAGCACCCGAATCGGCACTCAGATCAGCACCTGAATCGGCACTCAGATCAGCGCCTTGATCAGTGCTTGGAAGCCCCGACGAGGTAGACCAATCGAGATCGAGGTATTCCGCTGAATTGACACGCTTGAGGCTTAAGCCGAGACGGCGATTCTTGATGTCGATCTTGACCACGCGCAACGTCAGCTTATCGCCTTCGTTGACAACTTCGCGCGGGTGGACGACTCGTTTATCCGATAATTCCGAAATATGGATCAGCCCTTCGATCTCCGGCAGATCGACAATTTGTGCGAACGCGCCGAATTTCGTCAGCTTAGTGACGCTGCCTTGTACCAATTGCCCGACATTGAAGGAGGTGGCGATGCGATCCCAAGGATCCGCCTCGATCCGACGAATGCTCAAGCCGATCCGCTTGTTTTGCTGATCAATGCTGATCACTTCCACGCGGATTTGCTGCCCGACTTGGAGGATGTCACGCGGGTGGGTGACATGCTGCCACGATAACTCGGTCAAATGCACCAAGCCTTCGGCTCCACCGATGTCCACAAACGCGCCGAAATCTTCAAGGCTGACGACGCGCCCTTCGCGGACTTCCCCAACCGTCAATTCGGCGATCAGGTTTTCTTTGCGTTTCTCGCGCGATTCGCGGGTGGCGGCACGTTCTGACAAGATCAACCGATTGCGGGCGCGATCCACTTCCATGACCTTGACCATAATCGGCTCGTTGACCATCGCCCCAAGTTGTTCTTCGGGGGTGCTGCCGCTGATGTTCGTGCGGCGTTCGGCAGCGATTTGGCTTTGGGGCACAAAACCACGCAACCGACCGAAACGCACGATCAATCCACCTTTGTTATAGCCCGCCACCCGTGATTCGTATACTTCTTGGGAACGGCGGTAATTCTCTGCGTCCTGCCAGTCTTGTTCTTCAATGGCGCGATTGATCGACAAGATCAAATTGCCGTTATGGTCGCGCGGGTTGACGACGAACACGCTGATCGGTTCGCCAACCTTGAGCGTCTCCAACGTTTGGCGGGTCATCCGTTCCAGTTCGCTGGTCGGGATCATCCCTTGGCGTCCGTCGGCAATGGCGACATCGATCAAGATTTGGGTTGGCGAGGTGACGGCAATCGTACCTTCTAACAACATCCCTCGGCGCAAGCCTCCGGCGATGTCATCCGGATGCGGTTTGCTGTCGCGAGCGGCAGCAACTTCTTCCGGTGTGGGAGACTCGTCTGACTCTCCGGACGCAGCCACGCCATGCTCATCATCCGCGTCCACAGGGGGGGCGTCTGAGGCAAGTGTAGGAGCAACCGAACCGTCAGCGGAGTCGCTTGATGCGGCGGGTGTTACAAGTGTTTGGGTTTCGGCAGTAACCGACGCCGTATCGCTTTGGTCTTCATTGGCGGTTGTAAAAGCCTCGGTTACATCCGATCGGGTGACATTTTCACTGTTCATGTTGTCTGCTTGAGCGCCCGCCTCCGGCTGCTCAGCATTGCCCGACCCTGGCTCGTTCGGATACATAACGGAAATTCTCCCGAAGATATAGCGGGTATGGTGAATTATTATATATGGCAGAGTGGTCAATTCGCAAACTGGAAAATGGTTGATTGCAAGTTCTGGGGCTATCAGATATCCCAAATGAGCGTAAATTGGCGGCAATAATCCTAGAATTGAGCTATAAAAGCACCAAAAGAGGGTACCCAAAGTCACCGACGGCGCTAAGGCGCTATCATCTTGTTACTTTGGGGGGTGTCGGATCCCGCTTTTGGTGCCCTCTTTGGCTGGGGCTAATCCATCGACGTACCGAGGATCGCTTTGGGGGTCACTTCGACCGTGCCAAAAGTTTGTTTGAAGACTTTGACATTGATTTGCAACAGCGCATAGAGCGAGACCGCCAGCCCAACCCCACCGATGGCGAAGATCGCGCCATAGGCGAGGGCGTCATTGCCGCCCAAAAAGCCGCGTCCTAAATCCAACAGCACGCCGCCGCCGCTAACGCCGAGACCGCGCGCCAGCGTTACGACCAATGTCCAGAAGCCGAGGAAGGTGCCGGCGCGTCCGAAGGGACTCATTTCCATCATTAGGCCCAACGTGCCGACATTCCAAATGCCCAAACCGATGCCGAGCAAGATCAACCCCGGCGTGACCAAGCTGCGAATACCTGCCCATGACGAGAAGGCGAACACCGCAAAGGTGACGATCAGCACGATGACGCCCATGCTGCTCATACGGATGTTGGTCAAACTCTTGTAGCGTCTCCCCAAGAACAAGAAAAGAATAGTGGCAAGGATCGACATACTGCCCCAATAAGCGGCGAAACGGGTGGTGGCGCGGGCGTCCATGCCGAAGACATCCCCCGCGAAAGGTTCGAGGATCAAATCTTGTGAGAAGGCGAACAGCATCGATAAGCCGAGAAACCAGAAGAACCAACGGGTTTGGGGGTTGCTCCATGCCAGTTTGAGGTCGCCTAAGAGTGAGGTGCGGGCAGTTTCTTTGCTGTCGCTGTTGGCGACGGCACCACTGCTGCGGCGTTCTTCGCCCAACAGTGAGAAGAACCATAAGCCTGTCAATGCCAGCGCTGCAACGATGAATAAGGTTTGCACGGTTTCGGCGGTGAAGGGCAACCCGTTGGGCGAGGCAGCGGCAATGCCGGATGCCGAGTCATGCGAAGGCAGAAGCACGCCGAATAAAATCCCGCCTACGGTGAACCCAAGCAGCAGGAATGTCCAGACGATGCCGACCGCGCGCCCGCGTTGGTCTTCATTGGTGAGGTCGTAGATCAACGCGAGGAAGGTGCTGCCCGACATAGCATTGCCGAAACTAAACAGGAGCAGGGAACTGATGATCACAAACCAGTGCCACGCATCGGCAGGGGTGCCGCGCACCAACGAGGCGGTGATCCATCCGAGCGAGAAAATGCTGAACCCCATCATCGCCCGCCCCGACCAAATCCAGAACAAGCGGCGATACCCCCCGATAGCGCGTTGATCGGAAACGCGCCCCGCCCACACCCCAAACGGTGCCAAAAAGTAACGTAGCGCGATCAAGAAGCCAATCGGGGTGGCGCTGAAGCCAAGATCGCTGATCATGATGCGATTCCAAATGCCAGTGGCGATGACATCCGCCATGCCCGAGCCGAGATGGAACATGCCAATTTTCAAGTTCCGTCCGACAGATAAGTTCGGTGTTTCATTCATGGGTTTGTTGAGCTTTTAGTAGATTTACGTAGATTTTCCCATTATAAAACTGAAGATTAAGCGAAGTCAATCAAGAAAATTTGGAGACCGTTGTGGAGGTAATGATGAATGGCTTATCCAATGTTATACTGGCATGAGAGTTTAATTTCGCGATCATAGGATTTAGTTTTTTACAGAAATAGGGCTTTAGCCCGCGAAAGCTACGCTGCTTCAGCGGCTGTAGATGAAGCGCCTTACGGCTTTAGCCGCCGTCTCAGCGTCTCAGCGGGGTGCATTTCAAGTGAGTGTAAATTCTCCGGGAATTTCCGAGTTGAGTTCAAAAGATGAACATCGCCAAAAAACTTAAAAGACTGTATACTCGAAAATATGAGCTACCGAACTGTTGAATTCCGTAGCCTATACGTCCCAAACCTGCCCGGTTTGTGGAGCGCGGCACAAGTGCCGACGACGATCAAG
>Ga0209181_10003430_pt1 | contig 24477 bp, 20 predicted proteins | sample MAT05_FD_187208 | JGI IMG/M metagenome (GOLD analysis project Ga0209181, IMG submission 187208) | Freshwater microbial communities from Lake Fryxell liftoff mats and glacier meltwater in Antarctica - MAT-05 (SPAdes) (version 2) | ecosystem: Environmental > Aquatic > Freshwater > Ice > Liftoff...
TGCGCGGCTTGAGGATTCGCGACGATTTTTTGTTGAGTTTGAATCAACGTATTGAGTTCGTCAATTTCAGATTGAATGCGTGGTTTGTCTTCATCCTTTGCGCGGCGAAGATCGCGATTCGCATCGGCAAGGCGGTGTTTGAGTTCTTCCAATTCGCCAGTAGGTGAATCCAAATGTGAGATGGCTTTTCTAAGCTTTGCTAGCCCTGCATCAAAGTTAGTTGTGAAGTCAATTTTTTGGCGGCTGTTCAAACGGAATTGGTCTTCGGCTTTGTTATCAATCAATAAGCAAATAACAGGCTTTTTATATTTGAGTGCCCAAGCCCATTCTTCTTTACAATTTGAGTTTTGGGCTGTGCTGTCTTCAGACATGACAAAGAGCAGGCATTTGGAATTACCAATGGCAGAGGCGATCTGGTCATCCCAATCGCCTGCGCTGGATGACATCTCATTTTTGTCAAACCAAACTTTGATGAACGGCTTTCCGCGTTCAAGTTCGGTCGCAAGTTTGGTCGCAAAATCTAATCCGTCTGCGTTTGAATAACTAATGAAACAATGACCATCGCTCATTTAACACTCCCTCAACAAGCAGACCCTAAAGGTCTTTAAGACCTTTAGGGTCTCACTCCAGATTTATAAAATGAAATAAATTCCAACCAGAATTACGATCACAGGCAGATAGACCAGGACGATTGTTATCGAACCGAAGACATCCCAGAATGAATATTTTCCGCCCTCGTACAAGTCAGGTCGCATGGCGAAGAGTTTGATCTCCTGTGGATTCTCGGAAATTCCCGCCACATCATTATACAAGCCTCTAAACTTACGTTCCTGCTGCAAGTAATATGTATCCAAAAACCAGAAGATGATCGTCGGCAGGATTGCCACAAGCACGAAATAATGATTCTGCGTGCTTGCGTAGACAGCCAGCAGGGCAGATACGATTGCCACCATCCAACCCTTCATTTGGAAGGAGTTGTTGTTCATGCGCGTGATTACGCCCTGTATGAATTCCAGGTGCTTGATTTGATGATCTGTAAACTCAGCTTTTTTAGTAGGCATGGCTTTCTCCTTTTTTGAAACCAGTTTTTATTGCACTGGAAACTTGCTTCTTATTATACCCACGATGTAAGAATAACCTTCATCCTTCATCCTTCATCCTCACCACTTGTCCCAATGCACCACTTCATCCAACGCTATTCGTCCGCCTTTTTTGGGCGGCGCGGATAATTTCTCTTCTTCCAATGGATAGCCAAAGGAAAGCGCGATGCGCAAATGCCATTCAGCAGGGAACTTCAGAATCTCACGTGTCTTTTCAAATTCATACAACGAAGCAGGCACAGAACCAACTCCCAACTCCCAGGCGGCGAGCTGCATAAATGCCGCGGCTTGACCTGCATCGAACATGATCTGGAATTTTTCGTTTGGATCGGGTGTAAGGATTGCAACGCATAAAGCTGCGCCTGCGAGATGCCCCGCCCATTCGCCGCATTGCGATAGTGCCTTCAAGATTTCCCTGTCTCGTATCGCAACGAATTGCCAGGCCTGCGTATTCTTTGAAGATTGCGACCTGCGCCCCGCGTTAAGAATGGCGTGGATCACGTCATCGGGCAGGGGCTTATCTTGAAATTTTCTTACTGCGCGCTTTAATCGAATGGCATCAGATACGTTCATGAAGTCCTCGCTTTTCACTGGATTTCGGATATCTTTCATTATATCCCTATGATTTTAATGTGCAGGCTTAACGCAAACACTTGCGTGAAAATAAAATACCCTAAAGCTCTTTCTCTCTGCGGGTATAATTCACTTAATGATTTCCCCACAAACTACGTTTCGAAATTATCTATATTCAACCCTCGCGCTGATCGCCATTGGCTGGGGCGGAATCTCGGTTTTAATTTATTATGCGCGGCCTTTTGTCTGGGCGCGTTGGGGTTTCTTCGTGCTTGGTATCATGGCCGTCACAGGCACAGCATTGCCTGTTGTCTACTTCCTGCATCGCCGCTTTCCAACTGAACCCGCGGCAGAATCAAATGTCATCGTCCGTCAGGCTTTGTGGGCGGGCGTGTATGCAGCCACACTCGCATGGCTGCAATTGGGGAATTTGGTAACTCTTTATGTAATCCTTGGCCTGGCAGGTGGTTTGATCGCCACCGAATATTTCATCCGCTTGCGTGAAAAAGCAAATCGACAACCCCCGGTGATTTTTGATGACAACCCTTCGTGACCTTCCCTCTGTTGAAGAATTATTACAAACAAAAAATGCCGCGGAATTAATTGCCCGTTTCGGCAGGCCGTTGACCTTAACCGCCATCCGTGAAACGCTGGATAAAATTCGTGCCCGCTTCGCTTCCGGACAGATCACTGTTCTGCCCTTACATGATCTGATCCTCGCCCAAACAGATTCTCTCCTCACCTCGTGGATCAAGCCGACTCTACGCTCGGTCATCAATGCCACGGGCGTGATCCTGCACACCAATTTGGGACGTGCTCCCTTAAGTGACGCCACCATCCGCGCCATGGATACAGTCTCACGTGGATATTCCAACCTTGAGTATGATCTCGAAAAAGGTGCGCGCGGTTCGCGTTATCTCCATGCTGAATCTATTTTGCAAAAACTAACGGGCGCAGAATCTGCGCTGATTGTCAATAACAATGCTTCAGCGGTTTTGCTTGTCTTATCCGCGCTGGCGAATAGAAAACGCGTTATCATCTCGCGCACGCAGTTGGTCGAGATCGGCGGCGGATTTCGCATCCCGGATGTGATGAAGCAATCAGGTGCAAAGTTGATGGAAGTTGGCACGACGAACAAAGTCCACTTGCGCGATTATGAAGAAGCCTTACAGGATGGCGGCGCGTTGATTATGCGCGCGCATCCGTCCAATTTCAAGATCATTGGCTTTACCGAAGAACCTGAACTAAAAGAAATTGTCGAGATCGCGCACAAGTCAAATATTTTTGTGATCGATGACCTCGGCTCGGGTGCATTGTACGACACTGCCAAATATGGTCTCGCGCATGAACCCACCGTGCAAGAGTCCCTTACAGCAGGCGTGGATGTGGTCTGCTTCTCCGGCGATAAATTGCTTGGCGGCCCACAGGCAGGAATTATTGTCGGCAAGAAAGACCTGATCGATAAAATAAAGAAACATCCACTGGCGCGCGCAGTCCGCGCAGATAAGGCTTGCCTCGCGGGAATTTCCGCCACACTTTTGCATTACCTCAAAGACGAAGCGGAGCGTGAAATCCCTGTCTTAAAGATGATGTCTTATACGCCGAAGCAGGTCAAAGGTCGGGTGGAAGCGTGGATCAGAGAGTTGGCGCAGGGCGAGATCGTGGAAGGCGAATCCACGGTGGGCGGGGGGAGTCTGCCCGGTGAATCGTTCCCCACATATTTATTGTCGCTCACGGTTGAGTCTCCTGATAAATTCTTGAAGAGACTGCGGGCGCAAAATCCGCCCATTGTTGCGCGCACATCAAACGACAAGGTATTACTTGACCCGCGCACCATCTTACCCGAACAGGAAGGCGCACTGCTGGTTGGAGTGAAAAATGTATTCAATGATTTTTGATGGTTGTGATTTAAACCCTTAACGCAAATTTTTAGATCGATTTGTAAATTCGCAATTTTCGCGTTAAAGACTTTGCTCTAAAAAGGAAAATTATGAAATCAGAACTTGATGCACTCATGCAAACCAGAAATTTGGATGCTTTCATTGTGTTTGGAAATGCCGAATACAACCCGCCGATGACCTACCTCACCGGCGGCGGACATGTGAGCCACGCAACCTTAATCAAGAAACGCGGCGAAGAAGCTGCTCTCTTTTTCGGTGATATGGAACGTGACGAAGCCGCAAAGAGCGGATTGAAGTTGATGCCCTACAGCAAATACGATATGGATGATCTGGCAAAAAGATCGAACCGCGACAATATGCTGGCGGGCGCCATGCGCTGTGAATTGATGTTTAAAGATTTGGGCATTTCAACAGGCCGCGTGGGAATCTATGGAACCTATGACCTGAGCGCGATCTTTGGCATGATCTCTCACTTGCAAAAGTTAATGCCTGAGATTGAATTCATAGGCGAAGCCCGTGAAGATTCTCTGTTTATGCGTGCCATGGAAACCAAGGATGAAGCGGAAGTGGATCGCATTCGCAAAATGGGAAAGATTACGACAGATGTAGTGCGCCAGACTGCCGAATTTCTCACCGCCCGCGCTGTGCGCGAAGATGAAGTCCTCTTGAATGAAGATGGCTCGCCGTTGACCGTGCGGGACGTACACTCAAAGATTCGTTTATGGGTTGCGGAACACGGCGCAGAACTTCCCTCTGGTTTTATTTTCTCCATTGGGCGTGACGCGGGCGTGCCTCATTCCGCTGGCAATCCAACTGACTTGATGAAGCTTGGTCAAACCATTGTCTTTGATATTTATCCTGCTGAAGCGGGCGGCGGATATTATTACGATTTCACACGCACCTGGAGTTTGGGCTACGCCACACCTGAAGCGCAGGAACTCTTCGATCAGGTAAAAGAAATCTATAATCAATTAAATGATAACTTTGATTTGAACGTGCCCTTCAAGAATTATCAGCAAATGACTTGTGAGTATTTTGAAGGCAAAGGTCATCAAACGCCGCTGCATACCAAAGCGCCCATCGAAGGCTATGTTCACAGTTTGGGGCACGGCGTGGGGCTCAACATCCATGAACGCCCATTCAGCGGGTTTACCACCGGCGACGACCAAAGACTTGCCCCAGGCGTAGTTGTCACTTCGGAGCCCGGGTTATACTATCCCGAAAAAGGCATGGGCTTCCGCATTGAAGATACACTCTGGGTCCGCCCCGATGGCCGCATGGAAATCCTCGCGGAATATCCCTATGATTTTGTTTTGCCCATGAAGAACTGGAAAAAATAAATGATATGGAGTGCGGACTTCAGTGCGCAACACAAGCAGACTAAAGTCTGCACTCCTTTATTTTACGGATAACTGGAACCTAACATCCAATGACTGACCTAAAACCCGCTCGTATCCTTGCTGTTGAAACCTCCTGCGACGAAACCGCCTGCGCCATCCTTGAAAATGGACGGGCGCTGCTTTCTTCTGTTGTCGCTTCGCAAATGGAAATCCATGCGCGCTATGGCGGCGTATATCCTGAAGTGGCTTCGCGTCAGCATGTCTTGAGCGTCACGCCGGTTGTGGAGCAGGCGCTGACACAGGCGCACCTCACGCTCAAAGATATTGATGCGCTGGCCGTCACGCAAGGCCCCGGCCTCGCGGGTTCGCTGGTGGTCGGTGTAAATATGGCAAAAGGACTCGCGCTCGGCACAGGCTTGCCGCTGGTGGGTGTCAACCATCTCGAAGGTCATCTGTATTCGGCCTGGGTGCATGAAGCAGGCGAGGTCGTTCCCGCCGCGCCGCAATTTCCTTTGATGTCTCTGCTAGTATCAGGCGGACATACCGAACTGAATCTCATGACCGATCATTTGACCTATCAACGGCTCGGATCAACTCTGGACGATGCGGCTGGTGAAGCCTTCGACAAAGTTGCCCGCCTGTTGGAGCTTGGCTACCCGGGCGGCCCCGCTATTCAAATCGCCGCCGAAGAGGGGGACCCCGCCCGATTTAAATTTCCACGCGCCTGGCTGGATGGCACATGGGATTTTTCATTCAGCGGGTTGAAGACTTCTGTGTTGTATGAAGTGCGTGAGCTGCAAAAGAAAAGCAATGCATTGCCCGTTCAGGATCTGGCAGCATCCTTCCAAAAAGCTGTCGTGGATGTGCTTTTCAAGAAAACAATGAATGCTGCGCGTGAATTCGGCGCAAAGGAAATGCTGGTGGCGGGCGGTGTCTCTGCCAATCGTTTGTTACGCCAAACTTTTAGGGCACAGACTGAATTTCCAGTTCATATTCCCCCGTTATCTTTGTGTACTGATAATGCCGCCATGATCGCTTCGGCGGGTTATCATCGCTATGCGCTTGGTCACATCTCGCAATTGGATATTGACGTTTTGCCAACCTGGCCGCTGTCCTAGATAAACAGCGAATTCATTAAATGCAAAACGCAGGTTGACTTGCCCAAGTCAACCTGCGTCTTCACATTAGGAGAATGTATAGTTATTATAAATAGGGTACTTAAGTTAAACCTGAAGAATAATTAAGAATTTGATAAGAAGATTTCAGAAGGCGGACAGGTTTGTTTTGACTAAAAAATCTTAAAAAGATGTCTAAGCCCTACATTAAGGCTGTCAGTAATTCATCCAGTGTAATTGGGCCTTCACGCACAATGACAGGTACTTCACCTGTGCAGTCTACCAGTGTAGATGGGACGCCGCCGTGTGTTGTTCCACCGTCTAAAATGAAAGGGATGCGGCTATTGAGTTGTGCGTATACTTCCTGTGCGCTGGAAGGGCTTGGCTGGCCTGAAATATTCGCAGAAGTGACAGCCATGGGCCCAGCCGCGCGGAGCAAGGCGCGGGCATCAACATGATCTGGTATGCGGACTGCGACGGTGGATGTTGCAGAAACTGCCAAAGGGAGAGTCTGCTTTTTGGGGACGATGCAGGTCAGAGGTCCGGGCCAGAAGCGGGCAGCAAAACGGAGAGCCATGTTTGGGATGTTGTCAGCAATTTGATCGAGGTCGCTTAAGTCTCCGATCAAAATGGGAATGGCTTTTTCGATGGGGCGATTCTTGGCGATATAGATACTTTCGATGGCGGCATTGTTGAAGGCGAGCGCCCCGAGGCCGTAGACTGTATCAGTGGGGAATGCGATCAGGCCGCCCTGGCCCAATATTTTGAGCGCTTTTTTGATGGCTTCGGGTTGGTTGGTTTGAGTGATTTCTGTTTGCATAATGTTTATATGTTTTTGAATGTGATTTCAAGCAGGCGGTCGTGCCCTGCCAGGTCTTGATGTAAATGGATGGTGACATCGGAGAAAGAGTCGTATGCGAGGCTGAGGGCTTGAACGCCGAGAGATGCTTCGATTTCAAGCAGCATCATGCCGTGTGGTGTAAGCCATTCAGGCGCAAGTTTGAACAGGCGGCGATATAGATTGAGGCCGTCTGCGCCGCCATCCAGGGCGAGGGTGGGTTCGCGGCCAAAGATGGAAAGTTGATGCAGGGTTTTGGTGGGAATGTAGGGCGGGTTGGAGCAGATCAAGTCAAAGGATGAAGGATCAAGGAGGAAGGATGAATGCGAGCTTTGATTTTTGATTTTCGACTCGGGTAATAAATCACATTCTATAAAATTTATTTGATGATGCACATGAAATTTTTCTGCATTGTGTTTTGCGATTTGAAGCGCGGCTGGTGAAATATCTGTGGCGAGGATGCGTACATCGGGAATTTGCATGGCGATGCTGATTGCAATTGCGCCTGAGCCTGTGCCGATATCTGCGACAGTTCTTTTTTCGGGATGTGCGTGCAGCCATGCGACTGCTTTTTCAACCAGTAATTCTGTTTCAGGGCGCGGGATGAGAACATCTTTTGTGATGTCCAGTTCGAGGCCGAAAAAATCCCAGTGGCCGAGAATGTAGGGCAGGGGTGTGCCTGATTGGTATTCGTCGAATGATTGGGTGGCTGCGGCAATTTGCGGCGGGGTGAGAGGCGAGTCTAAATGGGCGAGCAGCCATGTGCGTGGCTGTCCAAGCTGGTGGGCGAGAATGATCTGCGCGTCGAGTTCAGTCGAATCATTCTTAAGCTGTGCGTTGAGGTTTTTGAGTAATACGTCTATATTCATTCGGCATTCCCAAACATTAATCTTTCGAGCAGTGTGCGTTGGAAGATGAGAAAGATGATAACCACGGGCGCTGACATGAGTAATGCCAGCGAGCCGATCTGACTCCAGGGTTGGGCCGAGCCAGAAGTGAGGATGGCGTAAATTGACATGGCGAGTGTGACCGTTTCTGCTTTTTCAACAAACAGCCAGCCGATGGTGAATTCGGAGTAGGCCATTAGGAAGGCGATTAGTGCAGCAACCGCAATGGACGGTGTTGCAAGTGGGAGGGTGATGCGTAGGAAGGTTGTAAAATATCCCGCGCCATCAAGGAATGCGGCTTCTTCAAGTTCTTTGGGGATGGATTGGAATGCGGCGCGTAAATTCCAGACGCAGAATGGCATGGCGAATGCGGCATATACGATGACAAGCCCAAGGAGTGTGGTGCGTACTTTGAGTAAGCTGAGCAGGAGGTAGAGCGGCGTGGTAAATGCCACGGGCGGTAATACGGCAGTTAGCAGAATAAGAAATAGTCCGGTTTGTCGGCCAGGGAAGCGAAAACGCGCAAAGGCGTATGCAAGGCTGATGCCTAGAATGACTGCGACAATTGCGGCGCTAATGGAGACCATTAAGCTGTTTTGGAAAAGTGTAAAAAATGAAACAGATTGATAGGGACGGTCTATTACACTAAGGAGCGGTTGAAGGCTAAACTCTTTGGGAAACCAGCGGAATTCGGTTGCGCGTCCTTTGAGCGTGCCGTCGAAGGCGAGGCGCAGGATGCCCCAGATCGGCAGAAGGACATAAATGCCGATCAGTGCGAGCCCGAATTGCGAGAGGATTTGCTGGAGTGGTTTAATTTTTTTATGCATAGGTTACTCCTTCGCCAGCTTTGCTCCAGCGATTGAAGAGGACGATGAACACCATAAGAAAAAGAATGGTGATGATGTTGACAATAGCGGAACCTGTGAAATTTCTCCAATCGTAGACGAGGAAGTAGGAAAGGCGCGCGAGGGTGAACATGTTGAACTTGTCATCTATAAAATAAAACATTTGGAAAAGATAGAATTGATTGAAAGCAAAAATGGCGCGGATGATAATGGCTGGCACGACCAATGGCATGAGCAAGGGCCAGGTCACGCAGCGGAAGGTTTGCCAGACTGTGGCGCCATCAATGGCGGCGGCGTCAAATACTTCGTGCGGCAATAGTTTGAGTCCTGCGCTGGCGGCCAACATCATGAAAGGGAATCCATACCAGAGCGCGGTGATCAGCAGGATAATCATGGACATATTCTGACTGCGTTCCCAATCTTTGAAAAAACTAAAAGGCATAGCAGGGCCGAATTTTTCAATGGCGAGCACCAGCCAGCCAGAAACGGGGGCAAAAATATTCAGCCAGAGCATGGTGCCGATGGCTTCAGGAATAGCCCACGGCAGAATGAATAATGCCTGCCAGCCCTTGCGGAATTTGATTCCACGCTGCCAGAGTAATAATGCAGCGCCAACTCCTAAAATGGTTTGCAGAGAGACTGAGAGAATTGTCCATAGGGTGTTGAAGAAAGGTAATCCCATTCCGCCAACCCAATTGAAGATATCGGCATACCAACGAAAACCAATAAAATGAACTTTGCCATCTTCGGCAAAAGCGCTTGGACTAATCTGGCCTGTGATGCCGCCCCAGAATTCACGCCAGATGCCGCCTTGAAATCCGTCACGCAGGGTGTTTCCATTCAAGCTGATGAATGAAACTGCGAGTTGAAAAAGCAGGGGGAAGATTGTCAGTGCGGCAAAGGCAATTAAGCCTGGTACCAGCCAGGGAAGTGCGTGGCGGGTTTGTATTTTATCGTAGTGAGCTTTGACTCGTGTTTTACGTGTCAGCCACCATTCCATGAGATTGTCTCTCAAAAGAAAAGAACTTTCTGCGGCGGCGAGGGAGAGCGGCACCGTGAGGATGACAATGTATTGCGGCCACTTGGTAGGCCAGATTAACAGGAAGGTGAGTGCAATTCCCAGCCAGAGAATGTAGAGCCGTTCTTTTTTCCATAACCTTTTTAATCCGAAGAGAGCGAGGAGCGAAATGAAGGGGTCAAATGGGAAGGGAAAAACACCCTCATGCCACCAGTATGGAGAGAAGAATAACCAGGAGAACGGCTGCCAGATCGGGTAGCCAGCATTTTGTACTTCTGCTGATCCTGAGGCGTACCCTGAATGATAAAAAACGGATTCAGAGAGTCGAGTTATTAGGTTGGGCCATAAATAAGGGTCGAATACAAAGAAGAGGGCAATTGCGAATATGCACCAAAGAAATGCTGTGCGCATAGATACTTTAGCGGAATTCTGTTCTTTGGCATCCAGCGCCCAATCTATGAGGATGGCGATGCCGACAACGCAGTAGAGATATTTGGAGGCGGCGGTTAATCCGAGTGAGATGGCGGAGAGAATCAGCCAGCCGTTTGGTGTAGAGCGATTCCCTTTTTTCCATTGCAGGTAACTCAATGCCATGATGAGACTGGTCAATGCTGGGAAGGCTTCAAGCATGATCTGCGAAACATACTTGATGGTCAGGGTGTGTAAGGCGAGTGATAGCCCAGCCAGAGGGCTAATCAATGCCAGGATGGCAACAGTTAATGTGCCGAAAATTGCATTGAGCGTTCGCGCGCTTTTGACTAAGTCAGCGGGGAGATGGTTGTTGGGTGAAGCAGAAGTGGCGGCTTCGGGAGTCAAATCTTTTTCTGGCGCAGATAACAGACTGATGCCGATTAGAATCTTTGCCAGCGGGGGATGTTCGGGGCGGTAGTTTGCTTCCAGAAAGCCAGACCAGTTTGAGGTGCGGATGAGATGCGTGTATTCCTGTGCGGCACGCAGGTAATCATCCTCGTCAAAGTCGATGGGGAGTTTATTCACAGCATTGGCGCGGACAATCCAGGCTGTGGTTATGATAAATAGAATTGCGAAAACCCGCAATAAGGTTTGAAAGCGTTTCATGCTTTCATTATATTATTTGATGGCGAGTAAAGATAGATACTCGAAGGCGATGTTGGATGCGAGGATGGCGGTAATATCGCTGTGGTCGAATGGGGGAGAGACTTCGACGAGGTCGAAACCAATCAGGTCGAGGCCGTGCAGGCCGCGGATGAGTTGCAGTAGTTGATAACTGGTCAAGCCGCCGACTTCGGGAGTGCCTGTGCCGGGCGCGAAAGCGGGGTCTGCCGAGTCAATATCCACGGTGACATAGACAGGGCCTTTCATGCGTTCGTGAACTTCTTTGAGAATTTCCTTCACACCATTTTCCATCACTTCGTGAATGGTAACTGTGCGCGCGCCGAGCGCTTTGGCATCGGCGTAATCGTTTTCGCCGCTGAGCGGGCCGCGAATGCCGATCTGCATATACTCATCTTTGCGAATCAAACCTTCCTGTAATGCATATCGAAAAGGTGTGCCATGACTATATGGAACCGCATCAAATTCGGATTCCCAGGTATCGATGTGTGCGTCAATGTGGATGAGTGAGACGGGGCCATATTTTTTTGCATGGGCGCGTAAGAGCGGCAGCGCAATGGAATGGTCGCCGCCGAGGGTGATAAGTTTTGTGCCTGTCTCAATGACTTCGCCCGCCATTTTTGTGATGGCGCTCATGGTGTGTTCTATTGATGTGGGGATGACGGAGACATCGCCATAATCGACCACGTTTAGTTTTTTCAATGGCGTGACGTTAAGTGTGGAATTATGCCCCCAAAGTAAAAGCGACATTTCACGGATCTTGCGTGGGCCGAAGCGGGTTCCGCTGCGATAAGAGACGGCGCTATCGTAGGGTACGCCCATGATGGCAACATCCACATCTTTTAATTCGCGAGTGACAGGCAGACGCATAAAAGAGGGAATGCCCATGAAGGGTTGCAGGTCTGCGCCGAATGCGGGGTTATCGTTCATGTGTACTCCTGTTTTTTAAAACCACAAAGGACACGACACTTGCACCGTACTGCGTTTGGTGCAGTGCAGGTGAGGTACACAAAGGAAAACCGTTCTTAAAAAATCCTTAGTGCTCTTCGTGTCCTTCGTATTTAATGGATATTTATTCGTCGTCATCCATGCCGGTGGAAGCTAATTTATCAGCTTCATCTTGCGTGGAGAGTTGGTCGATGAATTGCTCTATCGCGCCATCCATAACAGAAGGCAGGTTGTAACTGGAATACCCAATGCGATGATCGGTCACGCGGTTTTGCGGGTAATTATAGGTGCGGATCTTTTCTGACCGATCGCCTGAGCCGACCTGCGAGCGGCGGTCTGCTTCAAGTTCTGCGCGGCGTTTTTGTTCTTCGATTTCATAGAGACGTGCGCGCAAGATGCTCAAGGCGCGTAATTTATTTTGTAACTGTGAGCGTTCATCCTGACAGGTTACGATCATGCCGGTTGGCTTGTGATACAAACGCACTGCGGTGGAGTTCTTCTGCACGTTCTGCCCGCCCGCGCCAGAGGAACGGTAGACTTCGATAATCAGGTCAGTTTCGGGGATGTCCACTTCCACATCATCTACTTCTGCGAGCACGGTTACGGTGGCGGTGGAGGTGTGAATTCGTCCCTGCGATTCTGTGGCGGGCACACGCTGCACACGATGCACACCTGATTCATATTTCAATCTTGAATATGCGCCCTTTCCTTTGACTTCAAATATCACTTCCTTGAAGCCGCCGATTCCAATGGCGCTTTCAGACATAAGCTCTACCTTCCAGCGGTTGCCTTCCACATAACGGGTATACATGCGGAATAAGTCCGCGGCGAAAATGGCGGCTTCGTCACCGCCTGCACCTGCGCGGATTTCAAAGATCACGTTCCTGTCATCGCGCGGGTCTTTGGGTACGAGCAAGCCTCTGATCTCTTTTTCGAGAATCAGGATTCTAGGGTCAAGTTCTTCAATGTCTGCTTTTGCCAGAGCAATCATCTCTGCATCATTCTCAGAAATAATCAGGGCTTTGGCTTCTTCGCGGCTTTTCATCGCCTGACGATATTCACGCGCCTTGAGGATGAGTGGTTCCAGATCCACGCGCTCTTTGTTGATCTCTCCAGCGCGTTGATAGTTAATGGTCACATCCAGCAATTCGTCGCCTAGCTGGTCGTAGCGTTCTTCAATAGCTTGTAATTTGTCGAGCATGATTAATCCATTCGGTTCGGTGTAATCCTGAAGGGTTAAGTATCTTTAGGATTTACTCTTGATAAAAAATACGAAAGAAAACGCAGCACACCAAGCGTGCCGCGCGGGCGATATTATATCATTTTGAATCAGCTAGAATTTGGAGACTGCCGAGAGTACCATCGAAAGGATTAATATGATCGCGAACATGGCGAAAAATATCTGCGCCGCCTTTACTTTTCGCTTTGTTGAACGTTCTACGTCTACGGCTTTTGTTTGTTTTTTGTTTTTCGAGATTTTTCCAGTCATTTTCATACTCACTTTAGGATATGTTTGTAAAAGGCTTGAGACATCACCTTTTCAAGTTCGTCAATTGTAACAGGCTTCATCACGTATCCATCGGCGCCGAGCTGCATGGCTTTATCGACCATGATGTCGGCGGCTTCAGAAGAGAGCATGATGACGGGCAGGTCTTTCCATTCTTTGCGGCGGCGCAAAAACTCGAGCATATCCAACCCGCTGACTTCGGGCATGTTGATATCCAAGACCATTAAGTCAGGCCGCCCGCCAGCCAGCAGAGCTTGTGCGGCAGTGCGCGGATGAAAAAAATGCTTCGTCTCACACTCCAATAGTTTGAGCATTAAGCTAACCGCGCGCCCCATTTCTTCATCATCATCAACGATCCAAATTAGTTTCATTCGAGGTGTGCCTTAATGCTTTCTGCCGCAATCCCGTTCATGCCTTTGACCGCGGCTAATTCTTCGAGAGAGGCTTCCTTAATCTTATCCATGGAGCCGAAATGTTTCAAGAGGGCTTTTCTGCGAGTCGGCCCAATGCCTGGGATGGAATCCAGTTGAGATGCCAAACCCAGCTTCGAGCGGCGGGAACGATGCGCTGTGATTCCGTAGCGATGCGCTTCGTCGCGAATCCGCTGTACAAGGTACAGTCCCTGTGAATGGCGCGGCAGCAGCAACGGCTGGCTATTGTGCGGGAAGAAGATTTCCTCCTCTTGTTTTGCCAGCCCAACCACAGGTACTTTATCAAACAACCCAAATTGCTCGAGGACTTTGACCACGCGTCCCAGTTGACCTTTGCCGCCGTCGATAATAATTAAATCGGGCAGGAAGGAAAAAGACGCATCGGGCTTGGACCCTGGGCCTGCTGCCGTTTCCTGGGCAGCGCGCCATCTTTTGAATCTACGCGTCAGCATTTCTTCCATCGACGCGAAATCATCGGGCGCGCCAATGCTGGTGCTGTCAATGTTGAATTTGCGATACAGATTCTTGGCTGGCGTACCCTGTTCAAAGACAATCATTGCGCCGACTGTCGCCACACCCTGCGTATGACTGACATCATAACATTCAATACGGTTTGGCGGCGCAGATAATTTCAACGCGGATTGTAACTCGCCGAGCGCCTGCTCCTGTTTATGAGCATCGGCCTGCCATTGTGCGCGCAAGGCTTGCAAAGTTTCAGATGCGTTCTCGGCGGCCATTTCTACCAGATCGTGCGGCTGACCCTCTTTCGGTACAAATAATTCCACTTTTTGCCCGCCGCGTTTAGACCTGAGCCATTGCCCGATAATCTTTGCCTCTTCTATTTGTATTTCTTGCGGCATCATCACTTGCTCTGGAATATTGGCCGCTTCGGTATAAAACTGTTTGACGAACTCGGTCATCACTTCCTGATCGGCTGTGTCTTCGGTGCCTTCGAGAATAAAGTATTCGCGCCCAATCAGCTTTCCACCGCGGATGAAGAATATCTGCACGCAGGCTTCGCCATCCGAGCGTGCCATAGCGAGCACGTCTGAGTCTTTATAATCGGATGCAAAGACAATCTTTTGTCTTTCGACGATGGAGCTTATCGCTTTTAATTGGTCGCGCAGTGCGGCGGCTTTTTCGAAGCGCATTTCTTCAGATGCTTTTTGCATCTCAGTTTCGATGCGTGTGATGATTTCTTCGCTGTGGCCGCTGAGAAACTCCATCAGGTCGGAGATCATTTGGCGGTATCCTGTTTGGTCGACCGCTCCGATACAGGGCGCAATACACAGCTTGATGTCAAAGTAAAGACACGCGCGTTTGTCGAGCCCTGTAATTTCGCGGTCACAGGTCAGGTAGGGGAAGATGCGGCGCAGTACATCCAATGTCTGATAGACGGCCCAGGCCGATGTATATGGACCAAAATAACGCGAGCCGTCTTCGGTCATTTGCCGTGTGACACTTACATGGGGGAAGGGTTCGTTCCAATGGATTTTGATGTATGGGTAACGCTTGTCATCCTTAAGGCGAATATTGTATTTGGGGCGGTGTTTCTTGATTAGGTTCATCTCAAGAATTAACGCCTCAAGTTCCGAGCCGACCACAATCCACTCAATATCCACAATATCGCGCACAAGGCGGCGCGTCTTGGCATCGTGACTTGAATCTGAATGGAAGTAGGAGCGCACGCGGTTCTTCAAGCTGATGGCTTTGCCGACGTAAATAATCGTCGCTTCGGCATTGCGATAGATATAACAACCTGGCTTGGCAGGCAGCGTGGCAAGGATGCCTTGCAGTTTTTCAGAGATGTTCATTATGGTAATTATAAATTAGAAAGTCAATGCTCTTAATGGTTCAATGGGAATTCCTGTGATAGCCCGGCGTATCTGGCGGCGTATCATGGCACACCCTGGAGAACCCTCTTGATTTTTGCAGATATTTAGTTTTTGATGGGCGAATTTTCAGCGTGGAAATTACAGAATCCATGCCCCTCAACTACTTGGTGATTTTTATTTCATAAAATAAAAAAAGCCTTTCGTTTTGTGGAAGGCTTTTTTTCTAATTACGGATAAACTCTATTTCTTGTCCACTGCTGGCGGGGGAATACGGTGAGCGCCTTGTAAGAGCGGCATTTCGGCCATGTAATATGCATATTCATAAGCTGTTGTCGCGCCGCCTTCCCCCACAATCGGCTCGATCAATCCATTGTTATTCGAGTCAACGCCTGAAATGATTTGATTTGAAAGTGTTATGATTTCCGTGATGACTGGTTTCATATCTGAACCGAAAGGCATTTTCTGTAATTGCAGGGCTTTTTCAAGTAATTGTTGAGACCAGCCCGTCATGTTTTCACTGCAAACTATTACTTGCGCGCCGCGTATTTTTATATTTTCAGTTGCATCAGCAGATTGCATTGCAAAATTTGTATGTGAAATCGTCTGGTTGATATAGCCTTGATCTGTATATCCTGGCTCGCCATTTTGAAGCAGCCCAAACCCATCACTATAGTCATCAATCAGGCCGTCCTGATTCCAATCCTGATACTGATCTTTATTTGCATCTCCAACGAGTTGGTTGATGATCTCTTCGTTTGCCGTGCGAAAAGCTTCTTCGTCATTATTTTCAAACGCGAGCTGTAATTCGTCCACGCTTTGATAGATCATATCAGCCGTATCCCATAGTCCCTGAATGAGCGCTATGCCATCCGGCGCGCTGGGAAATGAAACGAGAACGTGCCGCACATGGATCAACGCAAGTGGAGGAAATATGGAGGATGCAAAAATCTCGCCCGAAGATTCATCAGGATTCGGATCATTGTTCGGTTCAATCGTAACCTCAAGCTGGTCAAACAACAACAGAATATTTTCCTGCTCTGGATGAGTAAAAACCAATTGACCTTGAGCATTTTTATCTATTTCAACCGAGCCTACATTACGACGCGTTTCTCCGCCTTGCGCGAGATACCATACTTCATAATGCGTGCCTGGTTTGGGCATCTGAATATCGGAGAGGGTGACGGTTGCTTTATCCATCAATCCATTTTGGTCTAAATAGGAAGCGCGGCCAATGGGTTGATTTTTAGTTAATATGGGCGAAATCCAGAAGTGAAATACTGAGAAGGCCAGCGCTGTGCTGATCAGCGCGCCAACGCCGATACGCACCCAGAAAGCCGGCCCGCGTTTTGCTTTGATTGCAGCTTTGTGAGCTTGCTTTTCCAAATTGGAAGTGTCGATTGAAATGGTCTGTCCGTTGAACACTGCGTAGAATTCATCAGCCAGTTCTTTTGCAGAGGAATAACGAACTTTGGGATCTTTGGCAAGCGCACGGTTAATGATCGCTTGCAAATCAGTGGATATTCCATAAATGGGCGGGGGTGGGTCGTTTAGGTGTTTCATCAACACGCCAAAAGATGACTCGGCATCAAACGGCACTACGCTTGCCAGCATTTCGTAGAGCATCACACCCAGTGAGTAGATGTCTGTTTTTGCACCCACTTTATCACCACGCGCCTGTTCGGGACTCATGTAGGCTGGTGTGCCGGAGACAGTCCCTGTTGAGGTTTGGATGGATGAATCTAGAAGGCGAACCAGCCCAAAGTCAGTCAGAACCGGTTCCACATCTGCGGGTAAAGGCTGATTGGGGTCGATGGGTCCGCTTGCCGAACGTAATAATACGTTGGCGGGTTTTATATCCCGATGAATGATGTTTTGATTGTGGGCGTAATCGATGGCAGAGGCAAGCGAGGATAGGATATGTGCCACAGTGCCAAGTGGAAGTTTTTCGCCGCGACTATGCAATGCTTTTAGATAATTTCCGAAAGATGCGCCCGGTACCAACTCCATAATCAGGCAGGGTTGGCCGCCTTCCACCAGTTCATAATCGAAAACCTGAATGATGTTTGGGTGACGAAGCCCGGCCACCACCCGCGCTTCACGTTCAAAGCGCACGTGGTTATCAGGATCAGCATCCACATGGTCGCGCATGATCTTAACAGCTACTTTACGATTTAAGGCAACATGTTCGCCGAGATACACTTCAGCCATGCCGCCGCGCGCGATCAGTTCAATGATTTTTACTTTGCCAAGAGTTTTACCATTCCATTTTGACATTTACGGATTATACCCGATAGTATAATTTGAAAAAATGTGAGGAGATTTGGATGACAAATACGCTTGAAGAAATACTGCACAACTATCTGCATGCGCGCGGTTTGACGATTGCCGCAGCTGAATCCTGTACGGGCGGCTTGGTATCAGATCGGATCACAAATATTTCAGGTTCGTCTGAATATTTTCCGGGCGGCATTGTGGCTTATTCTTATGCAGCCAAAGTTAATTTGCTTGGGGTTTCGTGGGATACGCTCAACGCGCATGGCGCTGTGAGTGAAGCCGTTGTGTTGGAAATGGCGCGTGGCGCGCGTAGTGCGCTTGGCGCAGATATTGGAGTATCCGTCAGTGGGATCGCCGGCCCAACAGGCGGCCTGCCTGATAAACCTGTTGGCACAACATGGCTTGGACTTTCTACGAGCACGGGAGAATGGGCGCGTCACTTTGTTTGGGATGGCGATCGTACACAAAATAAACATGATTCGTCTGAAGTCGCGCTGCAATTTGTTGTGGATTATCTTGAAGGGAGACTTAAATGAACGCGGTTGTTATTATTTCAGCAGACTCAGAATGGCGTGTGGTCAAGGAGCTATATCCTAATCTTGTGATTCAAAAATCACCGTATGGCGAATTTGCCGAGCTGACACTTGATACCCGATGCGTGATACTCTTCCACGGCGGTTGGGGCAAGATTTCTGCGGCGGCTACGGTGCAGTATGTAATCGATCATTTCAAAATTGACCTGTTGATTAATTTCGGAACCTGCGGCGGGTTTGCTGGGCGTATTGAAACAGGGACAATCATTCTCGTAGAGCGGACGCTGGTCTACGACATCATTGAGCAAATGGGTGATTCTGCTGAAGCGATTGAGCATTACTCAACGAATATTGATCTTTCCTGGCTGGATAATACACAACCAATAGTGGACGGAACAAATCGTCGATCCGTCGTCCGTGGTCTGCTTGTCTCTGCCGACCGTGACATTATCGTGGAAGATATTCCCATGTTGATCCAGAAATATGATGCAGTCGCCGCAGATTGGGAATCAGGCGCGATTGCCTGGGTGGCGCAGAAAAATAATACCCGATTATTAATGCTGCGTGCGGTAAGCGATCTCGTAGGCGGCGATGGGGGCGAAGCCTATGGGAATATTGTATTGTTTCATGAACGTACAAAAACTGTGATGAGGAATTTATTCGATCAATTGCCCGAATGGTTAAATGCAAGTGACAACCACTTTTAAAGTGGTTGTCACTTTTTTATTTTTATTCTGATGGATTCAAAACCCGTCCGACAAATAAAACCTGTCCATTCATCGTATTACGAATAACGAAAATGAACGGACGGTTTGCGATAAAGCTTGCATCAGGCATCATGGCGCCGGCAGTTTCCATTATCACAGCCGTGGCGGCAGCAGCTTCTGTGCCTTCTTCGTCAACAGCCACAAACGCCTTGTGGATCACCTTGCTGATGAAGAGATTTTTTTCTCCGGTCATCCCGGAGAAATCAGCGGTACTGCGGTCAAATGCATCGCTCATCCCCATTTCGTTGAGGATATCTGCAAGGCCGAATTCCTTTGTAAATTCAAATTTTGGCAGGCTGATGGATATTCCGCCGGAAGGCTGCATACCAGAGATGATCTGATCATAGACATCCTTGTTAAACGAGGACTCAAATGTATTGAAAGTGCCTTCGTCAGGCAAAATGATGTCCATTGCTGCGGTTTTGCCTGCGTAGGCCAGCTCAACAGCCTGGTATCCACTCCCTGTTATATATGGAATAGCAAACATATGGTTGCTCATGGTTGGAGTACTGATTTCATTTCCATCCAGCAAATGAAATATGGAATCATAAGTCGAGTTTGGATCAAATTTACTTAACCAGTCGGCCTTAAAATAGATGGCATTGACTAGAACCATGCGGGTATCTGTGCTCAATGTGCCATCTTGCAGCAGGTCGTTAATTTTGTTTTCGGTCTTGTCGCTGACCCAATTGTTAATGCCGATGCGTTCTTGATCAAAATTATTGATAAAATCTGCCAGATGAATTCCAGCGCCATAATTCGCTGCAATCGTATCCAGAAATTCAGGCAGAAATGAAAATGTTTGTTCAGCCCAAACTGCATTGGCGATGTTGAGTTTCAACGGTTCCTGATCTTTGTCCAAATTGAGCGGGTCATTTTCCAGCGCCAGATCCAATGCGTTGAATGTCGAATGGGTGGCGGGCTGTCCCTGAGTGAAATGCAGAACATCCGCCATCTGGGTTTCCGTTTCGCCGCGCGCGCCCGCGTAGGTCATTGCCAGGGCGAGGGAAATGCTATACGGAGACAGAATCAAGTTTCCGCTTTCAGAACGAAGCGAGTTGTATATATCCAAAGTGAAGGCGTTGTTTCCATCCACCAAGGTAGTGATATCGCCCTCGGCTAGTGTCGGATTTTTTTCACGATGTTTGTTTGACTCAGCCATATTCAAAGAGGCGGATGGAGAGCAGGCCGTGAGGATCATACTGAACAGAATGGCTGACGCAAATAATTTGAAGGTAAGTGATTTCATGATTTTCTCCTGTGGGTAGGACGAATGGAAATAAATTATGTTCCCATGCCATAAACTGATTATGGCATGATTTTACTGTTTCCATAGCGCGTTATAATTCTTTTTTGCCGCCCTGAACCCTATGATCAACGAACCTGAACAACAAGAGATTCAAAAAAATAATTTTCGGTATGTGCAGATAGACGCGATCGGCGTCAGCATTGCAAATGTCGCCGCGCCATTTTTGCCGGTCTTTCTTACCCGCCTCGGCGCAAGTAATTTTCAAGTGGGTTTGCTGACATCCATGCCAGGCATTACAGGCTTAATCCTCGCGATCATCGTTGGCCGCTTTTTACAAACGCGCACCAATATTGTGCCATGGTACAGCTTTTCGCGCCTGCTTGTCATTTCCTGTTACACGCTGACGGGCTTGCTCACTTTTGTGCTTTCAAAAGAATATGCAATCATCGCCACGCTTGCCATTTGGGCATTCGCAACTCTGCCGCAAACCGCGCTGGCCGTTGCTTTTTCAGTTGTGATGAATGCAGTCGCTGGCCCTGAAGGGCGTTATGCATTGCTTAGTCGGCGCTGGGCGATCTTCGGCTTGACCAGCGTTGTGATGACTTTTCTAGTAACCCGTACCATTGATCTGGTTGAGTTCCCGCGTAATTATGAGTTAATGTTTTTTGGATTATCCATCGGCGGATTGATCAGCTATTATTTTTCAAATCAGATTAAACTCCCGAATCACGCTTCGCGTCCGACTGTGCTTGCTCCATCTTCATCGGCATTTGATTCAGCCCGAAACTATTTCTCCTTAATTCGCGGCGCGCCCGCATTTACATCCTTTGCCTTGAAGAAATTTGTCTATGTTTCTGCGATCACTTTGAGTCAGCCTATTATGCCGCTGTTCCTTGTGCGCGAAGTAAAAGCGACTGACTCACAGATCGGCACGATCACCATGGCGATGACCATCGTCATGCTGGCGGGCTATTTGATTTGGCCCTGGTCTTCCCGCAAATATGGCGGACGTTTTGTCCTGCTTGCTACGACTTTTGGCATGATCTTCTATCCCGCCCTGACTGCTTTCACTCCGCAAGTGCCGCTCATCATTATTTATGCCGCCATTGCCGGGCTATTTCAGGCAGGGTTGGATCTGGTCTTCTTTGATGAGCTTATGAAAACTGTTCCGCCCGAATACAGCGCTACTTTCGTTTCGCTGGTGCAATCCATGCAATATCTTTCAGCCATCATAGCGCCGTTGGTTGGCACATGGCTCGCAGATTCGATTGGTTTGGGCGGGGCTTTATGGGTGAGCGCTGGTTTAAGGTTGTTGGGATTTTTGCTGTTTTTACGAAAAGATACGCATGTGTAAAATTACAGGCGCGGGAATTTATTTCCCGGTCGATGGCATTTGGTTTTTCCCTGAAAGAATGGGTATATCTGCCATGTAGTAGGCATGTTGGTAGGCTGTGATTGCTCCGCCTTCGCCTGCGATGGGTTCGATCAATTCATTTCCATTTATATCCAGCCCATTGAGAATTTGATTGGCAAGCACAACCGCATTACGGATATCCTCCTCAACATTGGCCCCATCGGGAGCCTGCGCTATTCGTTTTGCAATATCGCGCAATTCAATTGCCCATTCTTCAACATTATGAATGGATACTTCTACATGTTCATTATGCATACGAATGTCTGGGGTGGAATCTTCTGCGTCGGCTGAATAACTTGAATGGTGATGTATTCCGCCGATGTATCCAGTTTGATCACCGTTCACCAGAAGGCCGTAGCCATCACCAGGGTCGTTGATTTTTCCGTTGCTGTCCCAATCCACATAGGCAGCGTCTTGCTTGCCTACAATGAGATTGATGATCGCTTCTGCGTTACTGCGTATCTCTTTTGGCTTGCCCGCTTCTTCTGCGGCGAGCATGGCTTCTGCAGTTTGATTAATCAGCGCAGCGCTATTGACCAGTCCATTGATCATGCCAATCTGATTAGGCGTTTCATCCGTTGCAACTATTAAGTGCCGAATGTGTGCCAGCGCTCTGCCGGGAATACCTGAAGAGTAGGCAACTTCACCCGATGGGTTGGGGCTGTTATCAGGGCTGGGTTCCACGGTAATTTCCATGTGAGAATACTCAGTAAGCAGATTGCGGCTTTGCGGCTCAACGAAAGTCAGGCTATAAGTCCCGTCGTTGTCTGCGGTAAGAACGCCGATGCTTCGGCTTTGTTCTCCACTGTCATCAATCAGCCATACTTCGTATTGAGTACTTTCAGCAAGGCTGGCAAGTTTTGCGTTGACTGTGATCTGATCTGCGAATGCCGCACCATCCTGGAAACGTAAGACGCCCACAGATATATCTTCAACTACAACAGGGACTTCTGTGACAGGTGATTGAACTTCTGTGGCAGGAACATCGACTTGCGCGGGTGTGGTGCGTGGAAGTACAAATAGCCCTGTGCCAACCACGGCTCCCACCGATACGAGAGCGATACATGCACAGACAAATATACCCGCGCCAACCCAAAGCGGACTTACTGCTGATTTCTTTTTTTGAGGAATTACAACAGTAGAGCGCGGCTTGCTCGCGCTTATTGCATGAATTGTGTTTGCTTCAACATGCATACCGACGGCGTTATAGTAATCTACCATCAGTTCATGCCCACTGTTATAGCGGTCTTCAGGAAGTTTGGTTAATGCCTTGTCGATCACGGACTGCAATTCGGGTGAAATATCATCTATAGGCGGCGGGGTCTCATTAATATGCTTGAATATAATTGAGATTGCGCTGTCGCCTTCAAAGGGTACCCGCCCAGCCACCATTTCATATAACATGGTACCCAGCGAGTAAATGTCAGTTCGATGATCCACTTTTACGCCGCGCGCCTGCTCCGGTGACATGTAGGAAGGCGTTCCGCTCACCAATCCGGATGCAGTTTGGTTGCCTGAGTGTGCAATGCGTGCCAGACCAAAATCTGTAATGACCGCTTCCACATCTTTTGTGAGTGGTGTGTTTTCTGAAAATTCACCTTTTTTGGAATGCAGAATAATATTTGCTGGTTTGATATCGCGATGGATAATGCCTTGCGCGTGAGCATAATCCAAACCTGTGGCAATGGATTTGATCAGCTGCGCGATTTGTTCGAACGATAGTTTTTGTTTTTCTTTGTGGATTCGTTGAAGATAGGAGGATAATGATGGGCCCGGTAAGTATTCCATGACGATATATGGATGCCCATCGTAGGTGTCAAAGTCGAAGACCTGAACAATATTTGAGTGGCGTAACCCTGCAACAGCTTTGGCCTCGCGCTGGAAGCGCTCTAAAAGTTCCGGGTCCGATTCTATAAAGCTGTGCATGACCTTTACAGCAACGGGCCGATCAAGTGAAAGATGCGTACCCAGATATACCTCGGCCATTCCCCCGCGCGCAAGGTATTTATCGACCCGAACTTTTCCAATCGTTTGACCAATCCACTCAGGCATGCGCGGATTATACAACAGAAAGTAGAGCAACTTGGTCTGCATTTATCAGATTATTTATTGGTTGATTTCAACAAAATTTTCTTTATCCGAATCTGATTTTACGGCCGGTATATATCCTCAAGCAGCCGGAAAACAAAAAACTGGCATTTTGGCAAAGTGACAAAATGTTACGCACTGCGGTGCCGACGGGCGTCAGACCTGCTCGCTAAAATTTTTAAGCGTGCTAATATTTAGTGCTTTTGCTCTTTTTTAGAAACAGCAGCAAACTTATAAAGTTTGCTGCTGTTTTGATTCCTCTTGACTTACGGTATCCAATTCGATAACACGTTCACTATCAAATCAGGGTTTTTAGGATCATTTGTTTTCAAATGCACTCCAAAGTTATGCGGACCATCCATACCTTCGTGCATCATGAAGACACTGGATTCGACAATTGTGCTTTCGCCGGGCTTGAGTACCATCGAACCGATGGTCAAGTCAGGAGGTCAGCAGCCCTCCAATATTTCGATGTACGGGTCTTCCTTGAAGCGCAGCGTGCCATCGCCTGTGTTGGTGATTTTGATGGCAAAGGTTTTATTGACGCCGAATTTCACATCACCATAATCGATCTTCTGTTGATCTACAGCGATGGATGGAATTCCACCCCCATCGCCACCGCCTTGATTGGCAAAGAAGAATGCAGCCACGATCAACAAGATGCCGCCCACTAGAACAAGCGGCCAGGGAAAGGATTTTCTTTGCTCTTGCTTATTGTGTTT